>ORMF011344272.1_pt1 | contig 39339 bp, 45 predicted proteins | sample 1779871 | NCBI WGS metagenome assembly ORMF01 (sample SAMEA104232316, study PRJEB22302) | groundwater metagenome | biome: forest; feature: aquifer; material: groundwater | place: USA | collected 2011-08-07 | depth 5.4 m
AAACGAAAATCATGCCCAACGGCAAGAGAGACCATGCCCAGCTTTTTTAAAAGCAGCCGCTTCAAAAAAAATCCATGCGGAATTTTTGAAAAGCGCTTGTTAAAACGGATCACGAACGTTTCCCGGAAACCCATCTTTTCAAAAAATCTCAAGCGGTGCGCGAGAGAGATGAGGATCGGGTGGGCCGCCTTGGGTTTTAATATTTTCACCGGATGGGGCTCAAACGTGATCGCCATCGGGCTGGCATGTCCGCGCCGCGCATCACGGACCACTTGCTTCAGAATTTTCTGATGGCCCCGGTGAACGCCGTCAAAGACGCCGATCGCAATGCAGCGCTTTTTTCTTTGAATGGCCTTATCGCGAAGACCGTGATAAATTTTCATGCAGAGGAGTGCCTCGTAGCTTCCAGCCACTCGAGGCGGCCTTTGATGCTTTCAGGCGATGCCTGAATTAAATCTTCCTCGGTCAGCGCCCGGGTTAACGTGAACCTTCCGACGCGATCTCTCACGAGCGACGAAAGCGTGGCGCCACAGCCGAGCCGCCGACCCACCAGACTGCAAAGAGACCGCACGTAAGTGCCTTTTGAGCAGGTGAGCGAAAAATAGATTTCGGGCGGTTCAAAATCGATCAGTTTAAACTCGGAGATCCGCACCTCTTTTTCTTCCGGCTCGACCGTCACCCCCAGACGCGCCCACTCGTAAAGCCTTTTCCCCTGGCGACTTATCGCCGAATACACCGGCGGTTTTTGAGCGTGAGAACCCTGCATATTTGAAAATAGTTCCAGCACGCGGTCCCTTCGGACGGACTCATAATCCCGTTCCTCTAAAATACGCCCTTCCAGATCTTCGGTATCCGTCACAAAACCGAGCGTCATGCTGCCCGAATAGGCCTTATCAAAACCGCTGAATTCCTGAGACAACTTGGTCGCCTTCCCCACCAAAATGACCAAAAGCCCAGTCGCGAGAGGATCCAGCGTGCCTGCGTGCCCCACCTTCGCTTGGCCGATCCGCCTGCGGACAAAGTCCACCGCGTCGTGGCTGGTCCATAACACGGGCTTGTTAAAAAGAAGGATGCCGTCCATTACGCCCCGTCTTTTTTCTTGATCTTATTCAAAATGGAATCTATCTTAGACCCATACTCGATGGATTTGTCCAACTCGAACTTGATCCCCATCGCGTATTTCATGTTGATCCGCTGAATCGCGAGCCGCTTGATGAAGCGCAAGTTGTCCTGGAGCGCCTCTTCGGTCGATTTTTTCTGTTCCTCGTCCCCAAAAACGCTGTAGAACACCTTGGCGTATCTCAGATCGTCCGTCAATTCGATGCGCGTGACCGTGAGAAAACCCATGCGGGGGTCGTTCAAATCGTCGAGGAATATCATACTGATGATCTTCCTCAATTCTTCCGCCACCTGGTTCGAACGCTGCGACATGATACCTTTCAAATGATTAATGGTTAATGAAAAATGAATAATGAGGGTGTCCTTTCAGGACCTTTATAATAAGTCGCGCGAGCGACTCCATCATTATCAATTTTGCATTAATCATTTTACATTTTAATTTCATGGTCGTGGATGAAACTTCTGATGAATGGACTTGAGTCGTGATTTTTCCACATGCGTGTAAATTTGAGTCGTGGAAATATCCGAGTGGCCCAAGAGCTCCTGCACCACGCGCAGGTCCGCGCCATTCTCCAAAAGGTGCGTGGCGAACGAATGCCTTAAAATATGTGGGTAAATCTTCTTTTTCACTTTGGTCAGATACGAATATTTTTTAAGGATGCCCCACACCGTCTGTCGTGACATTTTCCGGCCAAGGTGCGTGACGAATAAGGCGTCTTCCGAGGCCTGTTTGACCCATCGGGGCCTTACTTGCTTTAAATATCTTTGAACGCTTTTTTTAGCGTGCTCGCCGACAGGGACGATTCTTTCCTTATCCCCTTTGCCGATAACCCGGATATAACCCGATTCAAAATTCAAATGCCCCACCTTGACCGTCGCCGCTTCGCTGGCTCGCATGCCGGTGGCGTATAGGAGCTCCAGTAGCGCCTGATCCCTGGCCCCTTGAGCCTTTCGGGCGTTGGGCGCTTCCAAAAGCATCTCTACCTCCGCCACACTTAAGACTTCCGGGAGATGCTTCCAAAGTTTCGGGGCCTCCAGCACCTCGGTCACATCTTCTTTAATCCGCCCTTCTTGGGTCAGAAACCGGTGCCACATACGGATCGCCACGAGCCCCCGCGAGATGGAGGTCGCGGACAATCCGCGGTCTTTTTCCTTCAACAGGAATTCCATGATCTCTTTGCGTGTCACCTCTTCGAGTGACGAAATCCTGGCCCGCTTTAAATGATCGCGGTACCGCTTGAGATCCCGCGCATAGGCCAGGAGCGTATTTTTGGAAAGACCTTTCTCAATGGAAAGATAATCCAGGAAAAGATTTAAAAGCTCTTTCATGAACCCAAATCGATCGACTCAGGCAATAAATCATCTTTGATTTTGTCATAATAAAAATTGTTGGAAACGATGCGCCTGATCTTTTCCAGTTCCACACGGATGCCGCCCACCTCCGAGTCCGGATAACCCCCCGACTCGATTCTCTGAGCGATCTTAGTCAAGGCATCCAACTGGGACTTCAGCTCCTCCTGTTTTACGGGGGTCAAATAGTGGTTCATTTCCTGCAGGTGGCCCAGCGCCTCGCTGGCGGTGCGCGAGACCTTTTTGCCGTTTCCGCCGAGTTGATTAATCAGTTCATCCTGCCAGCTCTTCCAGAAAGTAAAATGAGTTTTATAATAATAAACGTTGGAATATTTCTTCTGATAAGTCCCCTCCTCCAAATAGACGACCGCCGGGACGTGGCGCGGCTCCTTTTTCTTACGCGTAAATTTTTTTTGAACCGAGGCGCAACCGGCAACGTTCATCGCCATCACCAACACCAGGAAAAATCCAACCCATTTTTTCATTTTTACCTCCTTATGAGTTCAAACCCAGAAGTTTCTTAAAATCTTCTTCGCCGATTATCTTTACGCCGAGTTTTTTGGCCTGCTCGAGCTTGGAACCCGCTTCTTCTCCGACAATCACGGCCGCCGTTTTATGGCTGACGCTGGAGGCCACACGACCTCCCTGTTCCAAAATCAACCGCGAGGCCTCCTCGCGGCTATAGTCTTTTAAAACGCCGGTCAATACAAACGTCTTGCCGGATAAAAGAGCGCCTTTTTGTTTTTTGGGTTCGTTCATCGTAAGCCCGAGTTTTTTCAATTTTTCAATGATCTTTAAGTTTTCCTTATTGGCCAAAAATTCCAATAAGCTTTGCGAAATAACTGACCCGACCGCTTGGATTTTTTCAAAATCCTCTTGGCCGGCGTGAAGCAGCTTATCCATGGACCCAAACGCTTGGGCCAAAAGCCGCGCCGCGTTGATCCCCACATGCCGGATCCCGAGCGCAAAAAGAAGCCGCGATAATTCTCTTTTTTTACTGGCCTCTATCTGTGAACAAAGATTGGCCGCAGATTTCTCTCCCATGCGTTCCAGCGCCGCGAGTTCTTCTTTTTTTAAAGTATAAATATCCGAAAAATCAAGCACGTGCTTGCCGTCCACCCACTGGTCCACGAGCGCCTCGCCCAACCCTTCAATATCCATGGCTTTGCGTGAAGCAAAATGAAAAAGCTTCGCCTTGATCTGCGCGGTACAGCTGATGTTCACGCAGCGCGCGGCCACCTCCCCTTCCTTCCGGACGACCTTGGAACCGCAAACGGGGCATTGCTTGGGCAGTGAGAACCTTTTTTCTTTGCCGGTTCTTTCGCGCTTTAAAACCTCCACGACCTGCGGGATGATCTCGCCGCTTTTCTCGACAAGCACTTTGTCCCCTATCCTTAGATCCAGCCGTTTGATTTCGTCTTCATTGTGAAGTGTCGCGCGCGAGACCGTGGTGCCCGCCAAAAAAACGGGTTCTAAATTGGCCACGGGGGTCAAGACACCGGTCCTTCCGACCTGAACGGTGATAGCCACGAGCCGCGTTTTGGCTTTCTCCGCGGGAAATTTATAGGCGATGACCCAACGCGGGCTTTTATTGGTCGCGCCCAAGATGCGCTGCTGGGCAAGATTGTTCACTTTCAGGACCAGACCGTCAATCTCGTAGTCCAACTCGCTTCTTTTATCTTCCCAACGGTCGCATAGTTCAAACACCTCTTCGAGCGTTCGGCAGAGCCGATAATGAGGGCTGACCGGAACCCCGGCGCTTTTGAAAAAATCAAAGAGTTCCGCCTGTGTTTGAAAAGCACGGCCGCCGACCGACCCCGCGCCGTGGGCAAAAAAAGACAGGTCCCGTTTCGCCACAAGCTCCGGGTCCAGCAGTTTGAGCGAGCCGGCCGCCGCGTTTCGGGGATTCACAAAAAGCTCCTCCCCTCTTTTTTCTCTCTCTTTATTTAGGCCAAAAAAATGCCTCTTGGACAAAAAGATCTCGCCGCGTATTTCCATCAAGTTTAAGTCCTTTCCGGACTTCAAGTGACCCGGAATGTCTTTAAGCGTTCTGACGTTGACCGTCACGTCATCTCCGGTCTGTCCGTCACCTCGCGTCGCGGCTTGAACGAGACGGCCCTGCCGATAAAGCAGCGAAAGAGAGACTCCGTCTACTTTAAGCTCCGCCACGTATTCGACGCGCTCACTTTTTAAGCGTTTTTGAACGCGCTCGTCAAATTGGCGTATTTCTTCCTTGGAATAGGTGTTATCGATGCTCAGCATCGGCACCGCGTGCCGGACGCTCTTAAACTCCGCCTGTGGTGCGCCACCGACACGCCGCGTGGGAGAATCTTCGGTGCTAAACTCCGAATAGCGCTTCTCGAGACTCTCCAGTTCCTTGAACAACCGGTCATATTTTGCGTCCGAGATCGCAGGGCGATTGAGATCATAATAAAGGCGGTTGTGACGGACGATCCGACGGCGAAGATCTTGAATCATTTTTTTGGGGTCTGGCATGGAGGAATCAGAGACAAAATTCTATGCAAAATTCCTTAAATTCGTGGGTCGGTTTCCCCCAGTCACATTGAGTCTTCTTGATATAGGCCGCGAGCTCGCTTTGCTGAATGTCCCGCAGCAGAAGCTCGATGCGGTCTTTGGGGCCTTCGCAAAGAATCTCCACCCGTCCATCGGGCAGGTTTTTCACCCAACCGACAAGCCCCAGATCCGCCGCCAATTTCTCGGCCGTATAACGAAAACCAATGCCCTGAACTCTGCCGCTGTAAAAAATATGCGCGCGGTGAGTGGAAGCTAGCCGCTTTTTTCGTGACTCAGCAACCATTTTTTTTTCCTCTTGCCGCCGGCATAGCCGCCGATGCGGCCGTCCGAACAAATCACGCGGTGGCACGGGACCACGATCGGGAACTTATTCTTTCCGACGGCATTTCCCACCGCCCGGACAGCCCGTGGATGGCCTATCTCTCGGGCCAGCTTCGCGTAAGACCAGGTCTCGCCGTAAGGGATCTGGCGAAGCTTATCCCATACCTTGCACTGAAACGCGGTACCGTCCTGGTGAACTCGAAAAGAAAACCCCTTCCTTTTCTTGAGTAAATATTCGTGGATTTCTTTTCGCATGCGCTGAGCAGTCGTCAAAGCGACCTCAAGATACTTTTAAAAAAAAGCTTATCTTTCTCATGCGTCAGAAGCTCGGCCACTTTTTCTTCCGCCACCCATCGTGCCTCAGGATTGGCGGAATCGACGGGATTCAATTCTGTTTCGAGTGTCTTGAACAAGAACATGTGAATTTTTTTGAGTTCCGAAAGATCCTCCGGCTGATCTACGCCGATGCGATGACGCTCATAAAACCCAAGCGGTTTGACCAGTGTCAAATCGCGTATCCCCGATTCCTCATAAATCTCACGTTTGGCTGCCGTGAGAGGATCCTCCCCGGCATCGAGGTGCCCCTTCGGCAGAGACCATGATTTTCCGTGCTGGCTGACCACGAGAACTTCCCCCTTCTGATTGAGTACGACCCCACCGGCGCTCTCGGTCTTTTTCATCGATGATTTTCCATAAATATGGTCGGGGCGGCGCGATTTGAACGCGCGACCTCTTGCTCCCGAAGCAAGCGCTCTAGCCGAGCTGAGCCACGCCCCGTAATCTTAACCATTTGATTATAAATGAGATGAGAGACGATGTAAACTCTCGCGCTCTTCCTGCTGGAGGGCTTTATAAATCAAAATTTGTGTTTTTTGCGCCCGCTGACCCACGATCCATTGGATGCCAAAAAGAAGCGCCGCGGCCAAACACTGAAAAAAATAACGCGGGACGAAAAACGACAAAGCAAACGACAGGATCGCCAGCGCTAACCATAGACTATTCCAAAACCATTGGCGCTTAAGCGGCTGTTTGAAGGGCGTGATCGGCTTCCCGCAGTGAGGGCATTTGAGTGTCGGGACGCATCCCATGAGGCCTTGTGCGCGGCGAATCGAAGCGGCGGGCGCTTTTTCTGAATCCGCTTCCTGCAGGCGGCTTATAAGCCCTCTGGCCTGTGCGACAAGCTCGTGATCTTCCGGATGAGTTTTCAGATAATCCATCATCCGCTCGAGTTCTGCCGTCTCAAGCTCGTCATGGATAAAACGGTAAAGCTCTTCCGTAGAGGGATATCCGCTTGAGACCGTTGTTCGTGTTTTCACGAATTTGCCCTTTTCCAAAAAGTCCTTTAAAGCAAGGTCTATTTTATCCATCCGCGATACCCTCTATTTAATTAGACGACGAACCCCTTGATTTTCATGCATTTATTTTAACCCTTTGCGCTCAAAACTAACTTGCAGCTTTTCCTTGGTCCGCTGAATAATGCTGGAGACAGTCCCGACAGGGAGCCCCAAAATCGCCGCGATGTCTTGATGGGCCTTGCCATCCATGTAATGCCATTCGACGCAGGTTCTCTCTTTAGGCGACAGACGTCCGAGAATTTCGGAGATGGCGAGATCCTGCTCATCGGAAATAACCCGCGCCGACGGGTCTGAAGAGCCGTCGCTTAAAACATCGGCCAAACTAACCGGTTCACCGAAATCCTTCGCAAGAAACTCTTTTTCAAGAGAAACGTCCCTTGACTCCCGGCGCCTGAGAGACTTGATCTTATCCAAAGCGGCGTGCGTCGCCATCACGACCAGAAACCGACGAAGATTTCGGACCTCACGAAGTTTTTCAAGCTCCCGATGTTCTAAAATTCGCTTAAAGATTTCCTGAAAGATATCGTCGGCGAGGTCTGGTCTCGAGACGAACGTACTTTTTTCGAGCGTTTTCCGGATGCTCCAATAGATCAGCCTGGAAAAACGATCCACAAAAAGGTCCCATATCTTTTTGTCTTGCGCCAGACATCCTTCTATCAGCTCACGATCGCTTTCAGGCAATCAGAATCCCCAACTCTTAGAAGTCATCCCGAAACTCTCCTCAAGAGACGAGACGGCTTATGGCGAGCCGAGACGAAGCCGGATGAGGAGGCCATATCCTCTGCGATATGGACGACGAATACGGCGAAGTCGCAGGCCGACAGAAGTCGTCGCAGTCCGAGGAGGGTTTTGGGATGACTTCTATGTCCCAATCTTGACATTCCTTAAAATTCGCTCGAGCGTCGCAACGGCCGAAAGGATTGCTAAATGGCTTGTTTTAGGATTTGCTTCGGAAGGAAAATTCTCCGTCCGGGTGTAGAAGGACCCGAAATCACCCTGGACGTAAACCTCGTGGACATTCACCAGCATCTGAGGGGCCGCGATGATCCGGACTTTTGTTTTTTTGGCGCCCAAACCGACCAGACTTAAGGTGGCGGACACATTGATATTTTTGGGAAAACCCTTAACCGCCTGGGCGGCGTTCCCCTCAAACAACACCTTCTCTTCTTTCAATTTTTTTAAGTTTATCCCGTGTTTCACGACATACGGTGCGTCTTCAAATCCTTGCGGGGGTTTCCGGGTCGTGAGCGTAACACGGTGGATCTTGCCGATCCGGGCGGCCTTCAGGCCGTCGATCCCCACGACTCCGCCGCTCGGCAAATACAAACAGGAACGGTGGGTCCTGGCGAGATTAAAAATTTCCTTTTCCTTGCCGAGAAGCCCCCCGACGCTCATAATCATCACGTCTTTTCCCAAAGAAATCGCTTTTTTAGCGACCTCATAAGCGGCCTGCTTGGAGGCGGCCTCGATGACGAGATCGCAGCGTTTGATCAACACATCGATGGAAACAATTTTAGGCTTGGCCTCCGGCCCTAAGGCCCGGAGGGGGCGGAGTTTGTTCTGGAGCTTGCGGGCCCTCGTCAGGTCGAGATCGGAGATGGCCTCGAGCGTGACCTCGTCGTGAAATCTTTTATGACAGGCGAACGCAAGCTCAGTCCCGATCGTGCCGCACCCGATGATACCAACCTTGATCATGAGGCGCTCTTTTTGGCGCGATTGCGGTCATCCACAAATACCACCCGAGGTTTGTGTTTCTTGATTTCCTTCGAGCTAAGAATTGAGTAAGAGATAATGATGACCTTATCCCCCACCTCGGCCCAACGGGCAGCAGCCCCGTTCATGCAAATCGTGCCGGAGCCGGCCTGACCTTCCAAAACGTACGTTTCGACCCGCGTGCCATTATGCAAATTGACGATCTGCACGCGCTCGAAACTACAAATGTCGGACGCCTTGAGGAGGTTTTTATCGATCGTGATCGAGCCCGTATAACGCAGGTTCGCCTCCGTGACCGTAGCGCCGTGAATTTTTGATTTCATCAGAACTCTAAGCATCAGGACCCCGTGATTAAACAGTTATCGATCAGTCTTGTTTTTCCAAAGAAAACCGCGAGCGCTATCAGGATCTTCCGGTGATTTTTCGATTCTACCACAGGTGCGAGCGTCTCGGCATCGACAATCTCAACGTAGTCGAGCGTGAGATGTGGGGCGTTTTTTAATACTTCTCTGACCGCCTTCTTGATCTTGGCTGCATCTTCGACGCCGGCCTTGGTCAACTCCGCGCCCTTTTGAAGCGCGCGATACAAAAAAGTTGCCTCGTGGCGCTCCGATAGAGACAACAACACGTTGCGTGAACTCATCGCGAGCCCATCGGGTTCCCGGATGATCGGCGACATTCTTACGCGTACCGGAAAATCCAGATCCTTGACCATCTGCTCGACGAGGCGGAACTGTTGATAATCCTTTTGTCCCAGATAAATCACGTCGGGCATGACAATATTTAAAAGTTTCAAAACGACGGTCGCAACACCGGCAAAATGAGTCGGACGCGAAACGCCGCATAACGGCCGGCTTAAGTTTTTGATGGACACCGATGTCTGAAAATCCCCGGGATAAAACTCCCTTAAGCGCGGGAGGAAAATAAAATCGACCTTTTCCCCCCTTAATACCGCCGTATCCCGCGCCGGATCCCTTGGGTATCGCCAGAAATCCTCATGGGGACCGAACTGCAGTGGATTGACAAATAGGCTGACCACCGTAGCCTGGTTCTCTCTTTTTGACTGACGAACAAGCGAGAGATGGCCTTCGTGAAGGGATCCCATCGTCGGCACAAAACCGATCCCGCGGTTCCGTTTTTTTAACAAATGAAGCGCGTTTCTAAGCTCCCGGGAATGGCGTATAACTCTCACCCCACCACCTCTTTTCCAATTTCACGAAATTGTAGATTCGCTACGAGCGAATCTTTCCGCCGCAAAACCATTAATAACACTGCGGCGCCTGCGGCGGAAAAAAAGAGGTGGTGGGGTCATGGCAAAGTTCTTCGTAGAGTTGCTTGATGCTTTTCTTAAGTTTTGGGTGAACCAGGTCCGGCGCGATCTCCAGAAGCGGCTGCAGCACAAATTTCCTCTCCGCCAGACGTGGATGCGGGATATGAAGGTTCTTCCCTTCGAAAATCACCACATCCTCATAAAACAAAATGTCCAAGTCCATGGTCCGCGGCGTGTTGGGCGCGGATTTTGTGCGGCCGAGCCGGCGCTCGACTGTCTTCAGCCGCGAAAGAAGATCCAGCGGAAGAAGGTCCGTGTCAATCTTGATCGCGCCGTTCAAGAATTTTCCCTCAAGGCCCTCCCCCTCCGGTTCGGTTTCAATCATGGCGGAGACGGCCTGGATCTGAATTTCCTTGCTTTCCTTCAAAAGTGCGATGGCCCTGTCTATGTTGGCCTGCCGATCGCCCAGATTGGATCCGATGCCGAGATAAACGGCGGCCATTTAAAAACCTTTTCTCATTCTGTGGATCGCCTCGCGAATTTCCGCTTCCTCCACCGTCAACGTGAATCTCACATACCCTTCGCCGGCAGGGCCGAACCCCACGCCGGGTGTGGCGACGATTCCCGCATTTTCCAAAAGCCGTTTGCAAAAGAGCATGGAATCTTTTTCTCCGCGCGGCAAAGGGCTGAAAACATAAAACGTGGCTTGATTCGGTTTAACAAGAAACCCAAGTTCTTTTAATCCCTTCACCAAAAGATCTCGCCGGCGGCGGTACATTTGATTGGTTTTCTTTGAGAACCCGAAGCTGTTTTTCAACGCCTCAACAGCTGTCTTCTGAATCGCGGTAAAAACGCCCGAATCGATGTTCGATTTGACCCGCAAAAGCCCTGTAATAACTTCCTGGCGCCCCACCGCAAACCCAATGCGCCAGCCGGTCATGTTGCAGGTCTTTGACAACGAATGATATTCAATCACTACTTCTTTGGCTCCCGGAATTTCAAAAATACTTAAGGGTTTCTCCTTGCCAAAATACACCTCGGAATACGCGAGGTCGGATACGATCAGAATTTTGTGCGCGGCAGCCCATGAGACTAATTTTTCATAAAAACTCCGAGGCGCCATGGCTCCGGTCGGATTATTCGGATAATTGACAAAAATAATTTTCGTTTTTTTTAAAACCTCGGAGGGCACCGAATCAAAATCGGGCAAAAACTCACACGCTTCTTTGAGCGGCAAGAGATACGGCTCTCCCCCGGCAAAGAGCGTCCCGCTCTTATAAGGAGGATAACAAGGGTCGGGAATGAGTGCGACATTCCCCGGATTGATAAACGCCAACGGCAGATGCGCGATACCCTCTTTGGAGCCGATCAACGGAAGAATTTCGGTGTCCGGATTGAAACTCACGCCGAAGCGTTTCTTAAGCCAGCCGGAAGCCGCTTGACGAAATTGGGCGTTGCCGCGGTCTAAAGGATAATGATGCGTCGCCGGGTCTTTCACGGCTTTCTGCATCGCGGTGATCACGAAGCGGGGCGTGGGCTGATCGGGGTCTCCCACGCCGAAATCAATCACCTTGACGCCTTTTTCAACCGCCTGTCTTTTCGCGCGATCAATTTCGACAAAAAGGTAGGGCGGGAGCGCCTTTAAACGGTTGGATTCTTCAAGAAAGAATGCCATCGTGCGCCTTATTTCTCTTTTTTTAATACGTCGGAAATGTTGTAGAAACCCGGTTTCTTGCCGGCCAAAAAAAGCGCGGCGTCAAGCGCGCCATTCGCGAATGCGTCCCGAGACTCCGCGTGGTGAGAAAGTGTGAACGTCTCTCCGGGACCGCTGAAGATCACGGTGTGATCGCCAACGATCTCATCTTCGCGAATGACGTGAACCTCTTTTTCCATTTCTGCGGCCCTAGCCGGATCCCAATCTTTTGCTTTTACGATTGCCTGTACAATTTTTTTGGCTGTTCCGCTCGGCCTGTCCTTTTTATGAATATGATGCGCTTCGGTAATCTTAATGCGATAGGGTTTGCCAAATTTTGTGGCCGCTAAGGCCGCCAGCTCGATAAGGGAATTGGCCCCGCGACTCATGTTGGGCGACAAAAGGACCGGGATTTTCTCCGAGGCTTTCTTTGCTTCCGCTTCGATTTTTTCACCCAGGCCTGTGGTGGCAATGACAATGGCCGTCCTGGCTTCGAGACACGCTTTGAGAGCGTCTCGTGTGCCTTCGGGCAGTGAAACATCAATTAAAACATCGGCTTCCTTTAAAGCCCCGACCGACGGCTTATCATTTTGATCAAAAGCGGCGACGATTTTGAAATCTTTTGAATCACCCACCAAGGAACGGATCCGCGTCCCCATCCGTCCCAACGCACCGTTCACCGCGATTTTAATCATGGCCTTATCCTTTAACTTTGAGACCGTAAGCTTTCATGGCCCGTATCAAGGTTTTTTGGTTGTGGGGCTGCATCGGCGAAAGCGGCAGGCGAAGCTCCTCGCTGCAAAGCTCCAAAAGTCCCATCGCCTTTTTAATGGGGATCGGATTTGTTTCAATGAATAACGCCCGGCACAAAGGAAACATTTTATAATGAAGCTCCCTGGCTCTTTGGAAGCTGGCGGCCGCGTAGGCGTCCACCATTTCCGAAACCGCCTGCGGCACGATGTTGGCGATCACCGAAATGACCCCTTTGGCGCCCAAGGCCATTAAAGGCAAGGTCAGGGAATCGTCGCCGCTTAAAACCGTGAGTTCACACAAGGATAAAATTTGAGAAGTTTGGTCCATGTTACCGGTCGCCTCTTTAATTCCCACGATATTTTTTATTTTTGACAATCGTGCGACCGTTTCGGGAGCCAGCGTCACACCCGTGCGCGTGGGAACATTGTAAAGCACGATCGGGATATTCACTTTCCGGGCAACCTTCTCATAATGCCGGTAAAGCCCTTCTTGCGTCGGGCGGTTGTAGTAAGGCGTGACCATGAGCGCCCCGTCCGCGCCCGCTTTTTTCGCGAATTGGGTCAGCGAAATAGCCTCGTCGGTGCTATTGGATCCCGTGCCGGCGATCACCGGTATCTCATGATCAGCCGCCTCCACCACGACCTTAATCACACGTTCGTGTTCTTTATGCGATAACGTAGGCGATTCGCCGGTGGTGCCGACAGGCACAATCCCGTCGGTCCCCGAACGAATATGAAATCGTACGAGCTTCCTCAATGTTTTCTCATCCACTTTGCCGTTTTTAAACGGGGTGACAAGCGCTACGATCGAGCCATGAAATGTCATCCCACCACCTCTTTTCTGCCTTTTGGCAAAGGCGCGTCAATAAACGCGCCGAGGCGATTTTGAATGATCGCCTTTTGAAGTTTATTAAATTTATATCCAACGCTGAAATCTAAAATCGCCTCAAAAAGAGGTGGTGGGATCATAAAGCCACTCTCCCCTCGAACGTCGTTTGAACAGGACCTTCCAGATACACGTTAAAAAACTCCGAGCCTTTCTTTGAGAAATAAACTTTCAGTGTTTCCCCGTCTTTGGTGCGGACAAGTACGGGGGATTTCAGCCCTTTCAAAGCGGCCACCACCAGCGCCGCGGCCGTGGACCCCGTGCCGCAGGAAAGCGTTTCGCCCTCCACGCCGCGCTCATAGGTTCTCACCTCTATTTTATTCTGCGAACCCAAAGAAACGAAATCAGCATTTGTTCCTCTGGGAGCGAAATAGGGATGGCGCCGGATCTGGCTCCCCCATTTATCGACATCCACCCCCTCTAAAGAATCCAGGAGCTTCACGGCGTGAGGCACGCCGGTATCAACAAAGTTTAAAATTTCACTCCTCCCGTTGACCTGAAGGCTGAAATTTAGCTTTAGGCCTTTGGGTTTCACTAGCTTCGCCTTGACGATATTTCCGCGGACCTCCGCCTCGATGATCCCCGCAAGTGTTTCGATCGACAACGGCCCCTTTTTTATCTTATGATCCACCGCGAATTTAGCGACACAGCGGACTCCATTGCCGCACATCTCCGCCTCGCTTCCGTCGGGGTTAAAAATCCGCATCTTAAGGTCGGCTTTTTTTGATTTTTCCAAAAGGATCAAACCGTCCGCGCCGATCGAATGCTTGCGATCCGATAATTTTTTCGCGGTTTTTGCCGCGTCGTTTCCGATCGCCCCCGAACGATTATCCGCGACAATAAAATCGTTGCCCGCTCCCACCATTTTCGTAAACTGGAGACTAGCCATCAAACCACTTCCCGGACAATGCGCTCCTGGCGAACCAGGTCCTGATAGGTCTCGCGTTTTCTTGCCACAAAATAACGGCTCCCTCGGACCACGACCTCCGGGACTCGGGGCCTTGAATTATAATTACTGGCCATGACAAACCCATAAGCGCCGCAGGACATGACCGCCAATAAATCCCCCACATGGACCGGTGCGAGTTTTCTATCCTTGGCCAGGAAATCACCGCTTTCGCAGATAGGACCGACAATATCCACGTGCAGATCCCTCAGCTTCGTCTTCTTCTTTTCCACCGGCACGATCTCATGATAAGCGCCGTAAAACGAAGGCCGGATCAGATCGTTCATGCCGCCGTCCACGATCACGAATGTTTTGGACGGCGTGCGTTTCACGTATAAAACTTTTGTGACGAGGATCCCGCTGTTCCCCGAAATAAAGCGGCCCGGCTCCAGCACAATTTTCAGCCCGCGCTTCAGATCGTACTCTTTGAATAAAGGCAGGATCACATCCGCGTAGGCCTGCGCCGTCTGCGGTTTCTCATCGGAATAAATAATGCCAAGGCCGCCGCCGATATTCAAATACTCCACCGGATTTCCCCCGAACCGGACGCTGTCAATAAATTGAAGCGCCTTCTTGATCGCCTTGACAAACGGCTTGGAGTGAGTGATCTGAGATCCAATATGAATATGAACCCCGGCAAACCGCAAAAAAGGATACCGGTAGGACTCGACGAAAAGCTTGGCGGCCGTGCCCATATCGATCCCGAATTTACTCTGCTTGATGCCGGTCGAGATGTACTGATGCGTGCCGGCCGTCACGTTGGGATTAAGACGGATCGCGACTTTCTGTATGGTCTTGAGCCGGCAGGCGATGGTATTGATCACGTCAAGCTCTGGGATCGACTCGACATTGAACATCAAAATCCTCGCGCGGATCGCCGTCTCGATCTCCTCTTCGGTTTTTCCGACGGAGGCAAAAACGATTTTTTTGGGATCTACTCCCACTTTTTTTGCCCGATAGAGCTCGCCTCCCGAGACAATATCCAAACCCGACCCATGCGCCACGAGGGCCTTTAAAACGGTCAGGTTTGAATTGGCCTTCATCGAAAAACAGATGAGCGGCTCCGCCGGTTGAAAGGCCTTTTTTAGCTTCAAGAAATGGTCCAAAAAAGTGCCGATGCTGTAAAGATAAAACGGCGTCCCAACTTTTTCCGCGATCTTGGAAATCGGTGCACCCTCGCAATAAAACTCTTTATTTTTATATTCAAAACGATGCATTTACTTGGCCCTCAACTCCTTTTTCCATCGTTTGATCTGAGCCGCCACTTCCGCGGGATGTGTGCTGCCTTTTGTTTTTTTCATCCGGACCGAATGCAGAGGCGTAAAAATTTCATACACATCCCCTTCGACCTTCGGGGCAAAGCGCTTGAGAATATCCAATCCTATTTTTGAAATCGACACACGGCTTTCTTCGGCGAAGCTTACGATTTTTCCGGCCTCTTCATGCGCGATCTTGAAAGGCGTCCCTTTTAAAACAAGGTAATCGGCCAGATCGGTGGCGTAAAGACTTTCATCTTTTAAGAGTCCGGCGATCTTGTCCTTATCCCATCGAATAGTACGAAACAGTTTCGTAAAAATTTCTAGGATCGTTTCACAGGTTTCCACCGAATCAAAAAGATAACTCTTGTCCCACTGAAGATCACGGTTGTAAGAAGTCGGCAGCGCTTTCAGCGTCACCAGGAAACCAATGAGGTTTGAGATAAACACTCCCGAAGCACCTCTCGTAAGCTCCACAAAATCCGCGTTCTTTTTCTGGGGCATCATGGAACTCCCCGTGCAAAACGCCTCATCAATATCAATAACGGCAAACCCTTTGGTTTGTGCAATCATCAGGTCCTCGGAGATTCTGGAAAGATGAATGCTTAAAAAAGCGATTGTGGATAAAAGATGAAGCAAAAAATCTCGGTCGCCTGAAACGTCGTAACTGTTGTCCGTCACGCGCGACAGGCCCAGTTCCCTCGCCATCATTTTTTGGTCTAACGGATAGGCGCACCCGCCAAGCGCCCCGCTGCCAAGAACACAAACATCGGCCAAATCAACCGCGAGGCCAAAACGTTGCCTCGAACGTCCCAGCATCTCGGTATAGGCCAATAGAATGTGGGCCAGGGATAAAACTTGCGCATTCTGAAGATGCGTCATCCCCGGCAGCCACAACGATTGATACACCTCGGCCTTTTTCACGATCTCCCTTTGAAGCCCGCCGATCAGCGAAACGATCGTCTGGGCGTGTTCTTTACAATAAAGCCGTGAACTTTGGCTGACAAGATCGTTCCTGGACCTCGCCGTATGAAGTTTGTGAGCCAAAGGCCCCGTCAACTCCTCTAGTTTTTCCTGAACGGCGGAATGAATGTCCTCGGACTTTTCATTGAGACGGATCGTGCCTTTTTCAATTTTTTTCCGAAGAGAGTCAATAGCCCCCTTAAGTTTTTTGGCCTCGGTGCCGGTCAAGACCCCGCATTTTTTAAGCGCGTTCACATGAGCGGCGTCAATTCTCAATTCGTAGATTAACAATCGCTTGTCCCATCGAAACGAGGCGCTAAAACGCTCAAAATCCGGGTCAATAGCTTTTTTAAAACGCCCACCCCATAGTTTTTTTGTCATAAAAGACCTGCCTTACTTTTTATACGGCAACGCCCAAAGATCTATAAAACCCTTGGCCAGTTTTTGATCGAACTTGTCTTTCTCGCTATAGGTCGCGAGACTCTCCCTATATAAAGAAAAAGGTGACCTGCGCCCAACGACATGCGAAGAATATTTTCTTAAAGCCACCCGCACGCTGCCGGTCACATGGTCTTGCGTCTCGCCCACAAACGCGTCCAGCGCTTTCTTAAGCGGCGTAAACCACAATCCATAATAGACAAGTTCGGCGTACTTCAAAGCGACGCCCTCTTTATAATGCAATAGCTCCCTGTCCAATACCAGACTCTCCAGGTCCTTATGCGCCTGAAGTAGAATCGTAGCCGCCGGCGCTTCGTAAGTCTCGCGGGACTTGATCCCCACGAGACGATTCTCGATCATGTCCATGCGGCCGATGCCGTATTGTGCGCCCAGCGCGTTGAGTTCTCCGATTAATTGAAGCGCTTCTTTTTTCCGGCCGTTCAAACCCACCGGCACGCCTTTCAGGAACTCAATTTCGACGATCCTCTCCTTTAAATTTTTCTTTTCAGCCCCGCGTGTCCATTGAAAAGACTCAAACGGCGGTTGGGCGTACGGGTCCTCCAAAACTCCGGCCTCCACACTGACGCCCCAGAGATTCTTATCAACGGAAAATGGGCTCTTTTTGGTGACGTCGATCGGAATGCGATGCCTTTCGGCATAGGCGATCTCGGCCTCTCTTGATTTAAATTCCCATTCTCTTACCGGCGCTAAAATTTCAAGAGAGCTGTCGAGCGCCTGAATCGTCACCTCAAAACGCACTTGATCGTTGCCCTTGCCGGTGCAACCATGCGCCACCGCCGTCGCCCTTTCCGCGTACGCGACAGCTACCTGTTCCGCGGCGATCAGAGGCCTTGACAACGCGGTCGCGAGCGTATAACGGCCCTCATAAACGGCATCGGCCTTGAGAGCCGGCCAGATATAATCCGTCACGAATTTCTTCTTAAGGTCTTTCACGACCACCTTAGCGGCGCCCGCTGTCTTAGCGCGCTCGATCGCGGCGCGAGTCGTTTTTTCCTGGCCCACGTCCGCCATATAAGCGACTACTTCGTAGCCTCTGTCCTTAAGCCATTTAATCGCGACGGAAGTGTCGAGTCCGCCCGAGTAAGCCAAGACAACCTTCTTCATTGAACGCGCACTCTCTTTCGTTTTGTTGTAATAAGTAAATACATGAGCGCCTTTTGCGTATGCAAACGGTTCTCCGCCTGATCAAAGATCGCCGAGCGCGGATGTTCGATCACCTCGTCCGTGATTTCCTCGCCTCGATGCGCGGGCAGGCAGTGCAGGATCATCGAATCTTTAGGCGCCTTGCCGATGATCGCGCCATTGACCTGGAACGGCTGGAAATCACGCAGCCGCTGCTCCCGCTGTTTCTCCTGTCCCATGCTGACCCACACATCCGTGTAAACCACATGGGCGTTTTTGATCGCCGTGAAAGGATTATTCGACAACGTGATCTTCGAGCCGCTTTCTTTCGCGATTAGCTTGATCTCTTTCAGGATCTCTTCATTCGGCTCATACCCGCGCGGTGCCGCGATCGCGAGATTCGCACCGGCCTTCGCAACTCCGTACAAAAGCGAGTTCAGCACATTGTTGCCGTCGCCGATATAAGCGATGTTGATTTTCTCAAGCGACTTGAATTTCTCCCGGATCGTGAAAAGATCCGCCAGCGTCTGGCAAGGATGATACGAATCGCTCAAGCCGTTGATTACCGGAACCGTCGCGTGTTTAGCGAACTCTTCCACGTCCGCGTGCCCATAGGTTCTCGTAACGACAAGATCGCAATACCGCGACAAAACGCGCGCGACGTCCTTGATCGATTCTCGTTCTCCGAGCGGCATCTCTTGAGGGTCCATATAAACCGCACTTCCGCCAAGCTCGTTGATGCCCACCTGAAACGAGACGCGCGTACGAATCGAGGGCTTCTGGAAAAGAAGCGCCAGCGACCGGCCTTTCAGTTTGTTAAAAAATGCTTGCGGGTTTTTCTTCATCTTTTCCGTGAGTTTAAAGAGAGCCTCCAGATCGTACCACTCCATTTCTTTCAAACTCAGAAAATTCTTGAACTGAAACGGCGTGCCCGAAATCCTTTTTACTTTTGTTTTCTTCTTGGATTTTGACTTGTGTGCGCCACGTTTTTTTCTCGCCGCCTTTGATTTCCTTTTACCCTTTTTGGATCTATTCATGCCGCCTTACTCCCTTCTTTGATCAAACGTCTCTCTTCTTCCAAGACCAACACATCGCCCAACAGCTGTATGGCGCGATCAATCTCCTTTTCCCTTACCACCAGCGGTGGCATCAGCCTTAAAACATTCCCTTGCGTGCAGTTAATCAAAAGCTTTCGTTTCAAACATTCTTCATAAATATTTTTTCCTTCGATCGCCAGCTCCAATCCCGCCATCAAACACATGCCGCGGACCTCTTTAATGACCGGGTGCTTCTTTTTAAGCTCATGAAGCCGTTTGAACAAATGAGAACCCGTGATCACGGCGTTACTGATCAATTTCTCCTTCTCGATCGCCTCAAACGTCGCTAGAGCCGCCGCACAGGCGAGCGGGCCGCCGCCAAAGGTGGTGGCGTGAGTGCCCGGCTCCAAAACATCCGCGATCTCTTTCTTCGCGACCATGGCGCCGATCGGGAACCCGCCGCCAAGCGATTTGGCAAGCGTCATCATATCCGGTTCGATGCCGAAGTTCTTATAACAAAACATGCGCCCGGTACGGCCCATCCCCGTCTGGACCTCGTCGAGAATCAAAAGGATCTTCTTATCGGTGCAAAGGCGCCTCACCGAAGACAAATACGACTGGTCCGCGACGTGGATCCCGCCCTCCCCTTGAATGGGCTCCAAAATAATCCCCACCGTTTTTAACGTGACAGCCCTTTCCAAGGCCGTAAAATCATTGAACGGAACCGTCGTAAATCCGGGTGCCAGCGGCTCAAAACCCTGCTGATATTTTTTCTGGCCCGTGGCTGTGATCGCCGTGATGGTTCTCCCGTGAAAAGAGCGCTCCATCGAAATAATTTCGTTCCTCGCAGGGTTACCGAACTTTCTGGCCAGCTTAAACGCCGCCTCATTGGCCTCCGCCCCTGAATTGCAAAAAAAGACTTTTCCCGGGAAAGAATGGCGGATAACCTGTTCGGCCAGCATTCCCTGCAATTCATGGTAGTAATTGTTGGACACGTGAATCAGCCGTTCCGCTTGGTGCCTGATCGCCTCGACGACGCGCCGATGACAATGGCCGATGCCGCTGACCGCCCAACCGGGAAAAAAGTCTAAGTACTCTTCCCCCTGCGAGTCCCACACGCGCGTGCCGCGGCCTCTCTCCAAAACCAGAGGAGCTTTGTTATAACAAGGAACGACGTAGTCGTAATAGAGTCTAATGGTCTTGCGATAATCCATTATCTTTTCACTATTTCTGTGCCGATACCTTTGTCCGTAAATATTTCCAATAAGATCCCGTGCGGAATCTTGCCGTCAATGATATGCGTCTTTTTGACGCCACGCTCAAGCGCGCGAATGCAGGCCTTGACCTTGGGAATCATGCCTCCGCTCAACACCTTGGACTCGATTAGCGCGTCCACTTCCGAGACGTTGACATGCGAGATCAGCGACTCGGGATCGTTCTGATCTTTCATAATTCCGCGTACATTCGTCAAAAGCACCAGCTTCAGCGCCCCGAGATTTCTGGCGATCTCGGCGGAGGATTGGTCGGCGTTCACGTTATAGGTGAACCCGTCTTTTCCGATCCCGATCGGCGCGATCACAGGGATAATGTCGCTGGTGATCATTTTCTGGATGACGTCCCCGTTGATCTTCGTGATCTCTCCCACAAAACCGATGTCCTCGCCGTCAATGTCGGCGTGTTTTTTGACCTCGATCAAGTGGTCCTCCTTGCCGCTTAGCGAAATGGCGCTCCCGCCGAGCGAAATGATCTCGCGCACGATTTCACGGTTGATCTTGGTCAATTCCTCTTCGACGACCTCCATCGTTTCTTCATCGGTCACACGATAACCTTTGACAAATTTAATCTCTTTGCCGAGTTCCTCGATCCTTTTGTTGATATAAGGCCCCCCGCCGTGGACCAGGATGGGCCGCATCCCGACATAACTGGTAAAGACGATGTCTTCCAGCACGTTCCGGCGAATCACGGGATCCGTCATCGCCGCGCCGCCGTACTTGATCACGATCGTCTTGTCGTAAAAACTTTGGATGTAAGGCAGCGCCTCAATCAAGACGTCCGCTTTTTTTATCATCTCTTCCATAGTCAACTCCTATCGTCATCCTGAGGAGCGTTGGCGACGAAGGATCTCGTTTTTGGATTCTTCGCTGCGCTCAGAATGACGTTCATGTTCGGTACGCGGAATTGATCCGCACGTAATTGGTGGAAAAATCGCAGGTATGGACGGTCGCGCCGTATTTGCCCACGCCGAGATCTGCTGTGATCTTGATATTTTTTTTCGCAAACACACGGTTCAGGATCGCGGCCTTCTTTTTCACACGCCCCCCGTTTTTTAACACAAGTTCTTTTCCCAAATAGATCGCCAGTTTCCAGGGATCCACATGCGCTCCGGAATAACCGACGGCCGCGGCGATGCGGCCCCAATTGGGGTCCGATCCGAAAAGCGCGCACTTGACAAGACTCGACCGGGCGACCGTCATGGCCGCTTGCTTTGCCTCTTCGCGATTCAGCGCGTTTTTTACCGAAACCTCGACAAACTTTGTGGCGCCCTCGGCGTCCCGGACCATCTGTTTGGCCAAAGACAAAAACATTCCTTCCAGCGCCCGCGTAAAGAGCCGAAACTCTTTTGTCTTCTCCACAATCTTTTTGTTTTGAGCCATGCCGTTGGCCAAAATCAACACCATGTCATTGGTGGACATGTCCCCGTCGATCGTGATCGTATTAAAAGTCTTGTTGACAGCCCGCGCCAACGCGTCCCGCAGCGCGGCGGGCGTGATCACGGCGTCCGTCGTCACAAAACAAAGCATCGTCGCCATCTGCGGGTGGATCATTCCGGCTCCCTTGGCGATCGCGCCGATGCGGACTCTTTTTTTACCGACCAAAAACTCTGCCGCGATTTCTTTGATCATCCGGTCGGTGGTCAAAATACCGGCCGCGGCGAACTCGCTCCCCTTCCGGCTCAATCCTTTCAACAACTCCGGAACCGACTTCACTATTTTCTTGATTGGAAGCGGTTTGCCTATGACGCCGGTGGAGGCAACCAGCACACTTTTTTTGTTGATCCGGAGCGCCCGCGCGATTGTCGCCGTCATGAGCCGTGAATTCTCAAAACCGCTCTCGCCGGTCATGCAATTGGCGTTTCCGGAATTCGCAATGATTGCCTGCGCTTTCGAATCCCGGAGGCGCTCTTTATTGATCACGACACAAGAGGCCTGAACCTTGTTCGTGGTAAAAACTCCGGCCGCTTCACAGACTTTTTCCGAAACGATCAGCGTCAAATCACGCCGTTTGGATGTTTTGATTCCGCAATAAATGCCGTTAGCGCGAAATCCGATCGGGGCGGTGACTCCGCCATGAATATTTTTCATTCGAGCCCTGCGGTCTCCGGAAACCCCGCCATGATGTTCATGTTCTGCACGGCCTGCCCCGCGGCCCCTTTATCCAGGTTATCAATGGCCGTGACAATGACTGCCAACGATTTTTCCGGATGAACCTTAAGACCGACGTCGCAAAAATTGGTCCAAACCACGTTCTTTATCTCGGGAAGCGCCCCGTTCGCGTAGACCTTCACAAAAGGCTCTTTTGCGTATCGCCTCTGATAAATTCCGATGAGATCATCGGTGGTCATCCTTTTCTTCAGCCGCACGTAAATCGTGCTTAGGATCCCGCGGTTGATCGGCAAAAGATGCGGCACAAACACAACGCTTATCTTTCTCTTCACAGCCGATCCGAGCTCCTGATCAATCTCCGGCACGTGTTGATGCTCAAACAGCTTGTAGGCCTTAAACGATTCGTTCACCTCTGAAAAATTGAGGGATTTATCCGCCTTCCGACCCGCGCCGGTGACTCCGCTTTTGGCGTCCACGAGAATCGTGTCCGCTTGAAACACATCCGCCGCAAGTCCCGGCCAAAGCCCGAGGATCGCGCCGGTTGAATAACAGCCGGGATTCGCAACAAGCGCGGCCGGCTTGATCCGCTTTCGGTGGATCTCCGGAAGCCCATACACCGCCTGCCTCAAGTTTTTAACATCCTCGTGTGGTGTTTTATAAAACTGTTCGTAAACGGCCGCGTCCTCCAGCCGGTAATCCGCGCTGATGTCCACGACTCTTTTTTTTGCTTTCAAAAAAAGTGGCGCATAGCGCATCGATACCGTATGAGGAAGCGATAAAAAAACAAAGTCGCATTTTTCAATGGCCTCCTCGACCGATAAGGCCTTGCACTCAAGGTCCAAACGATTTTTCAGATAAGGAAAAATAGTCTGAATCCTGGCTTCCCGATCTTCTTTTCCCGACGTGTACCGGATCGTGACATGGGGATGGCGAACCAGAAGCCGGACCAACTCTTCGCCGGTGTATCCCGTCGCCCCGATGACTCCGACGTTTAATTTTTTCATTTCTCCTCTAGTCCTTATGATCAAAAGAGTTAAAAACCTACATTATAGAGAGCTTTTCCCCGGATGTCAAAAAATAAAAAATAAGGCCGAGCGTAAAGCTCGGCCAAATATGAAGTTACGAATATTTAAAAACGTCTTCTTATTGCTTAAGATTCCATTATCTCTTGGAGAATTGGAATCGGCGCCGAGCCCCTTTACGACCGTACTTCTTTCGCTCTTTCATGCGAGGGTCGCGTGTCAAATAGCCTCCGCGTTTCAGCAATGATTTCAAAGTTTCATCGTATTGAACGAGCGCCCTGGAGATGGCATGACGGATCGCGCCCGCCTGGCCGGCGAGCCCCCCGCCCCTGGCATTCGCAATAATATTTAATTTGTCGCTCAAACTCACCGCCTCAAGCGGCTGTTTCACAATCATCTGAAGTGTCGGCCTTCCGAAGTATTCGGAAAGACCCCTTTTGTTGACCTGAATAATCCCGGTCCCTTTATAGAGCTGGACACGCGCCGTGGCTTCTTTCCTCCTGCCCGTCGCCATTTCCTTATTGCTGTCCGCTTTTAATAATTCTTTTTTTGCCATTTATTTTGCGTCCTTCAACGAAACCGCTTTAGGTTTTTGCGCCTGGTGAGGGTGTTCGCCGCCGGCATACACCAAAAGTCGGGTGATCATCCGCTTACCCAGTCTTGACTTGGGCAGCATCCCCTTGACCGCATGTTTAATGATGTAGGTCGGGTCCTCTTTCATGACCCTCTCGTAAGTTCTTTCCCTTTGACCGCTTGGGAAACCCGAGAAGTTTTTATAAATTTTTTGCTTGGCCTTGTTTCCGGTCACCACGACCTGGGAGGCATTGATCACAACGACCCCATGCCCCGTCTCAACGTGGGGTGTGTAATCGGTCTGAGTTTTACCGCTCAAAATCCTGGAAATCCTTGACGCTAAACGACCTACGATCTGTCCTTTGGCATCAACAACCTCCCATTTTTTATTAAGATAGTCTTTGTTATTCGCAAAAAAAGTGCCCATAACCCCCTCATGAGAAAGCTTAAAAGATAACACCCTATTCCTTATTTGTCAAGGGGTTAAGAAATCTTAAGGAGCTCTTTCACCTTCGACAGAAGAACTTCGGGTTCAAAAGGCTTGGTAAGGTAGTGATTAGCCCCGAGGACTTTTCCGATGACACGGTCCACGTCGTCGCTCTTAACGGTTAGCATGAGGATCGGCGTACGAGCGAACGTTTTGTCTTGGTCCTCCCGGATCGCCCGGCAGATCTCCTCACCGGCAAGTTTTGGTAACTTCAAATCAAGGATGATGAGCGCCGGACGGATTTCCTTCGCGAAACGTAACCCTTCCTCGCCGTCCGAAGCGGCCAGCGTTTGATACCCATTCTTTTGAAGCCGGGCCTCCACCACTTTCACCAGGTCTGGTTCGTCGTCAATGATCAGTATCTTCATTTAGCAACGAGCTCATCAATCTTACCCATCAACTCTTTGATATCGAATGGCTTGGCGAATATGACGTCAGGCCCTACGATGTCATATCCCGTGTCCTCCTGCTTGGTCTGCAGAGCCGTTAGGAATATGATGGGGATATTCTTCGTTTTGGGATCGTTTTTCAGAATCCGGCCGAGTTCAGTCCCATCCATAATGGGCATCATAATATCCAAAATGATGAGATCAAATCTTTCTTTTTTGATCGTTCTCAAGGCCTCTTCCCCGTCGTTGGCAGAGGCCGCCTCATAACCACCGGCCTTGAGCCGTTGAAGCAATACGGATACCATGTCTTTCTCATCGTCCACAACCAATATCCTCTTAGGCATCTATTTCCCTCCAATTTGTCAACCACTTCCCTCTTGCTTTTTAAGCGCTTCCTTGATTTGTTGTTCGCTGACCAAGCCTTCTTCAACCAGAATTTCTCCGAGCTTTTTATTCAAGCTCTCTAACCGCCGCGGAATCGTAAAATAGAATGTCGCTCCCTTGCCGTAGACGGATTCCACGCCGATTTTCCCCTGATGCGCTTCGATGATCTGTTTAGAGATGGCTAACCCTAGGCCTGTGGTACCCGGTTTTCTTTCGTCTCCCGCGGCAAGTTGACTAAAGACCTGGAACAATTTAGGAAAATCCTTTTCTTTGATCCCGGGCCCTTGGTCGTCTACGGAAACACGAATGATGTTTTCAAGGTACTTAGTCTTAAGAATGATCTTGCCTTTTTCCATCACCTTAAGGGCGTTACCCACTAAATTAGTCAAGACCTGTATGATCTTATCTTTATCAAAGAAAATTTTTGGCGGGCTCTCTTCCAATTGCGTAACAAGCTCAATGCCCTTCTTCTTTGCCACGAGCGCAAAGGCCTCTCTTACTTCGTTCACAAGCCCATTGATATCATTCTCCTCGATGTGGATTTCTGCCTGCCTGGATTCGAGCTTCTGGAAGTCGAGGACCTCATTAATCAAGCGCGCCAGGCGGTCGATATTTCTTTTCGCCAAATCAAGATATTTCTTCTGATCGGGGTTCAGGACTCCAACCGTACCGTCTTGAACGAGCTCAACGCCCTCCTTAATCGCCGTTAAAGGAGTGCGCAGCTCATGTGAGACCATCGAGATGAATTCGGTCTTGACGTTCATTGCCTGGAGGATTTTTTCCTCGGCGCGCTTGCGTTCGAACGCGTAACGAATCGCGCGGACAAGCGGCGCGGGATCGATTTTTCCTTTGAAAAGATAATCCTGAGCTCCCTTCTCAATCGCTTGGAGCGCGACCCTCTCTTCTAGCACGGTTCCGGTGAGAATCACGATGGGGAGCGTGGGTGCCGCGCGCTGAATCTTTTCAAAAACTTCAAGGCCAATGCCATCCGGCAGCTTCATATCCAGCAGGATCGCGTCAATCCCTCCTTTAACGAGACGCTCCAGCGCGAGGGAAAGCCGATCCACCCGGTCTAATTTGAAGGTACCGCTTCCCGCTTTCGCAATCGCTCTTCGGACCCACTCAGCGTCCGCGGAGTCGTCTTCAACCAGAAGGACTTTTATAACTCCTGCTTTTAACCGTTCTTTTTTCTTGGTAATAGTCATCGTCTGTCTCATCGCCTCTCTTTAGGGAGTCTCGCTCAAGGTCCAGTAAAGATCAATGGTATGAATCACCTCGAGAAATTTTTCCTGGGCCGAGGGCTTCACCATGTAGCCTGCCACGCCCAGTTTGAAGCTCTCGACTTTATCCTGTTCTTCCTTCGAACTTGTAAACGCCACGACGGGAATCTGTTTTAGATGTTCGTCTTTTTTTATCTCCCTGAGGAACTCAAGTCCATCCATCCTAGGCATTTTGAGATCGAGAAGGATCAGACAAGGCAGTTTGTTTGCCTTGTCCAGAAGATAAACCAAACCTTCCTCGCCATTACCCGCAATCACCAAAGGATTCGTGATTCGAAGCGCTTTGAACGCACGGCTTACCGATTCCTGATCGACCTCATCATCCTCAAGTAAAAGAACAGGTTTCGTATCTCTCATTGCCTTCCCTCCTTCATTTCCACAGGTTTTTTCGCAAGGGTAAAATAAAAGGTGCTGCCCTGGCCGAGTTTGGATTTCAACCAAACTTTGCCTCCGTACTGCTCAACGATTTTTTTGACGAGACTCAAGCCCACACCCGTGCTCTCAGACTGTTTTGTCGAACCCAAGGTCTGAAAAAGTCCGAAGATCCGCTCGTGATATTTTTCGTCAATACCCGAACCATTGTCATTGACACTGAAACGCCAGAAGACACCGTCTTCCTCACAACCCACTTTGACCACCCCCTGAGGTTTATCGACATACTTGATCGCATTACTTAAAAGATTTTGAAACACTTGATGTATCCGGACTTTCTCGCACTTCACAATTGGAAGACTCTTTTGGACTTCGATGCGAATATAAGGTGGAGGCTGAAGCAGCTCGACGATATCCGCCAGAACTTTGTTAAGATCGAGCTCCACGACATCTTCCCAGACCCGGCCAATCCGCGAATACTCTAGAATTCCATCGATCAAAGCATGCATTCTCCTGGCACGGGTTTGTAACATTTCAAACTGCTTCTTGCCCTCTTCATCGAGCTGATCCTTGCAATCCTCAGCAATCCATCCGGCGAGCGAATCGATCCCACGGAGCGGGGCTTTCAAGTCATGGGACACCGCATAGGCAAAACTTTCCAACTCCTTATTCGCGCTCTTAAGCTGCGTTATTAGTTGCTTACGGACTTCCTCCGCCCGCTTGCGTTCGGTGATGTCACGCTCGGTCGTGGCAATCCCTACCGGCTTGCCGGCCTCATCCACCAACACCGTCACAGTCAACCAGACGTCTAAGGTCCGACCATCTTTCGTGACGCGCTGGGTCTCAAAGGAAGGAGCTGCTGGTGCTAGTGCTGCTACTGCTGCTATGAATTCTAACGCCTCCTGCCGCTTGGCTGAGGGAATGGTGTCTTGAATGTTCATCGCCCGTGCCTCTAATTCCGTATAACCGTACATCCTCTCCGCTCCTCGATTCCACGCGCTGATCTTCCCCTCGAGGTCCTGTACCGTTATCGCATCGTTGGAGTCAATCACGACCGCGGCCAAGCGCCGAATGTCTGAGGACTTAAGTCTCTCATTGACTGCATCTGCTCGCTGACCTGAGGAAGCAGTGTTCTTCACATCACACCTTTTCCGCCTGAGGCAGACCAGCTTTTGGCTGGCGGCGGAAAAATAAAAAACCCAAGCTGCGCAGTTACACACAACTTGGGTTCTAAAATTATACGAAAGTTCTTAAATGCTAGCCCGCCAGAGGACGGGTTCGCCGAAGCACTAGTGGCGGAAAGACCGGCATAGGGGTACCCCCCCCCTTATTTATTCCCGCCCTTATGTACACACGCATTGGGCCATCCTTAGTGAGGTGAGACGCCGCCAAAAATTAATGGTTCGACCTTGCTCACCTTATTAATCTTTTAGCAATTGTTGAAAGATTAATTAACAATTTTTATCAATGACAGAGAAATTTTAGCATAAATAAAGGATACAGTAAAGAGTTAGCGTTTTTGGGTGTGGGTGCGCGCCGTGTGGGGAGGGCCCCCGAAAATTTAGAAAAGAAGCTCTTTTAAAGCGGGCTCAAGGGAAGGATATTTGAACTTAAAACCGGCGTCGAGGAGCTTTTTGGGATAAACGTTTTGGCCGGTCAAAAGCATGTCGGACATTTCTCCCAAAAGTAATTTTAGCGCGACGGGTGGCACTCGAAAGAAAGCGGGTTTATTCAAAACACGCCCAATCGTTTTCGCGAACTCATTCATCGTGACTGCCCCCGGAGCCGTCAAATTAACCGGGCCGCGGATCGCGGGATCCTCCAACGCCTTTAAGATGGCATTGACCTCATCTTCGAGATGAATCCAGCTCATGACCTGAGTCCCCGATCCCAAAGGCCCGCCGATGAATAGTTTAAAAGGCGGCGCCATTTTTGCCAGCGCTCCACCGTTTTTTGCCAAGACAATGCCGGTTCTAAGCCGCACCGTCCTGACGCCGAGAGATTCCGCCCGCGCCGCCTCTAACTCCCACCGTTCGCACATTTCAGCTAAAAATCCAGATCCCGGAGCAGCGTTTTCATCCAAAGCGCCGCCTTCGCTTGGGCCGTAATAGCCGATCGCCGAGGCGTTGAGGAATACCTTGGGCTTTATTTTGCACCGGGAGATAGCCTCGACAAGGGTCCTTGTGGTCTGTGTCCGGCTTGTTTCCAATGCCGCTTTCTGCGTCTCGGTCCATCGTTTGTCGGCGATCGGCTCACCCGCCAAATTAATGACCGCATCGGCCTTTTCCAATTCCGCGGCCCATTCCTCTAAGTGCGGTGGATTCCAAATCAGCTGGCGCATGGTGGTCTGGGGCAGGATGGCGTCGGGCACCTGATGCCTTAACAAAACAAGCTCATGCTGTTGGAGCAAACGGCCCTTCAGCTCTCTGCCGATAAGCCCGCTTAAACCCGCCCCGATGATTTTCATTGTCGGACCATCCCCTGCAAATTAATCTTAGCCATTAAAGAAGAAAGCTCGGGTTCCCGCATCAGCGCGGCGAATTTTGGATGTGAAAAAATCTTGGAAAAGTCGCGCGTCTTCGCGACTTCCTTAAACTCCTCGTCTTTAAAAAGTTCCTGCACCTTTGGATGAGAAATAAACGCCTTAAAATTTTCGTCCTGCATCAGCTTTTGCATCATCTGAAAATTCCCCATCATGCAGTTCAATTGACCGAACATCTCTATTCCTCCATCGTGCTGATATCGCCCAAGGGCAGCCCCTGGTCCCACGCGCGAAGCACGCGACGCATGATTTTCCCCGAGCGGGTCTTCGGAATCCTTTCGCAAAATTCGATTTCTTTGGGCGCCGCGTGCGCGGCCATGTTCTTTTTCACAAAATCAGCCACTTCTTTTTTTAGATCGTCGGAAGGCTTAAAACCGGCTCTCAAACTGATGAACGCCTTGATGATCTGGCCTTTTATTTCGTCGGGTTTGCCGATCACACCGGCCTCGGCGACGGCCGGATGCTGAACAAGAGCGCTTTCCACCTCGAAAGGTCCGACTCGTTCTCCCGCCGTTTTGATCACGTCATCCGCCCGCCCCGCGAACCAGATAAATCCGTCCTTATCTTTATACGCGGTGTCGCCGCTCAGATACCATCCTTTTAAACGGAAATATTCTTGATATTTTTCTTTGTTTTTCCAAATGGCCATCATCATGGACGGCCAGGAAGCTTTGACGACGAGATTTCCGAGCGTGTTCGGCGGCAGCTCTTTTCCTTTGTCATCCACGATCGTGGCATAGGTCCCCGGAAAAGGCCGGCCGGTCGCGCCAAGCTTGAAATCAAGCCCCCGGTAATTGCAAACAATCTGCATGCCGGTTTCGGTCATCCACCACGTTTCATGCGGAGCAAGGCCGGTGATTTTTCGTATCCACCGCAGCGCTTCCGGATTTAGCGGCTCACCCACCGAGCAAATATGCCGCAAACTTTTTAAATCGTACTTTGTAGCGGTCGTCTCCCCGTGCGACATGAGGAGCCGGAAGGCCGTCGGCGCGCTATACCACATCGAAACCTGGTATTTTTCGATCGCCTGATACCACCGGTCCGCGGAAAAGCGCCCTCCGATCACAAGGCTTGAGATCCCAAGCGTCCACGGTCCATAGATCCCGTAAGAAGTACCGGTCACCCAGCCCGGATCCGCCGTGCACCAATAAACATCATCCTCTCTTAAGTCCAGCGCCCATTTCGCCGTTTGATAATGCCCCACCATCGCGTACTGCCGGTGCAGAACCCCTTTGGATTTACCTGTTGAACCGGAGGTGTAGTGAATCACAAGGCCGTCATCTAATGAAAGCCATGTGGGTGGGCAATGGAAAGAAGCGGCCTGCATTTCTTCAAAATAATCGTGAACAACAACACGATCATCCTGAGGCGAAGCCGAAGGATCTCTCTTTTGAGATTCTTCGTCGCTACGCTCCTCAGAATGACAGAAAGGGTCCACAAGAATCGTGCGTTTCAAACAAGGGAGTTTTTTGAAAGGGATTCTTACTTTTAGATCAGAATTCGTCACGACTAGACACGCCCCGCTGTCGGAGAGGCGGTCTTCGATCGCGGTTTCCATGAAGGCCTCAAAAAGCGGGACAGGGATCGCGCCGATACGATTGATGCCCAGAATGGAAATATAAAGTTCCGGAGTGCGAGGTAAAAAAACGCCGACACGGTCCCCTTTCTTGACACCGTATTTTTTTAAAACATTGCCAAAACGGCTGGATTCTTTTTGGAGGTCTAAAAACGTGTATTTCTCGTCGCGGCCTCTAGGATAATGGGCGTTTGCTGTGGGGTCCCAGTAATAAAGGGCCACTTTGTTTTTCCGGTGGCCGGCCGCGTGCCGGTCGATCATCTCATGGACAACATTCACTTTTTTCGTCCGGTGCCAGTCGAATTCTTTTTCGACACTACGCCACTGAAATGTTTTGTAAGTCTTAAAATAATCCTTGAGATTGGCGTCACTGTTCTTCGGCTTCCGTACCCACTCGGACGATTCCTGGATGAAACTGCTCACATATCCACCCATTCGATTTTTGGCGGATTTTTCAGAAAACCATGATCCGTCGCGGCGCGCTGCAGCATCAAAAGCCCCTCTTTGCCTTTGCGGCCCATGTCCACCGTGTAATCGTTCACGTACATGCCCACAAACTCGTCGGCCGTCCCGCGCTCGATGCCCCGCCCGAATTTGAGCGCGTATTCGAGCGCTTCCTCGCGGTGCTTAAGCCCGTACTCGATGCTGGTCCTCAAAAGCTTCGTCACTTTTCTCATCACGTCGCGGCCTAAATTTTTACGAACCACATCCACGCCGAGAGGCAGCGGTAATCTCGTCAGTTCATGGAACCATTCGCCAAGGTCCGCCACTTTCTTAAAGCCCAATGTCTCGTAGGTCAACTGCCCCTCGTGAATGAGGAGCCCTGCGTCCGCTTCGCCAGTCTCCACCGCGCTTAGGATCTTGTCAAAAGGTACCACGACCTCTTTAAAATCAGGCAGGAAAAGACGCAAAGCCAGATACGCCGTCGTGTGAAGCCCCGGGACCGCTATTTTTTTGCCCGCCAGTTCCTTGGAATACATGGATTTCTTGGAAACCAGGACCGGGCCGTAGTTGTCTCCGATGCTCGCGCCACAGGGCATCAGCGCGTAGCGGTCGGCGACCTGAAAAAAAGCGAACGCGGACAAGGCCGTCACCTCGAGCTCCGCCTGGAACGCGCGGCGGTTCAAACTTTCAATGTCCTCGATGACGTGGGAAAACGTGATCCCGTCCGTTTTGATCTTATCGTGGGCGATCGCGTAAAACATGAATGCGTCATCGGGATCGGGGCTATGCCCCGCGCGGATCTTGGCTTTGACAAGCGGCATGGTTTAGATCTTGAAATAACCGCGGATGCTTGATTGAAAGAAGAAAATCAATATAACGGCATTTAGGATGGTCCCAATAGGAAATGCCAGAAGACCGAGCACACTTAACGTGACCTGAAAATACCAGGCGTATTTCTTGCCTCTTAAAAGGCCGATCCCCTCGACAAGATAAAACACGAAGAAAATAATGCCGAAGACGAGCATCAAAATAAAAAAGACGTTAAAACCGATCGAGAGGTTCACCTGCGGGCGGTAGGTCGTAATTTGTTTCGTGATAAAATCATAAATACCCATCACATTCCCAAAAATCAGGACAACGAGCGAAAGGATCGAAAGAAAGAAAAAGAAGGCCATCGAGATAAAATTTAAGACGGCCACGAAGATGACGATGCCCGGAGTTCTGGGCGATTCGTTGTGAATGACCTCTGTCATGCGCTTGTCCCTTTCTTGGATTGGAGATATTCCCGGTTCATTTGAGCGATAAATGCCACACTGATTTCTTTGGGGCAAACGGCCTGGCACTCGAATTGATTCGTACAATTTCCAAAACCTTCCGCGTCCATTTGCGCCACCATTTTTTGCACGCGGCTTTCTTTTTCCGCCCGGCCTTGAGGCAGGATCGCCAATTGCGAAACCTTGGCCGCCACAAAAAGCATCGCCGACGCGTTCTTGCAAGACGCGACGCAGGCTCCGCAGCCGATACAAGCGGCGGCGTCCATCGCGCGCTCGGCTGAGCTCTTCGCGATCGGGACCGCGTTGGCCTCCGGTGCGGATCCGGTATTCACCGAGACGAAACCGCCCGCCTGGATGACGCGGTCAAAAGCGCTGCGGTCCACCACCAGGTCTTTGATCACCGGAAAAGCCCTCGCGCGCCAGGGCTCAATAAAAATCGTGTCGCCGTCTTTAAAATGACGCATGTGCAGCTGACAGGCGGTGGTTCCGCGCTCCGGCCCGTGAGCGATCCCGTTGATCACGAGAGAACAGGCCCCGCAAATTCCTTCCCGGCAGTCATGATCAAAAACGATCGGCTCTTCCCCTTTTTGGGTCAATCGTTCATTCACCACATCCAGCATTTCCAAAAAAGACATGTTGGGGCTTATGTCCGCGGCTTCATAGTCCGCCATTTTCCCTTGACCGGCTGAGTTTTTCTGGCGCCAAACCTTTAATTTAAAATTCACCCCACCACTCCTTTCGTCCGCGTATGCGGACCAATTGCGTTACAATTGTAGGAAAGGGGTGGTGGGGTCACTGGTAGTTCCTCTGCGACGGTGTGATCTTCTCGAAACTAAGCGATTCCTTATGAAGGATCGCCGCGTTTCCGACGCCCTTGGATTCCCAGGCAGCTACGTAAGAAAATTGCCCGTCGTTCCGCTGCGCTTCCCCGTCTTGGGTCTGATACTCTTCCCGAAAATGCCCGCCGCACGACTCCTCGCGGTGAAGCGCGTCCTGACAAAGAAGCTCCGCGAATTCCATAAAATCCGCCACGCGCCCCGCGCGCTCAAGCGCCGGATTGAGCGACTCATTTTCTCCGAGCACATTCAGATTCTTCCAAAATTCCTCGCGCAAGCCCGGGATCCGGCTAAGCGCTTTCTTTAATCCCGCCTGATTTCTTGCCATGCCGCAACAGTCCCACATGAGAGCCCCGAGCTCCCGGTGAAAAGAAGTGACGGTGCGCTTGCCTTTCACCGACAATAATTTTTTAACGCGGTCTTCGGCCTCGGCTTCTATTTTCTTAAACTCCGCGTGATCCGCCGAAATCTTCGATTTCGGCGTCTTGGCAAAGTAGTCGCCGATCGTATAAGGAAGAATGAAATAACCGTCCGCGAGCCCCTGCATCAAGGCGCTCGCGCCCAGACGGTTCGCGCCGTGATCCGAGAAATTCGCCTCCCCGATCACAAAAAGACCGGGGACATTGCTCATCAAATCATAATCCACCCACAGACCGCCCATCGTGTAATGGGCCGCGGGATAAATTCTCATCGGCGAACGGATCGGGTCTTCTCCCGTGATCTGCTCATACATCTCCAAAAGATTGCTATACCGCTCAACGATCACCGGTTCGCCTAGGCGGCGGATGCTCTCCGAAAGATCTAGATAAACGCCCCGGCCCGATTCCCCGACTCCCCGGCCTTCGTCGCAGATCTCTTTGGCGCTCCGCGAGGCGATATCGCGCGGCGCGAGATTTCCGAAGCTCGGGTATTTTCTCTCTAAGAAGTAATCCCGCTCCTGCTCCGGAATATCGGCGGGTGCGCGTTTGTCTCCTTTTGACTTCGGCGCCCAAATGCGTCCGTCATTGCGAAGCGACTCCGACATCAGGGTCAGCTTGGACTGATGATCTCCCGTCACGGGGATACAGGTCGGATGGATCTGAGTAAAACAGGGATTCGCGAAATACGCGCCTCTTTTGTACGCGCGGTAGATCGCGGTGACATTGCAGCCGATCGCGTTAGTGGACAAATAAAAAACGTTGGCATAGCCGCCCGTCGCGAGCACGACCGCATCGGCCGCGTGTGAGCTGATTTTCCCCGTGACCAGGTCCCGGACCACGATCCCCTTCGCGTGCCCGTCAATGACGACCAGGTCCAACATCTCGGTGCGCGGGAACATTTTTACTTTCCCGGCGCTGATCTGCCGGCAAAGCGCCTGATACGCGCCGAGCAAAAGCTGCTGCCCGGTCTGCCCTCGCGCGTAAAAAGTGCGCGAAACCTGCGCGCCCCCAAAAGAGCGGTTGGCCAAATAGCCGCCATAGTCGCGCGCGAACGGCACGCCCTGGGCGACGCACTGATCAATGATCTGACTACTGACTTGCGCCAGACGATAAACATTGGCTTCGCGCGACCGGAAATCGCCGCCTTTCAGCGTGTCATAAAAAAGACGGAAAACGCTATCGCCGTCATTCTGATAATTTTTGGCCGCGTTGATGCCGCCCTGAGCGGAGATGCTGTGGGCGCGCCGCGGGCTGTCCTGAAAGCAGAAAGATTTTACGTTGTACCCAAGCTCCGCCATGGAGGCCGCGGCAGACGCCCCGGCAAGCCCGGTCCCCACGACGATCACCTCGAATTTGCGTTTATTGGCGGGATTGATTAACTTTAATTCAAACCGGCGTCGGTCCCATTTTTCCGCGAGAGGCCCCAAAGGAACTTTTGAATCAAGTGTCATGGCTTAGCCCACTCCTTTTGGAAGCTGGAGAAATCCCAAAAGCGCCGCGAGTGGCATCGAGGAATTTCCGATAAAAATAATAAGCGCTAGCGCATAGCCGGCCCATTTGATTTTAGCCCTCATGCCTTCGTTGTTAAGGCCGAGGGATTGAAAAAAACTCGACAAACCATGGCTCAAATGGAAACAAAGAACCGCCATCGCCGCTATATAGGACACTGCGATCAAGGGATCTCTAAAGCTTAAGACAACCATCGAATAAACATCGTCGCGGCCTTTGCTGTCCTGCAGATTGGAAAACTCAGGATGGATCTTATCGAAAGTAAAATGCAAAAGGTGAAAAACAATAAACGCAAAAATAATCAGGCCTGACATCACCATCGTCCGCGAAGCGAAGCTTGCCTGGACAGTATCTCCATGAACATAGCGGATAGGTCTGGCATTTTTATTCTCGATCGCGAGATTTATCGCCACGGTCATGTGAATCAAGAGTGTTAAAAGGAGAAAAACCCGTGCCGGCCACAATAAAAACGGAAGCTCTTGGATGTGCTCCGCATAGGCGTTAAGCTGATCCTGCCCCAGGAAAATCTGGAGGTTCCCCAGCATGTGCACGATCACAAACCCGAGCAAAATGAAGCCCGTCACGGCCACGATCATTTTCTTGCCGATCGAAGATTTAAAAAGGCCAAAACACATCCAAACACCCCCGCTTTATCAGAAACTCTGGATCAATCCTAACACTATATAGAAAAAAGAGTTAGCCGTCAAATGATCATGAGGGCGAGCTTCGAACCGTTGAACTTGGCCTTGGGAATAAAATAATCTTTGTCTCGCCGAGTCCGAACGAACAGATGACCATTCGAATGTCCTCTTTTCCAAGCTTGTAAGGCGCCACGTTCAACGCGAATGTTTCTTGCGTGCCGGGCAAGATAAATCTAGTGGCGGGATAAAAGGCCGCCGGAGATTCCAGTTCGTATCTTTCCCCATCCTTCGTGACCAAGGTAAAACCGGCAAACACGCGCTCGACCGCGAGAGGCGCTTTGGATCCATTCACGATCGTGACGCGGATACTGCTGATTTTACCCGCAAGGTACTCAATGGTCTCAAAGTGGCCGTAGGCATAGAGTTCATTGTCCATCGTGCTTTTTCGGTAAGAATACTCAAAACTTTCGTCCGCGGTGGGCTTCATGGCGAAGTCTTTGACGGAAAACTCGCTTTTCATTTTTATCCCATAGAGATCCGCCTTCTCGTTCACGGTGGCGCAACCGACGAGACAATAGGCCATCACAAAAAAAGAGGCAAAAATATAACGCAACCCGGTTCCCCCCTTAACATTTTCGACCATTATGATATAATATAGCCGTTAAAGGCAAGATTGTTTTGAGGGTGAATGATGAGATCTAAATATATAGTTCTATTAATGACTTTGGTTTCGCTTGCTGTGGGCGCTCAACAGGCCTCCGCAAACATGGAAACATTCACGACCGGAAAAGATTGGGAAGAGCGGATGTCCCCGAGAGAAAAGATCATCGCCGTCTTGGCCCCGGCTATTCTCTTGGATAAATACGGGGTGCCTCTGCGCCGGCCGATCAGTGAATATATCCCAACAATGGATCAGGTGGTGCTGAATAATCCTTACCTTGAAAATGAGGATGTCGCGAATATTTTCGTTTCGACGGTTTACGCCTCTGAGCCCGAATTACGATCGTCTTTGGATGCGCTTGAAATGCAATTTCGTCATCGCCGAATTTACGAGAACAATCAGAGCTTCAATCCGCATCTCCTCGTCTCCCTCGACTCGGAAAAAAAATACGAAAGCGTCGTCCGGGACTAACGCCAATCCTCTTTTTGGGCAAAAAGCAAGATCCGAGTGTCCCCATATTGTTTGTTCTTCACGCAATGGAACGGCCCGATCTTTTCAGGAATAGGTTCCGCCTCTCCCGTCTCGCAAATCACCAAGCAGTCTTCATTAAAAATAGAGGTCTTTGAAATGGCCTGAAGCGTTTCAAGCGCCAAACCCTTCTCATACGGCGGGTCAAGAAAAATGAGGTCAAACGCAAGCGCTTCTCCGGCCAACCGTTGAACCGCCCTGATCGCGTCAGAATTTTCCACGCGCGCGTGATCCGACAGCTTTAAAAATTCCAGAGAGCGTTTGATCGCCCGGCATTGGGCGGCGTTCTTCTCGACAAAAACGACGGTTTCGGCTCCGGAAGAAAGCGCTTCAATGCCCAAGGCGCCGGTCCCGCTGTAGAGATCAAGAACCCTCTTGCCTTCGATCCCTCCCTGCAGCATGTTGAAGACGGCCTGGCGGACTTTATCGGCGGTAGGGCGAAGATGCGGATTGGGCTTAAATTCTATTTTTTGCCCGCGCAAACGCCCGGTTAAAATTTTCATCAGGCCAGCACCGTGATCTTTTTGTCCACGGCTTTAAAACGCCCCCGCAGCATTGCCTTGAGAAGCCGGTGTTCGGGGCGTTCCAGGCGCGGGTCTTTCAAAATGAAGTTCTTCGCTTCGCGTTTCGCCCTTTCCAATATTTCGACATCTTTCGCCAGATCGCCTATCCGAAGCTTGAGAAACCCGTGCTGTTTCTCCCCGACAAATTCCCCGGCGCCTCTCAGTTTCAAATCCTCGTTCGCCAGAACGAAACCGCTCTGCGTTTTCTCAAACCCCCCCAACCGCTCTCGGGACTCTTCGTGGGCCGTATCGGAAAAAAGAACACAAAATGATTCTTCGCTCCCGCGCCCCACGCGGCCGCGCAATTGATGAAGTTGCGCCAGGCCGAATTTTTCGGCGTTTTCGACGATCATGAAGCTGGCGTTCGGCACGTCGATCCCCACTTCAATGACGACCGTGGAAATAAGGATATCCAGCCGTTTTTCCTTAAAATCCGTTACGATCTTTTTCTTCTCTTCGCTTTTCATTTTCCCATGAAGGATCCCCACCCGGCGATGATCGAATATTTGCGTCAACTCTTGATGGGCCGCCAAAACCCCTTTCGGGGAAAATGCGCCGGACTCGTTGATGAGCGGACAAATCACGTACCCTTGGCCCCCCTTCGCCAACAACCCATCGACAAAATCATAAATTTCTCCCCGCCGGTCCTCCCCGGTCCATAAGGTCGTAATGGGTTTGCGGCCTTTGGGCAGTTCCGTGATACTGGAAATATCGAGATCGCCGTATAAAGTCATCGCAAGCGTTCGGGGGATCGGCGTCGCGGTCATCAGCAGAAAATGCGCCGAGCCTCCTGATTTTTCTTTGAGACGGGATCTCTGGGAAACGCCGAATTTGTGCTGTTCATCGATCACTACGAGCCCCAGCTTTTTGAATTTAACCGATTCCTGGATCAGCGCGTGCGTTCCGACGAGCACTTGAATCTCTCCGGCAGCTGCCGCGCCCAAGAGACGCGACCGCTCTTCCGGCGTCACGCCTTGAGCCAAATAGCCGCAGGAAATACCGAGCGGCTCGAGCATTTGGGTTAAAGTAATAAAATGCTGCTGCGCCAACACTTCCGTGGGCGCCATCAACGCGCCTTGAAACCCGTTCGCGACCGTGAACACGAGCGCGGCCGCCGCGACGGCCGTTTTGCCGCTGCCGACGTCTCCCTGGATCAACCGGTTCATCGGGCGCGGTTTCTTCATGTCCTGAAGGATCTCTTCGATCGCGTTCCTCTGACCGTTCGTCAGCGAAAAGCCGAGTGATTCGATGAGCCGCTCGACCTCCTCTTTTCCCCCCGCATGCGAAATCGCGCTGTTCTCACGCTGGATCTCATTTTTCTTTATCTGCACAAAAAGCTGCATCAGGAAAAATTCGTCAAAGACGAGCCTCTCGTAAGCGGCTTTTTGGCTCTCAAAATCGTCCGGAAAATGGATCTGTTTGAACGCGTAAGCGCTCTCCGCGAGGCCGAGCCGCTTCCGGACGGGCGGCGGCAAGGGGTCCCGGACCAGCGACAGTTTTTCCTTTAACAAACGAAAAAGAAGCGCACGGATGCTTTTCTGGTACAGGTCTTCGGTCAGCGAATAGATCGGTACGATCCTTCCCGAATGAATGTTCTCTAAGACCGGGATTTCATATTCCGGATGGACCATCTGAAAATGATCTCCCTCCTTTTCCACTTTCCCGCAAAGGACCACTTT
>ORMF011145780.1_pt1 | contig 39311 bp, 43 predicted proteins | sample 1779871 | NCBI WGS metagenome assembly ORMF01 (sample SAMEA104232316, study PRJEB22302) | groundwater metagenome | biome: forest; feature: aquifer; material: groundwater | place: USA | collected 2011-08-07 | depth 5.4 m
ATAGTTCGACCTGTATTCATGGGTCGAATCTTGACGCTCAACTAAAATCGATTTCAAATTGATTTGGTTCATAAATGACAAAAAAACCTTTAAAAATCAAACCCTGACTTTGATCGCTAGATCAACGTTGGGACAGTAGTGCTATAATGAACGAACAGATTGTTTCCCAAAAAGAAGTGCATGGGAAAATTTATGGCAAAAGAAAGATCCTATTGATGAAGAGAGACATAAAAGACGTGCATTCGTTGCCCAGGGCTTAAAAATTTTAACGACTCGTTTGGGCCTTCCAGAGCCCGATCTCAGTAAACCACGTGGCTATCCAGAGTTGGACGAGGTAATCAATCGAGTCATGCGAACAAAACCCGTGGATCCTGATACGATTCGGGAAGGGGATTGTGTCCTATTCGAAAGGGATGACAAATTTCCTGCTCGGTATGAGATGCGGTGGGGTTTTGCACATATCAGTCGTGTTGAAAACGTGACCTTCGCTAGGGGATTTCCAGGCCATATTCTTTGTTCACGGGGGAGTACCTTTACAGGAGATTTTCCTCTTGAGATCTCTGCCCAAAGCAGAGGATGGTTTAGAAAAAGAAATTGTGTGAGAAATGTGATGGAGGAAATTTTTTCTGTAAACCGGGAAGAACAATACATCGGTTTTTATTCACACGGCCGTCCTCCTTCTTCTGCTTATTATTTAAGGGGAGAAAAACATGATCTACGCCCCAGGCTGGCTTGGCGTTTATCTGCAGCAGATGCTGCACAAATTTCTCAACTGAGACCCAAATTTATTGACCCTCTTGCGGGGACTTCCTGGAAACCTGCATCCATGGCCCTTTACGTGGCTCTTTCGAGCATGCAATATGAACGATGGGGTTTGGACGAAATAGATTTAGGGTCAGGTCTCATGGGAATCTCGAGTCGAAGACCCCCTGAAATAAAAGCCGAGCTGATGAAACGATACGCCGGGATTACTCCTGAAAATTATGGGGGGGCTTTGGATGCGCTCATTCAACGCTTTGGTCAAACTGAATTTGCTGCGGCTGTGATAGAATTATTTCGGAGTCACTTGTTATGTCTCCATGGGCCTTGGCATCTATCTCCTTTTAAACTCCATTCGGATATGAACCCTCTGGGGCCGGTACATATTTCAATTGCTGAAGATGTGATTCATGGTTTGCATCCTCTTCCAAAGGACATGACAGAGTCAGGGCATTGGGTAAATGTCAAAACATTGTTTGGGGATAGAGATTTCTGGTTTCATATGAGAAATCAGTATCCCTTACTTTTTGATCAATTTGTTGATTTTATAAAATCACTTCCAAAGGATTATGATTTACGCCATCCTTTCTATTCACCTACACATGTGGTCAATCCTATTGCTTTAATCAGGCAATATTTTCCAGAGGCTTTTCAGGTGATTCATGAAAGACGTCCTGATTTTGATTTGGCCACCTCCCCTACTCGACGAAGTGATTATAGTTTGTACGCTTTGCCTACTGAATTAGCTCCTTTTCATGATCCATCTCGTCTAGAACCATCTTTATTTTTTAAAGGGAAAAAGCCTTAAATCGGACTCCATTTTCTTGAAATCGGACAAAATTTATTTCAGATAGTCTTTTATTACTCCTGAGAGTTGGCATTACATTTGCTTTATAAATCTTGAGGTCGCAAATTGCGACCTCAAATAAAGGAGATAATAATGTCCAATTTAATCCCCACTGAAAAAATTGAAAAACAAATTTTGTTCCTACGTGGTGAAAAGGTGATGTTGGATTCTGATTTGGCAGAGCTTTACGAGGTAGAAACAAAAGTGCTGATTCAAGCGGTAAAAAGAAATGTCAAAAGATTCCCTTCTGATTTTATGTTTTCATTGGATTATCAAGAGCTTAGAATCTTGAGGTCACAATTTGTGACCTCAAGATGGGGAGGTAGGCGTCATACTCCTTTTGTTTTTACCGAACAAGGCGTTGCCATGCTCTCCAGTGTTTTGAATAGCGAAAGAGCTATTCAGGTAAACATTGAAATCATGCGCGCCTTTGTAAAATTGCGACAACTCCTTTTGACCCATAAAGACCTTGCCAAAAAACTGGAGACTTTGGAAAAAAAATACGATACCCAGTTTAAAGTGGTGTTTGATGCCATTCGCGAGTTGATGAAACCCCCAAACTCTAAAACCAAACATATCGGTTTTTTGAAAGGATAGAAGTTTCTTGAAATTAAATATGGACTTATCATTTTTAAACACCCTCATTTTCAACCTTCTTATTTTCTTGGAACGAAAAAAAGTGGGAGTGAGTAAAAAAGAAATCACGGTGGGGGATCATCAGATTCATTATTTGGAAGGGGGAAAAGGTGAGACGGTTATTTGTCTGCACGGGTTTGGGGGCGACAAAGATGTTTGGGTGCGTTTTTTACAATATCTCACTCCGCGTTATCATGTGATTGTGCCGGATATTCCTGGTTTTGGAGAGAGTACACGCCTTGAGAGCGCCTGCTATGATATTTCTCATCAAGCAAAACGTCTTCAGGAGTTCACAAAAAAACTGGGATTAAAATCTTTTCATCTCATTGGCAATTCGATGGGAGGGCATATTGCAGGCGTGTATGCTCATCACCATCCGGAGCAGGTAAAAAGTCTGGGTTTGCTTTGCACTGCCGGAATTTCGAGCCCTGTGAAAAATGAGTTTCAGGAAGCTTTGGGTCAGGGGCAAAACTCATTGCTGATTGAAAGCGCCGAAGATTTTAAAAAATTTCTAAACTTTGTTTTTGTAAAAGTGCCCTGGATTCCCAAACCGATTCTTCGCTATTACACGGAACAATCGATCAGACATCGCCACTTTAATGAAAAAATTTTTGCGGATATTTTTGGGCCTGAAAAATTTCTTTTGCAAAAACTTCTTCCCCAAATTTCTACCAAAACTCTGATCTTGTGGGGAGATACAGACTACATCCTTCATGTGTCTTGTGTGAAGGTGCTGGAAAGAGGGCTTCAAAATCATCAAACCGTCATCATGAAAAATTGCGGCCATTCCCCGATGGCTGAGCGACCGAAAGAAACAGCAGGGCACTATCTGGATTTTTTATAGTAGAGCCCTGGAAACAAGAGGCGTACAATCTTGAAAGAATATGAGAAATTTGACTCTTAAAAAGTTGAAGGTTCTGATTTTTTCAAAAAATTCCTCTCGTTTGGTCCGGTTTTTATTAAAGGGAATTTTTATTCTTTTTTTTCTCACGGAAGCCCAGGCCTCTCCTTTGATAGTGGGGGCCTTGAGTCCCAGTCCCAATACTGAAATCAAAAAACTCTATCCTTTGGCAAACTACCTCGCATCACAGCTTCAGGCTTATGGCTTTGTAAAAGAGGGGAGAGTGCGTATTGAAAAAAATATTTCTCAAATGTCAAAACTTCTTCGAAGTAAAAAAGTGGATCTTTATCTGGGAACACCTTTCAACTCGATTGCTCTGGAACAATCCGCAGAGATGAGTTTTTTGGTTCAAGCGGTTTCTCAAGGGGCAGGAAAACACTCTTCTGTGATTTTTGTCAGAACTGATAGCCCCGTTAAATATTTAAGAGATTTAAAAGGGGAAGTGATTGCTTTTGAAAATTCTCTTTCCACTTTCGGGTATTTGCTTCCCAAATCCCTTTTAAAAGAGAGAGGGTATAAACTCAAATTTCTGAAAAAAGTGACAGATCCTGCGCCTTCAGAAGAAGTGGCTTATGTTTTTAGTCAGGATGATGGCAATACTTTGCTTTGGGTTAAAAAAAGAAAAGTCGGGGCAGGAGCTGTGGATGCAGAAGCTTATCAAAAACAGGCGGAAGAGTCTTTGGCCCAGTTAAGAATTATTGAAAGAACCATTTCTCTTCCCCCTTTGCTGATTGGCTATCGATCGACCTTGTCTCCCGAGCTGGTGAAGGCTCTCAAGGAAATTCTTAAAAAAATGCACAAAACGGATGAAGGAAAAGCCATTCTTTCGGGCTTGGAAGATATATCGAGATTTCAGGATATTATTCAGAGAGATCTTAATGTAATGTCAAAAAAATTTCGTGTGGAGTTTGAATAATCATGAAAACAAGTATTCGGCTTAAACTACTCGCTTATACTTTTTTGATTGTCCTGATTGTGGGTGGAAGTATTTCCCTGTTTTTTATTCGCGAAGGAAGAAATGAAATTTTAAGTTCTTACGAAAAAAAATCCCGCCAACTGACAGACCTTGTTTCTCAAATCATCATTAATGATGTTTATTTTTTGGATACCCACGCCATCCGTATGCATTTGCAAGATGCCCGGATTAACCCCGATGTAATAGAGACCTATGTCATGGATGGAGAGGGGAAAATCCTTTCAGATGGGACTCCCCAAAATATTTGGAGTGATAGAAAACTACAGGATCCTTTCAGCCAAAAAATTTTGAAAGCCAAAAGCTGGATCTCCTCTTTTGAAGACAAGGTTCTCAAAGTGGGAGGGCCTATTCATCTCCCCGATGGAAGTGTGGTGGGTTATCTTCAGATGGGGTTTAGCTTGGAGCGTTCTCATCAAATTATTCAACATACCACCCAAATGAATATTTTGATCACCTTTTTTTGTTTGGCGATTGGGGCCTTTTTGGCTTTTGTGATTTCGGCCACTTTTACAAAACCCATCTATAAACTTTTGGAAGCGACCCAGGAAATTAAAAAAGGAAATTTCAAGGTACGAGTCTTGGATCGAAAAAATGATGAACTGGGGGCGCTTGCGGATTCTTTCAATCAAATGGTGGAAGAACTCGAAAAAAACACAAGTTCTATCACCCAGCTCAATGAATCTTTAAAACGTTCGAATAAAGAATTGGAACAATTTTCTTATATCGCGTCTCACGATCTTCAGGAGCCCCTGTATATTATTGCAAGTTTTGTCGATAGTATCCGGGAAAAGTACGGTGTAAATCTGGATAAAAACATTCTTCATCTCCTGGATCGTATTCAAAAAGCTTCAGAGCGCATGGGATTTTTGATTAAAGATCTTTTGGAGTTTGCCAGAGTGAATACCCGGGCAAGACCTTTTGAAGAAGTGGAGTTGAATCCCCTGATTCAGGAAGTGATTTCTGAACTGGAAATACGTATTCAAGAATCCGGTGCCGAAATACAGGTTGAAAAACTACCGCGGGTGTATGCAGACAAAATTCAAATGCAACAATTGTTTCAAAACCTGATCAGCAATGCCATCAAGTTTAGAAAAAAAGATCTTCCTCCCCGTATTGCGATTCAAGCCCTCTCTTCTGCAGAGGGTTTTGTTCAAGTGAGCGTCAAAGATAATGGCATTGGTTTTGAAAAAGAATACACTGATAAAATTTTAGAACCTTTTCAACGCTTGCATAGCCGCAGTGAATATGAAGGAAGTGGCTTGGGCCTTGCCATTTGTCGAAAAATTGTTTCGCGTCATAAAGGCCATATCATGGCCCAAAGCGTGCCCGATCAGGGCTCAACGTTTGTCGTGACCCTGCCGATTCATCATCTCCCTTAATTATCCAGTATGAGTTGGACAATCGGCAGGATGGAAAATGCAGGATTAGTTTGATTGCCAGAGACCCCTGTTCCATTCTGCATCACATAATGAATGGCTAACCTTATTAAATCGTCTCCCCAACCCTTGGGAGGCATCAGAAGAAAACAATTATTGCACTTTGAAAAAGTATAATCCCCATTGGCGGGCAGTCCTGAAAAATTTGAGAAGGTCCTGATAAGGGTCGCCGTATAACACTCTTTATAAGGTCGCCAAGAAACTGATCGTGATCCTCCCAGCCATGATGTCAGGGTCTCTGTAGCCCCATTGTGTGAAATATCCACTGTTAATTTACGGGATGTACACCCACCTCCTTTGCCTTCCAGTTCAACATTTGTGATGAGAGCATTGGGCGGCAAGCCCTGAATCGTCTTTGGCACACTGGACTGAATGTCATTCCCATTAAAAAACAGATAGACGGTTCCCGATGTACTTTGAGCCCAAAGGGAATGAGCACTCAGCATTGAAGAAATAGAAAAACAAAAGAGGATAATTTTTTTATACATGGGCAGCTCACTTTTTATCTCAGCTCGGCATTACGACTATAGGCACGATTAAAAGTTGTACCATTATACGATTCACAGCCGATCACATAAAATCGCATCGATCGACTGGTCAGGAGTGCGGAGAGGGCCATCGTGGTAGTGAGCTTTAGATTGTCTGTATCCTCCGGGACACTTACGGCGTTGGTTGTTGCACATCCTTCCCTGTTGCCAAAGGGCCCCTCCACTAGAATGCTGTTGCCTCCTGTTGTCCATACGCCTGTGGGAACTGCCCAGTTTGTATAACCGTCTGCCCACGCTTGCTCGACGCTGAAAGCCAATAAGGCCATCGCTAACATCATTAATGTTGTCAGTTTTTTCATTTGTTTCTCCTTTTTTGGGTTGGGTTTTTAATGATTTAAAATAAGTGAAATAAGACTCAAAACTACGCCTTCATTCACGACGGGATTTCTTCCCTGGCTCACTTCTGTTCCATCATTGACGCCATCTCCATCGGTATCGTTTTTTAAGGGATCACTTCCCCGGGCGGTTTCATCCATATCATTCAAGCCGTCATTATCATCGTCGTCGTCACAGGCGTTTCCCGAACCATCACCTTCTGTATCCAGTTGATTACTGTTTGCCTGAGAGGGGCAGTTGTCATTTTTATTTGTAACCCCGTCATGGTCTGTATCGGAGTTGATTCTTGGGGAAGCGCCCGACGATCCTCTTGGGATTATTCCGGTGGGAATTCCAAATCCGTTATCTGGAATATCATAGGTCACCGTGATTTTAATTTTGTCTATGTTGTCGCAATTGTTCTGGCAAATAAAGGGGTAGTCTCCATTGACAGAAAGGCCTTCCAAGCCAGTCACTCCTCCTCTGGGAGAATATAAATCACATCGATAAGTATGAGAGATAGGATCGAATAGTGGAGCAATGGTTCCTGAAATTAAAGCCCCTCCATTCAGATGAATGAGTTGGACCCCAAAATTCACAAAGGCCGCCGCCCCTATTTGAGTGATCTGATCACAAGTGAGTGATGCTTGATAATCCACTCTTGTAATTGTGGCCCCCTGGGGGGCATCATTAATATTATGGGGGTGAAAAAGTTGAAGAAAACGCAGTGCATTTTTACCGGCAGAAAAAGTTTTGGATTCTGTACGCGCCTCACTAGCGCCTTCCAAAGTCAATAAACCGAAAGTGAGTCCGAAAAAAAAGAAGAGAATTTTTTGTTTTGCTCGTTTGTTTTTCATAAACGATAAGCAAAGCAAGTCTTGTGCCAAAAAGATTTGAATGAAATTAGCCCCTGATTTTTGCGGGCGAACATTTAAATGAGATCCGAAGCATTTTAATAGGTGAAGCCAAACTCTTAAATCCGCAACTTCAGCAAATGTTTTAGAGGATTTGTGGAAGTGATGCCCCTATGGTTTTAAATCCACTTCTCCCACAATCTCATAACCGGAATTATTTGGATGGCATGTACCGTCTCCTACCAATGTAATATTTTTATTGGTAGTAAGACTTATCATGGCCGTACTGATAATTGTCGTATACAAGGGGTGACTTTGAGGAACCCAGAAAGCTGTCCCCCCTGCACAGGCTTGATTCGCAATACAAGATGTTCCTGCCACGCAATTTGAAATAAATGTACCCGCTTGACCAAAGTAAGTCATGGGATTGATCCGCGTGATTGGCGTATGACGCTGAGAGCTACCGGCAGCCAACACCGGACTAGAAAATGAGAGCACGAGAAATAGAATCGTTATTATTTTTATTCTTATCATAGAACCTCCTTGATAAAGTGATGATTTTTCTCCCTGCGAAAATATCCTGAAAGATAAGCAAGTCTTGTGCCAAGAAAGGCCTGAATGAAATTGGGCCCAAATTTTTGGTGGACCGTCTACGAAACTATTCGGGCTCATGCGGGAGAGATTGTTCCAGAAAGTGTTTTAGGTGAAGGAACTATTTTTACAATTCGACTGCCCCTGATGCAGTCCGCGAACTTAGAAAAAAAGGGATTCTGAAAGAGGATTATCATAAAAGATTTGGGGGGGAGGGTGGATGAGGAAGTAAAAAAGAGAAATTTGAGTCAAATTACATTTTCATATTTCCAAAAGTCACGGGGAGATAAAATATCAATTCCTTGATATCGTTTTAAAGTGAGTAAATCTTTGTCTCCGGTAATAATGCAATGACACTCTCCACTCACGGCTGTACTTAAAACCCAATCATCGTCTGAATCGCGACAGGCAGGTTCTTTAAGGGGTAGAGGGTTGACGCTTATCATTCTACTCAAAAGTAATTTTTCTGCTTCTACAATTTCTGTTTTTGGGAATTCAAATTTTTCTCTTAAAATTCTTGAGAACTCTTTTAAAATAAATGGAGAAATTGTAGGTTGGTGATGACGAATACAATGTTCTACTAATTCTGCACAGATTCCATGAGTCAAGAAAGCAGCAATCAGCACGTTGGTGTCGAGAACAATTTTCATGAAACCCGTTCAAAAATGTCTTCATCTTTATAAAGCCCTTGCGCTTGAGCACGCGCCATCATCTTTTGCCGGAGGGTTCGAAATCGGCGAATAAACAAATAATCTCGCAAAGACTCTCGCACCAGATCACTGCGTGAAATTCCTTCTTCAGAAGTGAGCTCGTCTAATTCTTTTTTAATATCGTTGGGTAAACTGATCGTAATCGTTTCTCTCATTTTTCACCTCTGTAATAGAATCTAATACAAGGGGATAAAAATTACAATGGGTTTTTTAAGTTCGGTCATGGTGTTTACTTCGAGTAAACTGCTTTTACATTTTCTAAAAAATCCCTCATTGCGTAAATCCCACTTCTTCCCAACTGATCATCTCCCACCTCTTTTTTCCACACAAGGTAAGACTCGTATCCCTCGTAATAAAGAAGATGAGTTGTATGGCATGTCATATCCAGTGGGATATCCTCCACGAATTGAGTGGAGGTACGTGTTAATAAATTGGCGAGATCTTTTCCTGAGGCGGGGGCACAATCCACTTTTAGTCCATCCCCATCTTCTGCCGTTAATTGACTGGAGCCATCTGCATTGATTTGAAGACTGCCGCGTAAGGCCCCATTCTCCGCAAGGACAATGGCAAAAAAGGGCAAATTGAGGGCTTGAGTCCGTTTTTTCCCTCCGTCGATAGACTCTCCCATAAGAACAAATCTGCCTTCATGAACCGACACGAAAATCCGGTATTTCTCTTTTCCCTTTTCCCTTACAATTCGTTCGATCTCCATTCGAGCTTGCAGATGATGATCCTGAGGTAAAATAACCACCCGGAGTCTCGCAATATTATCACAGCGAAACCGAATATCATCCACGCATTTATCGGAATGTTTACCAGTCATCCGATCCAAAGAATGGACTATCTCGTCGATTGCAAAGCCGCCCCATATATGATGAAACCGCTCATCTTGCGTAAATTGTGGCAAATCAATCGGCCCAAAGTGCCCAGGTTTTTTAAATTGAGAGATGAAATGCCATAGCTGAAGCTCTAAATCATCTGGATAAAAGGAATCTTGATTTGGAACAAATAGCTTGGCCGATTCCAAAAATTGATTAACTTCTTGGTCGCCAGGAAGAGGAGAAATTGTAATAAATCCCTCCGGTATTTTACCCTCTCCCAGGATATAATTTCTGAGGTATTCGTATCCGCCGATCAGATCTCGGTAAAGGCCCTGATTAATTTCCCCTCTCATGTTTAACCTCGTTATTTCCTGCAAGATTCGAGTCAAGAGAATCTGGGCCTCATCCGATTGGTTGGGAGCCGCTAAAACAAGGTTTGTTTTCTCGATTAAAGAACGTAGTTCTGGCAATTCATCGAGCCTTGATACTGAATAAACTAAATGCCATTTTCTATCCGGGCGCCACTCAAACATATATCTATCTGCCGGACTCCCTTCTGTACCTGAAAACAAGTTAGGATCTTTGACGAATTGTCTGACGCTCATCTCACTCGGGTTTGGCTGTAACCCTGGGTTTAAACCCGATTTGAATGCAGGATTCCCTTCGATAAATTCCGCCTGTGCCTGTGGCATCAAGAGAGGAGATGAGGGTTGTACGAATAAGCTGGAGCCATTCATGAGGCCACGGGGAACAGCCTTTTCGAAATGTTCAAATAATCTCCTGTCGTCTTCATCAAAGCACTCTTTATAAAAAATACTCTTAACTGACTTACCGCGATCAGGGCTGATGCGTTCTTCAGCTAGTTCTCGATTCAAAAAATTTAAGAAAATGAATTGCCATTTTGCTTGTTTGAGATTCACAGGCTGATTCCTGCGGGCCAAGTGGGTGTCCGTTACTTTAAGCTGCATTAAGTTCTTTTTGAAAGAGTTCCGGACCATTTCCTCGCGGTCCGAACCCAAATATTCCCAGTCGAAAGGAAGAGCTTCAAGATGGATTCCCAGTTCTTGAATTTCGTGAGCCAGTAAAACATCTTGTTTTTCTAATTCTTTCAAAAAACGTTCTGAATCATTTGTTTTTGAAAGCTTATCGTGCATTTTAAGAACCGCATTTACCATCAACGCAAAAGCCGTATTGCTAAACCCAGTGGCCAGTTTCGCAAGCCTTGTCGCTGCTTGAGGATGAGAAAGATACGATTGAATCACCTTCACCAAAAACGTACGAGCATCTTCCAAAGAATCTTCTGTGTCTTCTTTTTGAATTTTCAAAGTACTCTCCAAAAGCAGAGCAACAAATTGTGGCGGTGCATGAGCAAGCTCGGTCAGAAGTGGGTTTAGAATCGCGTCCTTTTTTAAATCACTGAGAGTAGCTTCCCTCACTTGAAAACCTTGTCGACTCAAAAGGTAATAATTTTCATAGAGAAGAGGAAACTCTTCTCTCCGTTCTTCCAAAATAAGTTCCTCTTCTCTCAAAGAAATCATTTTTCCAAAGGGATTATCCAATCCTAGAAAAATAGTGTCTACGCCGAAAACGTCTGACAAATAGACTCCCGAGTGAGTCCATTGGAGGGAGGTAAACACACCCAAAGTTCCCAGATTTTCGAACACGCCCCAATCTCGAGCGATATTAGTTTCGTTTAAAAAATAATTTTCTAATTTAGAAAAAGCGGAAGAAAGAACAGGGGGTGTTGCGGTGGACGAATGAAGATCTTTCCAGAGTTCAAGCATTTCCCAAGGGTCGATTTTATTATCAGGAGTGACGACACGAGTCGTCGTTTTGGCTTGCTCCCACTCTTTGAGGGCAAGAGCTTCCTCGGGATTAAAACGAGAAGCATCGATGGGGACTGGAGAAATTAAACTGTTTTTTGAAAGGGAGCTAGCAGGAGGCATATATTTTTATCTTCATAGACAAAGGCAAGCCCTGTGCCAATCAAAGACTTTGTGTATTTGGCTCTTATTTTGCTTTAAACTCTTTAAATACGACTCTTCATTTCCGCAAATCAGCAACATTTTTAAAAAAAAGTTGTGGAACTTGTGGGGGGCCAACTCAAAAGAATATGTTGACACGCGGTCAAAATACCGCGTAAAATGACCGCATGCTTATACACCGTACTTTACTCGAATCTCTCAAAAAAAGTAAAAAAAGTTTTCTTCTGCTGGGGCCCAGACAAACAGGGAAATCCACTCTCATTAAAGAGCTTTCTCCCGAAGTCAGTATCAATTTGGCCAATGAACAAACTTATCTTGATTTCGCAAAAAATCCAAAAGAGCTCGAAGAAAGGCTGGCGTCAAAAAAAATAAAAACGGTTTTTATTGATGAGGTTCAACGTTTGCCCAGCCTGCTCAATACCCTTCAGGATCTGCTCGACAATTCCGATTCTCCACCACGCTTTTATCTTACAGGATCAAGTGCACGTAAGCTGAAGAGAGGAGGGGCCAATCTTCTGCCGGGGCGCATTCACACTTATCGTTTGGGACCTCTTGCCAGTAGCGAGTTGGATTACCAACTGAGTACCAAAGTAGCGATGGAAACAGGACTTCTTCCTGGAATTTATACAGAATCCTCTCCTGAAGAAAAAATAAAAACCCTGCGTTCTTATAGTGGCACCTATTTAAAAGAAGAAATTCAGGCAGAAGCCCTGACCAAAAATTTGGAAGGATTTTCGCGTTTCCTGTTTGTGATTGCACAAGCTTCGGGGCATTTTCTTGACCTTGCAAAACTTTCTTCTGAAGCCGCTATTTCTCGCCAGTCGGCTCAGCGTTTTTTCGAGATTTTAGAAGACACGCTTTTGGTGCACCGTGTATCGGCCTTTTCAAAAAGTGAATGGAAGCGCCTGATTCAACATCCCAAATTTTATTTTTTTGACACCGGTGTACTCAATGCCCTGCTGGGAAATTTTCATGCTTCCGATGATCGCAAAGGACTTCTCTTTGAAAATCTGTTTCACAGCCAACTGATTGCCAGCGCGTATGCGCGTGATCTGGAAATCAGGGTGTCTTCTTATCGCACCGAACATGGGGCCGAAGTGGACTTTATTGTTGAAATCGAGAGAAAAATTTGGGCCATCGAACTCAAAGCCTCCAGAAATGTGGGGGCAAGTGATCTCACAGGGCTTAAAAGTTTCGCCACATTTTTGGGGAAAACTCATCATCCGGTAGTGGCTTACTTGGGGGACGTAGAAAAAAAGATAGAAGGTATCGACATTCTCCCATGGCAAACCCTTCTTCAGTGGATGGGGTTATGAAGGTTTGAAAAAATAAGATCCATCTGAGAGCTACCGGCAGCCAACACCGGACTAGAAAATGAGAGCACGAGAAATAGAATCGTTATTATTTTTATTCTTATCATGAAATCTCCTTTTTTAAGTTGATAAGTTAAGTGGTAACTTTTCTCCCTGCGAAAATATCCTGAAAGATAAGCAAGTCTTGTGCCAAACAGGAAGCTTGTATAAAGCTTGGCCTTGATTTTGCTTTAAACTATTTAAAATGAAGGTGGAGGGATTAAAATGCAATGACGCGATCCTTCATTTCCGCAAATCAGCAAAAGTTTAAAAGAAGTTGCGGAACTTGCGGCGATTTGGTTTCCTGACGCAACATTTTTCGAGTTCTTCCGATAATCAAGACTACAGAGTTGTAAGAAAGGATCCTTCATTTTTATGACAAGTCTTCTTTTCGCGGGGGGGATTGGTTTTTGCCTGGCTTTGGGAGTGCTGAAGTTTTATTCGCGCTTCAAACAAACCAAGCAGTGTTTTCTTCCTTTAAAATCTTTGGCAGTTTCTTCTCTTCCTGTTCACTCTGCTCCCAGCCCATCACTTTTATCCGAACCTTTCAGGTTCGGAGATTTAGCAACGCTTTCCTCCCGCGTGAGCGAAATTTTAAAAGCAACCCGAATTATTGCAGAGACTTCCTCGACAGTTTTAATTGAAGGAGAGAGCGGCACCGGTAAAGAACGCATTGCGAAGCTCATTCATAATTATGGATGTCGTTCCACCCAGCCCTTTATTGCCGTGCATGCAGCGGCGCTCCCCGAAAATCTTTTGGAAGCAGAACTTTTTGGTCATGAAAAAGGGGCTTATACAGGGGCTCATCAGCAACGCAAAGGGCGCTTTGAACTGGCTCACAAGGGGACTATTTTTTGGATGAAATTGCGGAGCTGCCTCCTCATTTGCAAGTGAAGCTTCTACGCGTGCTGCAAGAGAGATGCTTTGAAAGAATTGGAGGCCATGAGGTGGTGTCTGTGGATGTACGCGTGATTGCTGCGACTCACCAAAATCTTTTAGAACTCGTACGTAAAAAACAATTCCGGGAAGATTTATATTATCGCTTGAATGTGGTTTCGATGGGCCTTGTCCCTTTAAGGGAAAGAAAAGAAGACCTTCCTTTACTACTGGGCGAGATGATCAGTAAACATGCGGTGTCACAAGGGAAAAACATCGAAGGGTATGACGATTCTTTTTTAGAAAAACTACATTCTTATGATTTTCCGGGCAACTTGAGAGAACTCGAAAACATGGTAGAGCGTGCGATTGTTTTTTGTAAAAATCCAAAGTTGGAAGCATCTCTCCTGACTTTTTCTGAGCCCTCTTTTTTAAAAGAGTCTGCGGGTTCAGCCCCTCATTCTTTAGATCAGTTTGAAAAAAAGATTGATCACACCCAAATGATTGAAGCTTACTATCGCGCCCACGGCAACAAGGCAGAAGCGGCACGGATGATGGGAATGAGAGAATCCACTTACCGGTATCATTTAAAGAAGGCCTTTGCCACGACTCCTCAAATAAAAAGCAGGGGAACCCATGGATAATTCTAAAAGTTTAAAAAAAGTATTGTTGGTGGATGATGAATCCAACTTTGTCACCCAGTTTAAATATTTTCTGGAATCCAGGGGATACGAGGTTGTTTTTGCTCTGCATGCCGCAGCAGCTCTGGATTTGCTTAAACAGCAAGAAGTGGCCGTTGTGTTGACCGATCAACGCATGCCGGGAATGAAGGGTGTGGAATTTTTGGCGCGGGTTCAAAAAGATTATCCGGATGTGATCCGCGTACTCATTACGGGTTACAGCGATTTGAATGATGTCATTCATGCGGTCAATCAGGGGGCGATTTACCGCTATATTTCCAAGACAGCCCTTCCGGAAGAAATTGCTCTGATGGTAGACCAATGTTTTGAAAAATTTGAACAGGATCAGGAAATCAAAAGACTCTCCCGTGCGAATCGTCGTTTGTTGCGCATGTTGGCGGCAGAAAAAAATTTGTCGGCCTGTGGGATTTTCGGACAGGAAGTTTCACAAAAATTGGAAGCCATTGTTTTGGGTTTGTCCGGATATCTTTTTAAACGGGCGGGACAAAAAAATCCCCAGGAACTTGGCCATGATTTTCAGAACCTTGAAGCTTCGCTGCGTCGCATTCGGGAACTTTCACAAACCATTTCATTGATAGATGAACCCGCATCTCTCACAGAAAATTTGAATGCTTTGATGGAAGAAGAAGTGGGCCGAGCAAAGTTTGTGGCGATGAAAGAGGGGATGTATTTACAGTTTTATTTTGATTTGCCAATCTTGCCCCGTGTGGCGATTGCGTCCCGCGCGTTTAAGCGGGCGCTTAAAGAAATTTTAGAAAACGCGGTTCTTTTTAGCCCCCTCGAGCAAAAACAAATTTTCATTACAGCAAGAGTGGTATCTGAAAAAGAAGACCCTCGCCTTGAGCTCTCTTTTCGTAATCAAAGCGATTTAAAATTGGGTCCTGATATGAAAAAATATTTTGTTCCTTTTTATACTTCCCTTGGAAATATTTCTTTTACTGAGCAAGATCCTATTCCTGAAATTTATAATTTTGGAAAATCCCATCATTACGGCCTCGGTCTTGCCCTTGCCCAATGGCTTATCTGTAGTGCGGGAGGAGAAATTCAACTTTTTCAGAAGGGAAATGAGGTGACGATTCAGCTGACTCTTCCATTGTCAGAGGGCGTTTCTTAAAACGTTCGCAAACATCTTATGTTTTTTAATTTTCAAAAAATTGATGCACGTATTTTAGCCGCTGAAAATCAGCAACTGCAGGCTCGTGTGAAAATAACCGCCTGGATTGCCTTTTTTATGGCACCCGTGACGATCACGGCCTATCTGTTTTTTTTCTTTCCCGAACATCTTCAAGAAGGATTTTTTGTTTCTCTCATCGGAGCAAGTTTTGTTTTGCTTGTCCTCTTGGGGCTGACGATTCCTTTTTTTCAAAGACGAGCACATCTTCTTTTGTTTATTCTCGCCTTAAGTTGCCAGTTTTTCATTGTGGGTACCTTGCAGATCACGAATGGAGACAAACACTTTTTATTTCCTTATATGCTTATTTTTTTTGGTGTTGCCGCTTATATGCACGGTAACGCGGGTTGGATATTGGCCACTCTCTTCTCGGTTCCCCTGGGTTATGCTGTTTTTGCAGGGCTTCAAAATGATGCATTTACTTCAAAAGCGGTGATGTCCAATCTCATGTACCTGACTGATGTGAGTATTCTGGCCTTTGCTGGCAATCGCATGATGACGCGTCTTTCCCGAAAAAATAAAATGCAGCAAATCGAGCTCGAAGAGGCTAATCAGAAATTGATCGAAATGGATAAGATTAGGTCCGGTTTTTTTGCCAACATTTCCCACGAACTTAAAACTCCCATTACGGTGATTACCACCCAGTTGGAAAATATTTTGGAGAATAAGAATGGAGAGATCCCCAACGTTGTTTTACAGAAGCTTCAAGCACACTGCTTAAGTCCTGCTTATCTGCTTTCCGCTTTGATCGAAGATTTATTGGAACTGGCCAAAAGCCAGGTGGGTAAAATTCGCCTGCGTCCGATCCTGATCAGCAATCCGGAACAGTATTTTAAAAAAATATTCGATGCGATGATCCCCTTGATGGAGAAAAAACAACTTCACTATGAATTCAAAGTAGAAAATGACCTGCAACCTTTTGTTTTCGATGATTCCAAGATGGATAAAATCCTCATCAATCTTTTTTCGAACGCGATCAAGTTTGACAAAGAAGGAGGGAAGATTGTTTTGAAGCTTTGGCAAAGCGATAATCAATTTTTTCTATCCGTTTCGGATACCGGCATTGGAATTCCAGAAGACAGATTAAAAGATATTTTTGAACGTTTCATGCAGATTGATTCCACTTCCACACAAGCAGAACAAGGCATGGGCATTGGATTATCTTTGGTAAAACTCTATACAGAGCTTCACCAGGGTACTATTCAGGTAAAAAGCCAACTCTCTCAAGGTTCTACTTTTGTTTTACAAATTCCGATGAATTTGGTGCCAGATTCCATAGAACAAGAGTCTTCAAGCGAATATAGAAAACATTTTTTTGCATCCACTCCACAAACTTCGAAGAAAAAAACTCAAAATCAAGAAGTGATATTAATTGTTGAAGACCATCAGGAGCTTAAAAGTGTGATGGAAGAAATTTTGGCAGAGGATTACCAAATCCTTCATGCCAGTAATGGAGAAGAAGGTTATCAGGTAGCCCTTCAAGAAAAACCTCATTTGATTATCAGTGATATCATGATGCCGAAAATGGATGGGATCACGATGTTGCGGCAGTTGCGTGAGCACCATGCCTTTAAAGAAATTCCGGTAATTTTATTAACGGCAAAAGGAACCGATGATTTGGTTTTGGGTTTTGAAGCCGGGGCCAATGATTATCTGACCAAACCTTTTTCTCCGCTGGAACTCAGATTGAGAATCAAAAATCTGCTTCTTTTTCAAAAGCAGAAAAACGAACTTATTAAAACCCAGGCAGAACTCATCCGAAAAGAAACCCTGTGCGCCGTGGGAGAGCTCGCTGCGGGTGTGGCTCACAATGTGGCGACCTTCATGGGTGGAGCAGACTTGGGGCTTTCTTCGGTTTATGAAAAAGTGAAAAAAGATCCCGAGCTCTCCACCTTGGTTCATACTTGTCTGGAGTCCGTCAGAAATACGAAATCCATTATTACTTGTTTGGATAATTTTTCCCAAAAGAATCAAAAAGAAGAAAATTTTAGGCAAGGTAGTTTGCAAGAAAGCATGACCCAAGCCATCCAGATGATGCGCCTGCACAAAGATCTGGAAGCCATTCAAATTGAGCCGTGTTTTGAAATGAAATCAGAACATCTTTATTGCAACCCTCAACAACTTAACGCCGCGTTCTTGAATTTGCTCAAGAATGCCACTCAGTCGGGAGCCCGTCACATCCGGATTCGCACCTGGGAAGAAAACGCCTCTGCAGTTGTTTCTATTCAAGATGATGGTTGTGGAATCCCGAGCAAACTGCATTCCAGAATTTTTGAACCTTTTTTTACGACACGCGATGTGGGAGAAGGTCGGGGCTTGGGCCTGTGGATGGTGCATCGCACGGTAGAAGAACACGGGGGAAGTATTCACGTGAAGAGTGAAGAAGGGGAAGGGGCAGAGTTTATTCTCAGGATTCCAAAAGTTGTAGAGGAGAAACAGGATGTTTTTGAAACCCGCCCAGGTTTTTAAAAAAGAGCATCAAGAGTTTTGTTGGGTACGAGCCCAGGTGGCCATGCTACTTGTCATCTTTTTCAATCCTGTTTTTATTGCCACCGACTATTTTGTGGCCCCTTCTCATCAACTGAAATTTTTTATTTTTGCGCGAATGGCAAATGTGGTCTTGGCATTTTTCTTTTTTATATTTTTGAAATATTTCAAACAAAATTCTCTTCCATTCGCCAATGCTCTTGCCATCCTCATTGGCAGCACGCTTTGTATTCAACTCACTTTAATGTGTTTTAAAACAGGAGGCTTTAACAGCCCTTACTATTTTGGTCCCCTGTACGTCATTATGGGGTTTGGAATTGTAATGCCCTGGTCTCCTCTTTATCAATTGCTTCATGGGCTTGTCGCTCAGGGTATTTATTTGAGTCAGTATTTTTTTAATCCGCCTCATAATTCTTTCGATACTTTTTTCATCCATAATTATTTTATGTTTGCGGTCACTCTTGTGACCACGGTTGCCGTGTATATTCAATATCAACTTTATTGGCGTCTCAAGGAAGAAGAGTTGGAACTGAAAAAAAAGAATGCCCAATTGCGCGGAGCCCAGGCGGAACTTGTACGCATCAATACCCTGGCGGCCCTGGGGGAATTTGCAGGCGGTATCGCCCACAATATCAATACTTATTTAAGTGCCTCGGATATGGGGCTCACCTTGATTTTAGAAAATATCCATGGGGATGAAAAAATGAGGCATGTTGCAAAAACAACGCTGGCATCCATCAGAAATACAAAAGAAATTGTTTCCTCTCTGGAAGTGTTTTCAAAAAGAGATAAAGCTTCGTTTCAGGAAGTAAAGTTAGACCAAGCTTTAGAGGGCATTCTTGAAATATTGAAACTTTCTCCCCGGGTTTCTGAAATAAAAATCCATCAGGATTTTGGTTTTACAAATCTTCTTTCTTGCAATCTTCAACAACTCAATGCCGCTTTCCTGAATCTCTTTAAAAATGCGGCCCAGGCGGGTGCCAAAAATATCTGGATTCGCACCTGGCAAGAAGATCACAGCGCAATTATTTCTGTGAAAGATGATGGGTATGGAATGTCCGATTCCGTTCAGTCCAAAATCTTCGAACCTTTTTTTACCACTAAAGATGTGGGGGAGGGCACAGGCTTGGGGCTTTGGATGGTCCATCGCACAATGGAAGAGCACGGGGGAAGCATTCACGTGAAGAGTGAAGAAGGAAAAGGATCAGAATTTATTCTGAGAATTCCACTCTAAAAATATGCATTTGTCGTATTATGGGCACAAATTTGGATTATTGGACTTCGGAGATAGATTCAAAATACAAAGTTTCAGGTGCGATATCGAGTTCATTGGGCCATACAACTGTATCCAGTGAAACTCTTGCCTGGGAAAATTGTTTCCAATCCTTTAAATACTTGAATATTCCTTTTTCAAGGTAGGGCTTGGCGTTAAACCTGCGCGATTCACCATTCGTAAAAACAAGGGAAAGTGTAAAGTCAGGATTAGATTTTACTTTTTTTACTTTTGGCAACATATTCCCATCCTACATAAATACACCCCCCTATCCAATAGAGAAAAATTCAAGATCTTAAGGCTCATGAAAAAATGGAGCCGAGGGGGATCGAACCCCTGGCCTGTTGATTGCGAACCAACCGCTCTCCCAGCTGAGCTACGGCCCCCATTCATCGAATTTAATTTTGATGCCATGCCCGTCGAAGAAAAGTCAAACAAGTATTAGCGAGAAGGAGAGTTTTGCCGGCTGCGATTGCGATCTCTCGAGTATCGGCCTCTGGAGGAAGGTCTTTGCCCTTCAGGTCGGGGAGGCCTCGCGGCTAATTTTTTAGAGCGATTGGGGTTTTCAAAATAATCCCGATATAGTGCATTTGACCTGGTAAAACTCAGGAAACCAATTTTCGCCCGACAAGTTCGGCAATAAAAAGTGATTTCACCCGTCGTAAAATTGATTACTTTTTTACAGGTGGGAATTGGAAAGGAAGAGCGGCATTGCGAGCAGGTTAAATTTTGTTCAATGCTGTGGATTTTCATTTTTCGTTGCTTTTAGTATGGAAGAAGGCTTGAAGCAAGAAAGAGTTTTTAAACGGTTATGCAAGAGGTCTATTGCCCCTGTAGCTTCCGCCAAAGGCGGACCCGCCTCTGGCGGGCAGTGGCAGTGAAAATCATTTGTTCCGCCCCTGTAGCTCAGTGGATAGAGTACCCGCCTCCGAAGCGGGTTGCGCAGGTTCGATTCCTGCCAGGGGCATAAAAATTTGGCGCAGACAAATTTTTCCCGAAGAACGAAAAACGTGAACGAATTACGGTTTCTTAAGTCCACCGATGAGGAATAAAAGTCCAATGCCTAAAGCAAGAAGAGAGTAGATTGTTTCTCTCATCGAACTTGTTTGTTGTAGGGCGTGAAAGAGAAGTTCTCCAAGTCCTCGTAAAATATAAATACCCGCAATGATAAAAACTCCTGGTTTTAAAAAGGGTAATTTTTTTATCTTTTGATCGGCAGAAAGTCCGTACAAACCAAACAGAAAAAATATTCCTGCAACAAATAGGGTGAGTAGATATGGCAATAAGAAATGAATCTGTGAGAGCTCTCTCATTTCTTTTCCAATGCCTGTGGCTTCAAACATTTGTGGTGCCCACAGAAGTCCAATGAGGTGTCCCATGGCAATCAAAATATTGATGTATCCGGCAAGTTTTAACATAACGTAAACTCACTTCAACCAATGCAATTTCTCAAACACAAACACACCTATCGCGAGTGTTGCGGTGGATAAAGCCATCGTGATCATAAACGGAGTCCTGATTTTAAAAAAATAAATCGCCACCCCAAAAAAGAGCAGGGTCGGCAAAATCCAAATCAAGACATCCCGTGTATAATTTTCGAGAAGCGCCAAGTCTTTGGTTTCGATATAGATCCAAATCAGTGAAAGAAAAGTCATCAGGGGAAGGGCCGTGAGAAGCGCGGCCCATTTGGGAAAGCTTTTGGCCAAAGAACTAATAGTGGCGATTAAAACGCCGGAGAGGAAAGTTTTGAATAAAAAGAAAAGGGTTTGGGATTTCATGGATAGAAAATTATTTTAGCTTACTTTTAAGAACTTCAATCAAGCGAGCAATCACAGGGCAATAACGATCTTGAATATGTCCAAAAACAAGTCGCGTGGTTTTAAAGAGGGAGTAATGGACCTCTTTCTGAGTCATAAAGAAGCTTTCCGGTTTCAAGAATCAAATCCTTAAAGGATTTGTCTACTTCAGAAAGAAAGATGAGATCAACCGAATAAAGTCCAGCGATGGATTCTATCTGCTCTCGAATTTCCCGTTTTTTTTGGGCAGAGGGTGGGTCTCCCTCAATGGCAAAATCAAAATCGGATCCCGGATTTACTTTCTCTTTTGCCCGAGATCCAAAAAGATAAATTTTTTGGGGGGAGAGTTCTTGAACCAAAAGAGCAAGGCTTTTTTGAAGAATTTCTTGTTCGCGGTTTTTAGACATTGGCACGAGCACTTCCATTTATGTAAAGGGATGGATATGGACCCTATTAATCCTATTGAACAAACTTACCGAACCCTTACCGCTTCCGGAAAAAAAATCACCAAACTTTTTTCTGGCAACCCCAACGAAGAGGGGATTTGTTTTCCGCCCGGGATTTTAAAAAAAGTTTACGATCGATATTTTGATTCGCAAATTTATCAGCCCCATCCCAAAGGCTTGCTTTGCGCGCGAGAGGCGATCCAAAATTATTATCAAAGCCATGGGGCCGATGTGGATACAGAAAATATCGTCATCACCTCGGGCACGAGCGAATCTTTTTTTTATCTTTTTTCTCTTCTTACCCAGCCGGGGGATAATATTTTAACGCCCAATCCCGCGTATCCCCTTTTTGATCACATTGCGGAACTCGCAAAAATCGAACTCCGCCATTATTTTTTGGAGGAAGAAAAAGATTGGGAGGTAGATTTGGATTCCATTTGCAATCAAGCCGACTCCCAAACTAAAGCCATTGTGTTGGTATCTCCCAATAACCCAACAGGATCAGTCATTTCTGCAGAACAAATCCAGGAAATTGCCCTGTGGGCCAATCAAAAAAATATCGCGCTCATTTGTGATGAAGTGTTTTCAGAGTTTTGTTTTGGCTCGGGTTCTTTCCCAAGGGCTATCTCCGTATCTTCCCCGAACCTTTGCTTCACCCTCAATGGTATTTCCAAAATGTTTGCTTTGCCTGCGTTAAAACTCAGTTGGATTGCAGTCACGGGCGAAAAACAAAAAGTAGAATCAGTCGTCGATCGCCTGGAAACCATCGCGGATACTTTTCTCTCCTGCCATATCCCCATTCAAAAAGCTTTGCCGTTTTTATTTTCTGAAGGAAAAGAATTTTTAAAATCTTACCGGGCAGAGGTGGCCTTCAGAAGGAATCTCGTGGTTGAGCAAATCAAAAAATATCCGCAGATTGAATTTTCTATTTCCCAGGGAAGTTTTTATCTCTTCGCAAAAATAAACAAAAATTTGGGTTTATCCGAAGAAGAATTCGTGATCCAACTCATGAAACAAAAAAACATTTTTGTGCATCCGGGATATTTTTACGATTACGAAAAGGGGATTCACTGCGTGATTTCTTTTCTCACTGAAAAAGAAAAGATGCAGCAGGGGCTTGAAGCACTTGCCCGGTTTTTGAACCTTACTTGACAACTCCCACCCTCTTGCTCAATATCCGCCTCCATTCATGTTTAAAACGCTCAAAAAATTACTCATCGGCCGTCCGCTTCGAACAACGGAAATCATCCACCAAAAAATCAGCAAAAAGATAGCCCTTGCCGTTTTTTCTTCTGATGCTCTTTCGTCTGTGGCGTATGCGACGGAAGAAATCCTTTTGGTTTTAGTCACGGCAGGGCTTGCAGCCACACAACTTTCTCTGCCCATTGCGATGGCTATCGGGGTATTGCTTGTCATCCTGATCAGTTCTTATAGCGAAACCATTCATGCCTATCCTTCGGGGGGTGGGGCTTATGTCGTTTCAAAAGAAAATTTGGGGAAAATTCCCAGCCTTGTTGCAGCGGCTTCTTTACTCACCGACTATGTCCTCACCGTTTCGGTCAGTGCGGCTGCAGGTGTGGCGGCGATCACCTCTGCTTTTCCCTTTCTTTATTCTCACAGCGTCGCCATTGCACTTTTTTTTATTTTGCTCATCACTGTGGCTAATTTGAGAGGAGTCAAAGAGTCGGGAAAACTTTTTGCTTTTCCCACTTATGTTTTTATTATCAGTTTTTTGATTCTTTTGGGGACGGGCTTTTACCGATATTTTTTTACGCATCAATTCTTTTCTGCTGAGCCCTTGCCTCTTTCTAATTCCCACTTCAATACTCTCAGTTATTTTTTGATTTTGAGGGCTTTTTCTTCCGGTTGTGCAGCCCTTACGGGGGTAGAAGCCATTTCCAACGGGATTACCGCTTTTAAAGCACCCGAATCGCGCAATGCCAATATTACCCTGGTTTGTATGGGAATCCTTCTTCTCCTCTTTTTTTTGGGGATTACCGAACTCGCCCGTTTTTCCCATATTCTTCCTCGCGAACATGAAACGGTTGTGAGTCAGTTGGCCCGAAATATTTTTGGAGGAGGGTTTCTTTATTATTTGTTGCAGGCATCCACGGCGGCCATTTTATTTTTGGCAGCCAATACGAGTTTTGCAGATTTCCCCAGGCTTTCTTCGCTTTTGGCGCGCGATGGTTATCTTCCGCGACAATTAGGGCATCTGGGAGATCGTCTTGCTTTTTCAAACGGCATTATTCTTTTGGGACTTTGCTCAGGAGTTCTCATTATTCTCTTTCAGGGTAAAACTCATCTGCTCATTCCTCTTTACGCAGTGGGTGTTTTTATTTCCTTTACCCTTTCCCAAGCCGGGATGGTGGTTCACTGGTTCAAACTGAAAGTGAAGGGATGGGTGTCTAGAGCCTTACTCAATGGCGTTGGAGCTTTTGCAACGGGCATTGCGACCCTGGTGATTGCCTCCACAAAATTTACTCACGGAGCTTGGCTTGTCATATTTTTTATTCCGCTCATGATTATGGCTTTTTTGGCCATTCGTAAACATTATGATCTTATTGTGGATCAACTCACTCCCGATAGGGAAGATCTCATGCGTCCCCGACATCACCGCGTTTTGATTCCCATTTCCACTTTTCATAAGGGAACTTTGAAGGCGATTACCTATGCGAGATCTATCGCCCAGGATGTTGAAGCGATTTACATCGCTATTAATCCTGAGCGTACCGCCAAAATTAGGGATATTTGGAATGAATGGAAACTGGATATCCCCCTCATTGTTTTAGAAACCTCTTATCGATCTGTGCTTCAACCTTTGCTTCATTATATTGATGAGTTGCAAGCCAAAGATCCGGATGAACTGATCACCGTCGTTCTCCCCGAATTTGTGCCCGCCAAATGGTGGCAACAGATGTTGCATAACCAAACCGCTTTACTCATTCGCGGCGCCTTCTTGTTTAAAAAGGGGGTGGTGGTGACGAATGTGAGGCATTTTTTGAAGTATTAAAGGATTGATCCTGCATGGAGGTGAGTGGCAATTTCTAGTGTTTCGAGATTGCACACACCAAAATCAGGTCGGCCATTATGGGTGGCAATAATCGGGAAATCTTTGAATTTCAATTTTACTTTACCCAAATTTCTCCTTTTATTTATAAGAATAAAATCGTTTTGGTGCTCTAAGAGCATTTTTTAATATAGCATTTTAGTCAATTATTTTCTAAAATGTTATACATTTTGGTTAAAAATTTGACAAAATGTATGTATTCTGTATTATTGAGGGATGTTATTCGATCGGCTTTTTGAACTGAGTGAACTGGCTAAAAAAGAAGGGCATGGCTACGAGAAAAAACGTTTTCTTTTTAAGGAACTCTCCCAGATTAAAGGGAAACACTTTGTTGGAATTGTGGGCCCGCGGGGAAGTGGAAAAACAATTTTACTCAAACAGATGGCGGTCTCCCAAAAAAACGCCTTCTATCTTTCTGCGGATACACTCCAAGAAGAATCTCTTTTTGATATCACGAAAGTTTTAGTCGAAAAATATAAAATAGAATATTTGTTGATCGACGAGATTCATTTTCAAAAAGATTTTGAAAGAGATCTGAAAAAGATTTTTGATTTTTTGTCAGTGCATCTTATTTTTACGAGCTCTGTGGCTTTGGCCTTGCTGGAGTCCTCCTATGATTTGTCGAGAAGAGTGGAACTTTTCTCGCTTTATCCCTTTTCTTTCCGCGAATATCTTTTTTTTCAGAAAAATATTTTACTTCCCTCCCTCAGTTTCCCCGATCTTTTAAAAAGAGAGTGGCAACCGGATTATCTGCAGTATGGTTTTGCATTCGAAGAATATTTAAAAGGTGGGCTTTTGCCTTTTTCTCTCGAAGAGCCCGATGTTTTAACCCTTTTGAAAAATACTCTTCAGAAAATTATTCAAAAAGATATTCCTTCTGTTGCCAATCTTCGAACAGATGAAATCATTGTTATTGAGAAACTGCTTGCCTTTATTGGTCGGTCGGCCGTGGAAGGAATTAATTTCACTTCTCTTTCCAAAAATGTCGGAGTCACCAAATACAAGGCCGAAGAGTATGTGCGTCTTCTTCAAAAAAGTTTTGTGCTCAATATTCTGTTTCCCACAGGCACCAATGTTCTCAAAGAACCCAAAATTCTCATGTCTGTGCCTTATCGTCTTCTCTACAAGGATTATGAGGACGTCATAGGAGGATTAAGAGAAGATTTTTTTGTGGAGATGATGCAAATGTTGGGGAAACAAGTTTCATATCTAAAATCTTCCCGCGGAGAAAAAACCCCGGATTTTTTAATCACAGAACAAGAGAAAGAAATCGTGATAGAAATTGGTGGAAAGGGAAAGGGGCGGCAACAGTTTAAGGGATTTACAGCAAGCACCAAACTTATTTTCTCTCATGAGGCAATCCCCACTCGTGATCGGATCCCTCTTTTTCTTTTGGGATTTACGGTTTAGATTCTCAACAGAAACCCTTGGCTATCCCAAAAATTCATGTTTTCAGATGAGCGTTAATCAAAAGTTGCAGGAGACGATTCGTTGGATTGTGGAAGGTAGTGAAACTCAGGCCGCTTCTTTAATGTTTAGTTTAAGCTCTAAATGAAGCAATGAAATGAGGTGGTAAAGTTGGGATAAATTTTTATTGATAATTTTTGGATTGAGGAGTCGCTGTATTTGGTTTTCAGAAGTGTTCAGTTGTTCAGCCAGGTATTTCTTGGAAAGTTTACGAGATTGGATGGCCTCTTTAATATAAGAGAGAACGACTTCAAGTTGGTTTTGGAGTAGGTAGTCGGCATCCTTCACAATAGCCAAGGGTTGATCATAAGGAACATAATCCGTTTTACCATTCGCAAATTTCAAACCGATACTTTGTCCGCGTGTTTCTTTATCTACCCAAGCGTTTAAGAGGTTTTCTGTGATTCCCAAATGACCATAATGGAGAGTTACTTTTTTCCCATTTGCATAGATGAGTGCAATTTGTTTTTTACGGTTGTTGTAAGTCACTGATTTTATTTTTTTTGTTTTCATATTTCTTTTTCTACAATTAATTTTTCTAAAATCTTACGCAGGCGTTTACTTAATCTACCCGTTAAAATTCTTAATCCTGGAATACGAACCTTGGCAATTTCTTGACCATCCTTATAAACATGAACATGTTTGGGGAGGTGATCCCCCATCCACCACTCGATTAAATAACCCCCACGTTTGATGCGCCCCATTTTTTAATGCCTACTAAATATAGTAGTGAATATCAAGTTTATTGTAAACAGGGGTTGACCCTTCAGCGCCGGCCATTATAGGGCTGGGAGAAAATAACGTTTCAATCGTCAGGAGTAAAAAATGGCTGAATATCCACTTACTTTTAAAAAAGACACCCCGATTTGGAAACTCTATCAGGAGTTGAAGCGTGGTGGTGTTCAAGATGAAACTTTGGATATGGGTTATCCGGATACGGATTATGTCCATCAAAAGCGCACGCAAATTCAAGCAGTTGACCATGTGATTCAAGAACCAGAAGTTTTGAATTATGCCCTGGATCGATATGAAAAATATCAGCAGGTGATTCAGGAGACGACGGGATATGTTGTCCCTTGGTCATTGGATGATCTGGATCCAAAAACAAAATCTGATGAACTCATAAGGCAACGTGCAACCCATGCCATTCAAGCATTCAGAGACATCTTAACATCAAAAGGTCTTTCTGCTGAAACGGATCGCTATCAAGAACTCATGGGGCTTTCGCTGTATGCATTCGCGATGGCGGGGAAGCAATTTGGAATTTCAAAAGCTTCTATTCCAGAAGATTTGAAGGTTGAGCTTGTAAAAGAGGGATTAGAGAAAGTTGTTACCTATCTTGAGAGTAAGGGTGGGATTGGATTTGCTCTGGTAACTCAAGATTGTGCAGTAGAAGCGACCGCTCTCGAAGCCTTAGAGAAAGGTTGTGGTTGGTGTACAGAAGGTAGCTCCATTTTATACCCTTTGTTTAGAATGGCGGGTCTTAAGGCAAATTTTATGTTTGGAAAAGCGAAACCAGATATCGCCATACGACTCAAGAATATACCAAAATTAGGGGGTCGTTTATTACATGTATCTGTCGCTTTGTTTCTGGATAAACGAGTACGTTATTTTGATATGGCTCTCAAAAGATCTGATGGAGCTCTTGCATATAGTCAATTGCTTCAATGGTGGATTGAGTGGTCAAACAGGGATTTCATGTCTGCTCATTATTCTAATTTGGGGGCAGATTACGGAGATAAAAAGGAGTGGGATTTGGCAATTAATAAATTAAAAGCAGGAATAGCATTAGATCCTCATCACGCGGACACTTACTATAACTTAGGAGTAATTTATGCAAGAAAAGGAGAATTAGATAAAGCTATTGAGGTGTGTGAACAGGCAATCGAAATAGATTCAGAGTTAATGCAAGCACATGATGTTTTAGGCCTTTTTTATACTAAAAAAGGAAATGTTCTTTTAAAAAGTGGTGAAAAGGAAGTGGCCTTAAGATTCTATGAAATGGCGTTGAAAGAACTTAAAATTGCTGTTGTATTGGGGAGCTCTTCCTCGGATGTCATATCTTTTGTAAAAGATAAAATCGAAGGGTTAAAAATAGGGAAAATTGAGGAAGTGGAAGAAAAGCCCGTCACACTTTCAGGTGCCGAGGAAGCCTACAACGAAGGAGAAGAATTTTACAAACAAGATAAACTGGCAGAAGCCTTAAAGAGTTATAAAAAAGCCGCAGAGCTAGATCCAAAATTTACAAAAGCATGGATGGGGATATGGCAAACCTACAGGGCAATGAACGACAAAAAAAATGCCAAGCTCGCCTGTGAGCAATATTCAAGAGTTGCAGGAGACGATTCATTGGATTGTGAGAGGTAAAGAATTTGAAGTGATTATAGAAGTGCAAGGTCTTTTAAAGAAACACCCAAGTGATTAAAAAATAAATCGGAAATAAAATCACCATTGCCATCAAAAAATAAGCTCCAAAACTCAAGGTTTTAAATCCCTGTTCATCGGCAATTGCCTTCACCATAAAATTGGGGCCATTTCCAATGTAAGAGTTGGCGCCCATAAAAACAGAGCCCAGTGAAATGGCTTTGAGCAGCAGTTCGGGAACACCCGCAATTCCACCTCCCTCGTGAAGACCTTTGGCAAGATTAAAAAAAGTCAAATACGTGGGAGCATTATCCAAAAAAGAAGAAAGAGTTCCAGCGACCCAGAAAAACTGCCAAGGTTCGGTGAGATGGAGTCTGGATCCTTCTGTTTTAAGAATTTCAAGAGTGGGCGTCATGGTAATGAAAATTCCCAAAAAGAGGATGGCCACTTCCAGAATGGGAGAAAAGCTGAATTCATTTTGCTTATGAATTTCATTCTTCGTCGTGAAGTAAGAGAGAAAGGCGAGAGCCATCATGATGATTTCTCTGAGGGGAGTGGGAAGAAAAATGCTTCCCACCACTCCTCCCAACAAGAAAAAATTAATCACTCCCCGTATTTTTAAAGGTTCAACGAACTGCCTGTCTTTTTTCAAGTCCTCCGGTTTTTCACGGGAGTAGGCCCGATGATCCCAAACAAAGAAAATAAGGAGTAACAGGGAAATGGCAAAGAGCCATTCCGGAAAAAGGGAGAAGGTCCATGAAAAAGGGACTCCATTGAGGTAGCCTAAAAAAAGAGGCGGATCTCCCAGGGGAGTCAGGCAGCCCCCGATATTACTCACCATGAAAATAAAAAAGAGGGGAAGATGCCAGGTGTTTTTTCTCTCCCGATTGGTTTTTAAAAAAGGACGAATAAGCAGCATGCTGGCACCTGTAGTCCCAATGAAGTTTGCAAAAACCGCTCCCAATGCCAAAAATAAAGTGTTGGTGAGAGGTTTTGCCTCGAGGTCTGCCTGGATGGAAATTCCCCCACTGATGACAAACAAAGACCCAATGAGAGCCATAAAAGAAAAATATTCTTCCAGGGAATGAGAAAGATGCGAAAAGTCATTCCGAAAATAAAAAAGCACGGGCAGGGAACATAATAAAGAAACCCAGGCCTTGTTTTTATTTTTTTCCCAGAAAGAATGACAAAAAAGCGGCAAGAGCGCGATAGAAAGCAGGATCCCTATAAAAGGAAGTGTGAGCCACAAAGAAAGGGTGTTGGAATGGAGCATAAAAATTCTCGGGCACATCCGGAAACAGAGTTTCCGAATGTGCCTTCTCCATTAATTTTTTTTATCATTTTTTCCAATCATTATTTTTTGGGCAGTCGCTTAAAAAATGAGCAAAAATCCATTTCATTTTTTTGAAGGCCGACTTGTTACTTCTATAAATCTCAAATAGTTATTGAACTGAAGACTCTTGGTATGTCTCTTGCTTAGGAATGACAGCGGTTAGTTTTATCTTTAACTTTAATTCCTGATGATCAAAGGAGGCTTATTATGAATATGGCAAAGAGGAAAAATATCTTCCTCATGTTGTCTGCAATCGTCTTGGGTGTTGGGGCAGTTCCTTCAGTTCTTCATGCACAAGAGGTGGGGGATTTAAAAATTGCTGCCGATACCGTGTGGACTTTAATCACGGCATTTCTTGTGTTCTGGATGAATGCGGGGTTTGCCCTGGTGGAGTCGGGTTTTTGTCGCGAGAAGAATTGCGTGAATATCCTCGCCAAAAATTTTGTTGTTTTTGCAATTTCCTCCATTGCTTTTTGGGTCTTGGGCTTTGGCCTCATGTTTGGAAGTGGAAGCGGTTTCATGGGGCAAGAAGGTCTGTGGTTCTTGGGAGGAGCAGACAATAGTCCAGCCATGGGAGAGGCTTACCAGGGAGTTTATGGTTCTTTGAATTGGACGGGAGTTCCTCTTTTGGCCAAGTTTTTCTTTCAACTGGTGTTTGCCGGAACTGCGGCAACCATTGTTTCAGGGGCCGTGGCAGAAAGAATCAAGTTTTTATCTTTTATTGTTTTTTCTTTTATCATTGTCGGAGTTTTATATCCCATCACGGGTCATTGGATTTGGGGCGGAGGTTTTCTCGCTCAAAAAGGGTTTTTTGATTTCGCGGGATCCACCGTTGTTCACTCGGTGGGCGGTTGGGCAGCCCTCAGTGGTATCCTTGTGTTAGGACCTCGTATTGGAAAATATCGGAATGGAAAAGTACATCCTATTCCGGGTCACAATATGTCGACAGCCACCTTGGGATGTCTGATTTTATGGTTGGGTTGGTTTGGATTTAACCCGGGTTCTACCATGGCAGCCGATTGGGCTCATATTGCTCATATCGCAGTCACCACCAATATGGCGGCAGCAGCAGCCACTTTGTCCGCAACAGGGGTCGCCTGGATTTTACTCGGCAAACCCGATTTGGGGATGATTTTAAATGGAACCTTGGCAGGGCTTGTGGCGATCACAGCCGGCTGTGCCTTTGTCAGTGTAGGTAGCTCGCTGATTATCGGTGCTATCGCCGGAGTCTTGGTGGTTCTTTCAGTACTCTTCTTTGACAAGATCAGGATTGATGATCCGGTGGGAGCCACATCAGTGCATTTGGTAAACGGAGTCTTTGGAACGCTTGCTGTCGGGTTATTTGCCCAAAAAGAAATTACAGCGAACACCGTAAAAGATGGCCTTTTCTTTGGCGGCGGTACCGAGCAACTCATGGCACAGCTGATCGGTGTTGTTGCAGTGGGAGCCTTTACCTTTGTGGCTTCTCTCATCGGGTGGATTCTCATTAAATACACCATGGGTCTTAGAGTCACACAAGAAGAAGAAATAGAAGGCCTCGATTTTGGTGAACATGGGAATCGGGCTTATCCTGATTTTCAAATTGCATCTTCTGTTCAGAGCCATTCATAAAGGAAAGTTTTTAATATGATATGAGTGAAGCGTCAGACTTTCTCTGCGCGGAACGAACAAAGAAGGGGGTACGGGGGCGACGGTTCACTGGAGCCCCCGATCAAAAAAGGAGAAAACCATGAAAAAAATAGAAGCGGTTATAAAACCTTTTAAACTGGATGAAGTCAAAGAAGCTCTTCAACAAGCGGGAATACAAGGAATGACTGTTTCCGAAGTGAAGGGTTTTGGAAGACAAAAAGGCCACACTGAACTTTATCGCGGGGCAGAATATGTGGTTGATTTTCTTCCCAAAATAAAATTGGAAATTATCGTGAAAGATGAAGAACTTCAAAAAGTGGTGGATGCGATCCAAAAAACAGCAAAGACGGGTCGCATCGGGGATGGAAAAATCTTTGTGACTTCTGTCGAAGAGGTGATTCGTATTCGAACGGGAGAAACAGGGAACAATGCCATCTAACGATGTTTTTTCGTTTTAAATCCCTCCTGTTGCTACCTAAAAAAAGTGGCAGGAGGGATTTTTTTGTAATGCCTCAGTTTCACCCTTGGAAAGAGCGAGGACTGTTTGAGCGCTCCTTAAAAAATCGCGCTTTCCTTTAGGAAAGTGCGATTAGACAACCGCGAGTTCCGCAGTGACTGAAAGGGGTGAAGCTGAGGTATTACATTTTTTTATTTTAAGCTTGTTGGCTTGCAAATTTTATTGTTAATCATTTTTTAAAAAGGAGTGATTTATGTTTTCTTTGAAGAAATGTTTTTTCATTTTTCTGTTTTCCTTCAGTTGTATTTTATCCGGGCAACCGGGTATTGCTGCAGATACCACGCTTGTTGCCGTACAGCCTGCTCCTGCTCCCGGAACTTCTGCAGGATCAACCGTTCCCACGGCTAACATCATGATTACCGTTCAAACTGTGCCCATGGCACCTGTGCCCATGGCACCTGCTGCACCTGTCTCGGCTACAGCTTCTGCACCCGCACTGGAAGTTCTTCCGGTTGCAACGACAGCTTCCGATTCCGGGAACACTCCAGAAGACCCCACTCTTGAACAACGGGTGGCAGATGTCGAAGCTTATATCAATAATACCGCCCGGGGTTCTGATACTGCGGATGCAAAAGTAACATCCAAGGTCAGTGGAGCTGGCCCAGGACATAATGCCTGGATGATGACTTCTGCAGCCTTGGTTCTTTTTATGACTCTTCCGGGTCTTGCTCTTTTTTACGGAGGCCTCGTTCGATCAAAAAATGTTCTTTCAGTTTTGGCCCAATGTTTGGGGATTGCCGGTCTTGTGACTATTCTCTGGTGGGCCTTTGGATATAGTTGGGTATTTGCAAAAGGAGGGCCTCTCCTGGGAGGACTGGATTTTGCCTTTTTAAAGGGAGTCGATTCCAATCCCAACACCGATTATTCGTATTGGGTTTCTCATAATGTTTTTTCAATGTATCAAATGATGTTTGCCATCATTACTCCCGCCTTGATTATCGGTGCCATTGCTGAACGCATGAAATTCATCTCCGTGATTCTTTTTGTCGCTTTATGGATGGTGGTCATTTATTTCCCCTTGGCCCATATGGTGTGGGGAATTAATGGAATGATGAACGGGGTATGGAATCCTGCAGCAATGATCAAGGCCATCGATTTTGCCGGAGGAACAGTCGTTCACATGTCTTCCGGTTGGTCTGCTTTGATCCTTTGTATAATGTTGGGTAAACGCGTGGGTTTTGGCAAAGAACAAATGCCGCCTCATAGCATGGTGCTCTGTATGGTAGGGACCGGGATGCTGTGGGTGGGATGGTATGGATTTAATGCAGGCAGTGCTGTCGCCTCGGATGGTGTAGCGGCCAACGCTTTCATGACCACCACTCTTGCCACCGCAGTGGCTTCTTTCACTTGGGCTTTGGCAGAACTCTTGACCCGGGGAAAGGCTAGCGTCTTGGGTTTTTGTTCTGGTGCAGTCGCAGGTCTTGTCGTGATTACTCCGGCCTGCGGTTTTGTCACTTCGGGTTCGGCCATCTTCATCGGAATTTTGGCAGGGATTATTCCTTTCCTGGCTTGTACCAAACTGAAACAAAAATTCGGATATGACGATGCGCTAGACACCTTTGGAGTTCACGCAGTGGGTGGAACTCTGGGGGCCTTCGTCACCGGTATTTTTGCAACAGCCGATGTGAATGCAAACCTGCTGACCAATCTCAAAGACATTGTGGGAAAAACCCTTTGGATGGAACAACTCAAAGCCATGGGAATTACCATTGCCATGGCGGTGATTGGCACGATCGTGATCGCCAACATTGTAAAAGCGCTAGTGGGTCTGCGTCCTGCTGAAGAAGTCGAAAGACAGGGGTTGGATCTTAATGAGCATGGAGAAGAAGGTTACATTTATTAATGATCGCACTCCATAAATAAAATTTCTGGAGCGCTCTAACAAATTAAAAAGGAAAACTTATGAAAAAAATTGAAGCGATTATAAAGCCCTTCAAGTTGGACGAAGTCAAAGAAGCCCTACAACAAGTGGGTGTTCAAGGCATGACGGTCTCGGAAGTAAAAGGCTTTGGAAGACAAAAAGGGCATACCGAACTTTATCGCGGGGCAGAATATGTGGTAGATTTTTTGCCCAAGATTAAAATCGAAATTATTGTAGATGCAGCAGATGTGCAAAAAGTAGTGGATGCCATCCAGAAAACAGCGAAGACGGGTCGTATTGGGGATGGAAAAATTTTCGTGACCCCTGTCGAAGAAGTCATCCGAATTCGTACCGGTGAAACCGGGAAGAGCGCGGTATGAATAAAGTTTCTACTTCCGCTGCCGAAGCCATCGCCGATATTCCGGATGGCGCCACCTTGATGGTGGGGGGCTTTGGCCTTTGTGGAATTCCTGAAAATCTCATCTTTGCTTTGCGCGACAAGGGCGTTAAAAATCTCACGGTGATTAGTAATAATGCCGGGGTGGATGATTTTGGTTTGGGACTTCTGCTTCAAACTCGCCAGATCAAAAAAATGGTTTCAAGTTATGTCGGTGAAAATAAAACTTTCGAAAAACAATTTTTGGATGGCAGTCTGGAAGTAGAGCTCAATCCACAGGGTACTCTGGCTGAACGCATTCGCGCAGGTGGAGCGGGAATCGGTGGTTTTTATACTCCCACCGCAGTGGGAACTCTCATGGCCGAAGGAAAAGAAGTCAAAGTGATGGAGGGCCGGGAATATATTTTAGAAAAACCTCTGCACGCAGATTTCGCCCTCGTGAAAGCCTGGAAAGGCGATCGTTACGGCAACTTGATCTATCAACTGACCGCCCAGAATTTTAATCCCCTGATGGCCATGGCCGCAAAAGTAACGATTGCAGAAGTGGAAGAGATTGTAGAAGTGGGATCACTGGATCCGAATTTTATTCATACGCCTGGTATTTTTGTTCAGAGGATTATTAAAGGACTAAAATACGAAAAAAGGATTGAACAGAGAACGGTGAGGAAGACCTCACCCCGGCCCTCTCCTTTGTAAGGAGAGGGAGAAAGAAATGTTATGCCACTGACTCGTGATCAAATAGTTCAAAGAGTTGCGCAAGAATTGAAAGATGGCACTTATGTCAATCTGGGTATTGGCATGCCGACTCTGGTGGCAAATCATATTCCACAGGGAATGACGGTGATTCTTCATTCTGAAAATGGTTTGCTGGGGGTAGGTCCTTTTCCGGAGGAAGGAAAAGAAAATGCAGATTTAATCAATGCGGGTAAACAAACCGTTACGATGATTCAAGGCGCTTCTATTTTTGACCATGCGACTTCTTTTGCCATGATTCGTGGAGGGCACATTGATCTTTGTATTTTGGGTGCGATGCAGATTTCAGAAGTGGGGGATATTGCGAATTACATGATTCCCGGTCAAATGGTAAAAGGCCCCGGAGGGGCGATGGATCTTGTCGCTGGTGCCAAGTGCGTGATTGTTTGCATGGAACATGTCGCTAAAAACGGAAAAGCAAAAATTGTAAAACAATGTAGCCTGCCTTTGACAGGTAAAAAAGTGGTTTCAAGAATTATTACCGATTTGGCGGTGATCGATGTGACTCCCCAAGGGCTGATGCTACAAGAGTTGGCGCCTGGGGTGACGGTAGAGCAAGTCCGTTCTGCGACAGAAGCCCCTTTGAATGTGGCGAAAGATTTGAAAGAAATGATTTTTGCTTAAAATCTCCCAGAAAATTTTATGATCAGAACCATCCTCTTTGATTTTAATGGAGTGCTTGTCGACGACGAACCGCTTCATTTTCTTCTTTTTCAAAAAACACTTGCAGAAAAGAATATCCCGCTTACAAAAGAAGAATATTATCAAAAATATTTGGGCTTTGATGACCGTGATGCTTTTACCGCAGTTTTGAAAGGCCATGGAACAAAAATCTCGGGGTCATTGCTGCAAGATTTTATTCAAACCAAGGCAAAGTTTTATGAGGAGGCTTCTGCCCAGAAAAATTTATTTGTGCCAGGGGCCCTGGATTTTGTAAAACAAGTTTCTCAAAAATATTTTTTGGGGCTTGTCTCAGGGGCTCTTCGCCCTGAAATTGAAGCTTGGCTTGATCGGGGGGGAATCCGTTCCCTGTTTCAGGTGATTGTGGCTGCAGAAGATATCCAATGTGGAAAACCCGACCCCGAAGGTTATTTAAGAGCTCTGGATGTGATCAACCGTGATTTTGTGTCGAGCTCTGAAATTATTCTTCCCCAAGAATGCGTGGTGATTGAAGATTCAATCTGGGGAATTGAAGCCGCTCATGCTGCAGGAATGCGCTCTGTGGCCTTGACGACTTCTTATCGTAAAGAAGAGTTGCAGGCAGCAGATGTAGTGGTACAAGGTTTTTCAGAAATTTCTTTTGATTCTTTAAATTAATTTTATGAATGAAAATTATCTTGTTTTTGACCTGGAAACCAAAAAATCTTTTGAAGAAGTGGGAAGTCGAAGCCCGGGCGAGTTGGGAGTTTCCGTCTGTTGTATTTATACTTACAAGGATGATCAATACCAGACTTTTCTTGAAACAGAACTTGGAAGAATGGAAAATTATTTTCTGGATGCACCGCTCTTGGTGGGTTTTAACATCCGAAGATTTGATCTTCCTGTTTTAAAACCTTATTTTTCGGTGAATGTAGAAACCTTGCCCGTATTCGACATTTTGGAGGATTTGACCGCGCGTTTGGGCCACCGGGTGAGTCTGGATTCTGTGGCACAGGCGACTTTGAACATCGGGAAATCGGCGCATGGTTTGGAGGCCATTCGTTTTTTTCGGGAAGAGCGCTGGGAAGAACTTAAGGCTTATTGTCAGAATGACGTCAAGATTACGAAAGAAGTTTTTGATTTTGGTCTTAAAAACGGGGAAATTTTTTTCTTGTCGCGAGAAGGAGCAAAAAAAATAAGAGTGGAAGTCGACTGGGTCGACAAAATCCCCCGAACTCCCGTAAAACAAGTTGCAGCTCAATATAAACTTTTATGAAACCCAACACGGTTCCCATGACCCCCCAGGGGTTGCAAAAATTAAAAGCTGAACTCAAACACATCAAGGCAGTAGAGCGCCCCAAAGTCGTTCTGGAAATTGAGGTGGCTCGTGGCCATGGCGATCTTTCTGAAAATGCAGAGTATGATGCGGCCAAAGAAAAGCAGGGCCAGCTCCACCAACGCATGCTGGAGTTGGAAGACAAAATTTCCCGCGCCCAGGTGATTGATCCTGCTACTTTGAATCACAATAAAGTTGTTTTTGGGGCGACCGTGCGCTTGCTCGATATTAATTTGGGAGAGGAAATTGTTTACCAAATAGTGGGAGAAGACGAAGCGAATGTGAAAGAAGGCAAAATCAATGTTCATTCCGTCATCGCCAAACACCTCATTGGAAAAGCCAAACAGGAGATCGTCACGATTATCACGCCTCGTGGGACCAAAGAGTTGGAGATTTTAGAAATTAGTTTTGGGTGAGATCTCTCTTCTCCACTTCCTCAAATCTTTTCCGAATTTCCTCCGGAATCGCAATACTCTTTCCTTCTTTATAATCAAACATGACCGCTACGGATCGACCCGTGGATACCAAACGAGAAGTTTTTTCCTCTAAAATTTCATATTCCATCACAAAACTAGATCGCTTGAGTTCTGAAGTCCGAATTTTCACAATCAAGGTTTCATCCAGGTAGGCAGGCGCTTTATAGGCGCAGGTGATTTCGGCGATGATGATCGAAAGGGCAGGTTGATTTCCCGTCTTTAAAAAATTAATTTCCGGGAAATTTTTAAAATACTCCACCCGGGCTTGTTCCATATAAGTCACGAAGCGCGCATTGTTGACGTGGCCAAACATGTCGCAGTCGGAAAAGTAGACTTTTATTTTTGTGGAGATATTGAACATTGTATATGATTAAAAATTTTATCCATTTCCTGATCACTCAAAACTCCGTGTGCTTTCAAAACTTCCCGGATACTTTTCCCCGTTTGCACAGCCTCTTTCACAATCTCTGCCGTTTTGGCGTAACCCAGGCGGGGCGTAAGCACGGTGGCAATGGCGACACTATTTTCTGCGTAATCCCGGCAACGCTTGGCATCGGCCTTGATTCCTTCCACACATCGCAAAGTGACTTGAGTGATTGAGTTTGTCAGTAAAGTAATCTCCCAAGGCAGCGAATAAGCCACGAGTGGCATCATCACATTGAGTTCCAATTGGCCTGCTTGCGAGGCCATGGAGACAGAAGTGTCGAGTCCCATCACAAAAAAACAAACCATGTTGAGCATTTCACACATCACGGGATTGACTTTGCCTGGCATAATCGAAGAGCCGGGTTGAACGGCCGGCAATTGTATTTCAGCAAGGCCCGTGCGGGGTCCGCTGGAAAGTAATCGTAAATCATTGGCGATACGAATGAGATCCAGCGCGAGATTTTTCAAAGCTCCCGAAAGAGAAGTGAAAGGAGCCAGACTTTGCATGGCCTCAAAAAAATTAGGAGCAGGCCGCAGAGGCTCTTTTGTAAGGGCTGCCAAAGCTTTGGCAATTTTTTTGCGATATTGGGGATGGGTGTTGATCCCTGTGCCCACCGCAGTTCCCCCCAAGCCAATTTCAAGCAGCTCTTTTCGGGCTTCACTGATTCTTTTGAAATGATTTTCCAGACACTGGGCATAACCTGAAAACTCCTGGCCCAAACGCAGGGGAGTAGCGTCTTGCAGATGGGTTCTGCCGGATTTAATCACAGGATAAAATTCTTTTTCTTTTTTTCTAAAAACCTGGGCCATCTTTTTCAAGGCGGGTAAAAAGAGTTGAAGCTCTTTCAGCGCTGCAAGACGAATGGCAGTGGGGATGACATCGTTTGTAGACTGGGCGCGGTTTACATGATCGTTGGGGTGAATGGGAGAATAAGAACCTTTTTGTTTTTTTAAAATTTCATTGGCCCGATTGGCAATCACTTCATTCACATTCATGTGGTGACTGGTCCCGGCCCCCGCCTGAAAGACATCCACAGAGAATTCTTTTTTCCATTGGGGAAGATCCCGAAGAATTTCGTCACAAACACGGGTAATGATTTTTGAGAGAGAGGAAGGAATAAGCCGAAGTTGCCCATTCACCTGAGCCGCAGCCTTCTTGATCAAGAGAGTGGCCTCTAAAAAAGAAGGATGGGCCCTCCAACCGCTGATGGGGAAATTTTCCAGGGCTCTGGAGCTTTGCCCTCCATAATAATGTTCAGAAGGGACTTTTTGAGAACCCAGAGAATCTTGCTCTGTTCGGTAAGAGACGGGCATTCCTCTTTATGAGAATTTTTAGAAAAACTAGCAACTAAAAATAAACACTGTCGAAGAAGCTTCCACCTATGCCCATTACCTCTTTAACTTCTTATCTCAACACGACCTCCTTCGGAGACACGAACGCCTCTACCCGAAACCAGCAAGAGCTCGCCCTGACTCTGGACTGCGCTGCCCGTCAACTGGCGGACTTTAAAGGCTTGGCCCTCATGAGCGCCGGAGGCGGGGCTTTTGAGGTGGGTAAATTG
>ORMF012064383.1_pt1 | contig 39184 bp, 31 predicted proteins | sample 1779871 | NCBI WGS metagenome assembly ORMF01 (sample SAMEA104232316, study PRJEB22302) | groundwater metagenome | biome: forest; feature: aquifer; material: groundwater | place: USA | collected 2011-08-07 | depth 5.4 m
CCAGGACAAATCGCGTTCTCGCTTCCATCACACTGCTCGCTTTCCAGGGCATGAATCGTTTTACAATGCCCTCGTCGTTGCGACCCAGTGTCAGGGATGTCCCCGGTCTGTTCTGTCAGGGATCTGCCCGGTCTGTACCAATCCTTTCCCGGCACTGCCGTGCCGGGCTTTCGCATTCCGCCGCTTCGCGGCTGGGGCGCAATGCTCCTCTCCCTGCCTCCGTAATCTCCGTGGTGAAAAAAGCCCTACACCGGCACCGCCGTCTTCCGCTTCGGATTAAAGAATGGCAGCAACACCACCGTCGCGGTCGTCTTCATGCGCTGCGCCTCGATGGTCAACTCCATTTGTAACTTCGTGCCAATCTTTGAGAACTCGGTGCTCACGCTCGCCAGCGCAATCAACTTCTTCAACAGGGGCGAAAACGCGGTAGTCGTAGCCTTCCCCACCTGCCGGTCACCGGAATAGACAGGCACCGCGACGCGCGATGCCTGGCTGGGCGCCGCCGGAGACAATCCAAATTTGTCGAACTGCTCTTCCACTTCCACCCAATCCACTTCGAGTCCGACAAGCTGCCGGGCCACGCCGTTCTTGTTATCGCGGGCCAGAGCGCGCTTGCCGATGAAGTTCTCTTTGTCGAGATGCACCATCTTCCCGAATCCCAGCTCATAGGGCGAGTACTTCTGCGAAGGGATCAGCGCCTTTTTCGAACTCGAGTAATCCACTTCGATCAGCAGCAGCCCGGCCTCGACCCGCGACACGTCCAGCGCCAGCATTCCGGCGGCGTGAATATCGAACTGCTTGCCCTTGGCCATCAACTCGTCCCACACTTTGACGGCGTCATTCCACGGAATCCACACCTCATAGCCAAGGTCGCCGGTGTAACCCGTACGCGAAATGTCCACCGGGACGCCGGCAATCTTGCCGCTCGTCTTGCGGAAATACTTCAGGTTGGTAATGTCGGCATCCGAAACGGTCTTGAGCAGTTTCGCTGAAGTCGGCCCCTGAAGCGCCAGCGCCGCCGTCTGTTCCGAGATGTCTTCGATCTGAACGTCCATGTTCAGGCCGTTCTGGCGGAACCAGCGCAGGCTTGGATCGGCGGCGGTCCAGCGATACTTGTTTTGTTCCAGGCGCGTAATCGTGCCGTCGTCAATGACCTTGCCGTCTTCATCGCACCAGCAGCAATAGATCACCTGCCCCACCGCAACCTTGTTGATGTCGCGCGTGATGATGCGGTTCACCAGCTTGGTGGCGTCCTTGCCCGAAACCAGATATTTGTAGAGCGGCGAAATATCAATCAGCGCGCACGCATTGCGGATCGCGTTGTACTCGTGCTCGTGATGTACTTCGTACACGCTGACTGTGTAGTATCCCGACCATTCCCGGTAGTTCAGGCTGTGGCACAGGGCAAGCGTTCTTTCGTGAAATGCAGTTCCGACAGGCACGGCCGACCTCGCGTGGTTTCCTCCGTGACCCCCGTGTCCTCTGTGGTGAAGTAAAGAGCATTAACCACAGAGGACACGGGGGTCACGGAGGAACCCCGAACGCCGGATTATATGCAGTCGGACCGCTCTCAGCAAGCGGGGAAATGTATTGACCCGGAGTCAGAAACTGCGCGTAAGTATAGAGACAAAAAGATAGTTTCCCGATAGAATGACGAGTCATTTTTCATCGCAGTTTCCTGCCATCTGGATCGAACTATGCCCGCAGTTGCGAACGGTAAGAAGTACGACGTTATCGTCATTGGCGGAGGCCACAACGGCCTGACCACCGCCGCCTATCTGGCCAAAGCCGGCCGGAAAGTTCTCGTGCTCGAGCGCCGACACGTCCTCGGCGGCGCCGCCTGCACCGAAGAAGTCTTCCCCGGATTCAAGTTCTCAGTGTGCTCGTATGTCGTCTCGCTCCTGCGCCCGGAGATCATCCGCGACCTCGACCTCCCCCGTCACGGCCTGGAAATTCTGCCGCTCGATGGCACCTTCACGCCCATGCCGAGCGGTGACTATCTGTGGCGCGTGAACGATCACGGCAAGACGCATCGCGAGATCGCTCGCCACTCACGGGTTGACGCCGAAGCTTACGACGAATTCGGCAAGGCGATGCAGGCGATGTGCCGCTTCGTGAAGCCGATCCTGAGTATGGTCCCGCCTGATCCGGCCACGCTCAACCCGCGCGAACTGATGAAGCTTCTCTTCATCGGACGCCGCTTCCAGGGTATGGCCAGCGAGGATAAATACAACCAGGTCCAGCTCATGACCATGAGCGCGATCGACTTCCTCGATCAATGGTTTGAGACCGACGTGCTCAAGGCGACGATGTCGGCGTCGGGCATCATCGGGACGTTTCTCGGGGTGCGCTCTCCGGGCACCGCCTACGTTCTGCTCCATCACTACATGGGCGAAATTGACGGCGCGTTCCGCGCCTGGGGATTCGCCCGTGGCGGCACGGGCGCCATCTCAGACGCCATTGCCGGCGCGGCCCGCGAAGCGGGAGCCGAAATTCGCACGCAGACGCCCATCGCGAAAATTCTGGTGAAGAATAATCGCGCTACCGGCGTTGCGCTCGACAACGGCGACGAAATCTTCGCCGATGTCATTTCTTCCAGCGTCGACCCGCGTCTGACTTTCGTCAAGATGATCGAGCCCGGCAATCTGCCCGACGAATTCATGGAAGGAGTGAAGCGCTACAAGTTCCGCGGCTCCTCTGGCAAGGTAAACCTGGCGCTCGATGGTCTGCCCAACTTCAAGTGCCTGCCCGGAGTGGGCGCGCACCTGCGCGGCGCCATGTCCATCTCGCCGAGCGTCGAGTACATGGAAAAAGCTTACGACGAAGCCAAGTACGGCCACTGGTCCTCGCACCCGTACATCGACATGGTGATCCCCACGCTTACCGATCCTTCGGTCGCGCCGCCGGGCAAGCATGTCATGTCTTGCTTCGTGCAATACGCGCCTTACAAGCTCGCGCCCGGGCTTAACTGGGATACCGAGAAAGAAAAATTCGGCGACGCCGTTATCAACACCATCGCCGAATACGCGCCCAATATCAAAGACATCATCCTGCACCGCCAGGTTGTCACGCCGCTCGATCTGGAACGCGAATGGGGACTGAGCGAAGGCAACATCTTCCAGGGCGAACTTTCGCTTGAGCAACTATTCTTCCTGCGGCCAGTCGCAGGCTGGGCGGCATTCCGCACGCCCATCAAGAATCTCTATCTGTGCGGTTCCGCCACCCATCCCGGCGGCGGCATCATGGGCGCGCCCGGACGCCTGGCTGCGCTCGAAATCCTCAAAGATGGAAAGGCTGCCTGATGTCCGCAACACGCGATGTCGTCATCGTCGGCGGCGGACACAACGGCCTGGTCACCGCCTTCTATCTCGCCAAGGCCGGATTCAAGCCGCTGGTGCTCGAGCGCCGCGCGCAGGTGGGTGGCGCGGCCATCACCGAAGAATTTCATCCCGGCTTCCGCTGCTCGACGCTCGCGCACAATGCCGGTTCGCTGCGTGCCGATGTCGTGCGCGACATGCAACTGAAGCAGCACGGGCTGGAGTTGATCACTCCCGAAGTGAGCACCGCGTCGCTGCTGCCGGATGGCCGGGCGCTCATTCTCTACGCGGACGGGAAAAAAGCAGCGCAGGAAATCTCGCAGTGGTCGCAGAAAGATGCCATCGGATATGCCGACTTCGGCAACGCGCTGGCCAAAATCGGCAAGGTGATCGGCGAAGCGCTCACGCTCACGCCTCCTAACATCGATAGCCCCAGCAGCGGCGATCTCTGGGGAATGCTGAAAACCGGCCGCTCCATCCGCAACCTGGGCAAGAAAGATATGTACCGGGTCCTGCGCTGGGGCCCGATGGCCGTCGCCGATCTGGTCGCCGAATTCTTCGACACCGAACCTTTGCGCGCTACCGTGGCGGCCCGCGGGATCTTCGGAACTTTCTTCGGACCCTGGTCCGCGGGCAGCGCCCTGGTTCTGCTGCTGCGCGCCGCCTCCGATCCCACTCCGGTCGGCACGGTGCAGTTTGCCGCCGGAGGCGCGGGCGCTATCACGCAAGCGATGGCCGCCGCCGCCCGGCAGGCGGGCGCCGAAATTCGTACCAACGTTGACGTCGCCGAAATTCGCATAAAGGACGGTATCGCTACCGGCGTGGTGCTCACCTCCGGAGAAGAAATCTCCGCCAAAGCCGTTGTCTCGAACGCTGACCCCAAACGCACTCTGATGCGCCTGGTCGATCCCACTCACCTCGCGCCCGACTTCGTCCAGAAAATCAAGAACTATCGTTCCATGGGAACAGTCGCGAAAATCAATCTGGCGCTCTCGGGTCTGCCGGACTTCCCCGCTCTCAAAACCGGTAGCAACGGCAACCTACTGAAAGGCCGAATCCAAATCAGCCCGGAGATCGACTACCTCGAGCGTGCTTTTGACGAATCGAAGTACGGCAACTTCTCGCGCCAGCCGTACTTGGAGATCACATTCCCCTCGCTCACCGATCCGTCGCTCGCTCCGGCGGGCCAGCACGTGATGTCCATTTACATGCAGTACGCTCCCTACAAACTGAAGAACACCGATTGGGAGAGCCAACGGACGGCCCTCGGAGAGGCGGTCGTGAAGACGATTGCGCAGTACGCGCCCTCGTTGCCGCAGAGGATCCTGCGCCACCAGATCATTACGCCCAAAGATTTCGAGGATACTTACGGTCTCACCGGCGGCCATATCTTCCACGGCGAACTCGCGCTCGATCAGTTCTTCACCATGCGGCCGCTGCTCGATTGGGCGCGCTATCAGACCCCGATCGGCAAGCTTTTTCTGTGCGGTAACGGCACGCATCCCGGCACTGGGCTAACCGGCGGCTCCGGCGCCAACGCTGCGCGCGAGATCGTCCAGGCATTGAAGAAATAGCAACGGGGCTATGATCCCCTCTGTAGACCTCTGTGTCCTCCGTGGTTAGCCGCTTTTTTTTTACCACAGAGGACACAGAGGTCCACAGGGGAAAACCTGCGACCTATGCATAACTCCGCCATCCTTCTCGTCTCCTGTCCCGACCGCAAGGGCGTGGTCGCCAGCATTGCCGATTTCATCTTTGCCCATAACGGCAACATCCTGTTCGCGGACGAGCACGGAGACGAAGAGTCAAATCTGTTTCTTACGCGGGTTGAGTTCGATCCTTCCGAGTTCGATTTTGACCTCGCGGAATTTGGCGAGCGCTTTGCGCCCATCGCGAAAGAATTTCAGATGAACTGGCGCCTCGCCCACTCGACCGACCGTCCGCGCCTCGCGATCTTTGTGTCCAAGTACGACCACTGCCTTCAGGACCTGCTCTACCGTCACCAGAACGGGGAACTCCGCTGCGACATCCCTCTCATCATCTCCAACCACCCCGACAACCAACGCATCGCCGACTTCTACCACGTTCCCTACGCCGTCGTGCCGGTCACGAAAGATAACAAGCGGGAAGCCGAACAGAAACAGCTCGCCCTGATCCGAGAGCACCAGTGCAACCTGGTCGTTCTTGCGCGCTACATGCAGGTGCTTTCGACCGAATTCACAGCCGCCATCGGTTCCCAGAACCTCATCAATATCCACCATTCTTTTCTTCCGGCTTTCATCGGCTCCCGTCCGTACCACCAGGCCTTTCAGCGGGGCGTCAAACTCATCGGCGCCACCGCCCACTACGTCACCGAAGTGCTCGACGATGGCCCCATCATCGAGCAGGACGTGGTCCGAATCTCCAACCGCGACACCGTGGAACAGCTCACCGAAAAAGGCCGTGACATCGAAAAAGTCGTGCTTTCACGCGCCGTCCGCTGGCACGTGGAAAACCGGGTTCTGCTCTACGGGAACAAAACGGTGGTGTTTCAGTAGGAAAGCCCTCAGCTGTCAGCTCTCAGCCATTGGCGGTTAGCGTCTTACCGTGGGCCGTCAGCGGTTGGCAATCTGGCAACTGGCTACTGGCAACTGGGAACTGACTCTGCGGTCGTGTCACTTCCGTAACCAGCGTAATAATTGCGCCCCATTCCGGTTTCGGCTTTACTAGAGCTAACCCTTTAGAAGACAAGTGGGAACTTTGCCTCCAAAGGAGTCAGTTTGGCAGAGGATCCGAAATGGGAATTGGCCCTGCTGGCGACTGTCCAGAGCTTTTACCAGCGCCTGATGGGCGACCACCTGGGGGGAGAGATCCCCACGCCCGCAGAACTCACGTCTGAGGCCATCGGGCAAACGGAAGACGTCCGCAGCACGCTGGATCGCATGAAAGTCTGGATCCAGCTGCTCGATATGGCGGTTACGCCCGCCATCCTGCGGCTGGGCATGGCCACCGACCTGGACGCCGAAGTGGCCGAAGCGATGCTTCGCTACTTTGCCCGGCATCGCGACGATTCCGCCACCAATCGCGACAAGACCGATCTGGTGGCCACGTTCCTGTTCCGCCATCCGCGCGTTCCCGGCCAGTGGGAAAAGAGCGGTTACGGCCTCGATGGATCGCTTCCTCTCTCGCCTTTCGAAATTGCGCTGCTCGAGATTTTGTCCGAGTCCGACTCTCCGGTCCTTCCCGAACAGCACGTGCAGCGGCTGCGCGAGTTCGGCCCACTGCTCGACGAAGCTAACCGCTTTCAGGATTTCAACGCGCTCATGGATTCCGGCATCATTCCCCGGGTCCGCGAACTGAAGGCTTCCCTGGGCGATTCGTTCTATCACCCCGGCGTTCTGGCCACCCTGGCGCCCTACAATGCCGCCTTCGGAAATCGTTTCGACAAGCTCTTCGCCGCAGCCGCCACCGAGATCAAGGAATTTGCCAACCGGCTCGAAGAATTAGGCGGCAGCATTCTGAGCACGGTGGAGGGCGTCGAGGTCACCGTCGAGCACGTCGCGGCCTTGAATGAAACCGAACTGCTCAAGGTGGACTACGCTGCCGCCCTGGAGAAATTCGGCCGTGTCTCCAAGCTGAAAAAAGAGTTGGAGCGCCGGCCGCCGCTCCGCCGCGCACCTCAGCCCGTGTCCGCCGCTCACTCCGTTGGAGCCGGAGGCGCCGCGGCCGCTCCCGCCCGCGCTCCCAAGTTTGTTCCCGCCGCCCTGACCCCGCAGGCACTCTCCATCGAAGAGGCCAAGTTGCGGAGAGTGGAAGAATCCATCCGCGTTTTTGTGCGTGTCGCCGATCCCAAGTTCCGCCAGATCGTGCCCATGCGCTACTTCAACCTGATGCTCAGTTCTTCTGAAGTCGAAGCCTATACCGCCGACTACCTGGAAGAAGCCAGCCCGCGCGCCGGCGTGGCCCGCATGCTGCTCCGCGTGGTGGCCGTTAGGGCACGCTTGACCACCGAGTTGGAAGAATTCAAGCGCTCCCAGAATTCCCCATCCATCTGGAAGTTGCACGCCGACTCGCTGGTGGTACTCCTTGATCTCGCCAAGCGGCTCTCGGAAGCCGTGGATCGGCTCGCCCTGGAGATCGGGCAGCAGCCAGACATGCAGGCTAGAAGCGAAGGTCTCCACGGCTCACTTGAAAAACTTCGCGAGCGGACCGATCAGGTGGTCAAGATCCTGGCGCAAGCATAAGCCGTTTGCGCAACGCGGGCTTTCTGACGGATCATGGGGCAACCGCCACTAACCGGCTGAAATGACACCCACGCTAATCTGGATCGACGACCCGGACAACAACGGATGGGCGTGTTCGAATTGCCCGTGGAAATATCCTGTCCCCACGTTCCTAAGCGATCCGGAAGCCAGACTCGCGTACGACCGCCTGGCCTCGTTGAAGTTTCGTGAGCACGTGTGCGAAATACCCGTCCCGCATAAGGACGTTGAAGACACCTCGACCGAGCCCACATTCACAAAGCGAGTGATGAAACTGTTGAAAGTAGGCTACAAACCCAAGGACGCCGTCGAGATCGCGCTCAACGAAGTCGCGCTCGAACACCGCAACGACCCCAAAGTGATGGCCCGGGCCCACGCCGAAGCCCAGGACTTCCTGCAAAGAGTCCGCGAGGGAAAGATCTAGACTACGGAGTCCGTACTTTGGCAGCGACTTCTGGCCCCAGCCTCTGGAAGTCTCCGACGTCCCAAGTGAGAATCTTGGTCGCACCAGCCTTTAATGCACACTGTCCCAGCAGCGCGTCGTAAATCGTTCCTCCCAGGACGCCATGGCGCGCGGCTTGATTGATAGCTCGACGATACTCACGTGTGTTCAAGTAAACCAACTCCAGCCGCTCCTCCACTTCATCCAGGAACAGAAGCGCCTGGTCGCTGACGATCCGTTGTTTCCCGGGTATCCGCGTAAGTGTCGCATACAACTCCGCGAGCGTGTGCACGGCGCAACACCCCGTTTCTCGATCGGCCCCTGCAAAAGCGGCAACGCTGCGATGGTGCTGTTGGTGAGTAGCCAGCGCCGCCGCCACCAGCACCGAGGTGTCAAAGAACGATTTCACCGCTTGATTCCCAACGCTCGGTCGCTTCGCTCGTCCCTAACCTTTTGAATTGTTTCCCGCACAACAGACGCTGTGAGGGGTTCACCGGTATCGAACACCAACACCCCCAGTTCCTTTCGCATGGTCGCATGCTGGCGGATGGGCCGCAGAACGATGTGGTCCTCAAAGGATTCGATTTCCAGCGCTTCCCCCGGCTCCAGTTGCAACCGGTCGCGCACCGGCTTGGGGAGAACGACCCGTCCAGCACGGTCCATGCTGAGCCTTGATTTCATGATGGCATTATACCATGCCATTTACCATTACTTGATGCCATTATCACGCCCCACCGGACGCGAATTGATTGTCCACAAAAGGGAAAAGGGACGGGTTACACCGTCCCTCTTAGCTCGCGTGTGCAGGTCAGAAGCTAGCAATCAGGAGCCGATAGCTCAGTGAATATCAAACTGCTCCTGGTGGAGCGCCGGATCCGACTTCACGATAATGGTCTTCTTCACCAGTTCTTCCATTTCGTTCAGCAGTCGCGCGTTGTCTGCCTTCAGCACTTTCGCGACCTCGGGATTCACGCGCAACATGACGTCGCTGTGTTCCAGCTGCTTCGAGATCTTCCGCATCTCGACATAAAGTTCGTTGCAGACCGTGTTCACCGACTTCACGTATCCGGTCGCCTGGCAATACGGACACGAGGTTCCAATCGTGCGTTCCAGCGACTGCTTCACGCGTTTGCGGGTAATCGCCACCAGGCCGAAGTCATTAAATTGCAGAACCTTCGACGGCGCGCGATCGGCGCGCAGCGCCTCTTCCAGCGCCTGCATGACTTTTTGCCGGTTGCGGCGTTCGTCCATGTCGATAAAGTCAATGACGATGATCCCGCCCAGGTCGCGCAGTCGGATCTGCCGCACGATCTCTTTGATTGCGTCCACGTTGGTCTTCACGATCGTGTCTTCCAGCCGGGCCGTTTTGCCCACGTATTTGCCGGTATTCACGTCGATCGCCACCAGCGCCTCGGTCTGATTGATGACGATGTATCCGCCGCTCTTCAGCCAGACCTTCGACTTCAATGCTTTGTTGATCTCTTCATTCAGGCCGAACTGCTCGTACAGCGGCGTCTCTTTCGTGTAGAGCTTCACCCGCTTCACGAGCGCGGGCTGGAAGCGATTGGCAAAGCGCAGGATGCGCTCGTATTCCGTTTCCGTGTCCACCCAGATGACTGAGAAGTCCGAAGTCACCTGGTCGCGCAGCACGCGTTCCACCACATTCAGGTCGTGATAGATCAGCGCCGGAGACTTGCTGTCATCGGAACGCGACTTAATCTCGTTCCAAAGATTCTTCAAGAAGCGAATATCGGCGCGCAGTTCCTCCTCCAAAGCTCCCTGCGCAGCCGTCCGCACGATGAAACCGCCGTGGCCGTTCTCGCGCTCGCTCTGAATGATTCGCTTCAACCGCAACCGCTCTTCTTCAGACGCGATCTTGCGCGACACCCCAGTGTGGTTCACCGTCGGCATGTACACCAGAAAACGTCCCGGCAGGGCGATATGGCTGGTGATGCGCGCACCCTTCTTGCCGATCGGCTCTTTGGCGATCTGCACCAGGATTTCCTGGCCTTCTTTGAGCAGTTCGCTGATCTGCGGCACTACCGTGTTCTCGCGACGCCGGAAACGGCGGCCCCCGCGACGCCCACGGTGCCGGTCAAATGCCGGTGCCGGACGCGGCGCCCGCTGCAAACTCGCTTCCGGAGAAGAACTTCTGACCTCGGCGCTGGCATCTACCGTTCCCGCGCCAATGGCCTCGGCTTCCAGCAGTGCCTCAGCCTCTTCCTGAGCCTCTTCAAGCTCCAGTTCTTCCGCTTCGATCTCTTCTTCTTCCAGGACGGCCTCCGGATGCTGTCCGCCGTTTTCCGAGGCTTGCTGACTCAAGCCCTCGGCCACCGGTTCCGCAGTCGATTCCTGCGCGTTCGGGGACGGAATCAACTCTCCGGCCGCACGCGTTTCTTCCTCTAGTTCCTCGAAGGCGGCGTCTTCTTCCAGATCTTCCTCGTAGGCGTCGAGATCGGCTTCTTCCTCTTCGATTTCCTGCTCTTCGATATTGCCAGCAGGAATCTGGATGGCCGCCCGGAAATCCTCCTCGTGCGCTATTTCCCGGAAAGTTGGCTCTGCGGCTGCGGCCGTTTCTTTCTGCGGCTCGAAGACTTCCGAAGCCGCGCTTGAAACCACCTCGCGCGGCTCTTCGTAAACTTCAGCCGGCGCTACGTGCTCATGTTGTTCGTGGAGTGGTTCCGCCGCGGCAAACATGGGCTCGTCATCGGGAAAGTTTCCCGTGATCGAAGCGGGCAACTGCCGTTCCTGCACCGGAGCCTCCGCCGGAGAAGCTGCACCCTGCGCCTGCCGGCGATATTTCGAGATGGACTCGCCCGGAAGAATCATGGGCTGATATCCGGGCGGCGGCCCGTAATCGTAGTCGCGTCCCGGCCGCACTTCCGGTACTGGCGGACGCGGCGGGCGGGACTCCGTTAGAGGGCGATCGCGTTCCCCGCGTTCGCCTCCCCGGTCCCCGCGCTCACTTCCCCGGTCGCGCTCGCCCGGACGTCCGCGACGACGCCGGCGGCCACGAAATCCGCGAGGCTCACGCGCACCTTCGGCCCCGCCCGAGCCTTCCAGGGCAACTTCCTTCGTCCCGCCCTCTGCGGTCTCGCTCGGGGCGTGCCCGGCGCCCAAAGCGCGGCCCTCCGTCACCGGCAGCGCTTGCTCCGATCCCCTCTGCGGACGCCCCTCCCCTGTCGGACGGCCGGCGGGGATCGCTTCGTCCAGATCCTCATCCTGCTGCTCCAGATCCATAAAGTCGGAAACGTACAGGAAGGCGTCCCGTTCCAGTCCGACGTCCACGAATGCCGACTGCATGCCGGGTAGCACGCGCGTCACACGGCCTTTGTAGATGGAACCCGCTAAGGTGTATTCGTTCTCGAGTTCCAGGTAGATTTCTGCCAGCTGATCGTCTTCCACGATCCCCACTTTGGTTTCGTGGGGCGTGGAAGTCACATACAATTCCTTGTTCATGCATACTCCGGTTGTTCTTCACCGGAGCAAAGTGGAAGGTGATCGGAAGGATTGAGGAGTTCAGCGCGGTTTCTGGCGCACGTCCGGGAATTTCCGGAATCTCTTCCGGAACTCGCACGATCGTGAAAGTTCAGAACTCGTCTGTACTGATCGCATCATGTACTGCGCCAGGTTTGTGACCGCTCTCTCAGATTTCTGAGGGGGCCGTTACCCAAGCCTGACGGATTCAATCCTGTCCGGCATTCCCTTCGCCGGTGATTTGCCCTCCTTTTTCGCGAGGGCCTTCGTAATCTTGTTTCGTGGCGCCGGTCTCAAGGGCGCCAGATCTCTACCCTCCGCCTCAGTTCACGAAGCGGCGCATCCGGACGTTCATTACCATCCCCAGCGCCAGAAACATGAAAAGCACGGAAGACCCGCCGTAACTCATGAGCGGCAGGGGTATTCCAGTGACCGGCATAAAGCCGACCACCATGCCGACGTTGACCAGGACATGGAAGCTAAGCACAGCCACCACCCCCATCACCAGAAACGTCCCGGCGCGGTCGGGCGCCGTTTGCGCGTTCTGGGTCAAACGCATCAGCACAATGAAGTATAACAGCAGAACCCCGAGAGCTCCTACAAACCCGTGCTCTTCGGCAAGTGCCGCGAAGATAAAATCAGTTTGCGGCACCGGCAGAAACGCCAAGTGGGTTTGCGATCCCTGACTGCTTCCCCAGATTCCTCCCGACCCTACCGCAATCAGGGATTGATTAACCTGGTACCCGGAGCCCTGACGGTCCGCATCCGGGTTCAGAAAACTGGTAAGACGCTCTTTCTGGTATGGCTTGAGGACGTGGACGCGGTCCGAAAAAAAGACTGTGGCCACCAACGCTCCGCCGAGGAGAACTACCGGCATCGCCTGTCTCACCCGCAACCCTCCAAGAAACAACGCCATCACGGCGATGGGAATGTACGTGAGGGCTGTGCCCAGGTCGGGTTGCGCCAGCACCATCAGCATGGGAAAGCCGACGATCGCTCCCGCCTTGATGAAATCCGACCAGGAAAGCTCCCGCTCGTGGAGATCGGCGAAGTACTTGGCGACCGCCAGGATCAGGATGAGCTTGACCCACTCCGAGGGCTGAAAATGCACGTTCCAGGGCATCTTGATCCAACGCTGCGCCCCCAGGTATTTCTGTCCAAACAGCAATACCGCAATCAGCGCTGCCAGCGAAGCAACATACATCCAATGGATTCTCTCCAGCAGGGCCTGATAGTTGACCAGGCTCACCAGAAACATCGCGCCCACACCTGCCAGAACCCAGTAGATTTGCCGGATGTGCGCCCCGGCAAACTTGGTGTGCTCGGTGGCGCTGTGGATTTGCAGCACGCCGAGCGCGCATAGGACCAGGACGAACCCCATCAGCACCCAGTCGAAATCCCGGTAGGAAACGTAGCGCGACATGAGTTCAGTCGCTCACTTGGCAATTCATGGGCAGGTATTGTTCGGACAGGCCGGACTCAGCGGATCATCGTGTTGCAACAGTACCCAGGTCGTGATGCCGCCTACGATGGCGATTCCAGTGTAGATCGCAACGCTGGAACTCAGGATTCCTCCGCCGGCTGCGGTTGCCGCCCCAGCGCCGCGACGCTTCTTCTTCTTCTTTTTCTCGGGATTGGAGGTATCGTCGCGCGTGGTCTGCTGTCCCTCTTGAACCGTCGTCGTGCCCTGCTGATCCTGAACTGTCACATCTCCCTTGGTGGCCACGATCTGCACTTGTCCATCCACATCCGTGACCTGGAACTCGGTCCAGGAATTGCCCGCCGGCTTCACCGTCACTTCGCCGGCGCGCGTGGCCAGTCCTTGCGCCGTGCTAACCCGAACCGCGCCGTGCTCAATCTCGACCGCCGGCCCCTGAAACTTCACGAGAGAATCCGCGAGCACCATGACACTCGAACCGCTCGCGCTGAGGTGGGCAGTAGAATCCGGCCGCGTCTGCACCATGTCTCCGGCGAATACCGCCGCCGATTTGGGCACCGAGCTGCCGTTCACCCAGGCCGTGCCGTTGGCATACAGCATCGCCGATGCCGAGTCTGCCGCCAACAACTGCCCAGGCAGCAACATCGCCAGTACGATACTCAACGCAGACCGCAGCGCCGTCTGTGACATGATCAAACTCACTCCTGCAATCTTGGCAATTTGACTCATCCTAGCCCGCAAAAGGTTGCAGGTCAATGATCTTGTTGGACTTCTGAGTATTCTTGATGGTTACTTCGGTCTGTGGTTCCCGCCGGGAAGTACGGTAAACACGTCCCCCCTCCAACACTTCACCTTCGGCGCGCTCGACGCGCACTTCGATCCAGCGATTCGGCACTAGCTTGCCCGGGATTTTCAATTTCAGGTAGTTGTCGGTCAGCGCTTCGGTGAACTCGTCATCACCGGAGCGGAGCGTGATCGCCTCGACGATCGTCCCCACCTGCGCTTGAAGGAACGCAGCCTTCTTCGCGGCGGCGATTTCTCTCAGCACCTGGTTGCGCTCCCTGGCCACGGCGACCGGCACCTGATTCATCTGTTCTGCCGCCGGCGTCCCAGGTCGAGCGGAATACGTGAACACGTGCAGATACGTAAAGGGAAGTTCTTCAATCATGCGGCGCGTTTCGGCGAACTCCGCCTCGGTTTCGCCTGGGAATCCCACCATGACATCGGCCCCAATCGCCGCGCTGGGCATGGCATTCCGAATCTTCAGGATCTTCTCGCGGTAATGCCACGGCCGGTACTTGCGATGCATGCGGCGCAAAACGGCATCGCTCGCCGATTGCAAGGGCACATGCGCATGCGTGGCGATTCGCGAAGACGCCGCCATCGTCTCGATCAGCTCATCGCTCCAATCCATCGGCTCCACCGAACTGATGCGCAGCTTCTCAAGGGAAGTTTCCGCCAGAATTGCGCCGACGAGTTCTTCGAATCGATGCGTTGCTGGCTGAATGCTGAGTGCTGAATGCTGACGGCTGCCTTGCAGATCCCTACCCCACCGCCCCAGATTGATTCCCGAAATCACCACCTCGCGATAGCCCGCGCTCACCAGCGTCCGCACCTCGGTCAGCACGCGTTCCAGCGGCAGCGACCGGCTCTGGCCACGCACGTAGGGGATCACGCAGAACGAGCAGCGGTTGTCACATCCATCCTGCACCTTGAGATTGGGCCGAGTGCGCTCATTGGCTGCCTCAAATACCGGGGCTGCCAGCAGTTCGGTGTGCGCGAAAATGTCGCCAACGATAACGTCAACGTTGGTCTGAGGATCACCCGCCAGAGGATTGCCGGAAAGTTGCGCCAGCGGAACGAATCCCCGCTTGGATAAGTCGGGAGAAGTCGCGATCTCCGCCGCCAGATGCTTATGCGAGTTGCCCACCACCCAGGTGACGCCCGGCAGCGCCGCCAGTTCTTGGGGCGCGCGTTGCGCGTAACAGCCCGTCACCAGAATGCGGCAATCCGGATTCTCCCGCCGCACCCGCCGGATTGAAGCCCGCGCATCTTTGTCGGCGCCCTCAGTCACAGTGCAGGTGTTGAGCACAACGATTGCGGCATCCCGCGCGGCGGGGGCACGCTCCAATCCGCGCTCCAGAAACTGGCTTTCGAGCGCCGCTCCGTCCGCCTGCGTGGCGCGACAGCCAAAATTCTTTATGTAGAAGCTGGCCACGCTTCTATACTACCCGAGTGCTAGGGTGCGGAAAGCAGCCGGCGACGGCTGTAGACCGATCCGCACTGCTCTGCATCTCCCAGCCCCTCCTGAGGTGCAAATGAAACGGCGTATTCTTCTCGTTGACGACGATCTCGCCGTCCTTCTGACTCTGAAAGCGGTCCTGGAATTCCACGGATTTGAAGTGGAGACCGCGGCCAGCAAGCTCGAAGCCTTCGCGCGCCTTGAATCCAGCACCTATCAGATGGTCATCAGCGATTTGCGCATGGAAACGGAAGACGCCGGCCTGAAAGTAATCCTCGCCGCCCGCCGCCAGAGCTACGATCCCGCCACCGCCCTGCTCACCGCCTACCCGCCCTCAGGAGAACACTGGGAGGAAGAACACGCCGAGTCTCTTCTGATCAAGCCGCTGGGCACGAACGATCTGCTGCGCCAGGTCGAGGCCCTGCTCGTCCGCCATGAGGATGCCAAGCAGACACGCCAGCGCATCGCCGCCGCCGGGGCGCGGCAATCCACTCGTAAGGCGGGTTAGCGTCCGTCTCGCCGCGTTGCTTGATTCTTCCGGATGGATCAGGCACTTGCGACGTGCCGTTTCTCCTGAAAGCACTCCCGGCACAACACCGGCCGCCCCTGGGTCGGACGAAAAGGTACCGTCGTCTCCTTGCCGCATTGGGAGCAGCTCGTTCGGGTCTCAGTTTTCGCGTAGGGCTGCCCGTGGGCGGCCCCCAGCACTGCGACCCGTTTCCCCTTGCAGTTCTTGCAGCGTTTGGGTTCGTTTTTAAACTGCTTGTCGTAGAAAAACAGCTGTTCACCCGCCGTAAAAACGAAGTCCGTGCCACAATCCACGCACTTCAACTGCTTGTCCTGGAATTCCATGCGAAGAGGCGCTCCATTCCCCGTCCCTGCGCTTCACGGAGACCCGAATGGGGAATGATCCGGTTCACGACGTGGGCAGGGGATTTTATCCCCCTCATTTTTGAAACCCTGGATTCGGCCCGCCATGCGAAGTGCTTCGCATGGTTACAAATAAAATTCCTGGACTGCGGAATGAACGTGAGTGTCAGGGGAACGGGCCGTCACGCCAGAGTATGACGGCCCGGATGACTCAATCCTGCTCTTTGCGCGCTTTCTTACGGCTGCGCTTACGTGCGAGCGCTTCTTTGACCCGCTTCTTCTCTCCCGGCTTCAGGTAAAAAGAGTGACGTTTCACTTCTTTGATGATGTCCTCTTGCTGTACCTTCCGCTTGAAGCGGCGAAGCGCATTTTCGAGGGACTCGCCCTCTTGCAGTCTGACTTCAGCCAAACGGATTACACCCCCCTACTCGTCCAAAATGGACCCCTAGTTATGGCAAGCAACCGCCACCTAAGTCAAGTGGAATGTGGGAAATCCCACCGTGTTTCAGAATACCAGCCGCAGCCCTAGTTGCACCAGCCGCGGCGCATACGCGCTCGTCGCCTTCAGGAAGTTTGTAGGTTGCTGATAATACGCAGGATAAACCCTGCCCCCCGCGTTTCGGTCGAGCCGAACGAACTGCCCCGCCCCATTCAGAAATCCGTCGTCGCTCAGGCTGTGACGCTGGTTGTCGCGATTGAAAAGATTGAATGACTCCGCCGTGAGTTCGAGCCGGACGCGCTCGGTCACATGAATCTTCCTCGTCAGCCGCAGATCCATGGTCGCGTAATCCGGACCAAGAAACGCATTGCGTCCGTGCCCGGGCAAGCGGTCGTTGCTGGAGTTGTCATCGCGATTGGGATCCCCGGTCACGCGCGCCTCGGTCGGACGCCCGCTGCCGAAAGTCATCACTCCGGCCAATTTCCAGTCGTTGAATACCTTCGCCAGAAATTCCTGCCCGCGCCCAAACGGACGCGGCTCCACAATCCACGAAACCGACAGCCGGTGCCGCTGGTCGGTCACGCTCGGTCCCCGCTCCCTGCGGGTCGCGTACGAGTTCTGCACTGTCACCGGACGTCCCGCCACCAGCGCGTCCTGCCCATCGTCAATCGCGTGCGCCCAGGTATAGGCCAGCCGGAAATAGAACCCGCTGGTCATACGCCGCCGTACCGACGCCGTCAGCCCGTGATAGATGCTGGTGGCTGCGCTATCAAACTGGTTGATCGCGCTCAATTGCGGCACCGGCCGCGCCACGTCATTGATGCACGGCGGAAACGGGCAGCTCAGGCTCTGCTGTGTCTGCCAAGTCGAGAACGAATCCACCGTGTAGAAGGAGTTGGTGAAGTTGTCGCCGGTCGCATCGTAGATGGGATAGCTGTATTCCGTCGGCGGCGGCAGGTTTACATCCCGCGCCCGGATCAGGTTTTCACCGTGTACATACAAATAGGACACGCCCGCCGCAAACCGGTCCGCGATCTCCCGCTCCACGCTCAAGCTTCCCTGCTGCACTTTGGGCGTAATAAAGTTCGGCGCGAACGCGGAAACGTCGCTGGTCAGATACGGCTTCAACGAGTCTGGCGGCGCACACGGCGCCGGCCCCGGACTGCACGTCACCATCGCGTTCGGATACGCAGGGAAAATCTGGTGCTCGGTCGTGTCGGCGTTATCCAGGAAAAGAAACGTCCCCGTGAGTCCGTCGTTGTTGATTACCGCCGATTCGTAAATCTGTGGCAAGCGCGTATAGAAAATCCCGAATCCGCCGCGCACCACCAGCGGCCGCTGATCTCCGATCGAATACGCCACTCCCACCCGGGGCGAGAAATTGTTCTTATCCGCAGGCATCTTCCCCGATGCCGGCCACAGCGGATTGTTCACGAGATCCTTACTGTTGAACGTTTGCAGGTCGTAGCGCACTCCCAAACTGACCGCCAGACGCCCCGTCACCCGCACCGTGTCCTGTAGGAAGGCGGAGTAGTCGTTGCTGTTCGGATGCGACACGGGATTTCCAAAATTCTGGAGGTAGTATCGCGGCACGTCGTGCGCCCAGGCGCGCAGCGGCGTGATCCGCATGCCGCCACGCTCCGGCACAAACGTAAAGGGATTGACGCTGATGTCGTCGTAAATGTATTCGCCGCCGTAGAGCGATGGAAAGTAGTTGTAATCCCAGGTGAACATCGCGTCGCCGCCGAATTTCCAGTCGTGGCGCCCGCCGGTCAGGCTCATCGTCTCGGCCAGGTGCAGACGGTGCTCTCGCGTCTGCCGCGGCAGGATGGACGATTGCCCGAATGCCTGAATCACGTTGTAGATGCGCGTGCGCACGTCCGTGGAGTTGGCAAACGATTGCTGCAAGTCGCGTGAGAACTGAGCCCGCAGGTGACTGGTCAGCTTGGGGGTAAGACCGCTCAGCAGAGAAAGCGACGCGCTCTCCGTTTTCACGTCCTCTTCCCCGTTCGAGCTCATCGCGAAGTTTGTGATGGGACTGGCCGGATCGAAGAACACATTGTTCGTCCCGTAATACCGCGACGTGTTCACGCGGGCCGTGAGAAACTGCCGCGGGCTGAGCGAATAATCCAGCTTCAGGAAGCCGCTATTGCCGAGCAGCTTCGAGGGAAATGTCCCGCCCATGGTCGAAAGCTTGGCCGCCGCCGCGAACACCAGGTCTTTGTCGGAGTCTTCGTAATCCCCGTGATGCAACGGCTCTTCTCCCTTTTTCGGGATCACGACCGTGTTGCCGTCCGCAAACTCCACCACCGCCGGAACGTGGAAAATGTGCTGATCGAATCCCGCAAAGAAGAATGCCTTGTTGCGCTTGAGCGGCCCGCCGAACGTCCCTCCAAACTGGTGCTGCCGACCGCTCGGTTTGAATCCCACGAAGGGCGGACTGGCTCCCAGCGCGTTGTCCCGCAGAAAATAGAAACCGGTTCCGTGCCAGTGGTTCGAGCCGGACTTGGTCACCACGTTGACCACCGCGCCGCCGGCGCGTCCGAGTTCCGCGCCATAGGTGTTGGAAGAAACGCGGAACTCTTTCACGACCTCGTTCGAAAACTGATACGGCGCCCGATACCGTCCCCGCGCCTGCGCGAAAAAGCCGTTGTTATTGTCGGCGCCGTCCACCAGGTAGCTGGATTGGTAACCGCGAATGCCTCCAAAGGCGAGATCGCCGTTCGAACTCGAGGTCAGCCCGCGCGGATCCTGCGTCACGCCCGGCGCCAGCAGCGAAAGATCGGTATAGCGCCGCCCATTGAGCGGCAAATCCCCAATCGCCCGCTCGTCCACCAGCGCCGAAACCGCGCTCGGCTGGGTCTCAACCAGTTGTGGCGCGTCGGAAACCGTGACCGTCTCCTTCCCGCCCGCCACCGCCAGCTTGAACGCCAATTCCGTCGCCGCGCCGATCTCCACCCGAACGAGCGGCGAGTTCTGCGGCAGCATGCCCTCCGCCTCGGCTCGCGCCGAGTATTCCCCGGGAGGCAGCAGGTCGAGCTTGAAGCGCCCCTCCGTATCGGTCGCACTGTGATAGCGGATTCCCGTATCCACGCGAATCGCCACGATGTCAGCCGCCGTAATCGCGGCTCCCTGCGCGTCCACGACAGTCCCGCGCAGCGCGCCCGTGGAAGCGTCCTGCGCCCGCAGGCCGCCTCCGAGAAGAATCAGGGTGAGTAAATAAGGAATGCCGAGAAGGTATGGGGTCTGCCGCGTCCTGCCACCGAACATGGGAATCCTCCTGCGTCCGACACTTCGGAACGGGAGGAAATTCGGGGAGACCTGATGAGTTTTGTATCACCTTGCGCCCCACCGCGATGTGACGGGTGGACATTGATTATGTTCGGTTTTGATGGCTTCCCAATCCCGAGCAAGGATGTGCAAGAGTTTGCACACGGGAGATGCTGGAGTCCCTCGTAAGTCGTTGATAAAACTAGGAAACTCATCTGGTGGACAGTTTGCATTTTGGGAATGTACACGGCAATCCCCCCACTGGCTTTCCTCCTCCCAAGTGATCCGAACGACCTGGCCGAGTTGTAAGTAACTTCAGTAACACGGAGTTCACGCCATGAAGAACGGACAGAAGGGTTTCTCGCTGCTTGAACTGCTGGCGGTCGTTGCGATCATCCTGATCATCGCCGCGATCGCCATTCCGAATCTGTTGCAGGCTAAGGTTTCGGCCAACGAGTCATCCGCCGTCAGTTCCATACAGATCATCAACACGGCGATGACAGGCTACAACTTTGCTCACAACGATTTGGGTTACGCGGTATCCCTGAGCGTGTTAGGTGGCACTGACTGCAACCCGCCGAGCGCGACCAGCGCCTGCCTGATTGACACCGTGCTGGCCGCGGGCGTCAAAGACGGCTACAGCTTCAGCGCAGCGGCCATCGGACCCGCTCCAGCCGAACAATATCTTGCCTTTGCGGTGCCTTTGAGCGGCACCGGCAATCGCAGTTTCTGCACTACGGAACTAGGCGGAATCCGCTTCGATGCGACCGGCGCGGCCATCGCCGACCACGATGCCTGCCTCGCCCTACCCGGGTTGCAGTAGCCGATCTGATTCTGGGTGGAGCAGCGCTTCAGCCGCTACCGCAACCATGAACGTGTGGATCACCGCGGAAGAGCGGCCCTGAAGGTGTGCGGGCTTGAGCCCCAGTGGTCGCCTTTCCTCGGCAAATTGAGTTTTTCCCCAGCCTGTTCAGCCCCTGAGGGCGGGGCTTGGACTTTTTCAGCACTCTGTTCACCCCCCGTGGCCGTCTTTGACTTCCTCTGCCGCAGCCAACACTTCCGGCACCACCGCCTCAATGTCCGATTCTTTGGTCAGGTGATTCACAATGCACGCCCGCAAACAAAACTTTCCCTGCAATGCGGCATTCGACAGATAGACTCGGCCCCGCGCCACGATCCGCTTCATTAACGTCGTATTAAACCGGCTCCGCTCCTCTTCCGAAGCGTCTTGTCTCACGAGATGCCGAAAGCAAACGGCACTCAACTCTCCCATAGCGACCAGCTCAAGTTCCGCGCACGCTTGCACGGCCGCCGCCAGCCGCTGCGCATGATCGAGATCCCGTCGGATCGCCGCGCGAAACGCGCCCAGGCCGTGATAGCGCAGCGATAACCAGAGCTTCAGCGCTCGAAAACGGCGGGAAAGCTCAATCGATTCCTCGAAGAACGCAAACCCCTCCACCGGATCCGTGCTGAGCTGCTTGGCATAGTCGCCGGTGTAAGCAAATGTCTGACGCGCCATGGCGAGGTCGCGATAGAGCAGGCATCCACAATCGAGCGGCTGGTAGAGCCACTTGTGCGGATCCAGAGAGAGCGAGTCGGCCAGCGCCAGTCCGTCAAACTTTTCCGGGACGGCAATTGCCGCCAGCGCTCCGTACGCGCCATCCACGTGCATCCAAGCGCCGTGAGCGTGAGCGATCTCAGCAATCTCGCGCAGCGGATCAATCGCTCCCGTGTTCACCGTACCCGCCGACGCCACCACCGCGATCGGCGTCACACCCTGTGCCGTGTCGCGCCGCAGCGCCTGTTCCAATTGCGACGGAATCATGCGGTACGCCGCATCGCACGGAATGGTACGCAGGTTCTCCCGCCCGATGCCGAGCATGGCCACTGCCTTGGGCACCGACATGTGCACCTGCTCGGAGGCGTATATGACACTCGGCGGCGCACTACGAAGCCCGTGCTCGTTGGCCGGAATCTTCGCCTCACGGGCCATAGTCAGACCCATCAGGTTGGCGGCCGAACCGCCGCCCGTCAAAGTTCCAACGAAGCCCCGGCAGCCCACCGCCTCCGCCAGCCAGCGCACCACCGTGCGCTCAATCGTCACCGCCGCCGGCGCCGAACGCCACGCGGTCATGTTCTGGTTCAGGATCGACGCCACCAGATCGCCCAGCGCCGCCACCAGCTCACCCGGCCCCTGGACGTATCCAAAGAAGCGCCCATTCTGCGCCCGCGAGTGCGCGACGACGTCGCGAAGCGCGGTAAATGCCTCCGCGCCCATGCCCTTCTCCGGCAGGCTCAGCGCAAACAACCGCTCGTTCTCCGCGCCGCTGGTTGGGGGAAAAATAGAGCGCTCATCCAAGGTAGAAATCCATTCCGCAGAAAGTTCAGTGACGACAGCGGCCAGCCGCCGGAAGTCATCAGGAGAAAGTTCAAGAGGATCCATGCGCCATGAATTTAATCACAAGACCAAGAATTTCTTTGCGCGCTTTGCGATCCTTTGCGAACTTCGCGGTTAAATGCTTTCTCTGCGCTCTCCGCGTAACCTCTGCGAACTCATCGGTTAAAGGTTCGCCCGCACTTGACTGAGAACTGAGGACCGGGAACGGAGAACTCCTTACCACTTCTGCAATCTGCAATCTGACTTCTGCAATCCCTCCGTGGTATGTTGACTGTTCGAAGCTCATGATCCGCTCCTACAAAGGCATCACGCCCCAGTTCCCGGCAACCTGCTACGTGGACGAGACGGCGCAGCTCATCGGCGACGTCATCCTCGGCGAACACGCCAGCGTCTGGATGAACGCCGTCCTGCGCGGCGACGTCCACGAGATCCGCGTCGGCCACTCGTCCAACATCCAGGACAACTGCGTCCTGCACGGCATGAAGCCGCAGTACGGCGTGTACGTCGGCGACTACGTCACGGTGGGCCATAACGTCGTGCTCCACGGATGCAAAATCGAAGACCGCTGCCTGATCGGCATGGGCTCGATCCTCCTGAATGGAGTCGTCGTAGGCGCAGGCTCCATCATTGGCGCCGGCACTCTGATTCCGGAGAAAACGATCATCGAGCCGAACTCCTTGTGGCTGGGTTCCCCCGGTAAATTCCGGCGGCAGCTCGCCAAGAAAGACGAAGAAATGATCCTGCGCTACGCGGAAAATTATCTGGAGTATAAAGAGTCGTACTTGATGGAGAGGAGAAAATAGTGATCAGTGGTCAGTGGTCGGTGGCCAGAAAAGCTGGCCCGAGCCGCCGAGCGCTGGCCACTGCCCACTGGCCACTGCATGATCAAAGCTCCCCGAGGCACCCGCGACCTGCTCCCGCCTGACACGGCGCTGTGGAACTTCGTCGAAGCCGCCGTCCGCGACGTCTTCCGCGCCTACAACTTCCACGAAATCCGCACCCCCATTTTCGAGAGCACAGAATTGTTCGCCCGCGGCGTCGGCGAAGAAACCGATATTGTCGCGAAAGAGATGTTCACCTGGGAAGACCGTGGACGCGCCGAAAGCGACAAAGGCCAGTCCCTCACCCTGCGCCCCGAAAACACCGCCGGCGTGGTCCGCGCCTACATCGAGCACAACCTCTGGGACCGCGGCCTGAACAAGCTCTTCTACATCGGCCCGCAGTTCCGCCGCGAGCGTCCGCAGAAGGGCCGCTACCGCCAGTTCTATCAGATCGGCGCCGAGGTCATCGGCCCGCCCAGTTCCGGCAGCGAGTCCCCCGCCCGTGACGCCGAGGTCCTCGAACTGCTGGCCACGCTGCTCGACCGCGTCGGCATCGCCGGCTGGACGCTGGAACTCAACTCCGTCGGCTGCCCCGCCGACCGTGCGAAGTTCAACGAGGCTCTGCGCAACGCCCTCGAACCCGTCGTCGCCAAAATGTGCGCCGACTGCCAGCGCCGCGCCGTCACCAATCCCCTGCGCGTCTTCGACTGCAAAGTCTCCGAGGATCAGCCCATCATCGAGAAACTCCCGCGCATCTCCCAATTCCTCGACGAGCCCTGCCGCATCCACTTTGCCGCCGTCCAAGACATCCTGAAAGCCGTCGAAGTGCCTTTCACACTCAACGACCGCCTCGTCCGGGGGCTTGATTACTATCAAAAGACTACGTTTGAATTTACGCACGGGGCGCTGGGCGCGCAGAACGCGATTCTCGGCGGCGGGCGATATGACGGGTTGTCGGAAGCGCTGGGTGGGCCGGCCGCGCCGGGAATCGGCTTTGCGATCGGCGAAGACCGGCTGGTGATGTCGCTGGCGGAATCGGCGGAATCGGTCGTGCGCAAGCCGGAAGGTTACATTGCGCCGAGCTGCGCCGGCACGATCTGGTGGTCGATCTCGGCGACGAATCCTTCCGCCTGAAAAAATCCTTTGAGGCCGCCGACAAGATGGGCGCGCGCTACCTCCTCATCGTCGGTGAGGACGAAGTGAAGGCGGACGCTTTCGCGTTGAAGCATCTCGCGTCGGGCAAGCAGGAAACAATCCCGCGCGGAGAACTCGCGAAGCGCATCTCGCAAGGCTCCTAAGCTCTTGAATTCCTCTGTGTTCCCCTGTGACCTCTGTGGTTCAAGCTTTTGATCTTAGCCGCAGGGGTCACAGGGTAGAATCGTCTTTCTCCGGAGACGACAATGCGAATCATTCCGATGCTGTCCGTAGTGCTGATTAGTCTCAGTCTTGCCTTTGCCCAAACACCGCAGTCCAAGCCCCTCTCACCCTTCGAGCAGGAACTCGTTAACAACGAAGAGCAGTTCATGCACGCGCTCGCAGAAAAGGACGTCGCCTACATAAGCCAGGCCGTCGCCGGCGATTTCAAAGGCATCGGCACAAACGGCGATTTCTATGACAAAGACGAACTGGTCGGCACGGCCCATGAAGGCCTGCCCAAGGACCTTCGCGTCTACGATGTGCGCGTGGTGCGGCTCAATGACGACAGCGCCGTCGTCACCTACAACCTGATCGTCCCGGGAGCGCGTCCCCGTTATCGCCACATGAGCGACACCTGGGCGAAAGACAATGGCAAGTGGAAACTCAAGTTCCAGCAAACCACGACCAATCTGTGGAGCGCCACCGATTTTGATTAGAAGTACCCAGCACTCAGTACTCAGTACCCAGACGCTGTGGTCTAGAGCCGCTCCGAAATTTTCTGGGTACTGGGTACTGGCCGCTGAGTACTGACTCCCGTTGACTTGCCCTCCGTGAGCTTCTACCATCGGCAACCGGCGCGTGGAGCAATCCATTTTCACGCGCAACCCACACAAGGAGGTTCTACCGATGAGGCGCTCGTCAGCCATCCTCATTGCAACTCTGCTGCTCGCCGCTGTGGCCTTCGCGCAAACGGGGCCGCCCAAACCCGCACCCGAACTCAAGAAGCTCGACTACTTTCTCGGTACCTGGACCTCGGAAGGCGATGTGAAACCGGGTCCCATGGGTCCGGGTGGAAAGTTCACCACTTCCGGGAACGGTAAATGGATGGAGGGCGGTTTCTTCCTGGTCATCCAATCGGACTTCAAGAGCGCTGGCATGGGCAACTTCACCGGAACTGCCTACATGGGCTACAACCCGGATGAAAAGGTCTACACCTACGACGAATTCAACAGCGCTGGAGAAAACGTTCACTCCAAAGGCACACTCGACGGTGACACCTGGAACTGGACGAATGAGTTCAAGATGGGCCCGCAGACCATGAAAGCGCGCTACACCATGAAGATCCTGTCGCCGGACTCGTACACCTTCAAGTTCGAAATGTCCGCCGACGGAACCAAATGGGACACCTCGATGGAAGGCAAAGCCACCAAGAAGAAATAGAAGTACCCAGTACTCAGTACCCAGTCAAAATCATAAAAGCGGCTGCCAAATTCTGGGTACTGGGTGCCAGGTACTGGGTACTCCCTCCCGCCATTTATAATCTCCAATTCAGCTCTCTATCCCGGCCAGACAAGGCGAACTCGTGCTCGACTTTTTAGGCGACCTAAGGCGAACTCACATGTGCGGGGCTCTTCGTCCGTCTGACGCAGGCAAGAAGGCTGTCCTTATGGGATGGGTGAACCGCCGTCGCGATCTCGGACAGATCATTTTCGCGGACCTGCGCGACCGCACCGGCGTCACCCAAGTAGTGTTCAACCACGAACTGAACGCTGCCGTCCACGACAAAGCTCAAGCGCTGCGCAATGAGTTCGTCATCGCCGTCATCGGGACAGTCAAGAAGCGCGACTCCGACACCATCAACAAAAACATCCCTACGGGTGAGGTTGAACTGGTCGCGGAAGAGCTGCGAATTCTGAACGTTTCGAAGCAGCTGCCGTTTTTGCCGAGCGACACCGTGCTCGCCAACGAAGAGATACGGCTCAAGTACCGCTATCTCGACCTGCGCCGCGACGCCATGCAGTTCAATATCGAACTGCGCCACAAAGTTGCGCTGGCAATCCGCGAGAATCTTTCGTCGGCAGGCTTTCTCGAAATTGAAACGCCCTTCATGACGCGCTCCACGCCCGAAGGCGCGCGCGATTACCTTGTCCCGAGCCGCGTGCAGCCTGGAATGTTCTACGCGCTCCCGCAATCGCCGCAACTGTTCAAGCAGATCCTGATGATCTCGGGCTTCGACAAATATTTCCAGATCGTGCGCTGCTTCCGCGACGAAGACCTGCGCGCCGACCGCCAGCCCGAATTCACGCAGATCGATCTTGAAATGTCGTACCCGCAGCCCGAGCGAGTGTGGGAGGTGGTCGAAGGCTTTCTGACCGCCGCCTTCAAAGCCGCCGGCCACGACATCAAGACGCCGTTTCCGCGCATGGACTACGACGACGCCATCCGCCAGTACGGCGTCGACAAGCCCGACCTGCGTCTGCCCGCGTTTACCGACGTGCGCGATTGCTTCACGCCCGGCGATCTCGAGCAGCTTGCGATCAACAAAGATCTGCCGGTGATTGCCGTCCGCATTCCGGACGTGGGCGAGCTCTCGCGCAAAGAACGCGACGACATCAAGCCGCTCTTCGTTTCCAAGGGCGGAGCACGCGTCTTCGAAGACTTCAAGCGCATCGAAAACAAGTTCGCCGAAGCGGGCGCGAAAGTCAGGCAGAAGGCGGGCGCCGCCGCGAACGACCTGCTTGTGCTCGTAGTCGGCTCAGCTCAATCCGGAAGCGACGACCATCCCGCCGGCAAGCGCAAAGTCACGCCCGCGGAGCTGGCAATCTACGCCTCGGCCGGCATCTTACGCGTCGCGCTCGGACAGAAGTACGCTGACCGGCACGGCATTTTCAAGAAGAGCGGCGACCCCGCAAAAGACTACCGCTTCCTGTGGGTGACGAACTTCCCCATGTTCGAGTACGACGAAGGCGACAAACGCTGGGTGGCGGCGCACCATCCCTTCACCTCGCCGCACGAAGAAGACATGGACAAACTCGAATCCGACCCGGCCATGGTGCGGGCGCTCGCCTACGACGTCGTGCTGAACGGGACGGAATTGGGCTCGGGCTCGATCCGAATTCATCGCCAGGACGTGCAGAGCAGGATCTTCCGCGCCCTCGGCATGACGGAAGAAGAAGCACGCTCACGCTTCGGCTTCTTCCTCGAAGCGCTGGAGTACGGCACACCTCCCCACGGCGGCATCGCGCTCGGACTGGACCGCATCGTGATGATCCTCGCCGGAGCCGACAGCCTCCGCGAAGTAATCCCCTTTCCCAAGACCGCCGCCGCGAAAGACCTGATGGTGGAGGCGCCGACGCCGGTGGCGGAGGCGCAGTTGAGGGAGTTGGGGATACAGGTGAAGAAGTCGTGAGATCCCGATCTTGCTTATGTCCGACCTCGGCGGCTGAAGCCACTCTGTTTGCTCAGACTGATGCAGGCCTGAAGGCCTGCTCCACCCTTGAGCATCCGGGCCGGCTTGGAAAAGGGAGTAAATGGCTTTTGGGTGGAGCAGCGCTTCAGCGCTGCATTATCAGCCTGCCAATCTGACCGGCTTTAGCCGCTGAGGTACTTCATCCAGAGGGAACACACCCGCAGCAGAACTATAGGGATACTCCTGCGCCACAGCTGCCAGCTTGCGCTTCACAGGGTTCTGGTGGATGTACTCCCGGAATTTCTCATACTCCAGTGCATCCCGCACTCGCCGATCATGAAAGCTGTGTTCCCAAATCTCTCCACCATAGCCGAGCTCCTTTTTGGCCCGGAACGAGAATCCGCCCTTGACTAACTGCATTGCCTTCTCCAGAGTCTCGCTGGGCGTCAAGAGGAAATGAAAGTGATCCGGCATGAGCACAAATTCATGAAGCAGGAATTTACCCTGGTCTCTGTAGTTCCTCAATACTTCCAAGAAGAACCGCGCCATGCGGTCCGTCTGAAAGATGCTGATCTTCTGATAAGTGGCTGAGGTAACGAAGTATGTGCCGTTACCAGTGATGCCTCGGTAGGGGATCGCCATGTCCGACCTCGGCGGCTAAAGCCGCTCTCTTTGCTCAGACTAATGCAGGCCTGAAGGCCTGCTCCACCCTACAAAAGAAGAGTGGAAGAAAGTAGCCCTGAGGCGTTCCCTTCTGGGAATGGCGAGCGGGCCATTGCACCTACCCTCCACTGTGCAGAATTGTCAGACAATCCTCTGCTTCCGCACCCCCCGACCCCTAGCCACTGCCCACCGATCTCTGTCACACTAACCACCAATCACGAATCACTGATTTCCATGGGCAAGATCCACGTCCTCGCCGAACGCGTTGCTAACCAGATCGCTGCGGGCGAAGTGGTGGAGCGCCCGGCTTCGGTGGTGAAAGAGCTGCTCGAAAATGCGCTCGACGCCGGATCGACGCGCATCCGCATTCACGTCGAGGCGGGTGGCAAGAAGCTCATCCAGATCACCGACAACGGCTGCGGCATGGTGCGCGACGATGCCATGCTGGCTTTCGAGCGTCACGCGACTTCGAAAATCAAGAACGCCGAGGACCTGCTCAGCGTAGCGACCCTCGGATTCCGGGGCGAGGCCTTGCCTTCGATTGCTTCAGTGGCGCGGCTGCATCTTGAAACCCGCGCGGAAGAAGAGTCCGCGGGTACGGTGATTGAGATTAATGGCGGGAAGATGATCCGCGTGGAAGAAGCTGGGCTGCCGCTCGGGACTTCGATCACGGTGCGCGATCTGTTCTTCAATACGCCGGCGCGCAAGAAATTTCTGAAGTCGGAGTCAACCGAGCTGTCGCATATCGCGTCGCTGGTGACGCACTATGCGCTGGCGCATCCCGAGAAGCACTTCGAGCTGCATTCGGCGACTAACGCGCTGCTGGTTGCGCCTCCGGTTGCGGGACATCGCGAGCGCGTGTACCAGGTCTTTGGGCAGGAGACGCTCGATCAACTGATTCCGCTGGCGGCGGTGCAGCCGTTGGAACGCATGGGATTGCCACAACCTCCGCCCTGGCGGCGCGATCCGGACGAAGAAGCAGAGAGGCCGGAGCCGGGCGAAGTCCGCCTGCACGGCTTCGTTTCGAAGCCGGAGATCCAGAAGCTCAACCGCAACTCGATCTTCATTTTTGTGAATGGCCGCCTGATCCGCGATCGCCTCATCCAACACGCGCTGACCGACGCTTACCGTAATATCCTGCCGCCGACTGTTTTTCCGGTCGTGCTCCTGTTTCTGGAGATGCCGACTGCCGAGGTTGACGTCAACGTCCATCCTTCGAAGACTGAGGTCCGCTTCCGGCAGCAGAGCGTGATTCACGATTTCGTGCGCGACTCGGCGCGCGCGGCGCTCATGAAGGCACGGCCCGTGCCGCAGTTTCTGTCGGAGATCAACGCGCAGCCCAGCGCCAGCCCGGCGCTCACGCCCGGCGCTCGGGGTGGCGGCGCGAGTGCTCCTTGGCGCGATCTTTCCGAACCCGAGGCCGGCGGTTTTGCGCTGCAACCCCAGGCCGTTCCGCCGACAACGGCGCGCCTGGAGTTTGAAGGCGGAATTGCCGTCGAGGCCAATGCGGCCGTAGCGTTGGCCCGCGCCCCGGAGGTCAGCATCCCCGACCACGGATGCGCGCCCCCGATCGCGCAGGAACCGCAAACTCCACCGACACTGGAATCGCTCCGCACGCTCAAGCCGCTGGGCCAGATCCGCAACTCGTTCATTCTCGCCGTCAACGAAGACGGTCTGTGGATCATCGACCAGCACGTCGCGCACGAGCGCGTACTGTTCGAAAAAATCCTGCGCCAGCGCGCCGCCCAGCGTGTCGAAAGCCAGCGCCTGCTCATGCCACTGGTGCTCGAACTGACTCCGGCGCAGCAGGCGATCTTCGGCGAGATTGCCGAAGAACTCGCCCACAACGGGTTCGAAGCCGAGCCGTTTGGCACTCGCAGTGTGGCCGTGAAGATCGCGCCCGCGGGCGTGGACGCCTCCCAGGTCGAGCACATGCTCAACGAAATCTTCGAGCAGCTCGCGCGCGAAGATCAGGCCATTAATCTCGAAGCCGTGCGTACCCGCATCGCCGCGTCGATCGCATGCCACGCAGCGATCAAGGTCAACATGCCGCTCGAGCAGAACAAAATGGAGTGGCTCCTCGCTGAACTCGCCAAGACAGAGCATCCGATGAGCTGCCCGCACGGCCGGCCTATCGTGCTGCGATACTCGATGCAGGATATTCAGAAGGCGTTCAAAAGGATTTAGCTGCGAGCTTCGGGCTGCGAGCTGCGAGCAACCCAACGTCCGGATGTGGAAAGATTGCTCGGAGCCCGTAGCTCGCGGCTCGCAGCCAGCCGCCATCCGAGAGCCAACTCCCTACCATTGTGCTTTAATCAGAAGTAATGACCGACACCGAACTCCAGCAGGCGCGCGCGCAGAAGTGGCATCTCGACGGCCAGCCCGTGCGCACGCTCGACGAGGCGCGGGCGTTTCTGGAGTCGGTCGGATTCTGCATGATGTATCCGCTGCGTCCGCCGGTGCCGGTGCCGACTTTCGTCGGGGCCTGGGTCGGAGCGGACGATTATCTGCCCACGTGGCAGCACGTTTTTGCCGATCCGCGGGCGAAAGAAGCCACGGAACTCATGGTGCGTTTGCTGCGCGACAAGGCTGCGTACGAGGCGCCGCTGTTCGACGAGAACAATGCGTTTCTGGTCGGGGCTTCTGTGTTTCCGTATTTCTACGCCCTCGTCGGGGAGCGTAATCCCAAGCAGCCTCCTAAAGCGACCACGAGTGGAGGATATTCACCGCTGGCCTGCGACGCTTTCGAACTCATCCGCCGCCGGGGGCCGATTTCGAAAACCAAACTCGGCGAGATGCTGGGCGGCGCGCTCTCTGTGTCCGGTCTCGACCGCGCCTTGGGCGAACTCTGGGCCAAGCTGCGCATCACGCGCGTGGACTACCCCGTGGCAGATGGATCGGTGTGGGACGAACTCTCGCGCTGGGCGCCGGACGCGGTCCACGAGGGGGTCGGCCTGTCCGTGGCGGAAGCGCTCTCGGCCGTGATCTCCAAGTACCTGGGTTGTGTGGTCGCCGCCGACCAGGGAGAGGTTGAGAATTTCTTCTCGAATTTCGTTCCGCGCTCCCGCGTAAAGGACGCGATCAACGCGCTACTCTCCGCGCGCGAGTTGAGTTTCGTGCACGTGGGCAATCGCTCGCTCTTGCAGGTTACCCCGCCGAAGCAGGCTTTCGTCCCGAGGCCGCGGCCTCAGCGTGTCAGCTAAGAACAAAACCATTACCACAGAGGACACGGGGGAACACAGGGAAAACCTGAGGGGCCTCGACTCCGTGACCTCTGTGGCCCCTGTGGTTAAGCTCTTCGATGCTCCGCCGTGTACAATGCTGGCTTTGCCCGATGACCGACCCTTCCCCACGCAAACTCATCATCGCCATTGACGGCCCTGCCGGCGCCGGCAAGAGCACGATCGCTTCGCGGCTCGCCCGCAAACTCGGCTACGTCAACCTCGAGAGCGGAGCCATGTACCGCGCGCTCGCCCTGAAAGCGATCGAATGGGACATTTCCTTCGACGATGAGGCAGCCCTGCTCAAGCTGGCGCACGAGTCGCGCATCGAGCTCGATCCGAGCATCGGCGGGAATCGCGGGCTGCTCGACGGGCGCGACGGTTCGGCGCGGATCCGCGAACGCGAGGTCACCGAAGCCGCCTCGCGCGTCTCCGTCCATCCCAAGGTCCGCGAGTGGATGGTGGCGCGCCAGCGTGAACTGGGACTGAGCGGCGGCGTGGTGATGGAAGGCCGCGACATCGGCACAAAAGTCTTTCCCGATGCCGACGTAAAGATTTTCCTCGATGCCGACCCAGTAATCCGCGAGCAGCGCCGACTCGAACAGCAGAAGGTTAAGGGAGCTTCCGCTCAGGCGATGGCCGCGGAACTGCGTGAACGCGACCTGCGCGATCGAACGCGCGCCGCCTCGCCGCTGGTAGCCGCTTCGGATGCAGTCGTAATCGACTCCACCCACCTGAGCGAAGATGAGGTGTTACAGAAGATTGAGGAATTGGTGAGGGAAAAGCTAGTAGTTAGTGGTCAGTGATCAGTGGTCGGTGGTTAGCGGTCAAACTGGTTCCAACAAATCGGCTTCGGGAGGGCATGGCTTCAGCCGTGCCGCAGAAACAGAAACAAGACCGGGCTTCAGCCCGCGAGTGCCACGCTTTCACTATTCACCAACCACGATCCACCAGCCACCTACTTCGGCTCCGGACTCGAATTTCCCATGTCGAGCACAACCTTCCACGAGCCGTCTTTCTGCTTCTTCCAGATGGATGCGTACTTGCCGTATTGGGTGACAAGCTTGCCGTCTTTGTCTTTGGCCTTGAGCACGTAGTTGCCGTAGGTGTATCCCAGATCGCCGGACGCCGCCATTTCCGCCTTCACCGGCGCCCAAGTCAGCGACATATCGGGCGGCCACGCACCCTCCTTGAGCATGTCGGTTTTCGTGTTGATGCCGCCGCCGTTCTCCAGTTCAACTCCATCGTCCGCGAAGTACGAGACAAACGCGTCGTGGCCATGTTCCGCCACCGCCTTGGCAAAATCCGCTTCCAGCTTGCGCAGCAGATCGGCACCCTTGGACTTCTTCTCCTCCGCGAAGGAAGTGGCAGCGAAGACACTCACCAGTAGAAGGACAAGCGCGAATTTCTTCATGAAAGTTTCCCCGCGCCGCACCAGCGGCAAGCGTTTTAGACGAAGACCGAGCCAACAAGTTATCACGGCCCGATTGCGAGAACGATCGGGTATTCGCCTGCGCATCCCGCCTGTTAAACTCTCCCTCCAGCATGAAAATCACCGCAAGACTTCTGCAACTGATTTCCCTGGTCTTTCCGGGAATCCGGGAAAGCAACCCTCAGGGGCTAAAGCCCGCGTCTCTGGCGCTTCCGGCGGCACGGCTGAAGCCGTGCCCTTCCCAAAACCGATTTTTGAAATCAGTTTTTGGCGCGCTGCTGTTGGCCAGGCTGATGGCGGGCCAACCAGCGTTCTCTCAGTCGTCCGCTCCGGCGGAGTTACGCACACAGCTGGCAACCCCCGAAGAGAAGCACTTGGCCAACGTGCGTCAGCTCACCTTCGGCGGTCAAAACGCCGAGGCTTATTTCTCCGCCGACGGCAAGAAGCTGATCTTTCAGTCCACCCGCGACAACCTGGAGTGCGACCAGATCTTCACCATGAACGTTGACGGCTCTGGCCAGCGCATGATCTCGACCGGCAAAGGCCGGACGACATGCGGATACATCTTCCCCGGCAAAGACAAGATCCTCTATTCCTCGACCCACCTCGCCGATGCCGCCTGCCCGCCGCGTCCCGACTATTCCAAAGGATACGTCTGGGCGGTGTATCCGGGCTTTGACATCTTCACCGCCAAGTTGGACGGCTCCGACCTGAAGCCTCTGACCACCACTCCCGGCTACGACGCGGAAGCAACCATCTCCGAAGACGGGAGGAAGATCGTTTTCACTTCCTCGCGCAACGGCGATCTCGATATCTACACGATGGATGTGAACGGCAAGCACGTGAAGCAGCTCACGCATGAACTCGGCTACGACGGCGGGCCGTTCTTTTCTCCCGATCGCAAGTGGATTGTCTATCGCGCCTATCATCCGAAGACGGATCAGGAGGCCGCGGAATACAAGGAACTGCTCAAGCAAAACCAGATCCGGCCGACGACGCTCGAACTCTGGATCATGAAGGCCGACGGCAGCGGCAAGCGGCAGCTCACCAACCTGAACGCCGCCAGCTTTGGCCCGTCGTTCTTCCCGGACGGAAAGCGAATCGTCTTTTCGACCAATCTGGGCGCGACCGGCGGCATGGGCAACTTCGAACTCTATGCCATCAACTTCGACGGCACCGGGCTGGAGCGCATCACCGCTAGCGAGGGCTTCGACGGGTTTCCCACGTTCAGTCCCGACGGCAAGCAACTGGTCTGGATCTCGCACCGCAACGGGAAGGCGCCGCGCGAGAGCAACGTGTTTATCGCAGATTGGGTGCAGTGAGGTCAGAGGTTAGAGGTCAGATTGCAGAGGTGAGAACTTAGGATTTCTGCATGGTCGGAGGCGCAGCCTCACGACGCCGCTGGCCCGGCGCGGTAATTCTGCGCGATGATCTTGCCGTAGCCGCTTCTTTTGATTGACTCCGCCTCTCAGGCGGCCCTACCATTGGCACTCTTGGGTCGAACCTTACCGATGATTGGCCAGACGATCTCCCATTACCGGATAGTCGAGAAGCTGGGTGGCGGCGGCATGGGCGTCGTCTACAAGGCCGAAGACACGCGCCTCCACCGCTTCGTGGCGCTTAAGTTCCTGCCCGACGAAGTGGCCCGCGACCCCCAGGCGCTGGGACGCTTTCAACGCGAAGCACAGGCTGCTTCGGCCTTGAACCACCCCAATATCTGCACGATTTATGACATCGGGGAGCAGGCTGGCCAAGCCTACATTGTGATGGAGTTCCTGGACGGCGCGACCCTCAAGCACCTGATCGGCAACCGTCCGATGGAATTGGACGCGCTGCTGGCGCTCGGCATCGAGATATCGGATGCGCTGGATGCAGCACACGCGCAGGGGATCGTGCATCGCGACATCAAACCGGCGAACATTTTCGTGACCCGGCGCGGTCACGCCAAGATTCTCGACTTCGGGCTGGCCAAACTCACGCCGGTCGCCAGCCGAAGCGCAGAACTGGCGGGCGTCACCGCTCAAGCCACGGCCATGAGCGAGCAGCACCTCACCAGCCCCGGCTCCACCATGGGCACGGTTGCCTACATGTCGCCGGAGCAGGCGAAGGGCAAGGAACTCGATGGCCGTACCGACCTGTTCTCCTTCGGCGCCGTCTTGTATGAGATGGCGACCGGCACGCTGCCTTTTCGCGGAGATACTTCGGCGCTCATTTTCAAAGCCATCCTGGATGGCTCTCCGACTTCGCCCATTCGCCTCAACCCCGATTTGCCGCCCCAACTCGACGACATCGTCAACAAGTCATTGGAGAAGGACCGCAACCTTCGCTATCAGCACGCCGCCGACCTGCGCGCCGATCTTCAGCGGCTGAAACGGGACACGGAATCCGGGCGTAGCGTTGCCGCCAGTTCGGGAAAGGTAGCGGTGGCGCAGGAACCGAGTCCGCCATCGGGTGGACAACCGGCGGCGCCGAGCTCTTCTGTCGCGGTCCCTCACGCGTCCTGGCCCCCGACGAGCAGTGCGCCCATTCCCGCGACCGCCGGCAAAGGACGCTGGCGGGTGGTGGTTCCGGCCGCGATTGGAATCGTGGCTGCATTGATTGCTGCTGCCCTGTACTTCCGCCCAGCACGAGCGGCCAAGCTGACGGAGAAAGACACGGTCGTGCTCGCCGACTTCGCCAACACCACCGGCGACCCGGTGTTCGACGGCACGTTAAAGCAGGCCCTGGCGGTCGATCTGGAACAGTCGCCCTTCCTGCGAGTGATTCCTTCTTCCCGCGTGCAGGAGACGCTCGGCTTCATGGGACGTCCGCCGAACGAGCGACTGACTGCCGACCTGGCGCTCGCACTCTGCCTGCGTGCCGGCAGCAAGGCTACGCTTTCCGGATCCATTGCCAGCCTCGGCTCGCAGTACGTTCTCACTCTGAACGCGATCAACTGCCAGACCGGAGACTCCCTGGCGCAGGAGCAGGCGCAGGCCTCCAGCAAAGAGCAAGTGCTTTCCGCGCTGGGAAGCGCCGTCTCCAACTTGCGCGGCAAGCTGGGAGAGTCCTTGGCGTCAGTGCAGAAGTTCGATGTGCCCATCGACCAAGTCACCACTTCATCTCTGGAAGCGCTCAAGGCCTTTGCCATGGGCAACGCTGAGTTCGATCAGGGCCGCGAAATGGAGTCGCTGCCCTTCTACCGCCACGCGGTGGAACTGGACCCGAACTTCGCCTACGTGTATGCCCGCATGGGGACGATCTACGCGAACACCGGAGAACAGGAGCCGGCAAAAGAGAATATCCGCAAAGCCTACGAACTCAGAGATCGGGTCAGCGCCAGGGAAAAGCTGTACATTACCGAACACTACTACCAGACCGTCACCGGCGAACTCGACAAGGAAATCGAGACCTTGCAGCTTTATGCCCGCACCTATCCCAGCGACTCGATTCCAAGCAACAATCTCTCGGTCGGTTATATGCAAACCGGCGATTTCGAGAAAGCTGCGGAAGCGGCGCGAGAGACCCTGCGCATAGACCCGCATTCTGCCAATGGATACGTCAATCTGGCCTACGCGTATGCGGCTTCCGGACGGCTCGATGAAGCCTGGCAGACATTGGACCAGGGACTGAAACTGTTCCCCAATGCCGAAAGCAATCACTCGAGCGCCTACTGGATGGCATTGGTGACTGGCAAGCCGAATGTAGTGGAGCGCGAGCTGGCCTGGGCGAAAGGCAAACCCGGGGAACATCGCTTCCTGAAGTTGCAGGCGCAAGCTGCGATGAACGAAGGAAAGTTGCGGCAATCGCGAGAGCTGATCGAGCGCGCATTGGAGCTGGAAAGGAACCAGAACCTCAAGGAAGTTGAGTCTTCCGACCTCGGGTTGCTGGCATATGTACAGGCCGATTTTGGCGTTTGCGACCGCGCCCGGCAAGATGCCGCTGTTCTTAATGCCAACCCGACGCGGGACGGCTCTGTGCTGGCGGCATTTGCGTTGGCAACCTGCGGCGACGCGGCGAAAGGGGAGGCCACGGCAACGGATCTCGCCAGGAAGTATCCGCTGGACACCTTCGCCCAAAGGTCGGAGACCCCCCAAATCCGTGCCCGGGTGGAATTGCAGCGCGGTAACGGCGCCAAAGCCGTCGAACTGTTGCGTCCGGCCGAGGCCTATCAGTTCACTTTCGTCGAGGGAGGCATTCCCGCATACTTGCGCGGCTTGGCCTATCTACAAACGAAGCAAGCTCCGCTAGCTGCGGCCGAGTTCCAGAAGATTCTCGATCACAGAACAGTGCTGGGCGCAACGCCTTATCTGAGCCTGGCCAAACTGGGCCTGGCCCGTGCCTTTGCTCTCTCCGGCGACACCGCCAAAGCGCGAACGGCCTATCAGGATTTCTTCACCCTGTGGAAAGACGGCGATTCCGATATTCCCATCCTGAAGCAAGCCACCACAGAGTATGCGAGGCTGCGATAGCCCAAGCGTAGCGGTGGAAACACACTCTGCACATCAGGAACCCGCCTGGGCCTCCCTTAGCACTTGCTCCTTGATCCGCGCCGGCAGTCGCGAACTGTGGAGCAGGTCGCGCAGCAGCGGGGCGGGGACTCCCCGACTGAATTCGAGCGTCCGCGCCAGCGAAAGATACTCGGTCCGCAGCAAGGCGACCCGCACTTCTCTGCGATACGACCACTTCGGATGGTGCGCCACCGCTTGCACGAGGGTCGCCTTCGCCTCCGGGCGCAAAACCGCCTGGATCACGAAGATCTCCGTCAGCCGCGAGTTTTCGAGCGCGATCTGCATGACCCGGGCATCGCCATCGAGCAGCATCGCGCCTGCGATCCGGCCCGATCCCCGCCGGGCGAGGGCCAGGCGTTCGCCGAGAGTAACCGCCTTCAGGCGGGCAATCAGGACATCGTCGGCGGCCACCTTCACGTCCGCGGGCACGCTGGGCGTGAGCGCCACTTTCATCAGATCGAAGGTGTAGAACTGCCGGATCAGCGGCACCGAAACACGCCGCGGCGTGTGCGGATGGCTGGCCAGCGCGAGCTTTACCTTTCGCAACTTGAGCACACCGCCGTTTTTTGAAAGTCGCTCCAGGACTTCGACCGGCAGGTCCGCCCGCTTGAGGAGTGACAGGGCCAGGTCCTCAGTCAGCGCGGGATTGGCGGCCGCACGCAGCAACTCGTCAGGTGAAATGTTATGAATGGAGGCTTCGAGTGAAGGAGGAATCGCCGAAGCTGGGGCAGCTTCCGCGTTTTCGTTTTCCCGAATCATACGATTCAGCCTGCCTTGTTTAACCGCAGAGATCGCAGAGTGCGCTGAGAAAAGCTTGGCGGAAGAACATCGAAACGAATTTACTCTGCGTCCTCAGCGATCTCTGCGGTCAAACGCTTTTTCAGTCTGTCCCGCCCTGCGCGCCAGGGCCAATGCGCCTTCGACCGGCTCCACCAGCTCGTTCCGCACCTCGAGGCTCGGGAAGCGGGCGTGTAGACAATTGTAGAAAACCTGGCGCACCTCGGTGGACTGACGAAAGACACTCCCCGTCATGGCTACTGGTGCATGGGGGGACTGCGGCAGAAGGCGGTGGATCACCTTGGCCGTTAGGCCAGCTAGTTGGGATCCGGCGTCGGCCAGGAGAGCGCGTGCCCGCGGATCGCCTTCCCCGGCCGCCCGCAGCACCACCGGGAACAGCCGTGGGAAGTCTGGCGGAGGCTGCGAGTTCGCTGCTTGCACCAGTTCAACGAGGTCTTGCAGGTTCCATGCCTGAAGCACCATTGCCGCAAGTGCCGTGTCCTGCCCCGCGTCGCGAGCGCGCAGAATCGCCGAGACGGCACGCTGTCCGATCCAGTGTCCCGAGCCCTCGTCCGAAATGGCAAATCCCCAGCCGCCGGCGCGTGCCGTGCGCCCCGCCGCATCTCGGCCATACACGATGGAGCCCGTGCCGGCGACGGCGATTACACCGGGGCCGGCGCCGAAGGCCGCTTCCAGCGCAATGACCATGTCGCCGACTACTTCGATCGCAGCGGGGGTTAGTTCCGCGAGGATGCGTTGGATTTTGCCGGCGACCTCGGGCCGCGCTGCGCCGGCCGCGCCGATGCAGATGCTCCGGATCCGATCGGGATTGATCTTCGCGACAGCGCACACTTCGCGCACCGAGGCGTGCAACGCTTCCCGCGCCTGCGCTTCGCCCACCCGGATCACGTTGCTGCCACCGGCGACCGCCGTCGCCAAGGTTGTCGTCTCGTCACCGAGCGCGCAGCGCGTCTTGGTGCCGCCGCCGTCAATTCCCAGGTAGAACGCCACGCGCTAGTTCTACCACAGCCATGTGAAGCGGACATTCATTTCTGTCCGGGCTTCACTTCTGCAATCTGACCTCTGACCTCTGCAATCGC
>ORMF010703645.1_pt1 | contig 39113 bp, 30 predicted proteins | sample 1779871 | NCBI WGS metagenome assembly ORMF01 (sample SAMEA104232316, study PRJEB22302) | groundwater metagenome | biome: forest; feature: aquifer; material: groundwater | place: USA | collected 2011-08-07 | depth 5.4 m
AGTGCGCTACCCATCGCAAGCCACTCCACCGAAGATCATCGTTAAGCCGTATGCGGGAAAACCGCACGTACGGTTTGAAAGGGGGTTGATGGAAACGGGCCAGCAGCAATAGCTGGAACCGCGCCATAATCTACCAATGACGCGTCTACACTACGTCCTTTTCCTTGCTTTGCTTTGCGCTTCGTTTTGCGGCACAATGGCGGCCCAGGCGCCTTCGACCGACGTGCTGAAGCAGGCGGCGATGGAGATGGTGGAAGGCCGCCGCGTCTTCACCCAACAGATGGTCGACTCCATCTTCAGTTTTGCCGAGTTGGGATATCAGGAGGTGGAAACGGCGGCCTATGTTACGGGATTGCTGGAGAAGGAAGGATTTCAATTGCAACGGGGGGCGGCCGGGATGCCCACCGCGTTTGTGGCCTCCTGGGGGTCAGGCAAACCAGTGATTGGGCTGATGGCGGATATCGATGGTCTGCCGGAAACCTCGCAAAAGCCGGGCGTGGCCTTCCATGCTCCGCTGGTGCCGAATGGACCGGGCCACGGAGAAGGTCATAATGCCGGGCAGGCTGTCAACGTTACGGTGGCGGTCGTGGTCAAGAACTTGATGCAGAAGTATGGTTTGAAAGGGACCATCCGCGTCTATCCGGGGGTGGCCGAGGAACTGCTCGGCAGCCGGACGTATATGGTAAACGCGGGACTTTTTAAGGATGTTGACGTTATGTTGAGCAGCCATATCAGTTCCGCTTTCAATACCGGCTATGGGTATCCGATGGGTTCGGGGCTGGTGTCGACGCAGTACAGTTTCCATGGCCGCAGCGCCCACGGGGCCGGTTCCCCCTGGTTGGGACGTAGCGCGCTGGATGCGGTGGAGTTGATGAATGTGGGTTGGAACTACCGGCGAGAGCATCTTCGTCCGGAACACCGCTCCCATTACGTGATCACGCATGGGGGTGATCAGCCGAACGTAGTGCCTCCGGAGGCCACGGTGTGGTACTTCTTCCGGGAATGGGATTATGAGCGGATTCGCGATCTTCACGCGATTGGGACCAAAATCGCCCAAGCGGCGGCACAGATGACCGATACGACGATGACCGAGCGCGTGCTGGGGGCGACCTGGCCGGGACAGTTTAATAAGCCGGTGGCCGAAGCGCTGTACGCGAATATCCAGCGGGTAGGGATGCCGCAATGGTCGGCTGAGGATGAGAAACTGGCACGAGCGGCGCAGGCGATGATGAAGTCGAAGGTGGAAGGCCTGCCGGTGAAGGTGCCATCGATCGAGACGCCGGCCCAGGGAAGAGGGGGGGCCGGATCGGACGACATCTCGGAAGTGTCGTGGAATCTACCGACCGTGGTGCTCCGCTATCCCGGGAACATACCGGGGATGATAGGCCACCACTGGTCGAGCGGTATTTCCATGGCTACCCCGATTGCGCATAAAGGGGCAACCGCCGGCGCCAAGGCGTATGCTTTGACAGTTTTGGATCTGTTACAGGATCAACGGATTCTTGCCGAAGCGAAGACATACTTTGCGGAGGCGACAAAGGATACTAAGTGGGAGTCTTTGATTCCGGCAGGAACGGCGCCGCCGATTGAGTTGAACAAAGAGAAAATGGAGCGGTTTGGGCCGCAGCTAAAGACGCTGAGATACAACCCCGCGCGGTACAAGACCTATCTCGAACAATTAGGGATAGAGTATCCCACAGTGCAGTAGAAGGCTGTTGACAATGGCGGTCGGGATAGGGCGGGGCGAGGTTTGAGAAGTTTCAAGAATCGATTCCACTACCCATGCTGAAGGGCGTGAAAGAAAACTTTTGTTATCCTGTAGCGGTTCGTAATCCCTGACGATAACTGGTTAGGCGAGAGGAAGTAATTGGGACTCGCAGAGCGCAAGCTTTGGCCGCGAGCAACTCATTAGTTCCTGTGAGACTTCGAAACTTCGGTGAAGTCGCCTGCACGCAGTATCCAACACTTCAACGGAGAGGGCAGAAATGGCTTGCCTGATAGACCAGGACCGGCACTGGTTTGCATTTCGCGTAAAGCCGCGGCATGAGAAGGCCGTCCTTCAAGCGCTGCGATCCCGCCAGATGGAGCCATACCTGCCGATGTACCGTTCGCAAAGGCGCTGGTCGGACAGGGTCAAGGAAGTTGAATTGCCCCTGTTTGGCGGGTACCTGTTCTGCAAGATGGAGATCGGCGAACGGGGGCATGTATTATCGGTGCCGGGTGTCCGTGCAGTGGTTGGATTCGGGAACATCCCGGCGGCTATACCGGATGCGCAGATTGGAACGGTGCGTCAGATGGAAGCTGCCGGTCTGCCGATGATGCCTTGGCCGTTTCTTGAGACCGGGCAGTTGGTCCGGATTCAAGGTGGGCCGTTGGATGGGTTGGAAGGAACTTTGGCGGCGGGTTCCGATTCCTGGAGAGTAGTGGTAAACGTGGAGTTGCTGCAACGCGGGGTTGCGGTGACTGTCGAGCGGAGTCAGGTGTTTCCGCTGCCAAATGTGCAGCAGCTTGCGCACCGGTCCGTCGCGGCCAGCTAATCAAAACAAGTCGGGAGATGCAGCGATATGAGCGTTCTAAGACCAAGAAACCGTTTGGTGAATTTTCGATTGAGTGAAGAGGAGTTCGAGAAGCTGAAGTCTTCCTGCGAACTGTTCGGAGCCCGCAGTGTCTCCGATTTCGCGCGAAACTCAGTGCTGACCCGCATGGACCAAGCGGCTCCGGGCAGTGAAGACTCCTCCGGGAGACTGGTCAATCTGGATCAGAAAGTGAATAGTCTGGAGACTCGAGTTGGCCAGCTGATCCGATTACTGGAAGCTACCGGGGGAAACACGTCCAACGAAAACGCCTTTGCTGCCGCAAATGGCGAATTGGGACGCTCCGCCTCCCGCTACTAAGCCCGCAAAGGGCCGTCCCGGCCCTCGATACACATGAGTAACCGCCGGTCACCAACTCCGGGACGAGCTCCGTTTTGCGGGCTGTTTCATAGAACGCTTCGCAGGAGCAGGATCGAAACTGCGGCCCGCCTCGACCGGCGACCGGCTGGCGGGGCCGGGCGGTTTGTGGAGTGTGGATCCGCCCATGCGCTACAAGCCCGGCCACACCAAGCCCGGCCAATGGATGCGGCCACCATGGACTTTCATTGCTGGTGTAGCAGTGTGTTCGCAGTGCCAGGAAGGGAACTTCTGCCCGCTGCGAGGATTCAAGAAGGAAAGACAACTGAGGAGGATTTCGCGTGAGTAAAGGTTTTGTTTGGTCCCTGGTTCTGATGCTAACGATGGTTTGCACCTCTCTGCTGCTTGCCCAGCCGGCCAAGGAGAACGGATTGGATACGGGGAATCTGCCGCAACAGAAGATCGGGCCCAATGACTTGATCTCGCTCAGCGTGTATCAGGCGCCGGAGCTTACGCGAACTGTGCGGGTGAGCGCGGAAGGCAAGATCCGGCTTCCCATGTTGAAACAGTTGTTGCAGGCCGACGGACTGTTCCCGAGCGAACTGGAGACAGCTCTAACGGAAGCATTGAAGAGCGAGCAGCTCCTGGTGGACCCGGTGGTTACGGTAAACGTCGTGGAGTACCACAGCCGGCCCATCAGCGTGGCCGGGGCAGTCAACAAACCAACTACCTTTCAGGCAATTGGAGCCGTTTCCTTGCTGGACGCGGTGACGCGGGCCGAAGGGTTGAACAAGGAGGCCGGGCCGGAGGTTCTTGTGTCCCGCCGCCAGATGGGACCGGACGGAAACCAGATTTCACTGATTCAGAGAATTCCCGTTCGGGGTTTGATGGATGCGGCCGATCCGGAGCTCAATATCCGTCTGTATGGGGGCGAGGAGATCCGGGTTCCGGAGGCTGGCAAGATCTTTGTCGTCGGCAATGTGCGAAAGCCCGGATCCTATCCTGTGCACGATGCCTCCGACACGACGGTGCTCAAGATGCTGGCGCTTTCCGAAGGGCTGATGCCATTCGCGAGCAACCAGGCTTTTATCTATCGCCGCGAGGAGGGCTCCGGCGTAAAGAACGAGATTCCGATTGAGTTGAGAAAAATAATGGATCGAAAGAGCGCGGACGTAACCTTGCAGCCAAACGATGTGCTGTATGTTCCCGACAACCGCACCCGGAGGGTCGGGATGACCGCCCTGGAGCGGATACTCACTTTTGGAGCGGCCACGGCGAGTGGCCTTTTGATTTATGGAACTGTCCGCTAGTTGGAAAGGTAATTGTTCATGGCCCAGGATTATTCAGAGCGAAGTCTGGTAGCACTATCGGAGGCGGTGCGGTTACCCGCCGCGCCGTCGTTTACTTTTCCCGAGCCCGAGCCGGAGTCAGTCTCCGTCCCGCTCTCCCACTACCTGTGGGTATTCAAACGCCATCGATGGAAGATGATCGCCTTCATTACGGCCTGTGTAACAGCTACTTTGGTCATCAGTTCCCGGATCACGCCAATCTACGAATCCACCGCAACGGTGGACGTGGACCGTCAGACTCCGCAGGGAGTGATTGGACAGGATGCGGTGAGGAACTCGGTGAACGATTCGGACCAGTTCCTGGCCACCCAGGTAAAGCTCATCCAATCCGATGCTGTCCTTCGTCCGGTGGCGGAAAAGTATCAACTCTTGAAGAGGGAAGGACAAATTCCCGATGCTCCGCCAGAGTCTGCCGGCCCCCCAACGCGATTTCCGGCCATCCGTCCTCAGGATGCTCCCGTGTTACTCAAGCAACTGAAGGTGTCCCGTCCACCCAACACCTATCTTTTATTAATCAGCTACCGCTCCCCGGAGCCGCAATTGGCCGCCGATGTGGCGAACGCGATCTCCAGCGCCTACCTGGAGCATACCTACAACATCCGGATTCGAGCCTCGGCCAGCCTCAGCAGTTTCATGGAGAAGCAACTGGAGGAACTGCGCGCCAAGATGGATCAATCCTCGCTGGCGCTCAACCAGTTTGAGCGGGAGATGAACGTCATCAACCCTGAGGAGAAAGCGAACATCCTGTCCGCTCGTCTACTCCAGCTCAACACCGAATATACGAATGCCCAGTCGGAACGAGTGCGCCGCGAGTCGGTTCGCAACTCGGTACAGGCCGGCACCATGGAAGCGGCGCAGGCTTCCCTGCAAGGCGAGGATCTCCGGAAGTTGAGTGACCGCTTGAACGAGGCAATGGAGAGTTTTGCGCAGGTCAAAGTGCATTTCGGATCCAACCACCCGGAGTATCGAAAGGCGTCGGCCCTGGTGGCCGAGCTGCAGCGATCCATTGACCGGACTCGCGAGAATATCATGGGCCGAGTGGAGATCGAGTTTCAGCAGTCCACTAACCGGGAATCGATGTTGAAGAAAGCCGTGGCCGAGACCAAGGCCGAGTTTGACCGGATCAACGCGCGTTCCTTTGAGTACAACGCACTGAAGCGGGAAGCGGAAGCGGACAAGAAACTGTATGAGGAACTTGTGCGCAAGATCAAGGAGGCTGGAATCAACGCCGGCTTTCAGAACAGCTCCATCCGGATGGCGGACATGGCGCGGCCCGGATTCCTGCCCGTATTCCCCAACATTCGGCTGAACGTCATCCTGGCCTTGCTGGTCTCGGTTCTGCTGGCCTTTGGCGCAGCCATGCTGAGCGATGTACTGGACACGACCATCCGCGATCCGGAGCAGGCTGCCCGGACTCTGAACACGGAAGTCATTGGAAGCTTGCCGTCGGTCAAGACGTGGCGAGGCCGGCTTGGCCCGGTACTGGCAGGCGATGGGTCCGCCAACGCCCTGATCCGTAGCGGTGAAGCGGGTGAACAGGCCATCGCAGGCTATGAGGAGGCGATACGAACGCTTCGCAATTCGATCCTGTTGTCTGACGTCGACAGGCGCGTTCGTACGATGCTGGTGACCAGCGCTTCGCCGAGCGAAGGCAAGTCCACCACGGCCGCCCACCTGGCTCTGACCCATGCCGAGCAGGGACGTCGTACCTTGTTGATTGACGGCGACTTGCGCCGGCCCAGCGTGCACCGCCGGTTCAACATCCAAGCCACTCGCGGTTTATCCAATGTGTTGACGGCGGAATGCGGCTGGCGGGAACTGCTGGTTTCACCCGAGCTGGTTCCGGACCTGCATATCCTTCCGGCTGGGCCGCCTTCGCGCCGGGCCTCGGACCTCATCGGCCGCGGTCTTGAGGAGATGCTTGCGGAGGCAGCCGGCGACTATGACCTGATCGTACTGGATGGTCCTCCGCTGCTTGGCTTCGCCGAACCGCTGCCGATGGCCACGATCGTGGATGGAGTCCTTGTGGTTACCCGTGCCGGACAAACCAACCGCAAAGCCGTAGGAAGCGTGCTCGCGACGCTGCGGCGGATGCGCGCCCATATCCTAGGCGTGGTGCTGAACGAAGTTCACAAGGAGATGAGCGACAGCTACTACTACTACGGGCACTACAGCAAATACTACCAAGCACAAGGAAAAGCCTAGAGTGTATGACTGAGATCAAGCCTGGCTGGCACCTGGCGCCACACCAGGTGACGGTGTTGCGCCAGTTGGCCTGCTGTGACGATCATCGATTCCGCGCCTTGGACCCGGCCGAGCCGTACGCGGAAAACCGTTTTCCCGTACGCGGGGATTCAAACCCCGTCTATGGGGCCCTGCGATCCCTGCTGATGAGTATGGGCCTGGACGCGGCCCGCTACGGACAGGCAGACTGGAACCCGCTCGGAGAGATCCTCCACCGCGGGCAAAGAGTGGTTGTGAAGCCGAACCTGGTTTTCCACAAGCACTACAAAGGAGGAAGTCTGCACACGGTGGTAACGGATCCGCGGCTAATCCGTGCCGTTTGCGACTTTGTCTTTCAGGCAATCGGGGAGGAAGGGGAAATCATTCTGGGGGACGCGCCTCTGCAATCGGCTGACTGGGACGCTCTGATTGCAAGCACAGGACTGAACCTGTTGCCCGATTTCTACGGGAAATTCGGGCTGCGGCTTTCCCTGGTCGACTTCCGTACGCTGGCCACCACGGACGTACGGGGTCTCAAATGCAGCCCGCGGCCGCTGGCGGGCGACATCCACGGGTACAAAGCAGTGGACTTTGGCGCCCACAGCCTGCATGCGGGGCGTGATTGGCGGCGTTTCCGCGTAACCAATTACAACCCGGAACATATGCTCCGCCACCATAACGCAGAGACACACGAATATCTCATCTCCGGCTCCATATTGACCGCGGATGCCGTGATCAATCTGCCAAAACTGAAAACTCACCGAAAGTCAGGCTTGACCTGTGCGTTGAAAAACATGGTCGGCATCAATGGTTGCAAGGATTGGCTGCCGCATCACAGCGTGGGTGGTACCGACCGGGGCGGGGATGAATATCATGGCTCCAGCGAGTGGAAGCGGTTCACCTCCTGGATGGTGGAGCGGGAGGAAGAAACCCGATCGTTTGTTCGAAAGTTCGGATGGAACACGGCGCGGAAGCTGTTCTGGAAAATCGGGTCCACGGTCACCGAAGATGTGTCCTGGGAAGGCTCCTGGCATGGCAATGACACGCTATGGCGCACGATCTTGGATTTGAACAGGGCAGCGCGGTACGCCGATCAGAACGGCCATCTGCAAGAGGAGCCGCAGCGGGCAATTCTCACAATCGCCGACGCGATCCTGGCAGGGGAAGGGGAAGGCCCGATGGCCCCATCGCCGGTCCCGATGGGATGCCTGATTGGGTCTATGAACCCGCTGGCCGCCGAAATCGCCGCCTGCCGGCTGGCCCAATGGCCGCAACAGATTCTCAAAACGGTGGATGGAGCGTTCCCAATCCAACGCTACCCGCTGGCCGGCTTTGACCGGTCTCAATTGGATATTGCTTGCTCTGACATGCAGGCGGGCCAGATCAGGCCGGTCCCACTTTCGACTATCTCCAGGTTCCTCACTCCGCCGCGAGGATTTCAACAAGCGTTTTCCAGGCAGGCGATCGCAGCCGGTACCTGGCAATGAAAGTTCTGCACTTAGTGGCCAGTCTCGCAACCGGTGGAGCCGAAAAGCAATTGCATCTACTCTGCGAGGCGACGAAAGGCTCGATCGAACATCACGTACTTGCTGTGTTGCGAGGCGGCCGATGGTCAGAACCTCTGCGCCAATCCGGGGTCGGCCTCATCCAACTGAATCTGCCCACCCTACGCACTCCACTGGCGGTAATGCGAATCCGGGAGGCTTTAGCCATGATCAGGCCGGACGTGGTGCAGTGCTGGCTGCCATCCATGAACATTGCCGGAGCCATTGCTGCCCGCACGGTTACAGGGTTGAAATGCCCGGTGATCGCCTCGGTAAGAAACGTCGATGACTGGAAGGGTTTCCTCTACCGGTTGCTCGAACGGTGCGTGTCGCCTTTGTGGGATGCGGTGATTTGCAACTCCTACTCGGGCAGCTTGATAACGCGGCGGGCTGGAGTCCCGGAAGGAAATATCCACGTTATCCCCAATGGAATTCCGCACCGTCGCATGGCCGATGAGAACGAGGTCGCCCAGGCCAGAATAGACCTCAGGCTGGGCAGGGACGAATTTGTAGTCTGTACAGCAGGCAGGCTGACAGGACAAAAGCGGGTGGATCGTTTCCTGCGCGTGGCCGCCTCGGTGGCATCGATGACGCCCCGGAGCAGATTTCTCATAGCCGGAAGTGGTCCCCTGCAGACCGAATTGACCCGGTTGGCTGAATCCATCGGTCTGCGGAACAACGTGCGCTTCTTGGGAGCGCTGTCCGATGTTCGGCCGGTGCTGGCGGCATCCGATGCGTTCGTACTGTGTTCGGAGCGCGAAGGAACCTCCAACGCCATTCTCGAAGCGATGCAGGCCGGAGCCGTTCCGGTGGTGACCGATGTCGGCGATAACCGTCGCATCGTATCCGACCACGTAACTGGCCGGATACTGGCTCCCGAGCAGATGCCGGGAGCTCTGGTTGAGCTTGCCTCAGCGCCCAGTCTGCTCGCCAGGATGCGGGAAAGGGCGTCGGAGGCCGCCTCGGCCTACACTGTTTCCGCCATGGCGAATGCAACCGTTGAAATTTATCAAAAAGTGATGCCTCGAAGATGCATGGAGCCCATTTATGAGAAAGCCTGAATCGCCGCTCCAGCGGCCCGCACGAATCCTGTTTCTGGACTACACCAACAAGATTGGGCTGGGGGGCGGACAGAGGAGTCTGGCCCTGCTGCTGCGCCATCTGGACCGGTCCCTTTTTGAACCGGTAGTGGCCTGTCCGGCCGGCGAGCGTTTCCGCCAGCTGGTGGACCCGTCCGTACGGATTGTGGAACTGGAATTGGACAGCCGATTCAAGGATATGTCACGGTTCAGCGCAAGCTGGACCAGCCTGCCGGCCGCGATGGCCGGATCCTGGACCGCCGTTCGCCGTCTGCGAGCTCTGATCCAGGAATGGAATTTCGACCTGATTCATGCCAACAACCTGAAGATGTTCTGGCTTGCTCTGGCGGCGGCCCGAGGCACCAACACGCCCATCCTTTGGCATGTCAGGGACATCTACCCACAAACCGTGCTGAACGCCACCATGTGCCGCATGGCGGCCTACGGCGCATCCCGCGTCATCGCCGTTTCCAAGGCCGTAGCGGCGCAGTTTCACAGCGCCAATGTTGAGGTGATCTACAACGCGGTTGAGTTGCCTTGCCCAGAGGGTTTGGAAGAACTGGGCCAACAGTTCCGGCGCCACTATTCGATTCCGCCCGAGTCGGTGGTCACCGGCTACGCCGGGCGCCTGGACGGTTGGAAGGGAATCGATACCCTGATCGAGGCCATGGCCCGTACGGGGCTGGCCCAGCAAGGACACCGGCTCGTCCTGGTGGGAGAGGGGCCGGAGCGCAACAACCTGGCCGAATTAGCCACCAGGTGTGGCATCTCCGATGCGGTGCACCTGATCCCCTATCAGTCCGCTATGGCTTCCGTCTACAGCGCCATGAACGTGTGTGTGCAGCCTTCGGTGGAACCTGATCCTTTCCCACGATCCGTGATTGAGGCCATGTCGTTTGCCCGGCCCGTGATTGGCAGCAATTCAGGTGGAATTCCCGAGGCCATTGAAGAAGGCGTCACCGGGTTTTGTTTCGAGCCCGGAGATGTGGACGCGCTCAGCCGCCTGATGGTCAAGCTGGCGCCCAACCCGGAATTGGCCCTCCGAATGGGATCCGCGGGCCGCCGGCGATGCGAAAAGATTTTTTCGGCGGCGGGGCAGGCAGAACATTTAAGGAGCTTGTACGCGCAGGAGATGAGGGGAGCTGCCCGGGCGCAGGCGGCCTGAGGAGGGGACGCGATGCGATTCGCCATTCGTGATGACGACGCCTGCTTTTTCACCCGGCCCGAGCAACTCGATCAGGTCTGGGGACGGATTCTGCCCTACGCTCCGGTCTCGCTGGCCGTGACTCCCTTCGCCCTCGAGCCGTTTCACCTCGGAGACTTGCAGCGGTTCTACCAGGGTAGCCAACCGCAAGCGCTGACCGGGAACAAGGACCTGGTGGATTGGATGAAGCAACATTTGGCAGGAGGAACGATTTCGGTGATGTGCCACGGGCACACGCATGAGTACAAGCGAGTGGCGCAGGACCGTCTGCTGGCCGAGTATGTCTGGAAAAATGGCAGCCGGCTGATTCAGGAAACCAGGGAGTCCAAACGGCATCTGGAGTCTGCGCTGCAGGTGGCAGTCCGCACGTTTGTACCGCCCGGCAATTCCATTTCGCGGGCGGGTCTTGAGGCGGTCGGTGAGTGCTTTCCCAATGTGCTGGCGACTCTATCACTCCGCCGCTGGCACGACTTGAGGATGGAATGGAGTTGTTGGAAAAGCTACGCGCGCCGCCTCTATTGCCAGTTGCGCTACGGAGCGCCGGTCCCGGACGGAGACCGAGTGGCCGGCGTCCGGCTATTTCCATCCTATTCCCTAACCGCGGGGACGAGTTGGAATTGGCTGGCTCAGCGATTCGAACTCTGCCACGAGCTGGGGGCGGGTTTCATCGTCGCTCTCCACTACTGGGAAGTAGAGGGTGAAGTAAGGGAGATTTTAGAGCGCTTGTTGGATCTCGCCTCCCGGCGCGGATGCGAGTTTGTCCACTGCCAGGAAGTTTTCCAGCAGGCTTGATCGAACCGGCAACTCCGCCACAACGGGTGTTGCCAGCAATCACTTGAAATCGAGGCCAGGAGAAATGGGATATTTGGAAGATTTTGTCACGCGGAATCCGTTGAAGCGCTATGTGGTGGACCACATGAGCCGGTACCGCCGCGACATTGCCTCCACCTACCGTGAGCAAAAGGGGCTGGAGAAGGCAACTGTCGATCGTCTGCAGGCCTTTCAACAGGACCGGCTGCGCAAGCTCCTCACCGTGGCCCGCGCCAGTGCCTACTACCGGCGCATCCTGGATGGGTTCGCGAAATCGCCGGACGCGTTCGGCTTGGAGGATCTGCGCGACTTTCCTTTTCTGACCAAGGACATTCTGCGATCGGAAGAGGCGTCCTTATGTGTGTCAGGTGCCGAGGGCGCTTTTGAAAACTTCAGCGGCGGATCTACTGGAATTCCGATCCGCTTCCTGCAGGACTACGGCTATAAGGTGCAGATGAGCGTTTCCACGCGATGCTGCAATGAGCTGGCAGGCACCTTCACTGGCGCGCGCGTGGCCAAGCTCTGGGGCGCGCCGCAGGACCGGCGCCAGATTGAAGGATGGGGCGGCAAGGCCAAATTGTGGGCGCTGAACATGCGCTATTACGACACCTTTGACATGGGTCCGGAGCGAATGAAGCTCTACCACCGGCAGATGGAGCAGTTTCAACCCGACCTGATCCAATCCTATGCCTCGTCCATTTTTCTTATGGCCAAATACCTGCGGGAAAACGGGATTCGCCCCACCTATCCGCGCCTGTCCATCATCACGGCGGCTGAGAAGCTGTTCCCGCACATGCGGCAGGAGATTGAACAGGCGTTCGGTGTGCCAGTCTACGACCGGTATGGGAGCCGGGAAGTGTCCGCGATGGCGGCTGAGTGCTCCTGCCACGACGGACTCCATATCCAGATGCCCGGCTACATTGTGGAGACCATCGATCCGGAAACCGGCCGCCCGGTGGAGGAGGAGCCCGGCGAGATTGTGATTACCGTGCTGGCCAATCACGCCATGCCTTTCCTGCGATACCGGATCGGCGACATGGGGACGATCACCCGCAAACCATGCGCCTGTGGAAGGACGCTGCACAGGTTGCGCGAAATCATCGGGCGGACCTCGGACAACTTTCTAATGCCGGATGGGCGCATCGTGCATGGCGAATACTTCACGCACCTGTTCTATGGGCGCGACGGGATCCGGCAGTTTCAGTTTGTGCAACACTCGCGCCACCAGTTCACGCTGCGGATTGTACCCTCTGTTTCCTATTCCGGTGAGTTGGCCGGGCGGTTGGAATCTGAGATCCGGGCCATGATCGGGGCCAGGCCGCAATTGAACATTGAGATCCGGGATCAGATTCCGAAGACCGCGTCGGGCAAGTATCGATTTACGGTTTCGCATGTGACTACAGAGGAGATGATCGCGGAGAGAGGATGATGAGCGCTCGGTCCAATGATACGGGGAATCCGCTGGTGGCCCTCTATGATGTGGGAACGGCGGTTTATCCGGAGCCGCCTTTCCACCCCGGTTTCCGCCACCCTGACTACAGCCAGCCAGGCGTCTCCTCCACACCCAATCCGGTCTATGAAGCGGTCCGGGAACTATTTCGGATGTTGGGGATGGATGAGCAAGGCTATGGTGGACCGAACTGGAATCCGCTTGGTGACCTGATCCGTCCGGGTTCGCGTGTACTACTCAAGCCGAATCTGGTCCGCCACTACCACCCCTACGGATTGGACCCGCAATCTCTAGTGACCAGCGGTTCTTTGATCCGCGCCGTTTGTGACTACGCACTCAAAGCGGCCGGGCCCGACGGCCAGGTGGTGATCGCGGACGCTCCGCTGCAAAGTTGCGACTTTGCTTCCGTGCTCAAGCTGTCGGGATTGGACCAGGTAGCGCAATACTACCAGCGGATTGGACTCCCGGTTCAGGTGCGCGACCTTCGGCTGGTGCGGGCAGTGGTGGACCGCAGTTCGGTGTACGGCAAGGTGCTGGTCCAGGAGAAGAACCCGGGCGATCCGCTCGGCTATACGGGACTGGATTTAGGGCCCGTGAGCCTGCATGCGAAACGGTCGACGGCGGCTGGCAAGTACCGGGTGACCTGCTACGATCCGTCCCGGATGGAACGGCATCATGGCGAAGGCCGCCATGAATACGTCATCGCAAACACCGTCCTGGAAGCCGATGTTGTCCTCAACCTCCCCAAGATGAAGACGCATCACAAAGCGGGTATTACCGGAGCGCTGAAGAACTTTGTCGGGATCAATGGGCACAAGGATTGCCTGCCGCACCACGTGCAGGGCTCGGCCCAGGAGGGCGGGGATGAATACAGACAGGCCAGTTGGATCAAGAGCGTGGACAGCCGGCTGCTCGACTCCAAAGAGGGGGTCGGCGGGTTGCTCATAAAAAAGGGCATGGCGCTGGCACACAAGATTCTCTATGCCGCGCACATGCGCCAGGACGGGAATGGATATTGGGAAGGGAGCTGGTACGGCAACGACACCATCAGCCGGACGACAGTGGATCTGAATCGCATTGTCCGCTACGCGGCCCGCGACGGAAGCCTGTGCCCGCAACCGCAACGCACCGTCTTTTCGATTGTGGATGGGATCATCGCCGGCGACCGGGATGGGCCGCTGGCGCCGACTCCGAGGCCAGCCGGGATGTTGTTGGCCGGATTCAACCCGGTGGCGGTGGATCTTGCCATGGCGCGCATCATGGGCTTTCGGCACCAGGCGATTTCGACTCTGCGTCATGCACTGGACCGGGAACACGACTATCCGCTAGTGAATTTCCAGGCCTGTGATCTGCGGACCATTTCCAATCAGAGGCAATGGTGCGGGATGGATCCGAATCAGCCGGGAGCGCATCTGGGTTTCGTGCCCCATAAGGGATGGCGGGGGCACATCGAACTATGAACATTCTCTTTATCAACCGGATGATGGGAACCGCCTGGGGGGGCGGTGAGAACTACGATTTCAACCTCGCCAAAGGTCTACAGCAAATGGGACACCAGGTAATTTTTCTGACCGGCCGCAAACCCGGTACGCCGGCCCAGACATCGATCGACGGCCTGGAGATGATCTCGTTTGAAACGCCATACTTGCGCCGGTACATGTATGAGTTGGCCGGCAAGATCGCCCTGGTGCCGGGACTGATGGCGCAACTGGACCTGCACCTGTTCCGGCGCAAAGTGAAGCGGATCCTGCGGTCATTGATTCCGAACCGGTCCATTGACCTGGTCCAGATCCTGGGCGTCCCGGAGCTGGCCGAATCCGTGGCGGGGTTGGGAATGCCGGTTGCCATGCGGTTCCCCGGTCCTCCGGCGTGGTTCCACGACAGGCGGCTGAGGCGGTTTCATGCCAAGTCGCGCACGGCGATTTTCTCGCACGGAGATACGGTGAACTACTTCCGCCGCCGGTTAGGCATCGGAATCGAGGAGATTCCGCCGGGAGTGCTGCCGCAGTTGTACAGTCCCGGGACGCCGGAGTCGCGGCGGATCCACCGCGAGCGAATGGGGATCGGGCAGGAGGATCTTGTGTTGATCAGTGTAGGGCGCTTGATCGAGGGCAAGGGTCACGACTTTCTCCTCGACGCGATGGAGTCCCTGGTGGAACGTAACCGCCGGACCAAGCTTCTGCTGGTAGGTGAGGGAACATTGCGCGCCCAGTTTGAAAGAAAGATTGAACGGCTACGTCTCCAAAATCACGTGATCCTTACTGGCCACCTGCCCAAGGAAGGAGTGGCCCGTTGCCTCGGTTTGTCGGACATTTTTTGCCTCTTCTCCGACTATGAGAACTACTCGAACGCCGCGCTGGAGGCCATGTCGTGTGGCTTGCCTGTGATTGCCAGCCGTGTTGGAGGATTCCCGTTGCAGGTGGAAGTTGGCTCGAACGGCTACCTGGTCAGTCCTGGTGACCAGGGCCAATTCCTGGAATACGTGGCGAGCATATCGGCTCGTCCCGATTTGAGGCAGTCGTTGTCGGCCGGGGCGCGCCGATTCGCATCCGGTTTTTCCTGGCCGGAAGCTGCCAGGCGAGTCAATGACCTTTATGAGAGGACCGTGGTCCATTAGTGATCGCCCACAGAGCCTTGCTACACGTTCCGATCGTCAGAAATTTTAGCCTTTCCGTGGCCAGTCGCGCGGTGAGTATGGGCGCGAACCTCGCCTACGTTGCCGTCACCGCGCGGCACTTTTCTCTCCAGGATGTGGCCGTCATCGCGATCATTGGGATCCTTACCATCCTGATGGACACCGGCAAGGGGTTGGGACTCGGAACCTACCTGCTCAAGCACCTGCCCAAGCTGCCGCCGCAGGGAGACCCGAGGGCGGCCTCGCTTGTGCTCAGCTATCTGGTCTACTCCGCCGCGATACCGGCGATGGTGGCTCTGTTGTCGGCCGTCGCGGCGGCGTCAATAGCGAAATATTTTCTCGGAAACGGGCAGTCGGCAGGCCTGGTGCGGCTCGGCCTTTTGATCGGACTGCTTACAGTGCTCACCAACACCAATCTCGTGATTTTGCAGGCCAGGCAGAAGTTCGGATCCTATGCCGGCCAGACGATTCTCAGCAGCCTGTGTCAAAGGCTGTTTCCGATCTTGCCGGTGCTGTGGATGAAAGCAGATTTGCAGTCATTTCTCAGCTGGTCCTGCGCCTTTGCGGCAGCGGGATTGGTGGCCAGTTGCGCTCCGCTGACCGGAACCATGCAGGGGGCGGCACTGCTGGCGCCACGCGATTTTTGGCCTGAATCCAGGCACTTCTACTACGCCTCACTACTCCGCTTTGGCTCTACTCAACTGGATCAAGTCATTGCAGCGGCCATGTTTTCCCCGGCCACCTTGGCCGTCTACTACATGCTTCGCAGGCTCTATTCCATGGCCGCCCTGACCATCAATTCACTGATGGATGCCTTGGTGCCGGACTTGTCCAGGCAAGCGGGCGCGGACACAGAGGCGGCGCGGGGCCGGATGCAGAGATGGGTGCGGGGATCCATCATGGCAGGCGGGGTGGGCGGAGCAATGCTGGCGGGAAACGGCCGTCTGCTGACTCGATTGGCGCTGGGAGATGGATATGCGGAAGACCAGCTGCTGATCGTTCTGTTTTCGCTGGCCGCCTTTTCTTATCTCCTCTTTACTTTGGGCCAGGTGAACCTGATGTTGTTTCAAGATCCGCACCGGAGCCTGCGGCTGGCTTTACTGGCCGCGATTCTGAATACGGTTTTGACTCCGCTGCTGGCATCGATTGCGGGCCTGCGTGGGCTTCCGCTCGCGATGTCGATCAGCTACCTGCTGAGCCTGGAACTGGTTCGCAGGGCGGCGCCGGATGCCTATTGGAAACAGTCACGGCTCTGGACCGCCGTTGGAATCATTCTTGCGGCCGGGCTGCTGGCCGCTGCCGCGCCCTGGGCAGGGGAGGCGTGGGTGCAGGCAATAACAGTCAACGCGCTGATCCTGCTCGCGAGCTCTCTTTGGATCCATCGCCACTGGGATCAAGTGATGTTCACAATCCGCAGGCCGGCATAGGGAGGATACACATGGCGACATTGATTGATACAGTCCGATCGAATCCAGCGCAGCAAGAACGGTTCTCCTTCGCTGCGCCAGCCTCGCAGCAGGTGTCCTCGTCCGGGCTTTCCCTGATTCCGGGCCTGATCGGGTTGATGATTGCCGTCGTGGCCTACTGGACATCCTCCATCTGGCTGCTTTGCACAGCCGTGATCCCTTTTCTTTGGATGGGTCTCGCTTCGCCGGTTCGCCTGGTGGAGATGCTTCTGTTTACCACACCCGTATTCCCCGTGATCCGGTTCGTGCAGGAAGCGGTGCAGGCTAGGAGAGTCTCTACCAAAGGATTGTTTCTCTCCGTGGATGACCCGCTGATTGCCGCGCTGGTGGTGGTCTGGGCGATTCGCGTTTTTCAAAAAACCCGTGTGGCACGGGAACTGTTCCCGTCCGCTTTGCTTTGGCTGGCCATCCTCTACCCGAGCGTAATCGCCATTAATGCAACCCGCCTGGACTTCGGCGAAGTTACCGTAAGCGCGCTTTACTACCTGAAGTGGTTGCAATACGCCATGCTCGTTTTTGCCATTCCGCAGATGGTTCCCTCGGCGCAGGTCCCACGGCTTCTGGCCAACTCGCGGCGAGTTGTGACGCTGGTGATCTGCCTTTCCGCCTCCTTCGCGACATATGAAGTGGCGGAATCATTTCGCACGGGAACCTATTCCGCGAATGCGCTCTTTCCGCGGGCATCGGCTTTCTTCGGAACCTTGGACCCGTTACGGTTTGGGGCGTCGGAAGATCCGGTCAATTTTGGCGTCTACGCCATGGTGGCCGGCTCGATCGCGATTGGGCTGTTTTCCACCAAAGCCAGGGCCGGCGGAGCGTTGACTCTGGCTGGCATCATTGCTTCCGCGCTTGCCCTGCTGTTGAGCGCTTCCAGGGCTCCGATCCTCTCCGCGGCGCTGGCGCTGGGCAAGATTCAAAAGCTGCGCCCCGCCCATGTGATGGCTCTCGTGCTGTTGGTCGCGCTGGGCGGCCTTGTCACGGTGGCGGTTTTCCCTGAGATGCTAACCATCACAATGGAGCGGTTTGAAGCAATCGGAGACTTTCAGGGCGCGTCGGAGAACTCCGCCTCTGACCGGCTGATGATTGCGCTGAACTCTCCTGTCTTTGAAGTGGATCAGTATTGGCTGGTAGGGCACGGTTTTTTCTCCTACCGTTTCGTGGCCGAGGAACATCTGGCACGGCTGACGAACGGTGTAAGCCGCAGCTTGTACAACTTTCTTCTAACCGCCTGGTACGATGCGGGGCCGGCGGGCCTGGTGCTTTGGTTGGCGGTATTCGTGCAGATTAATCGCCGCCTGTCGATGGCCTCGACCACTTCCCCTTCCGACCATGTGCGGTCACTCGCCACCGGGCTGCGGGGAGCGCTTTGGGGATTGACGCTGGCCTCCATGTTCGGGGAGGTTCCTTACGCCTGGCGTGTCATGGGATTTTTCTACACTTGTCTGGGAATCTGCCTGGCCGGTGATTTCCACTACCGGCGTCAAATTCCAGTGCGGACGGTAAGGGCGTGAAGGTACTGCAAGTGGGGAAGTTTTATCCACCGCGTTGGGGAGGGATGGAAACCGTCTTGAAGGACATCTGCGAAACGGTTGATCACGCGGTTGATTTGAAGGTTGTCGTGGCCAATGAAGCCTTGCATACGGTCCGCGAGAGATGTTCCGGAATCGACCTCACGCGTCTGGCCAGTCTGGGAACCTGGTTTTCACAGCCGCTGGTCCCGGGTCTGCTCGCTCTATTTCGCAAAACGGATGCGGACCTGGTGCATCTGCATGAACCAAACCCACTCGCCATGGTTGCCTTCCTGGTGTCCGGCTGCCGGAGCAAGTTGGTGGTTCACTACCATTCCGATATCGTGCGGCAACGGCGCCTCCGTCTCCTCTACCGCCCGTTGTTAAACCTCGCTCTGGCCAGGGCGCATTCGATTGTTGTCGGCAGCCGGCAACTGATGGAATCTTCGCCGGTCCTTGCCCCGTTCCGATCCAAGTGCGTAGTGATCCCCTTCGGGATCGAATTGACGCCATTTTTGGCTGTGCCCAGCCGGCCGCCGGCCACCGGCGAACCGCTGATTCTAGCGGTAGGGCGGCTGAGCTACTACAAGGGATTTCAGCATCTGATCGAGGCCATGAAAGGACTGTCAGCCCGGCTTGTCATTGTTGGAGAAGGGGAGCTGCGCCCGGAACTGGAGAAGTTGATACGCGGTTTGCGTCTGGAGGACCGCGTCCGTCTGGAAGGCAACGTGGCAACCCAGGATCTGGTCTCCTGGTATGCCAAAGCCGACATTTTCTGCCTGCCCTCCTGTCATAGCAGTGAGGCCTTCGGGCTGGTCATGGTGGAAGCGATGGCGGCCAGCCTTCCCGTAGTCAGTACCAATTTGCCAACCGGAGTCCTGGCGGTCAACGCTCACCGCGAGACAGGACTGGTAGTGCCGCCCGCGCAGGCCAGTGGACTCCAACAGGCCTTGGGCGAGCTCGTACGGAATCCCGTATTGCGAGAACAGATGGGCCGGAACGGGCGAGCGAGGGCGTTGGAACTGTTTAGCCGGGAAAGGATGGGCGAGAACATTCTTGCTCTCTATCATGCGGTTTCCGCCGGACAGCCGGCCGGCGCCGAAAACGCCGCCAGGGCCCACACTCCATGACGAACTCTATTTTCCTCATCAGCGCTGTTTCTTTTCTGCTTACGCTGGGGCTCACCCCTTTGGTCCGGGACACGTTTCTGCGTTTGGGTATGCTGGACCGGCCGGACGGATCGCGTAAGCTGCACCGGAACGCGGTTCCCCGCGTCGGCGGCATTTCGATCACCTTTGGGTATTTGGCCGCCTATGGAGTGCTGTTGATGCTGCCCGTGCCGGAAGGATCGATCCTTCACAAGGAATTGCCGCTTATTACGAGACTGCTGCCCGCCGTAGCCATCATTTTTGTGACAGGATTGCTGGACGATGTGTTTGGTCTCAAGCCCTGGCAGAAACTGACCGGCCAGATGGCGGGAGTTGTGTTGGCGATGTTGGCCGGTGTGCGCATTCTGGGTCTGGCCGGGTACGTGGTGCCCGGTCCTTTGGGCCTGCTGCTCACTGTGGCCTGGCTCATCGGTTGCACCAATGCCTTTAATCTGATTGACGGTCTGGATGGTCTGGCTTCCGGGATGGGTTTGTTTGCGATCCTGACAACATTTATTGCCGCGCTTTTGCACGGCAATGAGATGCTTGCGCTGGCCACGCTGCCGATGGCTGGATGCCTGCTGGGATTCCTCCGTTACAATTTCAACCCGGCGTCGGTATTTCTGGGCGACAGCGGAAGCCTGCTGATCGGATTCATGCTCGGCTGCTATGGAGTGATCTGGAGTCAGAAATCGGCCACCCTGCTTGGCATGACGGCCCCCTTGATGGCGATGGCGGTTCCGTTGCTCGACACTATGCTGGCCATCGCCAGACGCTGGCTGCGCGGGCAACCGATTTTCAGCGGCGACCGGGGCCATATTCATCACAAGTTACTGGATAAGGGTCTCACGCACCGGCGGGTGGTTCTTCTTCTTTACCTGGCCGGAAGCGTCTACGCGGCTCTCAGCCTGCTGCAATCGATGACGTCCCACCACTATGGAGGAGCGATTGTCGTACTGTTCTGTTTGGTTACCTGGGTGGGTGTTCAGCATCTGGGATACGCCGAGTTCAGCGCCGTTGGCCGGGTTCTGTTTGGGGGGGCGGTGAGAATGGCTCTCAACGGCCAGATCAGTTTGCAGGCCGCCAAAGCCGGGATCGCCGCCTGTCAGGATATGGAACAATGCTGGCTCTGTTTACGGCAAACCAGCGAGCTGTTCGGATTTTCCGGAATTCAGGCCCGCCTCAACGGAGGGTCTTACTTGCATCTGGATGCCGCCGCGGATGCAGAGGAGTGCTGGCAGTTGCGGATCCCCTTGCCGAACGGAGATTTCCTCCATCTATCGCATCGCATGAACGCTCTGGGGCAGCAAGCGGTTGTCATGCCACTGGTGCAGATTCTCCGGCAGGGATTGGAGGATCGGTTGTCCGCTTTGGCTTCCACTGGTCACGCAGTCGGGGAAACGGTTCACACCGATGTCGTATCCCTGCTTGGTCTGCAAACCTCCATAGATAGTTTCGAAACAGCGCGGCGCGAGGCATCCGTGAGGACATCGGCCCATGTCTAGTTGGGCCCTTGGCGCAAGGCGCGCTCGAATCGATTGGATCACTGGGCTGCTGGTTTGGAGCACGCTCACCATTTCCGTCCAGGGATACTGGGCGACGGGCCTGTTCCAGGCCGGGCTCCTGATCCTCACGCTGTCCATGGTCTTGATGGCGCGCCCGACCCAGCCGCGGCCAGCCTTGGATTTGCCATCGTCGCTGGTGGCGGCGCCTCTGCTCTGCGGACTGCTGCAACTGGCCGCTGGAACAAGCCAGTATGCGCACGCCACCCGGATCGCCACCTTGCAATGGGCCGCTCTATTCTGTCTTGCCCTCCTGATCAGGAATGCTCTGCGGGTGCCGGAGTTGTTGCACCGTTTCCTGGCGATCTTTTTGGGCACCGCCGTCGCCTTGGCGCTGTACGTCCTCTTGCAGCCTTACATGGGCGAATATCATCTGGGAGGCCTGCTCCCGGTGCGTACGGAAGACATGGCCGGGCCATTTCAAAACAGGAATACCTATGCCAGTTTCGTGGAATTGGCCGTTCCCGTGGCCGGTTGGCAAGCCTTCCGCCACCGCCGGAACAGTTGGATTTATTGGACGGCCATTGGAGTCATGTTTGCGAGCGTGGTCAGTTCCGCCTCCCGCGCGGGCAGTATTCTGGTGGCCTCCGAGATGGCGGCGCTGATGGGGATTGCCTGGTGGAAAAGGGTAGCCCATGGCCGGACAATTCTTATTGCCATGGCTCAAATGACGGCATTGGCGGCCGGCTGGGTCCTGCTGGCGGGATGGGAGACTCTCTGGACCCGGCTCCAATTCAGCGACCCCTTTGTTTTCCGGCGCGACATTTTTGCTTCCGCGATCGAGATGATCCGCGCGCGCCCCTGGAATGGATTCGGACTCGGGACCTTTTCCTACACCTATCCCCAATTTGCCCGCTTCGACGCCGGTAAGCTCGTCAACTTTGCCCATAACGACTGGCTGCAATGGGGAGCCGAAGGCGGGCTCCCGTTGTTGGGAGCGATTGCCATACTCGCAGTATGGTGCATCCGGCCGGCTTGCAGGAATCTCTGGGGACTAGGCGTATTGTTCGTGTTCCTGCATGCGCTGGTGGATTACCCGATGCAGCGGGCCGGGCTGGCCGGTTGGGTGGTTGCCCTGGTGGCAGCGCTCGGCGCGGCCGAATCTGCTGGCTCAGCCAGTCACTCGCAGCAGGCGGAACCCAGCATCCTTCATGCGCCGCGCCTCCAGGAAGTTGCGGCCGTCCAATAGGATCTTTTCCCGCGGGCTGTGCTGTTGGGAAACCTGCATCTGCCTGGCCATATTCTCCCAATCGAGCCTCTGATACTCCTGCCATTCCGTCACCAGGATCAGCGCATCGGCGTCGCGCGCCACATCCTCTCCCTTTTCGCAATAGTGAATGCCGGCTTGCTGAAACTCACGTCTGGCGCGGTCCATGGCCACCGGGTCATGCGCCAGTACCTTGCAACCACGCGCGAGCAGCGCATTTGCGATCTCCAACGAGGGAGCATCGCGCAGGTCATCGGTGTCTGGTTTGAATGCCAGGCCCAGAATTCCGATAGTCTTACCCTTCAGGATTTTTAGCTCGGCCAGCAGCCTTTCCACCACGCGCTCTCTTTGGCGCCGGTTCACCTCGCGGGCCGCCGTCACAATGGGCATCGCCAGTCCATATTCAGCCGCCGTGGAGACAAGGGCCGAGGTGTCCTTTCCAAAACAGGAGCCTCCCCATCCGAGGCCCGCCTGCAGAAACCCAGTCCCGATTCTGTTGTCCAGCCCGATCCCCCTTGCCACCAGCGTAACGTCAGCCCCAACTTTTTCGGCCAGTTGTCCGATCTCATTGATGTAGCTGATTTTGAGCGCCAGAAAAGCATTGGCGGCGTACTTGATCAATTCGGCCGAAGCCAAATCCGTTGTCACCAGGGCCACGCCTTGTAAACCGTCCGGCCTCGGCAGATAGGAAGGCGCGGAAAAACTCTGCTCCAGCAACGGGCGGTACAAGGCGTTCAGAAGCTCCATTGCCCGGCTGGAATCGGCGCCCACCACCACACGGTCCGCGTACAAGCTGTCGTGCAGGGCGGTCCCTTCGCGCAAAAACTCCGGATTTGAGGCGACCGCAAACCGGCCATCGGGCTTGCTCCCTCTATGCGCGGTATAGGATTCGCGAATCAAGGACTCCACCCAATTGCCGCTTCCGATCGGTACCGTGGACTTGTTCACCACCACCGTGAAGCCTTCGCCCAGGTGCTCGCCGGCGGATTGCGCGGCCGCCCGCAAGTACTTGAGATCGGGGGAGCCGTCCGGCGATGGCGGAGTACCCACTGCGACAAAGACCACGCTCGCCTCCGGGATGGCTTCCGCATAACTGGTGGTAAAGCTCAGCCGCGCCCTCACCTCAGCCATCATCTCGGCCAGATGTGGTTCGTATATGGGGCACTCCCCACGTTTGAGCGAGTCGATCTTGGATGCATCTACATCCAGGCAGCGGACTTCATGACCAAGCCAGGCCAAACAGACTCCTGTGGTCAGGCCTACGTAACCGGTTCCTATGATTGCGACTTGCATGAAAATGAGTGTGGGGTGCTAGACGCGGTAGCGCCTTCTCCTTTATAACATCGGCAACGATTGGCGCCAACCTTACACACGCGCCCTATCTCAAGCAGCCAGCCGTTCCGCCGCCGCTACTGGCTCGGGGAGCAATTGCTCGGTCGGATCGATCTTGAACCAAAGCAGTGCGCTCACCCCCGTCAACACGGCCATCGGAATCAACGGAGCATCGTAGCTGCCGTAGATGGTCACAATCTTGCCAAAGGCGACGGAGGTGAGAAAGCTGCCAATCTGCCCGGCGGTGTTCATCGCTCCGGTCACCGCGCCCGCGTGTTTGCGCCCAATGTCCAGGCAGACCGCCCAGGCCACGGGCAGCATGAAATCGGACCCGGCATATCCCAACGCCAGAAAAACCACCGATGCCATCTTGTTCTGCGTCAGCGTGGTGGCAAACATGAACACCGCCGAAAAGCTGAGTCCGGCGATGCCCACCGAACGGCGGCCCCACTTCAGTCCGAACCGCTTCACCAGATGATCGCTGACCAGCCCGCCCAGTAGATTGGCCGTTCCGCCAAATACAAACGGGAGCCAGGACATCCGCAGCAGATCCTGGTCATCGAAGCCCCGGCCCTTTGCCAGGTAGGTGTGCAGCCAGGAAAGATAAAAGAACGATCCCCAACAATAGGTGTGATACATCAGCATGATCCACCAAAGGTTGGCACTCTTGAGTACTTTTCCCCACGGCAGGCCGTGATGCGATTCCATCGTTGGGCTTGAGCCAATCTCGGCGATCTCCTCCTGTGTCACGCCCGGCTTGAGGGAAGGGTGGTCACGAAACCACCAGTACCAGACCGCGGACCAAATCACACCCAGAATTCCAAACACGAAGAAGGAGGCGCGCCAACCGTAGGCGATCTGGATGGGGACCACCAGGATGGGTGAAACCGCTCCGCCTACACGGCTCGCCATCCACACCAAACCGTGCGCGCGGCCTCGCTCAGCGACGGGAAACCATCGGGAAATGCTGGCCGAGCTGTTCGGATAGGCGCCAGCCTCCCCGGCGCCAAACAGAAAACGGGTAACCAGCAGCATTGAAAAATTGGAAACAGCTCCGGTCAAGCTGGTGAAAGCCGACCACCACAGCACAATCCTCGTCAGCACCTTGCGCGGTCCCAGGCGATCTCCCATCGATCCGCTCGGAATCTCGAACGCCGCGTATGCGATTGCGAACACCCCGACCACCCAGCCAAACTGGTCCGGACTCATGTCCAGGTCCTTTTGCATTCGGGGACCGGCCACCGAAATACAGACCCGGTCAATATAAGTAATGATCGAGAGAAAGAAGAGCAGGCTAAGGACGCGGTGGCGGTATTTCATTCACGCAATTATGGCACACTGCCGTCAGGCGCCCGCTGTCCATCCGGGCATCGTTCCACTCCGGACTTGCTCGAATAGCCACTCACGGCCCAACTGGCCACCCTTCAAGAGGATCTCCAAACCATCCCAATCCAGCTCCTCGGACCAGGCCCGGCACAAGGGAGACCCCGGCGCCATCGGCGTCACCACGGAGAGCGCGTAGATGCCCAGTTGCTGGCATGCGTGGCCGGAGGTGTCGCCGCCACAGACCACTGCTCTCCGAATCCCGCTCCGCTGCAAGAGTTGCCGCAACAACCTCCCCTGCGCCCGGCCTAAGGCATGTTGAAACTCGCGCGTAGCGCTCTGTTCCGGCGCTCCAAGCGCTGAATACAAGACCACGCTGCGGCCTTCCCGCAGCGCCGCCAGTGCCGGGTCCAGTTGTGAAGCCGCTTCATCGCCGCTCGCCATCGCGCCCGCATCCAACCGGAACCCGGCAAAGCCGTTTGTCTCAGCCCACCGTATCTGCGCCTCTGTCACAGGCGAGCAGGATCCGGACACCACAATCAGGCGATCCACTGACCTTGCCGGCGGCATTGGCTCCACCGCGCCCAGCATGCCTTCGCTACGCCAGTATGCCGCCAATGCATATTCGATGCCGGAGGAGCCGATCATGAACTCCGGTTGCGTGGTCCAGATCAGCCGTCCGGCCTCCACCAGTGACTGCTCGTCGAGAATATCCACAAGCGCCGCTCCGGCCGGCGTCTCCACCTCACCGCGGCGCAGGGCGAGGATGTCCACCAACTCCACTTTGCCGCTTGTCTGCTGAGCCAGATGAAGCCGCAGGTCTGATTCCAGCATCGGTGTCACCGGATGCCGGCTCATCGTCGGGTGGCGGTCAATGCGATGCACATCCCGGCCCACTCTCGCAAACAGGTGTCCAAAAGCGGTGTACCGGCCGAGTGCCGGAGCCCCTGCCACAATCGGCACCCAGCGCGGCGCAAACACCTTCAGTCCGATTTCGAGCGCCCGCCCAATGCTGCCGCTATGAGGGGCGCTGTCGAAGGTCGAACAGACTTTGTATTGACACAGCTTGGCCCCCATGGCCCGTATGGACTCGAACACGGCGGGCAGATTCGCGGACATCCACTCCGGACTCTGGCTGCGGCTGGTCCCGGCGATCCCAATCACGCGGCAATGCGCAAAGCGTTCCAGTTGGTCCCCGCTCGGAGGCTGCAGGAACAATACGGTGTCCAGTCCATTCACCTGCATCACTTCCATAACGTCGGTCGAGCCGGTGAAGTCGTCCCCGTAATAGCTGAGCAGGAGTCCCGGCGTCATGCTGGAAAGGCCTCCAGCGCCAGCCGCAGATCCGAGTGGTCCCGCGCATGATCGGCCAGCGGGATTCCCTGCGCCGCCGCCGCCCAGGCTTGGCGAATGCTCCGCACGCCTCCGGCAATACCCGACGGATGCGCCATGATTCCTCCGCCGCAGGCGTAGATGAGGTCGGTGGACCCAAGCGCTTTGTAGGTGTCCGCCGCCTGCCATGCGCTTTGCCCCGAACTGAACACCGGCATCACTTCGCACCCGCGTCCCGGAGCCGCGAACATCGGCGCAAGGCAGGCGCGCGCCGAGGCGATCACGGATTCGTCGGGCTCGCAAAATTTGTTCCGCAGTCCGTTCACGTGCAGGTGATCGGCGCCCGCCAGGCGCCAGAACTTCTGCCAGGCAGCGTAGCTGATGCCGATGTGCGGCGAGCGTGAGTAGAGCCCCCAGCCGTTGCGATGCCCGTGAATGGGCAGCGCACTGTGCCGCCGTAAATGCGCCAGGCCCGGCAGTCCCACGCTGTGCAGGCTCACCATGACGCAGGTCCCGCCATGCCTCGCCACAATGTCATGACGGGTAAGCATCTGGTCGATTTCCCCGGTGAGATTGAAAGCGAACATCGCCTTCTTCCCGGTTCGGTCGGCCTGCGTCCGGATCACGCGCATCACCGCGTCCACGCGCTCTTCAAACGGGCAATGCGGGCCGTCGGCTTGCAACTCGTCATCCTTGATAAAGTCGATGCCGCCGTCGATCAGTTGACGCACTGTTTCCGCAGTGGCTTCCGGCGAAAGGCCAACGCTTGGCTTGATGATGGTGCCAATGAGCGGCGAGTTGTGGACGCCCGAGAGACGACGGGTTCCCTCCACCGCAAACTGCGGCCCGGGGTAGGCATCGAGGAATGCCTCCGGCAACTCAATATCGAGCAGGCGCAATCCGGAGAACTGCCGCAACTCGAAAAGATTGCCTGCCACCGTCGCCAGAAGGTTGGGCAGCGACGTGCCCATGTTGTCGAGCGGCCAGGAAAGCCTGACCTTGGCACGCTGGAATGGTCCTGATCCTTTCGCTCCAGGCAGGGAAGCCGCGGCCACCCTCTCCAGCTCCACCAGCGATTCCACGCGCGCGGCCGAGCGCCGTTTGAGTTCCGCCGTCTCGCCAGGAATTTTTACAAAGGTGCCCGAGGACTGTTCGCCCGCCATGGCTTCGGCGGCTTGCCGCGGATCGACGCCGGTCTCTATCCAGTAATGAGCGTGTATTCGTGAACTGTCAGTCATGATCGATCGGGGTGACCGGATCGATGAGAGGCCAGCAAAGCGTCCCTACCAGGTAGACGCCCGCCATCGTGTAGAGGAACATGTTCCAATTCCCGCCGGTTTCCTGAATGATGTAGCCGCCCAGCGTCGGGGCCACAAAGCCGGCCATGTTGCCCATCATGTTCATCGATCCGGAAAGCGTGCCGGCGTACTTGCCGCCAATGTCCATACAGGTGCCCCAGGAACCGGGCATCACCAGGTCGTTGCAGAAACTGGCCAGGCCCATGAAGATCATCGCGAGCAATGCGTTTGCCGTATTGATGGAGACAACCAGCAACACGCTCGCGCCCAGAAACCCCGCAGTGGCCAGCGTTCGCCGCGCGTTCTTTAACCCCATCACGCGCGCCACCGGAGCGGAGACCAGTCCGCAAAACAAGGAACCTAACCCGCCCAGCAGCAGCGGCAGAATCGCGTAGGTAGCCACCTCGGCATCTTCCAAGTGCCGCGCCTCCTTCAAATACGTGGGCAGCCAGGTGATGAAAAAATACCACGGGAAGGAGAGGCAGAAATATTGCACCCACAGCAGCCAGACCGTACGCGAGCGGATCAGTTTTGCCCAAGGCACATTCCCGTGGCTGCCGGCCATGTCAGCGGCGTCACCCAATAGAGCCAGTTCGGCTGCATTGATGCTTTTGTGATCCTTAGGGTTATCGCGGTACCAGTTGTAGAAGAAGAACGCCCAGATCAGACCGATTCCGCCGAACAGCATGAACGCTGATCGCCAGTCCATGAACTTGAACACGAACAGAACCAGCGGCGGGGGGAACGCGCCCCCCCATCGGGCAAAGGTCCACATGATGCCCTGTGCGCGTACGCGTTCCTGCACAGGAAGCCAGGTCGTGAAGCTCTTGGTGAGATTTGGAAAGCATCCAGCCTCGCCTGCCCCAAACAGGAAACGGATGATCCACAACGAAGACAGGCCTCCGGCCAGGCCCGTGGCGGCCGTGAACGCGCTCCACCACAGCACAATGCGCATCAATACTTTCCGCGGTCCCATGTAGTCGCCCAGCCATCCGCCCGGGATCTCAAACAAAGCATAGGCGAGTGCGAATGCGGAAAATATCGTTCCCATCTCCTTCTTGCTCAGGCCCAGATCCTTGGACATGATCGGAGCGGCCATCGAAATGCAAACCCGGTCGATGTAGGCCAGGATCGCCAGCGTGACCGCGAATACGATCACCCAATAACGGGCGCGCGTTGGTGTTTGGGAGGAGGTGTTGGTAAGCATCAGGATATGGAAAACCGAACTGCCTATCTGACCATGCAGAGGGACTCGTGCGCAAGTAGGACAGGCCTCCCGGCCAGGCCTCCCGGCCTGTCCGTTCCGGCATGCTCAGTTCACTCATAGCGGATCGCCTTCACCGGATTCAGCGCCGCCGCTCTTCGCGCCGGAATCCAGCAGGCAAACAAACCTACGCCGCAGAGAAGCAGGATCACGCCGGCAAAGACGGCGACACGCCTGCTGATCACCGCTGATTCCGGCGGCAGCAATGGATCGCGCGTCCGGCTTTGGAAACTGGAGTTGCAGAAACTGGCTGATGAAACCGGGCTGGCGATCGGCGTTTGCCACCTGCCCCCCGGCACCAGCAAGTGGAACAAGATCGAGCACCGCCTGTTCTCCTTCATCACCCAGAATTGGCGCGGCAAGCCGCTGCTCAACTACCCGGTAATCGTGAACCTCATCGCCGCTACGACAGCCGAAGCGGGACTTCACCTGCACTCCAAACTGAACACTGGCACCTATCGGCCAGGCGTCAAGGTGCCGGACAAAGACGTGGCACTCCTGAACCTCCACCGCGACACCTTTCATGGCGAGTGGAATTAAGAGCTATGCCCCCGCAAGCTGCAATAAACAAAAGTCGATCTAGAAACTGTTATTTCCTGACGGACCCTTAGTGGCGTTGGTGACTGCGCGCCGCACAGCCGCTTCGTCCTTCACGCGCTGGTCCTGCCCGAAGTAGAAGTAGCCGACGATTGCCACCATCCCCGGTTCGTCGGCGCGATTCAGCACGCTGCGCCATGCGGTCCATATAGGCGGGTCGCAAGTTGCCGTCCGGGTCGATGGCAGTGTTCTCCCAGGGCTGCAACTTCGAGTAGCCCTCGGGGCTGCCATTCCAGCAGTGCCGCGATGAACTCGCGAACATTACGTTCGGCGTCCCACTTGCCGGTGTCCGGGTACGCTCAACGGGACCTCGTTTCCGGATTGAGATCGTCAAAGGTGGCCTGTACGGTGCCGCACATTCATCAGCAGGCCTCAATCCTCATTCCCTTGTACGACCGGCCCGCGTAGGTGGGCTTGCCATTGATGTAGAACTGATCGCCGCGGATGGATACCTCGGTACGGGTGGCTGCGGAGCCCACGGCGGGGACGGCGCCCGCAAGCTTCAGAAAGTTGCGTCGTTGCATTGGTAGTCCTTGACTAGAATCGGAACGTCAACGCGAGTTGGATCACGCGCGGCGAACGCGTTGCGGTGATCTGCCCGAATTGCGTGTTGGTCTGCCTGCCCGCGGTGTCGAAACGGGCCGCGGTGTTCACGCCGGAATACTGGGTATGGTTGAAGGCATTGTAGAACTCCGAACGGAATTGGACGATCCGGCCTTCACCACCCAGCGGGAAGTTCTTAAACAGGGAAAGATCCCAGTTGTTTGTGCCAGGCCCGCGGAAAACGTCTCTGGGTGCGTTCCCGGGACTGCCCTTGGGCGGCCGCGCGAAAGCCGCGGTGTCGAACCAGCGGTCGAAGGTCCGCTCGCCCGAGCTCAACTGCGCCCTGCTTAGGGCAATCACACGCGCGCCGTCTCCCGCGCCACCGGTGATGTCCGCGTTATCCGTGGTGGAATACCCAATGCCCGACGGGGTGCCGCTGGCGAAGGTCGTGAAGGTTGATACCTGCCAGTTGTCCAGCACGATGCCGATTGCTTTTCTGCCGGACTCCGGAACCAGCCGGCTGCCCTTGGGCACGTCCCACACGGCGTTTAGCGTGAGCACGTGCGTCTGATCATAGCCGGCCTTTCCGTAGACCCAGGACGCTGTCTGGAACATCGGCATATTACCCGTCTCGGTGTCCGAGAGGTTCATGGCCTTTGACCAAGTGTATGCCATGCCGAACAACAGCCCCTTGCTGTAGCGGCGTTTTGCGCTCACCTGCAAGGCGTTGTAATTCGACTTACCGGAGAACTCGATCAGGTAGAGGCTGGGAGAGAAGCCGACGAATGGCACCAGAAAGCTGTCGGGTATCGAGACCGCGGGATTGACCGGGTCGGCGTTCGACGCCTGGAAGTGGGAGCCATACGGGACCTGGTTGATGGTGCGGAACATCGTCTGGTGTTTTCCCTGGTTGCCTACATAGGCCGCGCTCAGCGCGATCTGGCCCGGAAGAGCCTGCTGGATACCAAACGAGTAGTTGTAGACTTCTGCCGGCTTGTAGTCCTTCTGGAAGCCGTAAACATTCGAGAGAGGGAAGTTATATCCCGCCCCCTGCGAATTCAGCGTGGCAATGTTGCCGTAATAGATGACAGGCGTCAGGATGGCGGGAGGTACTGTGGACACCGTATTACCCAGATTGGATCCGATCACGGTTTGAACCATCATGCCGAAACCGCCACGGATGGCCGTTTTGCCGTTGCCGAAGACATCCCAGGCGAAACCCACGCGCGGTTTGGGTTGCACGGGCGCATGCGTCTGCCAGCCGGGCGGATACCCGCCGTAGTTTGCAGAATCGACGATTCCATTGAAGAGGTTCCCGGAGTTCGGAACGATCGCGCCGATCAAAGTGGCCGGAACGTAGACGTTGGTGCGGGCATCGTATCCGGAGCGTTGCCCTTGGGGGTTTAGGGCCGGCCGGTACAGACGGACCGCCTGGGCCTGGTCGAATTTCGACGGAACAAACGCAGCGGACAGGTTGTTGGGTTGCGGGTTCCAGGGAGGGAAATACGAGAAGCGAATGCCAAACTCCAAGGTGAAGCGCGGCGTGACACGCCAGGAGTCCTGCCCGAACCACTCGCTGAACTGCATCTGCGCCAGCCGGATGGCTACGCGGTTGGACTGCGAGTAGGACTGAAATGCACCCGTCAGCGCGTTGGTGAACGGGTAGTTGGTTTCGCCAGGGTTGTTCCTGTCCACCGAGAAGTTGAAGCTGCCCCCGAAAGCGGGCGAAGTGTGCCCCTCGTCCTGGAGGTGGAACTCATAGTAGTAACCTGCCTTGACGGTGTGCCGCCCCCTGGTCCAGGTGATGTTGTCCCCCCACGAAAAGCGCGTGTCTCCGGTGGGCGCCGTCTTGCCGTCAGGCCCAACGCCGATGGGTGTGCGTGTGTCATAACCGATGCTGGGTGCGCCCGGGACGCCGGCGAAGTTGACCGAGGGTACGATGTTCAACGGGTTGGCTGCGGTATAGAGCTGCGGGAAGCCTGACATGCCGGGCGCGCTGGTGGTCTGCACGCCGGTAAGCGGAAAGTCGGCGATGTCAGGCACACCCTCCAGAATCTTGCGTCCCGAAAGCGTGAACTCATTGACGATGGAGGGGCTGATGATACGGGTGTAATGAAGCGCCGCGCCGTCTTCCGCCTTGCGGTATTGGAACAAAAGTTGCGGCCAGTTGGAACTGAACGCGATGCTGCCGGTATAACTCACCGTAGCCTGTTTCCAGTGACGGTAGCGGATGGAGAGGTGGTCGGCTTTGGAGACGATATAGTCGCCCTTGATCGTGTCCAGGTGTTTGGGCCGCCGCAGAATGTCCTGGAACTGGTAATTGTAGGAGCCGCCGGTGACCGCGCGATTGAGCAGGAAGGGCTGCGGGAACAGGTTGAGGATGGCTTGGCCGTACTTGTTGATGGCACTGGCCGGGACGATGTTGCCGGGATACTGGCGGCCGGCGGTGGGGTCAAGAATCGGCACCTGCCGCCCCCCCACGTCGAGAGTCTGCGAATAGTCGCCGGTACGTTCAAGTGCGGTCGGCATAGTCACGCTGTTGACCGCCGCCGGTTCGGCCACCCGCCACGTCTCGTGGCCGTAGAAGAAGAACATCTTGGATCGCATGCGCGTGAACACTCCGGGAATCGCGATCGGGCCGCCGATGGATCCGGTGAAGGTGTTGAAGCGGTACAGGGGTTTCTTGAGCCGGTTCCGATTGTTGAAGAAGTCATTGGCATTCAGGACCTCGTTGCGCCCGAACCACGAAGCGGCGCCATGATAGTCGGTGCCGCCGCTTTTCTGCACGATGTTGATGAGTGCTCCCGAGTTGCCCCCGAATTCCGCTTGGTAGTTGTTGGCCAGCACCTTCACCTCCTGGATGAAGTCCATGCTCACCGGACCGACGAAGCCGATGCCGGAGTCGTCGTCGGTGCCTTGTTGGCCGTCCACGGAGATTCGGCCGAGCATCCAGCGCGTCCCGTTGATGTTGGGCAGCGGCGTGCCTGTAGCGCCGCCCATGGAGGTGATATTGGTGCTGGAGGAGACACCGGGCAGCGTTTGCATCAAGCTCATCACATCCCGTCCGCGGGCTAGCATGGTCTCCGTCTGCTTGGCTTCGATGAGCGCGGAGGTTTCCGAACTCGCGGTCTGCACCGTCGTCGTCTCGGCGGAGACGTTGACGCTTTCGGCTACTTCGCCTACCGCCAACATGATCGCTCCGGCCGAGAGAACCTGGCTGGTGCTCAGTGACAGGCCGCGCCGTTCCGCCGGACGGAACCCGGGCTTTTCGACTTTGATCGTGTAGTCACCCTGCGCCAGGGCCGGAAAGACGAATTCCCCGACCTGGTTGGTTTCTGTTGTGCGGACTTCCTTGGTCCGGGCGTTGACGAGCGATACGGCCGCCCCTGGGACCACTGAATTCTGAGGGTCACGCACCGTGCCCAGCACGGTGCCGGTATTCATCTGGGCGTGCACTGCGCAGGGCACGCTCATTAAGGCCGCACAAAGGGCCACGAGCCAAGAAAGCCTCATAGTTTCCTTTCGTTCGCTGGTTGGCTGGCGGGAGCGTTCTATTCCAGCGTAAGCCAAATAATAGTTTATATATAAATCTGCGACCGAGACCCGATCCAGCCCGATTCGGCCCAAATCCCTGGCCGAGGAGATCGTTGAGGTTTTACAGCGTGAGATCATCGGCGGCGACTTTCACCCTGGTCAGCGCCTGGTGGAACGCGAATTGATTCAGCGCTTCGGCGTCAGTTCGATCCCTATCCGGGAAGCTCTGCTGGAACTGGAGAGCCGCGGCCTGGTGACGAGGCGTCACAACTGCGGCTGTTCCGTCATCCAACTGAGGCCCGAGGAGGCGGCGCGCATCTGCGAACTGTGGCGCGTGCTGGAGCCCAAAATGATGGAGCGGGCCGCCGTGCGCATCACGCCCGCTGCCATCGAAAGGCAAGCAGACGCTGACTACCACTGCTCTCCGGATCGTTTTTCGCAGGTTCATCATCTGTGCCGGCCTTCCGCGCGCGTGAACATCGCCTCGATGGCAAAAACATTGTAGCCCGCATCTTCATGCCGTTTGCTCCGGCAGTGTGTTTCGTTGGCCAGCACGTCCGCTCGGCGTGACGCCATGGATGACGCTGTGAGGGCGCAGCGTGTGTCCGCATGCCGTGACACGCATGCCGCCGACACCGGCGTTTCCTTGGTACTACTGCTAATTAACCGCGTAAACTTTGTGGTCCCCGCCCTTGAGGCCGGGGAGGACGTTTTCAACCCTGTCCGCTCCGGCATGAGGAGACTTTATCCTCCGTTCACTCGTACCGGATCGCCTTCACCGGATTCAGCGACGCCGCTCTTCGCGCCGGAATCCAGCAGGCAAACAAACCTACGCCGCAGAGAAGCAGGCTCACGCCGGCAAAGACCACCGGATCGTAGGGGGAAACCCGCACTAGGATGTTCGTGGTCAGGACGCGGACCACCGGCAAGGCCGTCCCAAGCCCTATCCCAAGTCCGAGGATCACCTGCCGCAAGCCGCGCCCCAGGATGAGTTGGAGAATGTTGTTCGAGGTCGCGCCGAGTGCCATGCGCACCCCGATCTCCTGTGTGCGGCGCGCCGTGGCTTGCGCGATCACTGCGTAGATGCCGACGGAGGCGATCAACAACGCGATCAGCGCAAAGACCAGGAAGATCGTCCCAAACACAGTAATGAACCAGGTCTGCCGTTCAATCGCCTGCGTCAAGGTTCGCACGCTGAAGAGCGGCAGGGCCTGGGCCAGCCGTTGCACCGCTGCCCTCACTGCGGGAACCAGGCCTGATGGATTTCTGGCCTGCCGGATCAGCAGGTTCATTCCACTGTATGCGTCCTGCCGGTAGGGCAGGAACAGCAGTGGATCGGAGGCCGCCTCGTTCGGCCGTTGGACCAGATCGGCCGTAACTCCAACTGCCGTGATCCACTCTCCCGGCTTGTTGTCCACGTAGAACCGGAATCGATTTCCGGTAGCGGTTTTCCTCGGCCAATGCCGGTCGGCGAATTCTTTGGTCACCAGCGCGGACTGCCGCCCAGGAGTTCCATCGAGTTCGTTGAAATCGCGCCCAGCCAAAACCGGTAGACGGATGGTTTTCAGGTATCCGGGAGAAAGAATCACCACTGACGCCGAAGGCCCCCGCGCGGGATCCTGTAGCGGCGCACCCTCCAATTCGATACGCCGTTGTCCGGCGCCCAGACCCGGTAAATTGGAACCGATCGCCACGCTCTCCACTCCGGGCAGCGCCTCCAGACGAGGCAATAGCTGTTCGAAGAACCGCACCCGGGCCTCGTCCTTCGCATAAGCTAGCTCGGGAAGCTGTATCCGTGCGGTCAGAATCTGATCGACGGGAACCGTGGGGTTGAACCTTTGGCGGTCCTGAAGACCGCGCAGGAACACGCCGGCCCCGGTGAGCAGCACCACGGTGAGTGCGAACTGTAACATCACCAGCATCGCGGAGATTCTACCGCCGCGGTGCGTCCCTGCGCTTCGTGTGCCGTCCTTCAAGGCGTCGTTCAGGTCCACACGCGAGGCACGGAAAGCCGGGGCCAGGCCGAACAGCAGGCTGCTGCCAATGCAGATCAAGGCAAAATAGCCGAACACGGCATAGTCCATCGTGAACTCGATCCAATAAGGCTTGCCGACGTCCGCCACCGCCAATGTGAAGGCGTGTACGCCCAGCGCGGAAAGCCCCAATCCAACCGCGCCGCCCAGGGCGCTCAACAGCAGGCTTTCGATCAATAGTTGACGAATCACCCGCCAGCGGGAGGCTCCCAGCGCCACCCGTATGCAGATCTCCTGCCGCCGGACCAGCGCCCTGCTCAGCATCATGTTCCCGACGTTGGCGCACACGATCAGCATCACGCAACTCACCGCGGCCAGCATAAGCCCGAACACTATCCGGATGGGCCCGCCATTGAATCGCTCATGAAAGGTCTGCACCACCGCCTCATAATCTTTGTTTTCCTTGGGAAACTGAACCGACAGGCGGCGCGCAACACCCTGCAGTTCCGCGCTCGCGCGGCTCATTGGTATGCCTGGTTTGAGCATGCCAAATACCTGCAGCGGACGCCGCGTGCGATCCTCCATTTCCGGCGTCGGCGACAGCGCCATCCACAGATCATGGTTGCTCGGAAACTTAAACCCCTCCGGCATCACCCCAATAATGGTGGCGGGTTTCGAGTTGACCCGCACTACGCGGCCAACAATGTTCGGAGTGCTTGCGTACCGGTCCTTCCATACCCCATACCCCAACACCACTACGGGTTCGGCTCCGGGTTTGGTGTCGTTGGGCAGAAATCCGCGTCCCATCACCGGACGCGCGCCCATCATTGGGAATAGGCCCGAGGTCACCAGGCTCATGATGTAGAACTGCGGCGGGTTCCCTTGCTCGCTCAACGTGGCCCCCAGGCCCGAGGAGGCCTCTATGGCTTCCAGGAATGCCGTGTTGGCCCGGAACTCCAGGAAGTCAGGATACGATACGCCGGAATCGCGGATTCCCTGCGGGAGATTCCGGTTGCTGATGGTCACCAGGCGCTCGCCCCCTGGTATGGGGACCGGCTTGAACAGTACCGCGTAGCCGAGCGTGAACACCATTGTGTTGAGCCCGATCCCCAGTGCCAGCGTTACGACAATGGCCGCGGAAAACCAGCGATGGGACCCGATCATGCGCAGTGCGAACCGGAGGTCGGACGTCATCTATCCCTCCTGGCCTGTCATCCTTCCAAGTTACCCGCTCAACCGCTGATCCGTCACGGGATGCCCGCACGCAAAATGATACACCACCTGCCCGTCCTCCAAGTCCAGGTACCGGTGCACCGCGTCATCAAAAAACGCCCCGATTCCCGTCGAACGGAACCCCATCGCCTCCGAGGCCACGTACAGCCGTTGTCCGATCGCTCCTGCCTCAAAATGCGCATACCGGTATCCGCGATCCCCATGTAACGCGGTCAACCGCTCCAGGTCCGCGATCATTGAAAATGTCACGCACGAGTTCCCCGCCAGGTCCTGACCAAGGCTCAAGCCCGCCGCCGCCACCCGCTGGTCGCCGCTCAGCACCATCTCCACCCCGCGCCGGTAGAGTCCCGGCTGCACTCCATCCACCCGGTGCACGTAGGCCCAGAGTTCGATGAAACCGCCGCCGAAATCCACATCCAAGCCTCGCTGTGCCACCGCCAGCAAGGTCTCGAACTGTTCTCGCGTGATGCTCTCCGCGCCGCCGCGAAAATCCAGCGCGGACCGCCGCTGCCGCACCGCTACCGCGAACGGCATCTCGCCCGGAACCTTCTGGCCCGGGAGACGTTCACTGCGAACCATGCCGGAACTCGCCTGTGTCCAAACCTTCGTTGCTCTGTGAATCTCATCGATCAACGGATATTCCACCACCTCTTCAGACAACCGGTTGGCGCGTCCTCCCAACCACTCCTTCGCACCTGAACCAGCCTCCCCCGCCGGACCATCCATGCAAACCAGCAGCATCGGCCACTCATCCTCCACGCCCATCAGCTCCGCCACCGCATCGTCGGCAAAGCCCGCCTGCGCCCACGCCTCATACCCGCAAGCCCGCGCGGATTGAACCAATGCCTCCCACGCATGCCCTATGTCATGGCAACAGTAGCGGTAGGCCCGCGACTGATACTTCCAAGCCTCGCGCCACCCGATCGAGGTCAGTATAAATACCACGCGCCCAGTTACGCCTAACCCCGTAGTAAAATCGCCGCGCCCCCTCTGCTCCACCATGTGTGAGGAAGGCCGGTAGTGATACAGCCCATCCGGCCAGCCGGCCAGCCCCCGCGTCGCGAAGTGGAACTCGGTCGGATGCAGATTGCCGGAACTCGGATTCACACGTAGCGCATAGCTATACCCCATCGATGGCACAGACTTGGTGGCGCTCACAGCCGCTGCGTGAAACAGAAGTTGCGACAGGAACCCGGCGCCTTCACGCGCTACCCGGACGCCCAACCCGCCCCGCAACACCTCCAGCGCTCCTTCCTTGGGAGCAGATGCATCCGCGGGCAGGTCCAACACCGGGACGCCTTCGTAATGCCGGAAAGGCTCCGGCATGTTTTTCCAATCCAGAAAATGCCGGTTGTTGCGCAGTTTCTCCGGCGTGTGTTTGGTCGCCTCATGGTACCGGCGCCATGCGGCAATACTCATAGTCGCTGCGTGAACTCCGCCAGGCGAGCCACTTTTTCTTCCGCCGCGCCGCTGTCGATCGACGCCGCCCCCATCTTCATCCCCTCAGTGAAGCCGGTGGCAAGCCCAGCCGCCACCAGCGCCGCCGATGCGTTCACCAGTACAACGTCCCGCCGTGGGCCCTTCTCGCCGCCCAGAATCGCGCGCGCAATTCCCACATTCACGTCTTTGCCCGCTCCCACCAGGTCCTCGAGACGCGCCCGCTCCACGCCAAAATCTTCCGGGCGCAATCGCCGCCTGGTCACCACGCCAGACCGAACCTCCAGCGCCAGCGTTTCCGCCGTCGTCGAAATCTCATCCATCCCGTCGTCCCCATGTACGACAAAGCCATGCTCCAGACCCAGCCGTGCCAGCGCATCCGCCATCAACTCCGCCGCCCGTGCCGACGGAGCTCCCACCAGTTGCGCCCGCGCTCCGGCCGGATTTGCCAGCGGACCCAGCAGATTGAACACAGTCCGCATCTTCAGCTCCAATCGCGCGGTCTGTGCGTGTTTCAAGGCCGGATGCAGCGCCGGCGCAAACAGAAACCCGATCCCCACTTCTCGAATGCACGCCCCCATCTGCTCCGGCTCCAATGCGATCTTCACACCCAGCGCTTCAAAAATATCCGCGCTCCCGCACTGGCTCGACAGCGACCGGTTCCCATGCTTGGCCACCCGCGCCCCCGCCCCCGCCGCCACAAACGCCGCCACAGTGGAAACATTGAACGTACCCTGTCCATCCCCGCCTGTGCCGCAGGTGTCCACCACTGCCTTTCCCCCGGTATCCACCCGGCGAACCCGCTCCCGCAAAGCCCGCGCGAATCCAAATAACTCCTCGCCCGTCTCCCCGCGCATCCGCAGCGCCATCGCGAACGCGGCAATCTGTGCCGCCGTCGCTTCGCCTTCCAGCAGCAGCCCCATCGCCTCGGCCGCCTCTTCTCCGCTGAACCGGTGCCCATCGGCGGCACGGTGCAGATAGTCCAGAAACCTCATCGCTTGAGCCTAACATGCTAGTGGGACCGGCCTCCTGGCCGGTCATGAGCCTCCCGGCCTGTTCTCTTCGGAACGCCAGGACAGGAGGACAATTCCAGTTTCACGAAACGAACTGGCGGCGAACAAGCTTCCCTTCCATGAGAATTCCATATAGAATACAGTCCTGATCTGGGGAG
>ORMF011640663.1_pt1 | contig 39095 bp, 40 predicted proteins | sample 1779871 | NCBI WGS metagenome assembly ORMF01 (sample SAMEA104232316, study PRJEB22302) | groundwater metagenome | biome: forest; feature: aquifer; material: groundwater | place: USA | collected 2011-08-07 | depth 5.4 m
GGTGGGGAAATTCTACGGCACCTACGACGCGCAGAAGATCTTCGAGGAGTTCACGCCGGAGGAGATCGGCATTACGCCTTTGAACTTCGAGAACACCGCGTTCTGCACGGTCTGCGAGGGCATGGTCTCGAGCAAGACCTGCCCGCATCCGGCGGAGAAGCACGTGTCGTTGAGCGGTACGAAGGTGCGCGAATTGCTGCAGGTCGGGACGCCGCCGCCGCATGAGATCTCCCGCCCCGAAGTGGCCGCGGTGCTGATCGAGGCGATGCGCGCCCAGGCGGCCACCACCGCGCGCTGATCAGAAGGACGGCTGACCGAGGACCCCATGCGCGTGGAGTTGCAGCAGGTCACGAAAACCTTTCAGCAAAACGGCCGAACGATCGAGGTCTTGCAGGACATCAACCTCATCGTCGACCAGGGAGAGTTCGCGTGTCTGCTGGGGCCGACCGGGTGTGGCAAGAGCACGATCTTGAGCCTGATCGCCGGGCTTGAGCGCCAGGATAGCGGCACGATTTTGGTCAACGGCCAGCCCATTACGGGGCCTGGTCCGCGCCGCGTAATGGTGTTCCAGGACGCGGCGCTGTTTCCGTGGCTGACGGTCCTGGGTAACGTGGAGTTCGGCCTCCGGATGGCCAATGTGCCCAAGCACGAGCGGCGCACGGCGGCGATGGCGTACATCAAGCTCGTGCACTTGTCGAAGTTCGCGCATGCCTATCCGCACCAGCTCTCGGGTGGCATGCGCCAGCGCGTGGCGATTGCGCGGGGGCTCGTGATGCAGCCGGAAATTCTGCTGATGGATGAGCCCTTCGGGGCGCTGGATGCGCAAACGCGCGCAGTGCTGCAGGAGGAGCTTTTGGAGATCTGGCAGAAGACCGGCTGCTCCATTCTGTTCGTGACGCACAGCGTGCGGGAGGCCGTCGGCCTGGCCGACCGGGTCTACGTGCTTTCGGCGCGGCCGGCGCGCGTGCGCGACATCGAGCGCATCGAGATCCACCGGCCCCGGCAGGCCGACCATGCTGGTCTGGTGGCCTATCAGCGGAAGGTGCTGCAGTCGCTCGGCGAGGAGATCGAAAAGGTGTTGCAAGAAGAGCTCGGGGAAGCGATCCGCTATCCAGAAGGCAACCCGCGACCACCTGCGGACCGGTCGCTGGGGTTGCACATCTAACAGACGGGAGACACCTCCCAGGAGGGCTCCATGAGCGGCGCGAGGCAGCGACAAGATGACCAGCGACGTCACCGGCAAGGACTCGTCCTTGCCGCGATGATGGTGTTGCTGGCCGGCTGCGCGCGCTCGACGGCCGAAAACCAGGAGCTGCGCGTGGGATATTTCCCGAACCTGACGCATGCGCAGGCGCTGGTCGGTCTTTCGGACGGCACGTTCCAACAAGCGCTCGGGGCGGACGTGCAGATCCGACCTTTCATGTTTAATGCCGGCCCATCGTTGATCGAGGCGCTCTTTGCCGGGGAGATCGACGTGGCCTATATCGGGCCGAACCCGGCGATCAACGGGTTCGTTAAATCCAAAGGCCAGGCGCTGCGGATCGTCGCCGGAGCGACAAGCGGGGGTGCGGTGCTGGTGGCGCGCGGCGATACCGGGCTGGAACGCGCCTCATCGCTGGACGGCAAAACGGTGGCGAGCCCGCAACTGGGCAACACGCAGGACATCGCGTTGCGCTATTACCTGAAACAGCAGCGGTTCAAGCTCGCCGAGCAGGGCGGCACGGTGACGGTCATGCCGATGGCGAACGCCGACATCCTGACCAGCTTTCTCACAAAAGCCATCGATGCGGCGTGGGTGCCGGAGCCGTGGGGAGCCCGGCTGGTCCAAGAGGCGGGCGGGCGGATCCTGTTGGATGAGAGGGACCTGTGGCCCCAACGGCAATTCAGCACGGCTGTGGTGATCGCCAGCGCGCGCGCGCTGCAAGAGCGGCCCGGACTTGTCACGAACTGGCTGCGCGCGCACGTGACGGTCACGCGATGGATGCAGGCGCATCCGCTGGAAGCCAAACAACGCCTCAACGCCGAGTTGAACCGTCTGACCGGCAAACCCATCCCCGCTGCCGTGTTGGACGAAGCTTGGGGGCGCCTGGCTTTTACGTACGATCCGCTGGCGGAGTCGCTGCGCGCGGCCGGCGAACACGCCGCCGCAGTCGGGTTTCTGGATACGGTCCCGGCGCCTGGCGATCTGGTCGATATGCGGCTGCTGAATGAGGCGTTGCGCGCGTCGGACTTGCCTCCAGTGGCGCAGCCCTGATGAAGGCGTGGCAGCGGCGCGTCCTATTTTTTGCCGCGCTTCTGGCGCTCTGGCAGGGGCTGTACGCTGCGCGCGTCTGGCCGCCGTTTCTGTTTCCTGGTCCAGGAGAGGTCTGGGAGAGCCTGTTGCGCAACCTGCACAGCGGGGTGCTGGCCGGCGCCATCGGCGTCAGCGCCACCCGGCTGCTGGTCGGCTATGCGCTCTCGTTGGCCATCGGCTTGCCGCTGGGGTTGCTGACCGGTTCGATCCGCTGGCTGCATCAGACGGTCGGCTCGCTGCTGCTGGGGCTGCAAACGTTGCCGAGTATCTGTTGGCTGCCGCTGGCCTTGTTGTGGTTCGGCCTCAATGAGCGCGCCATCGTCTTTGTCGTCGTGATGGGGGCGGTGTTGTCCATCAGTCTGGCCGCCGAGGACGGGGTGCAGCACACCCCGCGCCAGCAGATCCGGGCGGCAAAAAATATGGGCGCCGCTGGCTGGCGACTCTATCTCCAGGTCATGCTGCCGGCCGCGCTCCCGGGCATCGTCACCGGCATGAAGCTGGGCTGGTCGTTTGCCTGGCGCGCCTTGATGGCCGGAGAGCTGCTGTACGGGCATGTCGGGCTGGGGCATCTGCTGATGGTCGGCCGCGAACTGAACGACATGAGCCAAGTTTTGGCCGTGATGGTGGTGATCATTGCGCTGGGTCTGGTGGTGGACCGCGCGCTCTTTGCCCCGCTTGAGCGGCGCGTGCGCGAGCAGTGGGGAACCGGGACGCTCTAATGACCGGCGGCGGGCTCTTCCTTCCCAAGAGATGCGAGCAAGAGATGCTTGAGCACTGCCACCAGCGATATCCAAAAGAGGCGTGCGGGATCCTGGCAGGCAATAACGTGGGTCCGTGGGATCTTTGGCGCGAAGTGGTCCACGTCTATCCCATGCGCAACGTGGAAGACAGCCCGATCGGCTATTCGATGGATCCGAACGAGCAGCTGCTGGTCGAGAAGCAGATGCGCCAGCGCGGCCAGGGCATGGTGGGCATCTACCATTCGCACACCGCCAGCGCGGCCTATCCCTCTTCGGTGGATGTGAGCCTGGCGATTTCCCCGGAGGTCTCCTACGTGCTGGTGTCGCTGAAGGATCGGCAGCGGCCGGAGCTCAAGAGCTATCGCATCGACGGAGCGCGGGTGAGCGAAGAACCGGTCGTCGTTGAGGGCGCGTAAGGGCAGGTTGGTTTACAGGAGACGATGCCGACGAGTATAATGGGCGGGCCTACGGTCGTCACGGTCGATGTGCGGGACATGCTGTGCGCACAGGCGCTGGCGGTCGTGGCACGGGCCGCCGGACCTCTCCGCCCCGGAGTGCCGCTTCAGGTGTTGTTCAACGCTGATGACGTACGGCAGGATCTCCTTGTCTGGGCGCAGGGCCGTGGGATGCGTGTCTCCGAAGACGCCCCTGGAACGCTGCGCCTGGCGCAGCCGGCAGGCGGATGACCATGTCCAACACAGCGAAACAGAAGATTGCGGCCAGCATCCTGGATCTGATTGGCAACACGCCGATGGTCCGGCTGGGCCGGGTCGTGGAACCGCGCATGGCCACGGTGCTGGCCAAGCTGGAGTCATTCAATCCCGGCGGCAGCGTGAAGGACCGCATCTGTTTGGCGATGATCGAGGACGCGGAGGCGCGCGGCCTGCTGAAGTCCGGCTCGACGGTGGTGGAGCCCACCAGCGGCAACACCGGCATCGGGCTGGCCATGATCGGCGCGGTCAAAGGGTATCAGGTCATCCTGACGATGCCGGAAACGATGAGCGCTGAGCGGATCCAGATCCTGCGCAGCTATGGCGCTGAGGTGGTGCTCACGCCGGCCGGGGAAGGCATGGTCGGCGCCGTCAAGCGGGCGGAGGCGATCGTCAAGCAGACGCCGGGCGCCTTCATGCTGCAGCAGTTCACGAATCCTGCCAATCCCGATGCGCACCGGCGCACGACCGCGCAAGAGATCCTGCGAGCGACCGATGGGGAATTGGATGCGTTCGTCGCCGGGGTGGGCACCGGCGGCACGATTACCGGAGTGGGGGAGACGCTCAAGAAGAAGATCCCGCACCTCAAGGTGGTGGCGGTGGAGCCAAAAAGCTCCCCGGTGCTCTCCGGCGGCGCGCCCGGCCCCCATATGATCCAGGGGATCGGGGCGGGTTTCGTGCCGCAGGTGTTGAATCGGGCGATCATTGATGAGATCATACCCGTCGCGGACGAGCAGGCGTACGAGATGGCCAAACGACTCGCCAGGGAAGAGGGGCTGTTTGTCGGCATCTCCGCCGGCGCAGCCTGCTGGGCCGCGCTGCGCGTGGCCAAAGAGTTGGGGTCCGGCAAGACGGTGGCGGTGGTGCTGCCGGATACCGGCGAGCGGTACTTCAGCATTCAGCCGTTTTTCGAGGGCAACAAAGCATGACCCCGTCCGGACTGCGCATCGACCAATCGCTCGACATCCGGGGCACGGAGAGCCCCGCCGGCTATCAGCAGGCGGTGGAGAAGCTGCGGGCCATGGATGAGAACGACGTCTTGGAGCTCTACATGGATGAGGGCGAGCCGTTGACGACGATTCCCTTCGGGCTGCGCGCCGAAGGGCATGAACTCCTGGTGAGCGAGCCGGCCAATCGCGGCGTGCGGCTGCTCGTGCGGAAGCGAAGCCTGCTCGCATGAGCCACGTTATCGGGCTGAAGTGCCGCGAGTGCGGGCGGCTCTATCCCAAGGAAGTGATTTTCGTCTGTGAGTACTGCTTCGGCAGCGTTGAGGTCGATTATGATTACGACGCGATCCGCCGGGTGTTGACGAAGGCCGCGCTCGCCAGCCGTCCAAAGTCGTTGTGGCGCTACCGCGAACTGTTGCCGATCGAGGGCGAACCCACCGTCGGGCTGACCTCAGGCTTCACGCCGTTCTTCCGGGCCGAACGGCTGGCCGAGGCGTTGGGGGTTGAGGAGCTCTACATCAAGGACGACTCCGTCTCGCATCCGACCCTCTCGTTCAAGGACCGGGTGGTGGCCGTCGCGCTCACCCGGGCCAAGGAGCTGGGATTTGACACGGTTGCCTGCGCCTCGACCGGCAACCTGGCCAACTCCGTCTCCGCCCACGCGGCGCGCGCCGGCCTGAAGCGCTATATCTTCATTCCCGCCGACCTGGAGATGGGCAAGGTGGTCGCCTCGCTCATCTATCACCCGACACTCATCGCCGTGGAGGGGACGTACGACGAGGTGAACCGGCTCTGCGCGGAGATCGGCGCAAAATACCCCTGGGCGTTTGTGAACATCAACATCCGTCCCTACTACGCCGAAGGGTCAAAGACCTACGGCTATGAGATCGTCGAGCAGCTCGGCTGGCGGGCGCCTCAGCACATCGTGATTCCGGCGGCGGGCGGGTCGTTGATCACCAAGATCGCCAAATCGCTGAAGGAGTTCAAGCTCCTCGGGCTGCTGCCCGACTCGCATACGAAACTCTACTGCGCGCAGGCAACGGGCTGCGCCCCCATCGCCAACACGATCAGGGAGCGCTCGGATATCGTCAAGCCGGTGAAGCCCAACACCATCGCCAAGTCGCTGGCGATCGGCAACCCCGCTGACGGCTACTATGCGACGAAGGCGGTGCTCGAGTCGGGTGGGTGGGCCGAGTCGGCCAGCGACGATGAAATCATCGACGCCATGAAGCTGTTGGCCGAAACCGAAGGGGTGTTCACGGAGACCGCCGGCGGCGTGACGCTGGCCGCGGCAAAAAAACTGATTGAGCAAGGGCGCATTCCCCGGAACGAATCGATCGTCGTATGCATCACCGGCAACGGGCTGAAGACGCAGGAGCCGCTGGCCGGCCGGTTGGGCCAGAGCACGCGGATCAAGCCGACGCTGGCCTCATTCGAAGGAACGTTGGGGAAGGACATCGCATAGGAGGACTCATGGCGGTAACCGTTCGGATTCCCACCCCTCTGCAGCGACTGACGAACGGGCAGGGCGAGGTGCAGTGCGAGGGCAAGACGGTGACGGAGCTGCTGGGCGACCTGGAGCAGCGGTATCCCGGCATCAAGGAGCGCATCTGCGATTCCCAGGGCAAGCTGCGCCGGTTCGTCAACGTGTTCGTGAACGAAGAGGACATTCGGTTCCTGCAGGGCGACACCACCGCCGTCAAAGACGGGGACGAGGTGTCGATCATCCCGGCCATTGCCGGCGGCTGAGCGCGCCCATGGCGCTGGCGAAGGAGCAGATCGCGCGGTATAGCCGGCAACTGATCCTCTCCGAGATCGGTGTGGCGGGGCAGCAGCGGCTCTTGCGCTCGTCGGCACTGGTCATCGGAGCCGGCGGTCTGGGTTGTCCGGCCGCCCTCTATCTGGCGGCGGCCGGCGTGGGCACGGTGGGGATCATCGATCAGGAGGCGGTCTCGCTGAGCAACCTGCACCGGCAGATCCTGCACACCAGCGACGATCTCGGACGGCCGAAAGCGCTCTCCGCCCAGCGGCAGCTGACGGCGAGAAATCCGGATGTCATCGTTCATGCGCTGGTCGACCGGTTGACCGCCGCCAATGCGCTGGCGATCCTGCGGCCCTATGACGTCGTGCTCGACGGCTCGGACAATTTCGCCACGCGCTATCTGGTCAACGACGCCTGTGTGTTGCTGGGGAAGCCGCTGGTCCACGCGGGCGTGGTGCGCCTGGAAGGGCAGCTTCTGACGGTGCTCCCGAGGCGGAGCGCGTGCCTGCGCTGCCTCTTTCCCGAGCCGCCGCAGCCCGGCGCGATCCCCAACTGCCAGGAGGCCGGCGTGATGGGAACGGCCGCGGGCATCCTGGGGACGCTGATGGCGCATGAGGCGCTCAAGCTGTTGGCCCCGCTGGGCACGCCGCTGACGGATCGGCTGTTGGTGTTCGACGGAGCCGCCAGCCGGTTTCGCGAAGTCGCGCTCCGGCGCGATCCGCGCTGTGCGGTGTGTGGAGACGCCCCTACCATGCATGAACTGGTTGGTCTTGAGGATCCAGCGTGTACGGACGTGCAGGCATCAACCGCGTAAGGAGGAGCCCAGATGGCGCGTAAGCAGGTGACGCTGATTTTTCCGCAGCATCTCATGAAGCAGCCGGTCATCTCCATGATGGCCAAGGAGTACGACGTCATCCCCAACATCCGGCGCGCCCGCGTGACGGAGAGCGTGGGAGAGGTGACGCTGGAGCTCGAGGGTCCTGAGGACGGCCTGAAGAAGGCGGTCGCATTTCTGGAGAAAAAAGGGGTCAAGGTCGAGCCGGTCGTCGGCGACGTCGTCAGCTCCTGATCGGTTCCCCACCCGCCTAGCCATGGACAGTCTGTGAAAAGCGGCGCCATCGTTCGCGACGCCCTTCTCCTCGCCAGCGCACTGGCGCTGACCGGGCAGTGGGTCATCGTCCATAGCTTCCTGCACCTTCCCCTCGATCCGGTGCTCGAGACGCTCTTACCCGGATTGGCGATCTTTGGGGCGGCCGCACTCCTCTCGTGGGCGGCGGAGCTTGCGCAGCTGGAGATCTCCCAGGCGCTGGCGCTGGCGTTCCTGGCGTTGGTAGCCGTCCTGCCCGAATACGCAGTCGATATGTATCTGGCCTGGAAAGCGGCCAAAGAGCCTGCGTATACCGCGTTCGCCGCCGCCAACATGACCGGTGCGAACCGACTGCTCATCGGGGTCGGCTGGTCGGTGGTCTTGCTGGCGTCCTGGTGGAAGAACAAGCAGCGGACCATCCAGGTGAAGCCCGCCCAGCGCCTGGAGATCCTGACGCTCTTTGTCGCCACCTGCTATGCCTTCTTGCTCCCGCTGAAGCGGACCCTGTCGATCATGGATACCGGGGTCTTTTTCCTGCTGTTTTTCTTCTACATCCGTCGCGCCAGCCAGGGCCACGTCGAGGAGCCCGGGCTGGCCGGCCCGCCGGAGCGAATCGCCTTCCTGCCCCGCGCCTGGCGCAGGCTCGTGACGATCGGGCTGTTTCTCCTGCCGGCTTACACCATCTGGATTGCCGCCGAGCCGTTTGCGAATGGCCTGCTCCATAACGCGCGGCGGCTGGGCATCGAGGAGTTCATCCTGATTCAGTGGCTGGCCCCCTTGGCCTCGGAGGCGCCGGAGTTCATCGTCGCTATCATCTTCGCGCTGCGGCGCAACCCGACCGCCGGGTTGGGCACGCTGATCTCCTCGAAAGTCAACCAGTGGACGCTGCTTGTCGGGATGCTGCCCCTGGTCTATGCGATCTCCGGCGGCCATCTGCAGCCCATGCATCTGGATGGGCGCCAGGCCGAGGAGCTGTTCCTCACCGCGGCGCAGTCCTTGCTCGCGCTCGTCATCCTGGCGAATTTGGAGTTCGGCCTCGGCGAAGCGCTCCTCCTGCTGGGGCTGTTTGTGCTCCAGTTCGTGTTTCCCACGCCGGAGGTCCGCACCATGCTGGCGGTAGGCTATCTGGTGATCGCGCTGGGCTACTGCGCGAACCGGGCGTTCCGTCGGTCGGTCGTGGACCTGTTTCGGCTGGGTTGGCGCGCGCCCGGCCCGGGGTTATAATAGCGGCATGGCCCGGAGACGCTCCCCTCACCCCCTGAAGAAAAAGCCGGCGGCGGCGCCGAAGCAGCGCTCCTCCAAGCTGGCCTCGGCGCTCTCCGCCATTCGTTCGCGGGCCGCCGCCCTGGCGCGCCGCACGCCCAAGCCGCGTCGAACAGCCGCCACGCGCGTGAAGCGCCCAGTGCCGCTCGCACCCATTGCCCGTGTCTCCGTGGTGCGTAAGCCGGCGCGCGGCCCAAGCCTGAAAGCGTCCCGCTCGCGCCAGGCCTCTCCTCCGGGCAAAAATCGTACGGGGACAGCGAGCACGCGCCGCCTTGCCCGGCAGGAGTCAGGCACTGTTCAGGCTTCGCCGGAGGCGGGGTCTTCGTCGGGGGGAACGGTGATGCCTCGCGGTGACAGCGGCCAGCAACCCTTCACCGCAAGCGAGGCCGCATTCTCCATCCCGTCCGGCTACGGCGAGGACCGCCTGGTGGCGATGTTGCAGGATCCCTGGTGGATTTTCGCCTACGGGGAAATTCGGCCGTCGCCCGAGCGGGCGGTCCGCGGCCAGCTCCTGCCGCAGGAGGTCAGCGGCTTACAGTCGGTGCTTCGCGTCTATGACGTGACCGGCGCAGACTACCCCACGCAGCCCGCCCACCGGTCGTTCGACATCGCGCTCTCCGGGTTGGCGACGAATTGGTACATTCAAACCAACGCGCCTGGCCGCGAGTTCATCGTCGAGATCGGTCTCTTGACCAGCGGCGGACGGTTTCTGATGCTGGCGCGTTCGAACCGCGTCACCACGCCGAGGTTTGGGCCTTCGGACGTGATCGATGAGCTCTGGGCCACCTCCGACGAAGCTTACTGGAAGCTGTTCGGCAGCATTGCCGGTGTGGGCATGGGCGCAAGCCCTACAGCCTGGGCGCATCTGCTGTCGCAGCAGCTCTCCTCGGGCAACTGGTCCTCGTATGGACTGACCGGGCCAGGTAAGCCCACCGCCATGGTGCAGGGGTTTTGGTGCCGGATCGATGCCGACCTGGTGCTCCACGGCATGACCGAGCCCAAAGCCACGGTGTCGGTGCAGGGGCAGCCGGTGGCCGTGCGCAAGGACGGCAGCTTCAGCCTGCGGCTTGCGCTGCCGGAGGGGACGCAGACGATCACGATCGAGGTCACCTCGGCCGACGGGCGCCATGCCAAGACCATCGCGCCCGTAGTGACGCTCGCTGGCGCCAGCGGCCTGACGACGGACACGAAGAAGAGCCAGCCGTCCTGGCCGCGCCTTGAGCCGCGTGACGGGGAAGGGGGAGGGGCGTGATGGACCGCCAAGGGTTTCTTGCGCTGGTGCTGCACACCCATCTGCCGTTCGTGCGCCATCCGGAGCATCCGGACTTCCTGGAGGAGCGCTGGCTCTTCGAAGCGATCACCGAGACGTACCTGCCGTTGCTGGAGCGGTTCGAGCGGCTCTGCGACGACAACGTGCCGTTTCGGATCACGATGTCCTTCACGCCGACGCTGTTGGCCATGCTGGGCGATGAGCTGCTGCAGGCCCGGTACGTGCGCCATCTCGACAAGCTGATCGAGCTCTCGGCGAAAGAGATTGAGCGGACCCGCTGGCTGCCCCCGTTCCATCGGCTCGCCCTGTTTTACCACCACCGGTTTACCGAGGCGCGCCGACGTTACACGGACACGTACCATCGCAACCTGATCGGGCCGTTCCGCCGGTTGGCGCAACGGGGGGTGCTGGAGCCGATCGCCTCCGGTGCGACGCACGGCTACCTGCCGCTCATGGACTACCAGCGAGTCGCGGTGCGAGCCCAGATCGCCGTCGGGGTGCAGGCGTTCGAGCGGGCCTTCGGCGCGCGGCCGGTGGGGTTCTGGCTGCCCGAGTGCGGCTACCATCCCGGCCACGATGCGTTCCTGAAAGAGTTCGGTATCCGGTATTTTCTCACCGATGCTCATGGGGTGCTGTTCGGCTCGCCCCGGCCCAAGTACGGCGTCTATGCGCCGGCCCTCTGCCCCGGCAGCGGCGTAGCCGCCTTCGGCCGGGATCTGGAATCCTCGAAAAGCGTCTGGAGCGCGGAAGAGGGCTACCCCGGGGATTACGACTACCGCGAGTTCTACCGCGACATCGGCTTCGACCTGGACTACGACTACGTGCGGCCCTACCTGAATGGCGACGGCGCGCGTCTGCACACCGGCCTGAAATACTACCGCATCACGGGTCGGACCGACGACAAGCAGCCGTACAACCCGGACCGGGCGCTCGAGAAGGCGGCCGAGCACGCCGGCAATTTCCTGTTCAACCGCGGCAAGCAGATCGAGCACCTGCGAGCGATCATCGACCGCGCCCCGGTCGTCGTCAGCCCATACGACGCAGAGCTGTTCGGCCACTGGTGGTTCGAGGGGCCGGACTGGCTTGAGTTTCTCATCCGAAAGGCGCATGTCGATCAGGAGGCGGTGCAGCTGATCGCGCCCTCGGACTATTTCCAGCACTATCCGGTGAACCAGGTGCTTGAGCCATCCCTGTCGAGCTGGGGGAACGCCGGGTACAGCGATGTCTGGCTCAACGGGACAAACGACTGGATCTATCGCCATTTGCACAAGATGGTGGACCGGATGGTCGAGTCGGCCAATGCCCATCCGCATCCTGACCCGCTGCGCGCGCGCATCCTCAATCAGATGGCCCGCGAGCTGCTGCTGGCCCAGTCCTCGGATTGGGCGTTCATCCTCAAGACGCAGACCCATACCGCCTATGCCTACCGGCGCCTCCACGATCATCTGGCGCGCTTCGACGCGCTGTACCAGTCGCTGGCGCAGCCGCATCCGCACGAAGCCTCCCTGGCCGGCCTTGAAGCCGCAGACAACCTGTTCCCCTCGCTTGACTACCGCGTCTACGCGACGGCGTCCTAACTCTCGCCCGGGTCCGGCCCCTCTGAAGGTGCTGTTCGCCGCCTCCGAGGCGGCGCCATTCGCCAAGACAGGCGGATTGGGCGATGTCGTTGCCGCCCTCCCGAAAGCGCTGGCCGCGCGTGGCCATGACATCCGCGTTACGATGCCGTTGTACCGCGAGGTGGATCGCCGTCGCTGGAAGCTGCGACAACTGCCGGTCTCGCTCGCCGTGCGCGTCGGCGCCCCGCTCCTGACCGGCACCGTCTGGGAAGGCGCGCTGCCCGGCAGCTCCGTGCCGGTCTACTTCATCAACCAGCCAGAGCTGTTTGACCGCGAAGGGCTGTACCAGCAGCGCGGTGCGGATCACCCGGACAACCTGGCCCGCTTCAGCTTTTTCTCCCAGGCCGCGCTGGCGCTGCCGCCGGCCGTGGGCTGGCGGCCGCAACTCCTGCATGCCCATGACTGGCAAGCGGCGCTGGCGTGCGCACACCTGAAGCTCGGCGCTTCCCAGGACCCGCTGGCCTCGGTGCTGACGATCCACAACCTCGCCTATCAGGGCGCCTTTCCCAAGGAGCAATGGCCGATGACCGGCTTGCCTGACTCCGCGTTCACCCTTGAGGGGTTGGAGTTCTACGGGAAGGTCAACTGCCTGAAAGGCGGGCTGCTCTCGGCCGACCTGTTGACGACGGTCAGCCCCACGTATGCGACGGAGATCCAATCGCGCGCGGGCGGGTGCGCCCTGGACGACATCCTACGGGCGCGCACGGGCGATCTGACGGGCATTCTCAACGGCATCGACACGGATGAATGGAACCCGGCGAGCGACCCGCACCTGGCCGCCCGGTACTCCTCGTCGGCGCTTCAGGGGAAAGCGGCCTGCAAGCGCGCGCTGCGGCAGCAGCAGCGGTTGCCGGATGAGCCGTGCCTGCTCATCGGGATGGTGCAGCGGCTGGCGGATCAGAAGGGCGTCGATCTCTTCCTTGACGCGCTGGAGCCGCTGATGGCGCTCCCGCTGCAGGTGGTGCTGCTGGGCACCGGCGAGCCCTCCTATCACGCTCGCCTTGAGCAGGCGTCGCGCCGGTTTCCTGACCGGCTCGCCGTCAATCTCACCTTCGATCCGGCGCTGGCCCACCGGATTGAGGCGGGGGCGGACGCGTTCCTGATGCCCTCGAAGTTCGAGCCGTGCGGGTTGAATCAAATGTACAGCATGCGCTACGGCACGGTGCCGATCGTTAGGCGGGTCGGTGGGCTGGCCGACACGGTGGTCGATGTCGGGGGGGCGGCCGCGGACCGTCCCGCGACCGGATTCGCATTCGAGGAGCACTCGGCGCGTGCGCTCCTCGAGGCGATGCAACGCGCGCTAGCCGCGTTTGACGACCGCGCGGCGTGGCGGCGGCTGATGCGGGCGGGGATGCAGCAGGATTTTTCGTGGGCCAAGTCGGCGACCGAGTACGTCAGTATCTATCGGCGCGCCCTCAGCCGTCGTGCAACGCGGGTGGCGTGATGATCGCGACCGTCACGCTGAACCCTTCCCTGGATGAATGGGTTCGCCTGCCTTCGCTGCGCGTGGGGGCGCTGAACCGGGCTGAGGCGCTCGGCCGCTACCCAGGCGGCAAGGGCATCAATGTGTCCCGCGTGGTGCATGAGTTGGGAGGGGCGACGATCGCCTACGGCCTGGCGGGCGGGCACGACGGGCTGATCCTACGGGAGCTGATGAACCGGCTGAAGATTCTCCACGAGTTCGTGACCGTGCCGGGCCAGACGAGAAACAACTACAAAATTCGCACGGATCGTCCCCACGCGCTGACCGAACTCAACACCGCCGGCCCGGCCGTCTCGGCCACTGCGCTTCGAGCGCTTGAGCGGCGCATGACGCGCCGCCGCCCAAGGCCGCAGGTGCTCGTCTGTTCCGGCAGCGTGCCGCCCGGGGTGCCGGCGGCGATCTATCAGCGGTGGATTCGCGCCTTCGGGCGCCTCGGCATGCGAGTGGTCCTCGACGCCTCAGGCGAGGCGATGCGGTTGGGCGTGCGAGCGCGGCCGTGGCTGATCAAACCGAACCGGCACGAGGCGGAAGAGGTGCTGGGGCGCCGGATCCGCACCAGGCTCCACGCGGTCCATGCGGCTCAGCAGCTGGTGGCGCGCGGCGCGTCTCTTGTCGTCCTGTCCTTGGGGGCGGAGGGAGCGATGTTGGCGAGCCGGGATCAGGAACGCGTCTGGATGGCGCAACTGCCGAAGGTCAAATCAGACTCGGCCGTAGGGGCCGGCGATTCGGTCGTGGCGGGATTTCTTGTCGGATGGCAAGGGGGACGCTCGCTGCTTGAGGCATTTCGTCTCGGGGTGGCCAGCGGCACGGCCACCGCCATGACCCCGGGAACCGAGCTGTGTCACCGTCGGGACGTGCAGCGCCTCGTCAGGCGAGTGGTGATTCGGCGCGTGGACTAGCGGCGACGGATTACTCTTCCGTCGAGAGCGCCTCCATCGATGGAGGCGCGTCGACAGGGGAGGCGGCAGCGCTCTCGGACGGCTCCAGCGGCTCCACCGACGTCAGGACAATACCCTGCACGCCGCCTTTTGCATAGACCCACCCGCTGACCTGGACCTTCTGATTGACGTAGTCGTAGACCAGCGTGTTGGGGTCGTCGCCGGGGTTGTCCGCCAGTAAGAGATAGAGGCTTCCGGACGGCTCGTCCAGCAGCGCCAGGGTTTGGCCGCTTTCGACCGCCTGATAGGTTTGATCGGCCTGGTCCGGACCGCGGCTGCCGTCTTTCAGATAGGCGCCCGGATCTACGACTTCGGCCTGGAACGACCGCTCTTGGCCCGTTTCCTCAACCCCGCTTGCGCTCCCCATCCAGCAGCACACCGCACCGATTACAACGCAAGCTGATAGGGATATACCGACACGTGGTCGTAACATCTCGATCTCCTTTCCTAATGGGGAGTAGCAGCATTACAGCAGAGCGGTGCGTGGGTGTCAAGGCGACCAGACGGAGAAGACTTAAGGGAACTCCCCGGCGATCAGCAAAAAACCTCCGGTGGGGCATTGCGCTCGAACACGAAGGCGCAGCGACATGGCTTTAGAGCTCCCGCCAGGAGAGGATCTGGACGTTTTTCCCATTCTGAGGAGTTTGCAGCGAGAAATCGTAATGGATCTGAGTATATTGGCGCAACTCCACCGTCCGGCCCACGACCGCGCCAAACAGGTGGCTGCCTCCGGAGAGCCAGACGTCGCTCCCCGGCGCGATCATGCGCATGTACATGACGGCATCCTGTCCCACGAAGCTCACAGGGTGGTAGCCCTTGATGCTGAAGAGGAATTTCTTCGGGTCTTTGTCGTTGAGCGTATTGATGAGGACGCCACCTTTAATGGTCACATCGCCGTCCACGTAGAGTTGCACCTGTTTTCCGGATTGCACGGAGACAAGGACATCTTGGTCGAACTGCACCGGTCCGGTGACCGTGAAGGTAATGTCACCGTTGAGGATGAGCTGCCCGCCACCCCCGTTGATATGCAGATCGTTCAGAAACAGGTCGCCGTTTCCCCAGAGGGTCACGTCGCAGTTGGTGTCGGTGTCGAGGTTGGAATAGGAGAACATCGGGACCCCGACCGGGCACGGCGCGCCCACGCAGTACTCTTTTGCGGTATGCGCGCAGGTGGCGGTGGGAAATGGCGCACCGGTTGGGGTGCCAACCGGCAGCGTGACCGTCGGCGGCGTGATGGGGGCGTTCGCGACACAGCGGCCGGCGACCGTGCAGGTCGCCCCGGCGGCGCCTGGCGGGACGGGCGTGCCATAGATGGCCGCGGGGTCGACGCCTGCGATCACGTCAATGGAGCTCATTGCGCTTCCCCCGGGTCCTACGATGGCGTCTCCCCAGAGCCGCGCCTCTTGTCTCAGTCGGATCGCCTCATCTCCGGCGGTGGAGGAGGTGCCGTTGGTTTGAATCTTTGCGATCAGGCCGGTCTGATGGCCGCAGACCGGGTTGTCCGGATCGCACCCAGGCACATAGGGTGCGACGGTGGAGTCATAGCTGTCCACGTGGGACTCGCCGGCCAGCACCACCTGGCCTTCTCCGTACGCCGCCCACGGAATGGCCGGGGAAGGAAAAACTCTGGCGACAACCTCTACCCTCCGTGTCACGTTGCTCCTCGGTCCGGTCACCCTGCCGATGGCGGTGATAATCCGCTGCGTGCCGCCCGTGGTCGTGATGGTGTACGTGGTCGAGGTTCCCGCGGCAAATCCGGGAACGCATGCTCCCGGACAGGTATACGGGTTAGTGGGCGTGACGGAGGAGGCATTCGTGGGGTCGTTCAGCCACCTGAGCGCTTGATCCACCCCGGTCTCAGCCAAATGAAGCGCTTGATGGCTGGACACATAACGGTTGGACGCGGAGAGGTCCGTAAGCGACCGGCGCAACCCGACCACGGTGACGGTCAACATCCCCGTCATGAGGAACATCCCCAGGATCAACAAGAACCCGCGGCGGTTATCTCGTGCGTGCTGATGCAGGTTCAACTTGAAGCTGCCCATGAACCCCCCGATAGACAAAAACGCCGAACCCCCTGACTGGTTCGGCGGCTCGGCGGTCCTCTCCGATCTGCTGGTACGGCAGCTCGGCGATCCTCCCAAGGACCCGTAGCTTTCCGGCCCCGGATTACTCCGGGTGTGGCGTTTCGCCAGGATGCAACTACACCAATAATATACCTGACCGGTGCAAGAGCGTGCAAGCTGCTGCCAGTCGCGGGTTGACGCTCAGGGGGCGCTTTGCTAGACTGCCGAGCATGGCACAGTGGCTGATGGGCGGCCTGATCACCATGATGGGAGTGGTGGCCATGGGATTGGGGGCGCTGGTCGCCCGCCACTCGCTGGCCGCGGCCCGCCGCGTCCACCAACGGACCGCCTCGCTCGCCACGGCGACGGTGGATGGGTGGGATGCCTGGTTTCTCGGCGGATTCTCCGGCTTGGCGCTGGGCATCCGGTGGTGGTATGCCGTCAGCATCGGAATGGTCTTGGCGCTGGCCGGAGCGTGTCTGATCGGAGTCGGGGTTCGACTCGCAACGATCGTGTAGCCCGGACGTCTCTTCACGAACCGCACGGATGGATCCCGCATGGCGCTTCCGCACGTGACCGTCGTCGGCGCCGGGCAGGTGGGGGCCACGACCGCCCATCTGCTGGCGCTGAAACAGCTCGCCCACGTGACGCTCATTGACGTCGTGGAGGGACTGGCCCAGGGCAAGGCGCTCGACATGAGCCAGTCCGCGCCCATTGAGGGATTTGGCGTGTCGGTCAAGGGCACGACCGATCTGGAGGCGATGGCCGGCAGCCGGCTGGTCATCCTGACGGCCGGCCTGGCGCGCAAGCCGGGCATGTCCCGCGACGACCTGCTGGCAGCCAACGCGAACATCATCGGCCCGCTGGCGGAGCGGGTGGCGCGCGTCGCACCCGAGGCGGCGATTATCGTCGTGACGAATCCGCTGGACATCATGGTGGCACTCGCGCGCGAGCGCAGCGGCTTCCCCCGGCAGCGCGTCATGGGCATGGCCGGCGTGCTGGACAGCGCCCGGCTGCGCGCCTTTCTCGCTCAGCGGCTGGCGGTTGCACCGACCGATGTGCAGGCGATGGTCCTGGGCTCCCACGGGGATCTCATGGTGCCGTTGAAAAGCTCGCTCACCGTGAAGGGCCAGCCGGTGTCCACGCTATTGCCCGATGAGGAACTGAACCAGCTGCTGCAGCGCACGAAGGACGGCGGGGCGGAGATCGTCGCCCTCCTGAAGCAGGGCAGCGCGTTCTATGCGCCCGCGAGCGGGGTCGTGGAGATGGCCGGCGCGATCCTCAAGAATACGCACGCAACGCTGCCGGTTTGCGCGTGGCTTGAGGGAGAATACGGGCTGCGTGACGTCTGCATTGGGGTGCCGGCCCAGCTGGGCACGGCGGGGATCGAGCGCGTCGTCGAGCTGCCTCTGACGGCCGAGGAGCGCGCCGCCCTCACTGCGTCGGCGCAGCAGGTGGCCGAAGGGATTCACAGCCTTCGGCGCCTTCAAGCGGCCCGCACATGAGCGATCCGCAAGAGAGCCCCCAGCCGTTCAGCAAGGGCCTGGAAGGCGTCGTCGCCGGAGAGACGGCGATCTCCGATGTCGACGGGCAACGCTGCCAGCTCGTCTACCGCGGCTATAATATCGACGAACTGGCCGGCAAAGCGACCTATGAAGAGGTGAGCTACCTGCTCTTGCGCGGGGCGCTGCCCGCGCGCAGCCAGCTCGCCTCGTGGACGAAGCTGTTGGAGGCTTCCCGGCTGCTTGAGCCGCCAGTCGAGGCGCTGCTGGAACGGTTGCCGAAGACGGCCGACCCCATGGCGCTGCTGCGGACGGCTATCTCGATCCTCGGGCTCTACGATGCGAGGGCAGACGAGGAGTCGCCGGATGCGATCACCGGCAAGGCGGTGCGGACGATCGCGAAAACCCCCACCATCGTCGCCGCCATCGGCCGGTTGCGGGCCGGCCAATCCCCCGTCCATCCCAAGCCGGGACTGAGCCACACCGCGAATTTTCTGTTCATGCTCCACGGCAAGGAACCGACGCCGCAGGAAGCCGGCGCGCTTGATGCGTACTTCGTGCTGCTCGCCGATCATGGGTTCAACGCCTCTACCTTCACGGCGCGCACGGTGACCGGCACGAAGGCCGACTACTACTCGGCGGTCTCTGCTGCCGTCGGAGCGCTCAAGGGCCCGCTGCACGGCGCGGCCAACACCAAAGCCATGGAAATGCTCATGGAGATCGGCACGCCCGAGCAGGTGGAGCCCTACGTGCAGAAGACGCTCGCCGACCACAAGCGGTTCATGGGATTCGGCCACCGCGTCTATAAAGGCGAGGATCCGCGCGCCAAACACCTGAAGACCATCGCCAAACAGTTGGGCGAGGCGGCGCGGGAGACGCAGTGGTTCGCGATTTCCGAGCGGCTGCAGCAGACGGTTCAGCAGGCCAAGGGGCTCTATATCAACGTCGATTTCTATTCCGCCTCGCTGCTCCACTATCTCGGGATCCCCACCGAGCTGTTCACCACGATGTTCGCCTGCGCACGCATGGCCGGCTGGTCGGCCCACATCGCCGAACAGTGGGCCAACAACCGCCTGATCCGTCCCCTGTCGCTTTTCGTCGGCCCCAAGGACCTCCGCTTCGTTCCGATCGAGCAGCGCACGTGAAACTCCACGAATACCAAGCCAAAGAGCTCTTCGCGTCGGTCGGCATCCCGGTTCCGCGCGGCGTCGTGGCCCGCACGCCCGCGGAAGCTTCCGCCGCGTACGAGGCCGTCGCGCGCCAGTGCGGCGGCGGGGCGGGGTTTGCCGGCAACGTCAAGGCGCAGATCCATGCCGGCGGCCGCGGCAAGGCCGGCGGGGTGATCAAGGTGACTTCGCCGCAGGAGGCGGCCACCCAATCCGCCGGCTTACTGGGACGCCGGCTGGTGACCAAGCAGACCGGCCCCGAGGGACTGCCGGTGTCGGCTGTGCTCGTCGATGAACGCGCAACCATCGCCCGGGAGCTCTACCTGGCGCTGACACTCGACCGGTTTCGCGCACGGCCGGTCGTCCTCGCCAGCCAGGCGGGAGGCATGGATATCGAGGAGGTGGCTATGACGACCCCCTCGGCCATTGTCCGCGAACCGATCGAGTTGGAGACCGGCGTGACGGAGCAAACCTGCGCACGCGTGGCGGCGGTGTTCGGGTTACGCGGGGCGCAGGCCGAGGCGTGCGCGGCGATCGTTCGCGCGATGTGGCGGTTGTACGAATCCTGCGATGCCTCGCTCATCGAGATCAACCCGCTGGCGACGATGCAGGATGGGCGCTTGCTCGCCGTCGACGCCAAGGTGACCCTGGATGATAACGCGCTCTTTCGTCACCAGGAGCTGGCCGCGTGGCGGGACGAGAGCCAGGAGCACCCGCTGGAGCTCCTGGCGAGCCGGATCGGCATTTCCTACGTCGGCCTCGACGGCAACATCGGATGTCTGGTCAATGGGGCCGGCTTGGCCATGGCCACCAATGACATCATCAAGCTCTCCGGTGGCTCTCCCGCGAACTTCCTCGACGTCGGCGGCGGCGCCAACGTCGAGCAGGTGACCAACGCGTTTTCCATCATCCTCGCGGATGCCCGCGTGAAGGCGGTGTTGGTCAACATCTTCGGTGGCATCATGCGCTGCGACTGGATCGCCGAAGGGCTCCTCAAGGCGACGCAGCGGTTGGACGTGAAAGTTCCCATCGTGGTCAGACTGCAGGGCACGAACGTGGACGAAGGGCGTGCGCTGCTCGCGAACGCCAAGCGGCTCAACCTGATCAGCGTCGAGGGGTTGGCGGATGCCGCGATGCGTGTCGTGGAGCTTGCCCGATGAGCGTGTTGGTCGGCAAGGACACGCGGGTGATCGTGCAGGGCATCACCGGGCAGGCGGGGGCGTTCCACACCGAAAAGATGCTGGAGTACGGCACACAGGTGGTGGGCGGGGTCACGCCCGGGAAGGGCGGTGCCGCCGTTCACGGCGTCCCGGTGTTCAACTCGATGCAGGAGGCGGTGCGCGCCACGCGCGCCAACGCGACCATTGTGTTCGTCCCGGCGAAATTCGCCTCTGCCGCCGTTCTGGAGGCGATCGAGGCCGCCCTGCCGCTGATCGTGGTCATTACCGAGGGCATCCCGACGCTGGACATGCTCCGCATCCGCCGGCGACTGGCTGACGCACCCATCCGTCTGATCGGTCCGAACTGCCCCGGGCTGATCACTCCTGGCGCCTGCAAGGTGGGGATCATGCCAGGCTACATCCACCGGCCTGGAACGGTGGCGGTGTTATCGCGCAGCGGGACGCTGACGTACGATGCGGTCCATCAGCTGACCCAGGCCGGGCTGGGGCAGTCCACCTGCATCGGCATCGGCGGCGATCCGGTACTGGGTTCCAGCTTCGTGCACCTGCTGCCGCTGCTGGAAGCCGACGCCCAGACCGAGGCGATTGTGCTGATCGGCGAGATCGGCGGCACGGAAGAGGAGGAAGCGGCGGCCTACATCAAAGCGCATGTGACCAAGCCGGTGTTTGCCTTCGTGGCGGGGAAAATGGCGCCGAAAGAGAAGCGCATGGGGCATGCCGGAGCGATCATTGCCGGCGGCAAGGGGACCGCGGCCGAGAAGCTGGCGATGCTGCAAGCGGCTGGAGTGAAAATAGTTGAGAGCCCTGCGGCGATCGGAGAGACCGTGCAAGCCTGCCTGGCCAAGAGCCCGGCGAAGTAACATTTTTCTCTTGATGACGTTTAAAGCGATGGGGTATACTCGAATCACAACGAAGAGGGGTCCCGATCAGGGCAAACTCGCGGCGACGCGAGGACGCAAAGCCTCGGATCCTATATGGATAGCCGGGCTACCGGGTTCTGACGAACCAACGGTAGCCTATTTTTTTAGCCCAGTAAGTGAAAACTTCAACAAAGGATAACCTAATAGTATATGTATAGCGGGCGACGGAATATTCCTGTAGGAAGGACCATCGGGCTTATCGCCGTCTCTGTAAGCCTCTGGGTTGCTTCTGCCGTGCATGCCGCAGTCTCTCCCGTCCTGACCCTGACCGCAAGCCCCACCACGTTGACTCCGACGCAGCCTGCCAGCACATTGACATGGTCGACTGCAAATGCCACAAGCTGCGCAGCGGTCGTGCCATCCGGCTGGACGAGTCAGACCGGTGTGAGCGGCAGCGAAACGGTCCGGCCCACGCAAAACACCACGTACAGCCTCACATGCACCGGACCTGGAGGCAGCATCACGCGTCAGGTCACAGTGGCGGTGGCAACCCCCACGCTCACCTTCACCGCGACACCCTCCACGCTGAACGCCACCCAGCCCACCACGACTCTGGCTTGGTCCGCCACCAATGTGACCGGCTGCGCGGCTGGCACACCCTCTGGCTGGACCAGCAAAACAAGCTCCACCGGAACCGAGAGCATGAGTCCAGCCCAGACGACCACGTATACGTTCACCTGTACGGGGCTTGGAAGCATTGTCACCCGCTCGGTGATGGTATCTGTTTCCGGAGGAGGAGGGCCGGTGGGTGGCGGTCCGACGCTGACCCTGAGCGCTAACCCAACCACCATCACGGCAGGGGGCACCAGCCTCCTGAGATGGTCGAGCACCAATGCCACGAGCTGTGCTTCAGGGCCTTCAGCAGGATGGACAACGCAGGGTGCTGCCAACGGCACCCAGGTGATGAGTCCCGCCCAAACCACTACCTATACCGTGACCTGTACAGGCAGCGGCAGCATTACCAGATCAGTCACCGTGACGGTGACTGCGGCATCCCCGGATCCCTCGACGACATTTTCGGTTTCACTTGGAGGCGGAGCGGTTGACGCGGTTGAGGATGTGTACGTCGATCAGAACGGCTACGTGTATGTCACCGGCGGAACCTCGTCCACGAATTTTCCCACGACGACGGGGGCGCCATTCCATCCGGACCCGGCCGGACAGCACAGTCATGATGCATTTGTCGCGAAATTCTCTCCCGGCGGCCAGCTGGTCTGCGCGACGCTCCTCGGCGGCCAGCAGTACGACCATGCCTATGCGATCGAGGTCAACGAGGCCGATCCGCAGAAACCTATCTATGTTGCCGGGCGGGCCGGCGCAGGCTATCCGACGACGGCGGGCGCGCTCCAGCCGACGTTCGGCGGTGACATCAGTCCTGATCCGCAGTACGGGGCGCAGGATGGTTTTGTCACGAAGCTGTCCAACGACTGTACGAACACCCTGTGGTCCACCTACGTGGGTGAGGATGGCAAGGGGGTCGTACACGATGTTGCGGTCGACGCGGTCGGGAGCGTCTATCTGGCATCTCAGGCGGATCGTCCGAGCCCCTTTGTGACCCCCAGCGCCTGGCAAGCCACCTTGAAGGGCGTCAGCGATGGCTTGCTGGTGAAGCTCAATGCCAGCGGACAGTTGGTGCGGGCGACCTATGTCGGCGGATCAGGGGAAGACGGCGGTGCGGCGGCCATCCGTGTGGACGGGGCGGGAACCAGCGTGTTCTACCTGGCCGAAACGCGCTCAAACGACGCGCCGGTGACATCCGGCGTGCTCCAGCCGACCTTGCGGGGAACGACGGATCTCTTTCTCGCGAAGTTTTCATCCGCGCTCTCTCAGGAGCTCTACGGCACCTACCTCGGTGGTTCGGCTCAGGAGATGGTGTCCGGACACAGCCTGGCTGTTGATGCCTCGGGCAATGCCGTAGTCGGTGCCACGACGACCTCATCTGACTTCCCGGTCACCCAAGCGTTGGCTCAGGGGGTGCAGCGCGCCTATGGCGGAAGCGGCGGCGCAGGTACCGGATTGAACACCGATGCGCCCGGCGATGGGGTGATCGCCACGCTCTCAGGCGACGGCTCCCGACTGCTGGCGGCCACCTATCTCGGCGGACTGCTCGGAGATGGGTTGCAGGGGCTGAGCGTTGCCGCCTCCGGAGAGGTCTGGGCGGCCGGCACCACGTTCTCCGCCAACTTCCCCACGACCGCTGATGCGCTTCAGCGCAACGCCAGCGGATCGAGTGATGGGTGGCTGGCCAAGCTCCCGGCGGATCTCTCGCAGCTGGACTTCTCCACTTATGTGGGCAGCTCGCTGACGGATCAGGTGCATGCCTTGGCGATGGACCGCAGCGGGCTGCCGCACGTGGTGGGCCAAAGCGGGAATGACGCGTTCGTGGTGAAAACGGAGGCTCCCTCCGCTCCTGATCCGGATCCGATTCCCGAGGAGGAAAACCAGGCGCCGGTCATCACCTCGCTGACCGTGCCCCAAACCGTTCCCCGAACCAGCAGCGCCTCCCTGAACGTGTTTGCCACGGATGACGGACTGCCGGGAGGCCCGCTGACCTATGCCTGGAGCAAAGTCAGCGGGATGGGGGTCGTGACCTTTTCAAGCCCGAATACCCCAAGCACCAGCGCCACGTTCTCGATTGCCGGATCGTACACGATCCGCATCACGGTCAGCGATGGCGCGCTCTCGGCGATTTCCGACTCGCTGCTGACGGTCACTGATCCCGGTACGGTCAACCAAGCGCCCACGGTCGATGCCGGGCCGGACCAGGATGATGTGCCCATCACCGACGGCGTCTTTCTCAACGCCGATGTCCGAGATCTTGACGGGCTGCCCAGCCCTCCCGGCCAGGTGACGGTGAGCTGGACGCAGGTGAGCGGCCCGCCGGGCGGAGCGCAGTTTACCGAGCCCGTATCCATCGACACGGATGTGCAGTTTACCGCACCGGGCAATTACGTCCTGCGCCTGACGGCGAGCGACGGAGCGCTCTCCGCCAGCGACACCGTCAATGTCTCCGTCATTGACAATACCGGAGGCGCGACTACGCCTCCGACCATCACCTTCAGCACTCCCACGGGCAACACAGCACGGATTTCGGCCGGACAGAGCGTGGCTCTCAGCTGGAGCAGCCAGAACGCCGACGTCTGCGAAGGGTTCGGGGGCCAGAGCGAGTGGGCGGGGATGAAGGCCTTGAGCGGGAGTCAGAGTGTGGCGCCGCGCGAGACCACGACCTATGAGCTGACCTGTTCCAATACGATCGGAGATGCCACGAAGACCGTCCAGATCATCGTCGGCGGCGCCTCGGGCACCTATACCATCAGCGCGGCGCCGAATCCGGTGTCCACGATCGGGCAGATCACCGCGACGTGGACCGCCGAGCATCCGTTGCCCACGGACGCCCTCGGGTTGTATACCGCTTCGCCAGAGGCGCTGATCGACATCCAACAGAACGCGCAAGGTGCGGCGACCGGCGCGGCGGTCTTTATCCCCCAGGATGAGCGGGGATGGGCGGTCGGCACGTATACCGTGAAGTACCTGGCGGATATCGGCGGGGGGCTGTTTGAGACCCGCGCCACGGCCAGTCTGACGGTCCGCCCGGACGTGTACTCGATGACGGCCCGGCCCAGCCAGGTGATCATCGGCAGCCCGATCATGGTGGATTGGACGGCCGACCCGGGGCGCGTCAACGACACCATTGGCTGCTACTTCACGAGCAACGTGGACAACCAGACGGTCGATTGCGGCGTGGCCATCGGGTTCATCGGGCAAGCACGGGAAGGGGCGAGCGGGACCGAAAACTTTACCGCTTCTATGATCCCGGGAAAGTACGAGTTCCGGTACCTTTCCATGGGGCAGTTCGTGGCGAGTACCGAGAGTAATACGGTCGACGTCATCGCCGTGCCGCCGGAGATCACCTTTTCCGCTGCGCCCCCGACAATCGATCAGGGCGGGCAGAGCACGCTGAGCTGGACCACGAAGTACGCCGCCAGCTGCGACGGCACAGGCGGCACCGGCTCCGACGGATGGGTCGGACCCAAGGTGTTCCCTGACGGTACGTTCGGGCCGGTCAGTCCGCTGATGACGACGCCGTACACATTGAGCTGCACCAATGTGGCGGGCACCACCACAAAGACTGTGATGCTCACGGTTATCCCGCCGGTGAAGACGCCGACGCTCTACATTGCCAAGAAATCTGCTGACGGGACAATGAGCCCCTGGATCCTTTCGCCGAACAACGAACAGAAGTTTCCCCGCGGCATCGGAGAGCAGATTTTCCTCAAGGCCACCGGCACCGACCCCAACAAACAAGTGCGCATCAAATGGACCAACGGCGGGGCGACCCAGCCGGGCGAGCCCTGGTCAGCCATTTTCACCGATCCGAATACCGGACTGCCGTACACCACCAACGCGGCCGGCGAAGTCGTGATGGGTCCGTTCCCCAGCTCGGGCGGGGTGCCGGACACCACCAACCTCAACTGCGCGGATACGAACGTCACCTGCTGGCCGGTCCGGCCCGGCTACGAGGGGTGGGCGCAAGGCGTGGATCCGGGGACCGGCAAAACGTCGGACTGGTCCAACCGGGTCACCTACGAAGTGATCGATCCGCCCCCCTCCTGCACCACCGACCTGACGGTCACCGGTCCCAGCACCGTGTCGGTGGGGCAACCGTTCAACGTCTCTTGGACCAACCGTACAGGCATCACTCCCCTCTCGCTGGGGTGGAGCGGGCCGCTGGCGTTTCGTCCACCCACCGCCCCGATGGCTTCCTGTCAAAGCCCAAGCCCGACGTGTCAGTGGTCGGGATTGCAGTTCAGTTCGGCCGGAACCGCGTCGGTCAATATTCGCCTGACGAAAGGACTCCAGACGACGACCTGTCCTTACTCGGTGTCCAGCACGGGCACGGCGCCATCCGGCCTCAGCCTCTCGATTTCAAAGTTCAGCACGAGCGGTTTTACGACGAGCGCGCTCAATGTGACGCGGGCATCCACCCCAGGCGGGACCGGCGAGAGAATTTACCTGAAGATCGTCGGTGCGGCCCCGAACAGCGATGTCCTGTTTCGATGGTCCAGCTGGAGCCCCACCAACAACGCATGGGTCTGGTTTGGGCCGACGACGCTTCCCAACCCTCCCCCAAGCGGTCCGCCGCATCGAACTGATAGCCTGGGTTCCCCGTTGATCACTGCGGCGTTTCCGAGCACGAACGGCGTGCCAAACGACTGGCCGGTCAAGAATGGCTATCTGGTCGAGGTCACGGTAAACGGTGTGACCTCCAATCAGGTGGCCTACAATGTGATCGGCGGCACCGATCCGGGCCCGTTGCCGACGTGCTCCATCTCCGGACCGGCCTACGCATCAGTCGGCGCGCCGTTTAACGTCTCCTGGAGCAACAGCTCCGGCCTCATTGAGATCCGCTCGCTGGGCTGGACGGGAGCGATCAACCCTCGTCCCGGGGCGGCCTTACTGCCCGCCTGTCCGCCGGAGAGCGGCACGTGCACGTGGAGCGGGCTTGCGTTTACCTCAGCGAGTACCGCCGCCGTCACCATTCGAGTGACGTCCAACTTCAGCCCGCTGCGGCAGTCCACCTGCAGCTACAGCGTCAAGTCGCCGAACCTGACGTTCGGGAAGACAGCCAGCGGCAGCCCTGCCCAGCCGACAGTGTGGAGTACGTCCGGCACCTTCTCTCGAACCACGCATGACAACATCTGGCTTCAGGTCGCCAACGCGCCGCCGAACAGCACCGTTGAGCTGCGCTGGACCGATAAGACCGGCAACATGAGCCCCTGGCAGGTGAATTGGACGCCGTTTGGATCCACCAATAGTATAGGGATCGCCACGCTGGGGCCGTTCCCGAACGCCGACCGCAGCGGCGTGCCAAGCACGTGGCCCATCGGGACCCAGTATAAGGTCCAGGCGCGCATCAACGGCGTGATGACAGACATCCGCACCTATTCCATCCAGTAACCATCGTCGGTTGACCCGCCCGTCGACGTGTGTTATCCTGCCAACAATAAAAGTAGGGAGGTCTTCATATGCGAGAGCGAGTTGAGCAAGTCGTCAACCGGATCCGGCCGGCGGTACAGATGGACGGCGGAGATATTGAGCTCGTGAGCGTGGACAACGGGGTGGTTAAGCTGCGGCTGGTTGGGAGTTGCGCCGGTTGCCCCTCATCGATGATGACGCTCAAGATGGGCATCGAGCGGGCCATCCGCGCCGAAGTCCCTGAGATCACCAGCGTAGAGGCGGTCTCCGAGTAACATTGTTCTTGACAGGCGTGAGCGCCGACGTTACAGTAAGGTTGTTACGAGACGTGTCTCGTTTTCTTTTAGGGAATGTGTTGAGACTTAGTCTCATTTATTTTGTGTTAGTAGTTGAGACTTAGTCTCATTTCTTTAGGCCAGTATATGAGACTTGGTCTCAAAACCAGGTCCCCGACATCCGAGAGATGAAGCCCGCAGCGATCACCGGCAAGCGGCTGGAAGAGCGGTTCGAGAAGGTCGAGCAGCTCTTGAGCCAATACACCATCCGGCTCACCCCCGAGCGCCGGCTGATCGTACGGCGCGCGGTGGCGTTCCTGCACTTCACCGCCGAGGAGCTGGTCAAGGATGTGCGCCGGGCGGATAGTTCAGTGGCCCGGGCCACGGTCTATCGCACCTTGGCACTCCTCCAACAAGTCGGGGTGGTGGAGAAGCACGATTTTCGCTACGGCCCCCCGAACTATGAGGCGACCTTCGCCAAGGCGCATCACGACCACCTCATGTGCATCCAGTGCGGGGAGATCATCGAGTTTCAGGAGCCGCGGGTGGAAGTGATCCAGGACGAGGTGGTCAAGCGCTACGGCTATCAGCTCCTCTCGCACACCCACAAGCTGTACGGGCTTTGCCGGGCCTGCCGGCGCACGGCGCGCAAACCCTCGCTCAGCCAGCCGCCTCCCCCCTTGCATGTTGAGGAGATTGTGGCATGAACCGGCGGGTGACCGTCGCGCTCGCAGCACTCTGGCTCAGTGGATGCGCCACGGCCCAGCCCTCCCGCACGCTTGCCTCGCTTCCCGAGGCGATGTGCAAACACTGCAATTGCCTCATGCCCGCCGGCATCGATCCTGAGGCCACCTGCCCCGTGTGCAATTGCGGCAAGCGGGCCCACGAGTGCGTGCGGGGGCATTGAGATGCTGCCCCCGCGCATGGCCCGGCAGATCGAGCGCGCGCTGAACGGCCTGGCCTACGGCTCAATTCAACTGGTGATCCATGACTCGCAACTGGTGCGCATCGAGCGCGTCGAGCGTCTACGGCTGACCGGATCCCCGGAGGCCCTTCCGTGTGCAGGTGGTCAACCAACCGAACCCTCGGAGGTTTGCCAGGATGAGTAGGAGGCATAAGGATGAGGGGTCGCAACGGGTTGGCGTTGACAGTCATGGGGTGCCTGCTCCTGGGCGCGCCGGAGGCGCAGGCGCATCTGAAGGACTACCTGGTCAGCCGAGATTTTTACACCGCCAAACAAGGAGAGTTTGAAGTCACGTTTTGGAATGACATGAACTTCGCCGAGGCGGACAGCGACGACTCGTACCATTCCAAGCATCAGGTGGAAGTTGAGTACGGGCTGTTGGATAAGCTGCAGCTGGCCTATTACGAAGTCTACACCTGGGACCGAACCAAGGATTGGGAGCGAGATGAGTTCAAGATTGAAGCGAAAGGCCGATTCGCGGATGCCGGGCAGTGGCCAATCGACGTCGCACTCTATACGGAATACAAGAACCCGGATGGTCACCGCGACCTCAGCAGCGATGAGTTGGAGAATAAAGTGATCCTCAGCAAGGAGTTCGGTCCCATCAATCTCATCGGCAACGTCATCTTTGAGAAGAAGCTCAACACCGGGGATCCGTGGGAGTTCGAGTACACCGCGGGCGTGAGCTACGCGGTGACGCCCCGCACGCGACTGGGCTTGGAGGTGAAGCAAGGGCTCGGGACCGACGACCACTTCACCGCCGATGACAGCCAACCCTTCTATCTCGTGCCGGGGATCTACACCAGCCTTACCCCGCACGTGCGCCTGTTGGTCGGCCCGGCGTTTGGCTTGACGAGAGCGAGCGACGATCTGCAGCTGAAGAGCGTCGTTGAAATCGAGTTTTAGCGCAACGCAGCGCTCTCCGAACCGGAGACTTCCTCTCGAAACGAAAGGGAAAGAACGATGACGGATGTAACGGTGGCTTCAACTGGAATTATCGTCTTCCGCGAGGCGCTAGAGGCCGGGTTGATCCTTGGGATCATCCTGACCGTCTTGGCGCGATTACGGGCCATGCGCTACGCGCCCCACATCTGGATAGGGACCGCGCTTGCTGTCCTGGCCAGCGGTGCGGTCGCGTGGGGCTTGAGCCTCTCCACCGCGGGGGTGCAGGAGCAGTGGCAGACGATTATCGAAGGGGTGATCTCAGTGGCCGCATGTGGAGTGCTCACCTGGATGGTGTTCTGGATGGATCGCCAGTCAAAGCGCATCCGTCCGGAGCTGGAGCACCAGGTCGAAGCGGCTGTGGGGCGCCAAGAACTGACCGCGTTGGTCATGTTGCCGTTTGTGGCCGTGTTCCGGGAGGGGGCGGAGACGGCGCTCTTCCTGAAGGCAGTGGCGATCCAGGGCTCCGGCTCGATTTCGCTCATGGGGGGCCTCATCGGGGGGGTGGCCGCTGTGGCGGTCACGCTCGCGATGTTCCTGGGCGGTCGGCGGCTGCCGCTGAAGACGATGTTTCGTTGGACGGGCGGGCTGTTGTTGACGATGGCCGCCGGGTTGCTCGCTTATGGGGTGCATGAGCTCGGCGAGCTCGGCTGGCTGCCGCCCATTGTCGAACACGTCTGGGACGTCAATCATCTTCTTAACGAGAAACACGGCCTCGGCGCGTTTTTGAAGGCGCTCTTCGGTTATAACGGCAATCCGTCCTTGCTGGAAGTGTGTGCCTATGTCACCTATTGGGTGGTCGTCATCGCCGCACTGCGCCGGGCCGCTCGCCTGCCGTCGACCGGATCAGCGTCGGCAGCAGGGTAACGTCTCGGAGGTCTTAGAGTTCGGTTGGAGGATGCGAATGACGCGGTGGAGTTTTAGCCGTTCAACAGGGCTCTTGGCGATCCTCCTCATTGGGGCGAGGAGCTTGCAGGCCGAGGTGATTCCCCAACCCGCCCAACGCTCCGATACGATTGCTGAATCCGAGGAAGATGTGCATAAGCCGCGCCATGGCGGCCAGTTCGGAGACGCGGACGATCTGTACCACTATGAAGTACTATTGCAGGGAGACCGCGAATTAGTGCTCTATGTCAACGATGAGCACAATCACCCCTTGGATGTGAGGGGGCTTGAAGGACGCTGGACCCTGAGTCCGGATGACCCGCAGCCTGTCACCGGGACATTAACCCCTTCGCCAGACGGCGCCTACTTCCGCGCCCAGCTGCCGCCGACCCAGGTAGACCCGCTGCATGTCGAGGTGGCGGTGCGCAAGGGGCGTTTCTGGGCCCGGATGGAGTTTTACCTCCCACACCCCTCTTCCTAGCGCCAGGCGGCCCCCGCCGCATTACCCGCCCCACACCCCCTTTCGTGCTATAATTTGCGGTATACTATGGCCTCCCTACGGGTTGCGCTCGCACAACTCAACGTCACGGTCGGGGACCTGGAAGGCAACCGGCGCCTCATCGAAGAGGCGATCCGGCACGCCCAAGGGTGGCTGGCCGACCTGATCCTGGTGCCTGAGCTGGCGGTTCCCGGGTATCCTCCTGAGGATTTGCTGTTGAAGCCGCAATTCGTGAAGGCCAACCAGGCGGCGCTGCGGCACCTGGCTGCGGCAGCCCGCGGGATCGTGGCGGTGGTCGGGTATGTCGACCAGGATCCCCGCGGAGGGCTGTCCAACGCTGCCGCCATCCTGGCAGGCGGCCGGCAGGTGGCGACCTATCGCAAGCAACACCTGCCGAACTACGGGGTTTTTGACGAACAGCGCTATTTTGTGCCCGGCGCTGCGCCGCTGCTGGTGACGGTCGGAGGGGTACGGGTCGGACTGACCATCTGCGAGGACCTCTGGGCGGAGGAGCCGGCTCATCGCCTGGCGGAGGCCGGGGCGCAGCTGGTCGTCAACCTCTCCGCCAGCCCCTATCATGCGGGAAAGCTGAAGCTGCGCGAGCGGCTCTTCTCCGTCCGGGCGCGCCGCAACCGCGTGGCGGTAGCCTATTGCAATTTAGTTGGCGGCCAGGATGAGCTGGTGTTCGATGGCGCCAGCCTGGTGCTGGACCCGAGCGGGCGGCTTGTGGTGCATGGGCGGCAGTTCCGCGAGGACCTGATCGTGGTTGATCTGGAGCTGCCGTCTCGACGGGCCAGGACACGGGGCCTGCGCGCCATCACGGTTGCGCACGCGCCACGGACTCGCCCGCCGTTGCCCCCGGCGGAGCGTCGCACGCTGGGCGCAGTGGAAGAAGTCTACGAGGCGCTGACGCTCGGCCTGCGGGACTATGTGCGGAAAAACGGATTTTCAACGGTGGTGCTCGGCCTCTCGGGCGGCATCGACTCTGCGCTGACCGCCTGTCTGGCAGTTGACGCCTTGGAGCCGTCGCATGTCAAGGCGGTGGTGATGCCCTCGCGCTTCTCCTCACGCGAGACGCAGGAGGATGCCAGACAGATGGCGCGGACCCTGGGCATCGAGGCGCAGGAGATCTCGATCGAGCCGATGTTCGAGGCGTACCTGAAGACGTTGGCCCCCTGGTTCGGCGATCGCCCCGCCGACGTGACCGAGCAGAACCTGCAGGCCAGGATCCGCGGCAACCTCTTGATGGCGCTGTCCAATAAGTTCGGCTGGCTGGTGTTGACGACGGGAAACAAAAGCGAGATGGCCACGGGCTACTCAACGCTGTACGGCGATATGGCCGGAGGCCTGGCCGTGATCAAGGACGTGCCCAAGATGCTGGTTTATCAACTGGCGCGGTTCCGTAACCGGCGCGGGCCGGGCTCGCCGATTCCGGAGAGCGTGCTGGCGCGCGTGCCGACCGCGGAGCTTGCGCCCAATCAGACCGATCAGGACACGCTCCCGTCCTACCCGGTGCTGGACCGCATCCTGCAGGCCTATGTGGAAGAGGACCGCAGCTTTGCCGAGATCGTGCGCGCCCAGCGCCTGGAGCCCTCGACCGTGCGCCGGGTGATCGGAATGGTCGACCGGGCGGAGTACAAGCGGCGCCAGAGCCCGCCCGGCATCAAGATCACGCCGAAAGCGTTCGGCCGGGACCGCCGCATGCCGATCACCAACCGGTTTCAACAGGGCTGACGATGCACCGTATTCTCTTTATCTCTGATGATTGGAGCAACAAAAAGCCGCTCAAGTCCGCACTGCTGGAGCGCGGCGTCACGCTCATCCCGGTAAGCTCGGCGGAGATGTTCAAAGAGGCGTTTACCCCGCCAGACAAGCTCGATACCGTCGTGGTGGACCTGGAGCGTTGCGCGACCGAGCCTGCCAAGCTCTGCCATGCGATCAAGCGGGAGCCGCGGACCAAAGAGCCGCCCCTGATCCTTCTGGTCACGGAGGCGCAGCTGGGCCGCATCGAGGCCGGCTGGGGCGTGGACGACTACCTGACGCTGCCGGTCAGCGGCGCGCGGCTGGCCGAGCGGCTGAAGTTCCTCCTCTGGAAGCTGCATCGCGTGGAGCCGGCCAACGGCTTTTCACAGGGCGGTCTGGTCGTCGATTTCGAACGCTACGAAGTGCACGTGAAGGGCGAGCCGGTCGATCTCACCTACAAGGAATTCGAGCTGCTGCGCTTCCTGGTGACGCATCCGGGCAAGCCGTTTACCCGCGAGGTGCTGCTCGATAAGGTATGGGGCTATGATTTCTACGGCGGCACGCGGACGGTGGACGTGCACATCCGCCGCCTGCGCTCCAAGATCGAGACGGGCGGCGCCACGTACATCGAGACCGTTCGCAACGTCGGCTACAAATTCCTCGGAGACGCCACCTAGTTCGCAGCCCCGCATGAAGCCATTCCTGATTGCGTTGGGGCTTGCGCTGTCGCTGGGGGGAGGGTATTGGTACCTCCAGCGCCATCCTGAACGGCTGCCGGTGCAGTGGCAGGCGTTCGTGCCCAGCGCTTCGCAATGGCCGTTGAACGTGACGGCCCAGAAGGCCCCATCCCCAAAGACCGTCGAGCGCGTGGAGACGAAGACGGCCACCCCTCCCGCTCCATTGAAGAACCCCGCCACGCTCTACCTCGCGAACGGGGGTATCGTGACCGGCGAGCTGGTCGACGAAACACCGGATCAGGTCGTCTTGCGATGGGAGTACGGGGATGTGGGGTTCCAGCGGGCGGAGATCCAGCGGATCGTCAAAGGCGCGCAGGACACCGGCAAGGATCATGTCACGCTGCCGTGGGAAGGAGAAGGGGCCAAGGTGCGGTGGCCCTATCAGTACCCCGTCGTCGTCAAGTTGATGAGCGGGACCGTGGTCGATGCGCAACTCACAGCGGTGACCCCGGACGCCTTGGTGCTCACGCATGCGCTTGCCGGCGGCGGGACCGCTGAGCAGACCATTCCGCGCGCGCACGTGGAAGAGCTGCTGTTTCGGCCGATCCAGAACGAGCGATCAGCGAAGATCGAAGAGAATCTCAGGGCGCTGTTCCCTGCGATGCACTGGTACCAGGAAGGCCTGTTCACAATCGTGACCGACTCCACGCCCCCCACCGTCAAAGACTACCGCCGCACGGTGCGGGAACTGTCGATGGACTGGTACCTGGCATTTTTCCCGCTTGCGCGCGAGCGCACCCCGGAAGTGCAGCAGTATCTCGTCATCTTCGACAGTTGGGACTCGTACATCGAGTATGCGGCGACCGATGGCATCCCAGGGTGGATGGCGGTGGGCTACTTCAATCCGGACGACGAGACGCTCTACTGCTTTAACATGCTGGGCGAACGGTTCTCGGAGCTGCTCTATGAGGTGTACCTCGGGCAGTTTCGCCAGGCTCGCGATCAGATCTCCGAGCAGATCAAAGGGTCGGGATATGAGCTGACGATCGAAGGGCAGATGTCCGAGTTCTTGAAGAAGCTGGAAACGGCCCACGCTACGGCCCGGCAACTGTTTGGGCAAATCAGCGTCGACATCTTGCGCCACGAGCTCACGCACGCCATGTTCCATAACTGGCAGCTACAGGGGGTGGTGCTGTCGCAGCTCTCCGAGGACGGGAAGGCGCAAGTGGAGCAGAAGCGCCGGTTCCTTCAGAGTCGCGATGTGGCGGAGAAACGCCAGCTGCTTGATGCGCTGCTCTCCAGCAAGCGCAGCCAACCGCTTGCTGACCTGCGCGCGGCCAACTCGTGGTTCATTGAAGGGTTGGCGGGCTACATGGAGCCCTCACCGGTCGGCGGCCCCAATCAGCTCCGATTGGCGGATATGCAGGAGGCGCATCGTCTCAAGCACATCATTCCGCTCGAGTTTCTCCACACCTTCAAGATGGGGAGTTTCCTGGGGATGGCCAGTCAGAGCGCGCGCGAGGCCTACGCGCAGAGCTGGGCCCTCTGCCACTTCCTAATGCAGCGCTATCCGGTCGGATTTCTCGCATACCTAGACCGCTTAGCACGCGAGCATCCCCAGGAGGGCGAAGACACGTTGCCATGGCTGATGCAGGCGCTCGACAGGGAGCAGCGCCCGCTGGAACAAGAGTTTCTCGCGCACGTCGAGCAGTTTCCTCCCGAAGATCCGCTCTGGCTGAAGCAGGTGCAAAGCTTTCTCGACCTGCGCGCAGAATTGAGCGCTCTCGCCAGCCGCTTTTGGGGTGGGTGACCGCTCGCGTATAAGTTTGTTACTGCGATTTAATCCTCCCGTCATCTCCTTGTAACGTTCCCCCGCTACCCTTGCGTCCATCATGCCGGTGGATGCGAGGCCCGAACCGCTGCTCCTGCGCTTTGGCGAGCTCACGATCGATCTCGAGCGCTATCGGGTCTCGATCGGGGGGCGTCCGGTCATCCTGTCCTACCGCGAGTACGCGCTCCTGGTCTACCTGGCCGGCCGGGCCGGGCAGGTGGTGTCCAAGCGCCAACTCCTGGAAGAGGGGCTTGGACGGCACGATCCTAGTGGGTTACGGATGGTAGACGAACATCTACGTCATCTGCGCAGTGTGCTGGAGCGCGAGGGAGGACGATGGATCGAGGCGGTCGAAGAAACCGGCTACCGTTTTGTCACACCGAATTAACATGCGCGTGATATGCATGTAACGTCCCGCGCGTATCCTCGCGCATCATGGCACGAACTGGTGGGGGCGCAACACAAGAGGAGGGAAGGATGAAGAAGGAGGGGGTTCTGGTGTGGGCGGTCGGATTTGGGCTCAGTGTCGGTTTCGGGGCCGGACCGGCGTTTGCGGTCGATGAGGTCGATGCGGCGGCCGACAAGGCCGAGATCCAGGTCCTCAAGGCCCGTCTGGAGAAGCTCGAGCGAAAGGTAGAACAGCAGGAATTACAAGCCGTCTCCAGCACCGGTGAGAAGCCGGTCAGCGCTGGGGTGGGGTTGCCCAGCGGCCTGCAAGGGCTGGGGATGAGCGGGTTCGTGGACACGTCGTTCGTCTACAACTTCCAGCATCCGGATCCGTCAGGCCGCACCAATCGCGGACGGATCTTTGACGTGAATCCCAGCGGCTTCACCATTCACGCGGCCGAGCTCGTGCTGGAAAAGCCGATGTCCGATGAGTCGCCAGTCGGGTTTCGGACCGATCTCTTCTTCGGCGATGACGCGGAACTGATTCATTCCACCGGACTTGGCAATGACGCAGGTCCAGAGAGCCCGGAAGCATTTGATCTGCAGCAGGCCTACGTGACCGCCCGCGCGCCTGTCGGGGACGGTATTGATTTCAAAATCGGGAAATTCGTCACGTTGCTGGGCGCTGAGGTGATCGAGAGCCTTGCCAACTGGAACTTCTCCCGGTCCTACCTGTTCGGTTTCGCCATCCCCTTTACACACACCGGCGCACTCGCCTCGTATCCGTTGGGGGAGATAGGCTCGGTGACCGCCGGACTGGTCAACGGGTGGGATATCGTAGACGATAACAATACGTTTAAGGATATGATCGCGAACGTGACCTTGACACCCATGGAAGGGCTCACCTTCGCGGTCAACGGCATCACCGGCGCTCCGCGCGCGGCGGATAACCGCAACGATCGCTCAGTGATCGATCTGGTCGCCACCTGGACGCCGATCGAAGCGCTCACACTGATGGCGAACTACGACTACGGCCATGAGAGCAGCATCGCCCGCGTGACCGGCACGGCAGGCGGAGGCGCGGGATTTGACACCGCAAACTGGGCCGGTCTAGCGCTGTACGCGAAGTACGATCTGACCGAAAAGTGGGCGCTGTCCGGCCGGTGGGAGTGGTTCGATGACAAGAACGGCGTCCGCACGGCGTTCGCCACGCTGGACGGGACGTCTCCCAACAGCATCGACTTCTACGGCTATACGCTCACCAGCCAGTGGAAGCTGCACGACCACATGCTGGCCCGGCTGGAGTATCGGCATGACCAGGCGGATGAGAAGGTGTTCTTCCACGGCGGCAGCGGGTTCATCAACGCCGCAGACACGATTGCGACCGAGTTCATCGTGCACTTCTGATGACACACCCTGCGCGGCTGCGCTCCGGCCCCCCACTCCACGCTGTAGGCCTGTCCCCAACAGGCAGCGGTTCGGGGCGCGGCCAGCAGGTGTTTTCCGGGCACGTAAGTTCCAACCGATAACAAAGGAGGGGACATGGATCCCAAAGTGGTTGCGGATACGATGTGGGTACTGCTGACCGCGATGCTCGTGTTCTTCATGAACTTGGGCTTCGCCACGGTCGAAGCGGGCATGCAACCCGCCAAGAACTGCGTGAACATTCTCTCGAAGAACTTCATCGTGTTCGCGTTTACCTCGGTGGTGTTCTGGATGTTCGGATTTGGGTTGATGTTCGGCGACGGCAGTCCCTGGGTCGGGTTGCAAGGCATCTGGGGAGTGCATGGCCTCGATAATTCCCCGGCTACCGGTGACGCCTACAAGGGCGTCTATAGCGCTCTCAACTGGACCGGTGTCCCACTGCTGGCCAAGTTTTTCTTCCAGCTCGTCTTTGCCGGAACCGCCGCGACGATCGTCTCGGGCGCGGTCGGCAGCCGCATCAAGTACCTCTCGTTCATTGTGTTCTCCTGCATCATGGGCACCCTGATCTACCCGGTCACCGGCCACTGGATCTGGGGCGGTGGGTTCCTGGCCAAGATGGGCTTCTGGGACTTCGCGGGTTCCACGGTTGTGCACTCGGTGGGAGGATGGGCGGCGCTCACCGGGGCCGCTATTCTGGGACCGCGGATCGGCAAGTTCGGTCCCAATGGGGAAGCACGGGCCACTCCCGGTCATGAGCTGAGCTTGGCGACGCTGGGCACCTTCGTGCTCTGGCTGGGCTGGTTCGGCTTCAATCCGGGCTCCACGATGGCGGCCGATCCGGAGGCAATTTCCCGGATCTGCATTACCACCAACTCAGCTGGCGTGGCGGCAGCCATTATGGCCACCATCACGTCATGGGTGCTCCTTGGCAAACCGGACCTGGGTATGACGCTCAATGGTCTGCTGGCGGGGTTGGTGGCAGTCACTGCTCCGTGTGCGTATATCAGTGTGGAGAGCTCGCTCATTATCGGCGCCATTGCGGGTGTCCTGGTGGTGTTGGCGGTCATCTTCTTTGAGCAGAAGATGCGCATCGATGATCCGGTGGGAGCCACATCGGTCCACTTGGTCAACGGCGTGTGGGGCACCTTGGCGGTGGGGTTGTTCGCGCAAGATCTGTACATGCCCAACACCACGGGCAACGGACTGCTCTTTGGCGGCGGCACCAAGCTGCTGATGGCTCAGTTGACCGGCGTCGGGGCGGTGGCGGTCTTCACGCTGATCATCTCGGCCGCGGTGTGGTGGCTGCTGAAGGCCACGATGGGCATCCGTGTCTCGGCCCAAGAAGAGATTGAGGGCTTAGACATCGGTGAGCACGGTAACTCCTGCTACCCGGACTTCGTGGTGCGGAAGACGTTTCCAGTCTCGATGTCTTCGGCGGCGCCGGCGCAAGCTGCAAAGGTGTGACCATGACGCAGGCCATGCTGGATGTGGCGGGGGCGCAGGCCAAATCAAGGAGCGGCACGATGAAGAAAATCGAAGCGATCATCCGGCCGGAGAAAGTCGACGATGTGCGTAAGGCCATCGAAGCGGTGGGCTACCCGGGCGTGACGATCACTGAGGCGCAAGGGCACGGCAAGCAAAAAGGGGTCGTGCAGCAGTGGCGCGGGGAGTCCTACCGGGTGGAGTTTCTCCCGAAGGTGAAGCTGGAGATCATCGTCGGCGATTCCGATGTGGATCGGATCACCCAGGCTATCATCAAGTCGGCCAAGACCGGAGCGGTCGGTGATGGCAAGATCTTTGTCTCGGATGTCCGGGATGTGATCAAGATCCGGACGGGCGAGCGAGGAGACAGCGCTCTGTAACCTATCTTCCGGTAGGTTATTGTGAACGATCTTTGACAAAACCACGCCGGTATCAGCAGACAGAATTCTAGATCTGCTGATACCGGGGTGGATTTTACTTGCTCGTAACATCCGCGTAATACTTTCCGGCTAGACTCGCCCAACGTTGTGGGGGAGACAACCGGGGAGGGGGCATGCCGACGGTCGATACGGGGGATACGGCGTGGGTGCTGACGAGTGCCGCGCTGGTGTTGTTTATGACGCCGGGCCTGGCGTTTTTCTACGGCGGATTGGTGCGCCGGAAGAACATCCTCTCGATCTTGATGCAGTGCTTCGCGCTCATGTGCCTGATCACCGTCCAGTGGGTGCTGTTCGGCTACAGTCTTTCCTTTGGGCCGGACGTCAAGGGGTGGATCGGCAACCTCAGCTGGCTGGGGCTGAACGGGGTCGGTCTTGAGCCGTACGCCGACTATTCGGCCACGGTTCCGCACCAGGCGTTCATGATCTATCAGTGCATGTTTGCCATTATCACGCCTGGACTGATCCTCGGCGCGTTTGCCGAGCGCATGAAGTTCTCCGCGTTCTGCCTCTTCTCGCTCCTGTGGGCGACGCTCGTCTATGATCCGGTTTGCCATTGGGTCTGGGGGGTGGGCGGATTTCTGCGCGTCAGCGGGGCGCTCGATTTCGCGGGCGGCACCGTCGTGCA
>ORMF011954767.1_pt1 | contig 39092 bp, 34 predicted proteins | sample 1779871 | NCBI WGS metagenome assembly ORMF01 (sample SAMEA104232316, study PRJEB22302) | groundwater metagenome | biome: forest; feature: aquifer; material: groundwater | place: USA | collected 2011-08-07 | depth 5.4 m
CCAACCCAAGGGCGATCTTCGGCGTAGCTTCGTCGATGCGCAGGACCTTGACGGTGATCTCCTCGCCGGGCGCCACGACCTGCGACGTATCCGACACGCGGGACCACCCCATCTCGGACACGTGAAGCAGACCCTGCACGCCGGCGCCCAGGTCGACGAATGCGCCAAAGTCGCGCACGGACGTGACACGCCCGGTCAGCACGGCGCCCACAGCGATCGACCGCCAGACCTCGACGGCACTGGCGCGCTGCTGTTCTTCGAGCAGCGCACGCCGCGAGACGATGAGGTTCCTGCCCCCTTCCTTGTACTCGATGATCCGGAATGTGTAGACACGCCCGACGTGCTGGCCCGGATCCGCGGTCCGGACGATGTCGATCTGGGAGAAGGGACAAAAGGCTCGCTGGCCGCCGATGCGCACCTCGTATCCGCCTTTCACATCGCGTTCGACCTTGCCCTCAACCGGCAGGCCGGATCGGAACGCGTCTTCAAGCTGCCGGTCGGTCGCGGCACCGCGGGCCAGCCGCCGGGAAAGCGTCAGCCCTCCCTCGGTTGACACAACCATCGCCCGGATGCGGTCGCCCACGTTGACCTCGAGAACGCCCTCGCCGTCCTTCAATTCGGCGATCTCAATCAGCGCCTCGCCCTTGCCGCCGACGTTGACGAATGCCACTTCGGCGCCGATCGCCACGATGCTGCCCTCGATGGTCTGACCCTTCTCGATGCGCTTCGCTTGAATCGAAGCCTCGAACATCGATGCAAAGTCTTCGTCGGGTTCGCTCACGACGCTCTCCTCATTGCGCTGGTGTTGGGCTAGGCGTGACATTCAAACGTATTTTATCTACATTCAATTGTCGACGAGAGAACGACTGTGAGCCTCCGAAGGCCTGACGCTTCGCAACGACGTGCAAGAAACACGCGCGCAAGATGCTTCACCTTGGCGTGTTCGGTGGCAAGTACATGACCGATTGCCGCGACGAGCTCCCGGAGAGCTGGTTCGCAGAGGCACAATTGTGCGCTGACCAGACGTTGCTGCATTGGGCATGCGACAGCCGTAAGCTGTAGGGGGCCCAAGATCATGCGCGTCTTTGTAACTGGAGCAACGGGTTTCATCGGGCGGGCTCTCGTGCCGCGCCTTCAGCGCGACGGTCACTCGGTCATCGTCTGGGCTCGATCCGCCGCACGGGCTCGGGATCTGCTCGGAGCCGACGTCGAGATTGTGCTTGCCGACAGAACGACAGCGACCATGACCGACGCCCTCCGGGGTTGCGGTGGGATAGTCAATCTTGCCGGCGAGCCAATCGTTGGGAGGAGGTGGACACCGGCTCGCCGTGTGCTGCTCGAACAGAGCCGCGTCCAATTCACCGAGTCGTTGATCGATGCGATTGCGGCTGCTGGCGTCACACCGCGAGTGCTGGTGTCCGGCAGTGCGGTTGGCTACTACGGTGATCGCGCGGGCGAAGTCCTCGCGGAGGAATCGACGCGCGGCGACGACTTTCTGGCCAACCTGTGCGTCCGCTGGGAATCAGCCGCCCGAAAGGCTGAAGATCTGGGAACCCGCGTTGTCCTTCTGCGAACGGGCATTGTCCTCGGGCGGGCGGGCGGTGCGCTCGCGCAGATGCTGCCGCCGTTCCGCCTCGGACTGGGTGGCCCAATCGGTTCTGGCCGGCAGTACGTTCCGTGGATTCACCTTCACGATCTCGTGAAGATCATCGCGGCAGCGCTAATCGACGAGACATACCGGGGCCCCGTCAACGGCGTCGCGCCGCAGGAGGCGACCAGCCGTGAATTCTCGCGAGCGCTTGGCGACGCGTTGAACCGGCCTGCGGTGCTGTCCGTCCCCGCGCTGGCACTCAAGGCGATCTTCGGCGAGGCCGCCAGCGTGCTCCTCGGCAGTCAGCGCGTCGAGCCGCGCGCCTTGACGTCTCGAGACTTCCCGTGGGAGTTCCCGACGCTCCAGGCAGCGCTCGACGATATCGTTCACGATCGAGCGGCAGCCATCGTCGACCGAGGTGCCGCTGACCACAGGAAGACTGATGCCCGTTACGAGCTCCGCACGAAGGCGATCGTGGACGCCCCGCTCGCCGAAACGTTTGCGTTCTTCTCCAAGGCCGGGAATCTCGGCCTGCTGACGCCCTCTCCAATGAAATTCTCGATCCAGGGCGCCGTGCCGGTGATGGAGGCGGGAAGGACTATCGACTATCACATCTCGATGGGTCCTGTGCGTGTGGCATGGCGCTCGCGGATTGTGGAATGGGAGCCCGGCCGCGCCTTCGTCGACGTGCAGGATATCGGGCCCTACAAGTTCTGGCGGCATCAGCACACGTTTCACGGCGACGGCCAGCGCACCGTGATGGAGGACCGCGTGTGGTACACGCCGCCGTTTGGGCCGTTCGGGCGGGTGGCGCATCGGCTTTTCATCGCTCCGACACTTCGCCGCATCTTTCAGTACCGAAGCGATGTCATCCGCCTGCGCTTCGGCGGCGCCTAGTCTTTGCTGATTCAGTAACGGCTGATCACAACAATCACCGGTAGTACTGATTCATCGAAGACGCTCCACTAGCTGGTGCTGGTGTTATTGGCGCCCGTGCCAGAATCTGCCTATCTCGTAGGCTCAATCGCTTCCCTGCCGTCCATGTACGGCCGGAGCGCTAGCGGAATCGTCACAGAACCGTCCTTCTGCTGACAGTTCTCGAGAATCGCCACAAGCGTTCGACCCACCGCGAGTCCGGAGCCATTGAGCGTGTGCACGAATTCCGTCTTCCCGGTGCCGGCGGCGCGAAACTTGATGCTCGCCCGCCGCGCCTGAAAGCCTTCGGCGTTACTGCATGAGGAAATCTCCCGGTACATCTTCTGGCTTGGGAGCCACACCTCAATGTCATAGGTCTTTGCCATGTTCTGTCCGAGGTCGCCGGTGCAAAGCAACATGGTTCGATAGGGCAGTTCCAGCCGCTTCAACACCTCCTCGGCGTTGAGCGTCAGCGACTCCAGCTCATCGTACGACTGCTCGGGAGTCGTCACCTTCACGAGCTCCACTTTGTCGAACTGATGCTGGCGAATCAGCCCCCGAACATCCTGCCCGTAGGAACCGGCTTCGCTTCGGAAACACGGTGTGTACGCCGCGTAACGTATCGGCAGATCGCGTCCGTCGAGAATCTCGCCGCGGTGAAGATTAGTGAGCGGCACCTCGGCCGTCGGCACCAGATACAGGTCCCAGTCGCCTGCGATCTTGAAGAGTTCCTGTTCGAACTTCGGAAGCTGGCCGGTTCCCGTGAGCGATGCGCTGTTCACCATGAACGGCGGCTCGATCTCCCGGTATCCGTACTCTCGCGTGTGCAGATCGAGCATGAAATTGATGAGGGCCCGTGAGAGCCTGGCTCCGGCGCCACTCAGCACGCTGAATCTGGTGCCCGCCAGCTTCGTCCCGCGCTCGAAGTCGATAATCCCCAGCTCCGGTCCCAGGTCCCAGTGCGGCTTCGGCTCGAACTCAAACGCGCGCGGCTGGCCGGAGCGGCGCACTTCCACGTTGTCGTCCGCGCTCCGACCGATCGGCACGCTGGCATGCGGAAGGTTGGGCAGCGCGAACAGCACTTGATGGCGCTGGTGATCGATCGAATCGAGCTGAACGCCAAGCTGCTTGATCTGTTGGGCTCGCGCGCGGTTGGTTTCCAGAATGTGCGTCGTGTCCTGGCCCATGCGCTTGGCGCGCGCCACCTCATCGCCAGACGTGTTCTGCTGGCGCTTCAGCCCTTCGAGCTCAGGAATGATTCGGCGCCGAGCGGTCTCCAATGTGGCGAACTCCTCGAGTGCCTTGTTGAGATTATCGAGATCGAGACCGCGATTGCGCAGGCCTGCACGAACCAGATCGGTATTGCCGCGAACGAGGTTTGGATCGAGCATCAGTCATTGTATCTTCCCGCGCCCCCCTGTTACGATCGGCCGCATGAACACGTGCGTGCGCAAGGTCGTCTTTCCAGCGGCTGGCCCCGGCACGCGCTTTCTGCCCGCCACGAAAGCCCAGCCAAAGGAAATGCTCCCCCTGGTCGATAAGCCGATCATTCAGTATGGGGTCGAGGAAGCGGTTGCTTCAGGTATCAGCAACATCATTCTCGTCACCGGTCGTGGCAAGAATGCGATCGAGGATCACTTCGACGTCAACGTCGAACTCGAATCGTTCCTCGAGGCGCGAGGCAAGCGCGAACTGCTCGCAGAAGTCCGCAAGATCTCGAGCATGATCAACGTGGCCTATGTGCGACAGGGCGAGCCCCTCGGGCTTGGCCACGCAGTGCTCGTCACTCGGGATCTGGTAGGCGACGAACCGTTTGCCGTCATCCTGGCAGACGATGTCATCGACGCGACTCCGCCGGCGGTGAAGCAGATGATGGACGTCTTCGAACGGGTTCGAGGGCCCGTGCTGGCTGTCGAGCGCGTGCCGCGTGAGGAGATCTCCAAATACGGCGTCATTGCGCCGGCGCGAGGGAGGGATCTTGGCGAGAGCATCTATGAAGTGACGGACCTCGTCGAAAAGCCCCAGGCAAGTGAGGCGCCGTCCGACCTCGCGATCATCGGCCGCTACATCCTGACGCCGGACGTATTTCCGGCGCTCGCGTCGATCAAGAGCGACCGCACCGGAGAGATTCAGCTGACCAACGGCCTTCGCGAGCTGTTGAAGTCCCGGCCGATCTATGCGTGCGAAGTGAAGGGCGTCCGCCACGACACGGGGAACAAGCTCGGCTTTCTCAAAGCCGTCGTGTATTTCGCCATGAAACGGCCCGAGCTAGCGGGGCCCTTTGCGGAGTACCTCGCGTCGCTCGGCGCCCCGGTTCCCGCGCTCAAGCCTTAGAGGAAACGTCCGGCTTCTCGGCCTTCTCGCTCTTCGGGGAGGATTCGCTTGCGTCCGCCTTTTTGGTTTTGTCGGTTTTGTCGCTGGTATCGCTTTTTCCTGTCTGTGCGTCCGTCTTTCCCGAGTCCGCGTCCTTGGCCCCGCCTTCTGCCTTTTCCGAGCCAGCCTCCTTCTTCGCGTAGTCGGTGACGTACCAGCCGGTTCCCTTCAATTGAAAAGCTGGGGCAGAGATGAGTTTGTGAATCGGGCCGCCGCATTCCGGGCACGTTTCCACAGGGGGATCCGAGAATTTGACGATCTTCTCGAAGCGGTGACCGCAAACGTCACAGTCGTACTCGTAAAGGGGCATATGTCAGCGTTCAGCTATCAGTGTTCAGCGCTGGAGCTCGGCATTCCTGCGCTGACTATTCCAGAAGATCCCCGCGGTCGTCGTCGCCAAGCATGAGTTGACGATGCAGCCAGAAAGGAGCCGTGCCGTTTCCAAGCAGTGTGTCGTGAAACGTGCGAAGTGAAAATGCTTTGCCCTGCTGCTGCTTGTAGTCGTTCCGGAGCTTCAACAGCATGAGCTTGCCGGCGGTGTAGACAAGATACGTTGGATCGAAGGTGCCGCGCTCGGCTTCACGACGTGCACTCGCCTCTCCCATGTAGGCTTCCTCACGGAACAGCCGAACGCCCTGCTCGACCGACATGTCTTCGGTGTGCAATTTGATGCCCACGATGAAGCGCACGAGACGCACGAGCGCTTCGGCAAGCTGGCCGAGCTTGACGCCCGGGTCCTGACGGCCAAACCCGGCCTCGACCATCATCTGCTCGCAGTAGTGGGCCCATCCCTCGACGAACGATGCCGGTGCGAACATCAACGATTTGCGCACCTTCGACCCGACGCGGCGCAGATGCTGGTAGTGGAGAAAGTGCCCTGGATAGACCTCGTGAATGGAGATGGACCAGAGCGTCGGGTAGTTGTAATCGCGCAGATAGTCCTGCTGACGATCGGCCGGCCACGAAGGGTCTGCGTCCGTCAGGTAATAGTAAGCGCGGGTCGGCTTGCTCTCAAAAGGCCCCGGTGTCCACATGCTGGCGAACGACCAGCGATAGAATTCCGGCGTCGGCGCAACGGTGACCGGCTCTCCGGCAGGAATGGTGACGATGGCCTGCCGTTCCAGGTAGGTTTTGAGTTCGTCCAGCTGACGACTGCCAACGCCCACAAGCTCGCCGGGGCCAGGATGATCGGCTTTTGTTTTTGCCCACGCTTGAAGAGGATCCCCGCCGTTCATTCTCCCCGCGAGGCTCTTGAACGTCTCTTGAGTGGACTTCAGTTCGCGAGTGGCAATCGCGAGCAGACGATCCACCGGCATCGACAGCCCTTCGTCGAGTCTGAGCTTCTCTTCGAACTTGTCCCGGCCGAGGCGAAATGATCCGCGTGCGCGCGGCGCCACCTCTGTCTCGAGCTCGTGAATGTACGACCCGAGTGCGTGCGCCGCCTCCGCCTGTCCGTCTGCGAGATCGCCGAGCAAGTGCAGGTCATCGACTGTCGAAAACGCCCGGGGCAGATCGGTCTCGATGAACTTCAAGACGCCGCGCAGCGTCTCGAGACCCACCTTGACGAAAATGCCAGGGGGCTCCTTGATGTTGTCGCGGGCCGCTTGGATCAAGCGCGGTGTTTGACGGAGTTTCGAGAGCACGCGTCTGGCGCGCTCTGGTGCTGGCGCATACGTGAAAAGTGCCTGGCCCGCGATGCTGGAGGCGAGGATGTCGGAGTAGAACTGTGGATTGCGCTCCCACGTGCGAATGTCCTCGAGTTCGAACATGCGACCCCTGAGGCTCGACGCGAGCATCCGGTGCTCGAGGCGTTCCATCCGCGGAAGCGCACGCCCATCGATGTCGCCGAGCCGTCTGAGGTAGCCTGCGAGCGCTCGTGTTTCGCCTTCGATCGCCTGTCGGCTCAAATCCTCGAGAAGATCGTCATGTGTATGCACGCCATCGAGGGTCGCGAACGTCGGGTGCGTCTCGTGAAGGTACGCGAGAAGATCGTCGATGAAATGGGGGAGCGGTTCGGACGCAGGCATAGATCCGTCAATGGTACAATAAACATCCGCTGGTTATGGCTCCCGGGGCAGGCACGCTGTTCGTCGTCGCTACGCCCATTGGCAACCTCGAAGACATCACAGCCCGTGCCCTTCGCGTTCTGGGGGCCGTGGCACTGATCGCTGCCGAAGATACGAGGCGAACGTCGCACCTGCTCGCGCGGTACGCGATTCAGACGCCGATGACGAGCCTTCACGAACACAACGAGGCACGAAAAACGACACAGCTCCTCGCTCGTCTCATGCGCGGCGAGAGCATCGCCCTCGTTTCTGACGCTGGGACGCCGACGATGTCTGACCCCGGGAGTCAGCTTATTCGAATAGCTATCGACGCGAACATTCGGGTCGAGGCAATTCCTGGCCCCAGCGCCGTCATTGCCGCGGTGGCCGTCTCAGGGCTTCCCACAGCAAGCTTTTCGTTCTTCGGGTTTCCTCCAACTAGGTCTAAAGACCGAACCCTATGGTTTGAACGGCTTCTGCGCGTTGGTGGAACTGTTGTCTTCTTTGAGGCTCCCCATCGGATCAGCGCGACATTGACAGAGCTTGAAGCAGCGGCCGGTAACTGCGAGATCTCGGTTGCCAGAGAGCTGACAAAAGCGCACGAGGAATTGGTCAGAGGCCCGATTAGAGATGTGCGTCGACGCCTCACGTCCCCTAGGGGCGAGTTCACGGTCGTTGCCAACATTGGCCATATAACCAATGTTGTACAGCCCGCCCTGCCTGGCGGGCGAGACTTGCTTCATGAATTTGGTGTAATAACCAAATCAAGCGCGTTGAATCGCCGCGCCGCAGTCGCCGCTCTCGCAAGAAAGTACTCAACATCGGTCAGGGACGTCTATAAGGCAGTTGAGACGGCCAAGCAATCCGTCGAATAACCAAAATACCGCAAATGACTCTCAAATGGCTGGATGGCCACATCTTGACCCTTCGACCGACCTTCTGGTACCGTCCGGTCTTCAGCGCGGGCGCGCGACCTTGCGGACGCCAACGCGCGGCAGGGCTTCATGGCGAAACAACGGCCAACTTCGAAGTCTGACGCCGCATCTCGGGCTCATCGAACAGCCCAGGCTGCCGACGAGCCTCGTGGCCGGGTGCCCGCTGCGCCTGCCCGAGCCTTCTCATCGGCACCTGCCCGGCGATCAACGTACTTCGAAGCGGTCGCGCTTTACGAGCGGGGTCTGGAAGCCCTGCAGCGGCACGACTACCGGGCGGCCATTGATCAGTTGAATTCGGTGCTCCGCCTCTACCCAGAAGAGAAGGAACTGCACGAGCGGGTCCGGCTCTATCTGAACGTCTGCGAGCGACACGCGGCGCCGCAGGAGCCTGTGCCGATGACGGTCGAGGAACGTCTCTACGCAGCAACCCTGGCGATCAACGGCGGCCAGTACGATGAGGCCGTTGCGCACCTGCGACTCGTGCGCGACGAAGACCCGGACAACGATCACGCACTCTACATGCTCGCCGTCGCCCATGCGCAGCGGCAGGAACCGGCTGAAGCGATTGCCCACCTGGACCGCGCCGTGGCATTGAATCCGCAGAACCGCGCGATCGCCCGTCAAGACCCGGATCTCGATCCGCTTCGAGACTATGAGGCGTTTCGTTCTGCCCTCGACGCGAGGCCGCAGCGAACGATCGAAAGGCTGCGGCCCCCAACATCTCGAACCAGATCAGGACGATAATTGGGCATGTCGCCCGCCATCCACGTCGTCATCCTTGCCGCGGGGAAGGGGACGCGCATGAAGTCTGCGCGGCCGAAAGTGCTTCACCACGTGGCGGGCCGGCCGATGATCGAACACGTCCTCGATGTCGCCGCCGCGGTCTCGCCGCAAACCACTACCGTCGTCCTGGGTCATGGCGGCGAAATACTCAGAGCCGCGCTGGCGAACCGGCCAGGGCTCGGTTTTGTGGTGCAGGAGCCCCAGCTGGGAACGGCCCACGCCCTCCTGGCCACCGAGCCGGTACTTCGAAAGGCGCGCGGCATCCTCATTCTGCTTTCCGGTGATGTGCCACTGCTCTCGGCCGACACTCTCCGCAAGCTTGCCAAGAGGCACTCTGCGCGACACGCGGCCGCAACGGTCGTGACCGCGGTTGTTGCGGACCCGCATGGGTACGGTCGGATCGTCAGGTCTGGGGACCAGCTTGTCGGCATCGTTGAGGAGAAGGACGCGAGCGCGGCCGAGCGGAAGATTCGGGAGATTAACTCCGGGATCTATGCGTTCGCCCTTGATGGTCTCTTCGATGCTGTCAAGAGTATCGCAGCGGCGAACGTGCAGAGGGAGCATTACCTTCCGGATCTCATGGCCGTCTTTCGCAAGCGCGGCCGGGTGGTAGACACGATGACGGTCTCCAACGCCGACGAGATCCGGGGTGTCAACGGCCGGGCCGACCTGGCGGACGTGAGTCGCATCGCGAGACAGAGAAAGAACGCCGACGTCATGGCGACCGGGGGCACACTCGAAGACCCGGCCACGATCTACATCGACCGCCACGTCAACATCGGCACAGATACCATCGTACATCCGCACGTGTCCCTAGAGGGCCGGACGCGTATTGGCGGGGGGTGCGAAATTCACAGCGGCGTCCGGATCATCGATTCCCGCATCGGCGATCGTGTCACGATCTTCAACCACTGCATCATCAGGGACGCGTCCGTGCAGAACGACGCGAGCATCGGACCCTTCGCCCACCTGCGCCCCGAGGTCTCGGTGGGCGCGTATGCCAAAGTCGGCAACTTCGTCGAAATGAAGAAAACAAGGCTCGGGCGCGGTTCGAAGTCGATGCACCTCTCCTATCTTGGCGACGCCGTCATCGGTGCCGACGTCAACATTGGTGCGGGCACGATCACCTGCAATTACGACGGCTCGAGCAAGCAGACCACAACCATCGAGGACGGCGTGTTCATCGGCAGCGACACGCAGCTCATCGCCCCTGTGACGGTGGGCAAGAGAGCATACGTCGGCACCGGCACGACCATCCGTGAGAACGTACCACCTGGAGCTCTTGCCGTCAGCGCGGGCAAACAGCGGAACATCGAGAATTGGGTCGAGAAGCGCAAAAGCAAAAAGTGACCCCTCCCAACTCCCAGGACCATCATCAATGTGCGGCATTATCGGATATATCGGCCCCAAGGAAGTCGTCCCCGTTCTCATCGACGGGCTGCGGCGCCTCGAGTATCGCGGATACGATTCGGCCGGCGTCGCTGTCGTCACTGACGGCTCGGTTGCTCTCCGCCGAAGCGCAGGCAAGCTGTCGAATCTCGAGCGCCTGATTCTCTCGGATCCTATTTCCGGCGACTATGGCATTGGCCACACGCGATGGGCGACGCATGGTCGGCCGACTGAAGAAAACGCTCATCCGCACCGCGATTGCAGCGGCAAGATCGTTGCCGTCCACAACGGCATCATCGAGAACTACCTTGAGCTGAAGCGAGAGCTACAGCTCCAGGGCCACACGTTCGTCACCGAAACCGACACGGAGATCGTCGCACACCTCGTCGAGCGAGAGATGAAGGACGACGGTCTCGAAAACGCCGTGCGCCGGGCTCTGCTGCTCATGCGCGGTCTGTTTGCGCTCGTGCTGATCTCGGCCGACGATCCGGGGAAGATTGTCGCGGTCAGAAACGGACCGCCTATTGTGGTCGGCATGGGGGATGGGGAGTTCTTCGTGGCCTCGGACATTCCCGCGATTCTCAGCCACACGCGGGACGTCGTTTTCCTCGGCGATGAAGAAATGGCCGTGATCACGCGGACTGGCGTCCTCTTCACGGACTTCTTCGCGCGCCCGGTTTCGAAGGCCACGCAGCGGGTTCTTTGGGATCCGGTCATGGCCGAAAAATCCGGCTACAAGCATTTCATGCTCAAAGAAATCTTTGAACAGCCGGACGCCGCGCGGGAAACGATCCTCGGCCGTGTGTCTCAAGACTCGGGCAAGGTGTTCCTCGAAGAAATGAACGTCACCGACGCCCAGCTCGCCGCGATTCAACGCGTGTGTATCCTTGCCTGCGGCACATCGTGGCATGCGGCGTTGATCGGTAAGTTCCTGATTGAGGACCTTGCTCGCATTCCTGTGGACGTGGACTACGGGTCCGAGTACCGCTACCGCCATCCGATCATTCTTCCGAAGACGCTCGCGGTCGTCATCACGCAGTCGGGCGAGACGGCGGACACGCTCGCGGCGCTGCGCGAAGCCAAGCGTGAAGGTGTTCACACCCTTGCCATCTGTAACGTCGTCGGGAGCATGGCCACCCGCGAGACCGACGGGACGGTGTACACGCATGCGGGCCCGGAGATCGGGGTCGCCTCCACCAAGGCGTTCACGTCCCAGCTCGTTGCGCTGTATCTCCTGGGCCTGCGTCTCGGCCAGCTTCGAGGCACGCTCTCTCTCGAGGCGTCCAAACCACACGTGGATGCACTGCTGCAACTTCCTTTACTGCTCGAACAGACGCTGAACATCGCCCCGGAGATTGAAGAGGTCGCCGCGCACTTTCACGACAGGACCGACTTTCTCTTCTTGGGCCGAGGCATCAACTATCCCATCGCCCTCGAGGGGGCCCTCAAGCTGAAGGAGATCTCGTACATTCACGCCGAGGGGTACCCCGCGGGAGAAATGAAGCACGGCCCGATTGCACTGATCGACGAACACATGCCTGTCGTCGCCATCGCGCCCCACGATCACGTGTTCGAAAAGATGATGGGAAGCATGCAGGAAGCCAAGGCGCGTGGTGGCTCCGTGATTGCGCTCACAACCAGGGGTGACGACAAGCTGGCTTCGATTCTCGACCCTGGTCGTGATGTCGTCCTCGAAGTGCCCCTCGCACCGGCGCTGCTCACCCCCATCATCATGGTGGTCCCGCTGCAGTTGCTCGCCTATGACATCGCCGTTCGACGCGGGTGCGATGTGGACCAGCCACGGAATCTCGCCAAGAGTGTGACCGTCGAGTAGCACGAAACCTCGGTCCAGTGGAGCCGAGACCCCGCCGCTCGCCGCTAGGGATCCTGACGACGACGATGCTAAGCTGAGATCGACGATTCACTGGCCTCTCGAGTTGCGCTCAGTCACGTCCGCCATGCAGTTCCTGGAAGCGCTCAACCCAGAACAACGCGAAGCCGTTCTTCACCTCCGTGGACCACTGCTCATTCTCGCCGGGGCCGGATCCGGCAAGACGCGGGTCATCACGAGCCGCATCGCGTACCTCGTTGGCGATGGTCATGCCGAGCCGCACCAGGTCCTTGCGGTCACCTTCACGAACAAAGCGGCGGAGGAGATGAGAGCGAGGGTCGAGGCATTGCTCGGATCCGATTGCAGCCGCGTGTGGGTGTCCACGTTTCATGCGCTTTGTGCCAGGCTGCTCCGACGCGAGGCCCCCGCAATCGGGCTCTCGCGCGACTTTGTCATCTACGACTCCTCTGACCAGCTGTCTGTCGTCAAGCAGGCCCTCAAGGAGCTGCACATCGATGACAGCGTCGTTCAGCCTCGCGTCGCGCTTGCGCGAATCAGTCACGCCAAGAACAGGATGGAGAGCCCGGACGCCATGGCGGCCTCCGCCGCCGCCTGGAGCCGTCGAGACGAGGAGATTTCCAGGGTCTATACCTATTACTTGAACGCCTTGCGAGATGCTAACGCGTTCGACTTCGACGATCTCCTGCTGAAAACGGTCGACCTTTTCGAGCAGGCCCAACAGGTGCGCTCAAAATACGCGGAACAGTTTCGCTTCGTGATGGTGGATGAGTACCAGGACACGAATCGGCCGCAGTACCTGCTCATTCGCCGCCTCGCCGAGGTTCACCGGAACCTCTGCGTTGTCGGCGATCCCGACCAGTCGATCTACAAGTGGCGGGGCGCCGACCTCCGCAACATTCTCGACTTCGAACAGGATTTCGGCGACGCTCGCATCGTAAAACTCGAGCGGAACTATCGATCGACGCAAATCATCCTCGACGCTGCCTCTGCGGTAATCAGTCAGAACCGGAACCGCAAGGACAAGCATCTCTGGACGGACCGCAAGGGCGGCTCGCGCGTCATGTATTTCCGAGGGGGTGACGACCTGGAAGAGGCGGATTTCATCACCCGGAGGGCGAGAACAGGCCTTGCCGAGGATGTGGATGCGACGGTTGCCGTGCTGTACCGCACAAACGCACAATCGCGCACGATCGAGGACGCGCTGATGCGCGAAGGCCTCAGCTACAAGATCATCGGCGGCGTGCGTTTCTACGAGCGCAAGGAGATCAAGGATGCCTTGGCCTATATGCGCCTCGTCATCAATCCGCACGACGATGTCAGCCTGCGGCGCGTGATTAACGTCCCGTCCCGTGGTATCGGAAAAGGTGTGCTGGAGGCCGTAGAACAGTTCAAGACCGCGGCCGCCGGTGCCGACGCTCATCTCGACCTCCCGCTGCTGTCTGCGGGGCTCCAGCCGACGCTCGCCGCCAACTCCTTGTGGACGCGCATCGTTCATGGTCTCGAGGAGCGGGCGTTCCCACCCCGCGCAGCCAGCTCTCTCGCCGTGTTTCGCGATCTCATCGTGAATCTGACCCGCATTGCGCGGCAGGAGCCGGTGTCGATTGCCATTGGTAAGATGCTCGACCAGAGCGGCTACCTGCAAGATCTCCGCGACGACCGAAGTGAAGATGGCGAGGCACGGATTGAGAACCTCGCAGAACTCGTCTCGGCCGCCCGAGAGTACGAAGGCCGCGAGCAAGAGCCATCTTTGGGGGGCTTCGTCGACCGCCTCTCCCTTCTGTCCGATGTCGACGAGGAGGAAGGGACGCGGGACGCCCGCATCTGGCTCATGACCCTGCACAGCGCCAAGGGTCTTGAATTCCCGACCGTCATTCTCGCCGGGCTCGAGGAGGGCCTGTTCCCCCACTCCCGGTCCAGCGACGACGAGGAAGAGCTCGAGGAAGAGCGGCGGCTTTGTTATGTGGGCATGACGCGTGCGCGGCGCCATCTCGTGCTCACCGGTGCGGCGCGACGTCGGGTGTTTGGCGAGTACCAATCGAGCGAGCCCTCTCGCTTCATCGACGAAATCCCCGCTGACTTGCTGGAGCGACAACCGTCGCCAGCCTCGCCGTATCAGGGCAGCTTTGCGCATTACGAGTTCCGCACCAACCCGTACGGGCGCGGTCATCGCGGTGGCCGCACTCGCGAGCAGGAGCCACGGTACGCCTATGAGGACGAAGACCAGAGCGTTGGCGTGCTTCGGCCTGGCATGCGCGTGCGTCATCCGCAATTTGGTGTGGGTAGTGTGATCAGCGTCGAAGCCCTCGAGGACGACACCAAACTCGTCGTCCGCTTCAACGCCGTCGGGCAGAAGACGCTGCGCGCCAAGTTCGCCCGCCTCGAGCCAGCCTGACACGCCCGCGGGGCGGCCCTTATGCGGGGCCGTCCCGCACGTCAACTTTGGTGACGATCCAGCGACGGGCTTCCTGGGGGCCGCCCGCGTTGCCCTTCGGCTCGCCGCGCTCGAGGGTGACGACCAGTGTCTTCTCAACGGTCCGACCGTCCGGCATCCTCACTGGCGCGGTGATCGTGACGGCCTTGCGGCGCTCACTCTCGACCGTGACACCCGCGATCTCGAAATCGACGATGATGCCCTGCTCGAGCGGCTCGAATGTGACGGTCGCGAGGCTCTCGAGCGCCGTCTTGTCGCGCAGTCTGGAGGCGGCGAAGAACTGATCGAGGATGGAGCGCTCTGGAGGGACGCTGCAGGCCGAAGCCAGAACGGTCACGATACCAAACGCGACAAGTCCGAGCCAGCCCATGTGCCGCCTACGCCTGTGGCTGGGCGACATCAGGCTTCCGGCGTTTCGGATTCCTCTTCCTTTTCGACGAGCCGTGCGATCGACACAACCTTGTCATCGCCTTCGATGTCTATGAGCGTGACGCCCTGAGTCGCCCGCCCGATGGCACGCACGTTATTCGCTTGCATTCGTACAATCATCCCTTGCTGCGTCATGAGCAGGAATTCGTCGCCCTCCTGCACGTACGCGACGCCGACGACCGGGCCATTGCGCTCGCTGGTGGCGATGTTGATGATGCCTACACCCCCCCGGGATTGAACTCGGTACTCCTCAATCTCCGTCCGCTTGCCGTACCCATGCTCGGTTACGGTGAGCAGCGTGCCCCCAGGCTTCACCACCTCCATGGCAACGACGTAGTCGGCGTCGCGAAGCGTGATGCCGCGCACTCCGTACGCCGTTCTTCCCATCGCGCGTACGTCGGTTTCCGCAAATCGAATGGCCATGCCGGCCCTGGTGCCGATGAAGACCTCGGCGGTGCCGTCGCTGATCTGCGCCGCGATGACCGCATCGCCCTCTTCGATTCCCATCGCGATGATGCCGCCCGCCCGGGGATTGCTGAATGCTGAAAGGGCCGTCTTCTTGACCACTCCTTTGCGTGATCCCATCACGACGAACCTCGTGTCGTCGAATTCCTTCACGGCCAGGAGCGCCGCGATTCGCTCCCCTTCTTCCATCGACACAAGGTTGGCGATCGACTTGCCCTTTCCGCCGGGGCCCACGTCGGGAATCTCGTGGACCTTGAGCCAGTACGCTCGGCCGCGGTCCGAGAAAATCATGATGTACGCGTGCGTCGACGCGACGAACAGGTGACTCACGAAGTCCTCGTCGCGCGTGCGCATTCCGATGCGCCCTTTGCCACCTCGACGCTGGTTGCGGTACGTCGAAATCGCGGTTCGCTTGATGTACCCGGTGTTACTGACCGTGATCGCCATGTCTTCCTCAGCGATCAGATCCTCCACGTTGATCTCGCCGGTCGCGTCGATGATCTCCGTGCGTCGCTCATCGCCGTACTTGTCGCGAATGTCCTTCAGCTCGTCTGCGATGATCTGCATGAGTAGCCGTTCACTCGCGAGAATCGCCCGCAGCCGCTCGATCGTTTTCAGCAGCTCCGCCAACTCATCGAGAATCTTCTGGCGCTCCAGACCGGTCAGGCGCTGGAGCTGCATGTCGAGAATCGCTTGTGACTGGAGTTGGGACAGCCCAAACTGCGTCATGAGGCCGTCGCGCGCTTCCGGCACGGTCTTCGAACCACGGATCAGCGTAATCACCGCGTCGAGGTGATCCAGCGCAATCTTCAGCCCTTCCAGAATGTGATATCGCGCTTCCGCCTTCCGGAGTTCGAACTCCGTTCGCCGACGAACCACTTCCTGGCGAAACTCCACAAAGCTCTCGATGAGCTCGAGAAGGTTCATCACCTTCGGGCGCCCACCGACAATGGCGAGCATGATGATCCCGAAGCTGAGCTGCAATTGCGTGTGCTTGTAGAGGTTGTTGAGCACGACCTCTGGCACTTCGCCCCGTTTCAGCTCGATGACGATGCGCATCCCTTCGCGATCGGATTCGTCTCGCAGGTCAGAAATTCCTTCGATGGTCTTCTCTCGAACGAGCTCGGCCATCCGCTCGATGAGCTTCGCCTTATTGACCTGGTACGGAATCTCCGTGACGATGATCGACTGCCGGTCGCCCTTCTTGCTGGTCTCGACCGCGGACTTCGCGCGCATCAGGATGGAGCCGCGTCCCGTCGTGTGCGCCTGGACCGCGCCCTGCCGGCCGACGATTTGACCAGCGGTCGGAAAATCCGGACCGGGGATCAGGCGAATGAGATTGCGCAGCTTGTCTGCGGTACTTGGCCGCGCCGTGATGTCTGAGACGTACGTGTTCTCGATTAACCAGAGGCAGCCGTCAATCACCTCGCGCAGATTGTGGGGCGGAACGTTGGTCGCCATCCCCACAGCGATGCCGGCCGATCCGTTGACGAGCAGGTTCGGAAACGGTGCCGGAAGCACGGTTGGTTCTTCCGTGGTCTCGTCGTAGTTCGGGACGAAATCAACCGTGTCCTTGTCGAGGTCCGCCATCATGTCGTCGGCGAGCGACTGCAGGCGCGCCTCGGTGTACCGCATGGCGGCTGGAGGATCGCCGTCGACCGAGCCAAAATTACCCTGCCCATCGACGATCGGGTAGCGCATGTTGAAGTCTTGCGCCAGGCGCACCAGCGTGTCGTAGATCGACTGATCGCCATGGGGATGGAAATTGCCCATCACTTCACCGACGATCTTCGCGCACTTGCGGTACCCGCGCGTGGACGACAAACCCATCGCCTTCATGCCGTACAGCACGCGACGATGGGCTGGCTTGAGGCCATCGCGTGCGTCCGGTAGCGCTCGTCCAATGATCACGCTCATGGCGTAATCCATGTGCGAACGCTTCAGTTCGTCTCCGATATTGACGGGGTGTTGGGCGGCGGCGAAGTCGGTCATGCTCTACACGTCAAGGTTCTTCACGTCCAATGCATTGTCCTCGATGAACTTCCGGCGAGGCTCGACCTGATCGCCCATGAGCGTCGTAAACATCAAGTCCGCTTCGGTATGGTCCTCGGCGCGCACCTGCAACAGCGTGCGCACCGCCGGGTCCATGGTGGTTGCCCAAAGCTGTTCGGGATTCATCTCACCGAGGCCCTTGTAGCGATTGACCGCGACGCCCTTCTTGCCCGCAGCGATGAAGAACTCGACCAGTTCCTCTGAGGACCGCAGGGTGACATCCGCCGGCTTTGCCCCCCTGCCGGCGGGCGTCATGTCGTCCCCATCGTCAAGGGTCTGCCCGCCTGTCGACACAATGAGATCACCCATGAGCTTCGGCATGTCGCGCTGATTCGCCAACAGCGTCCGGTACTCCCCTGCCGTGACGAAATCGACCCCAATTGTGTGCTGGCGCGGATACCCACCCGTCCGATCCTCGACCTGCAGCAAATACCGGTTGTGCTCCTCGTCGCGCTGGACGGTCACGGACCGTTGGGACGAACTGAGGGAGGACGCGAGGCCTTCCAGCTTGTCCTTGTCGGCGAAGTACTCGCGATCGGCGCCAGCGGCGACGAGCGCTTCGACGATTTCGCGGGGATGGCCCCGCCGTTCGACGACTTCGAGTAATTTCTGATGCGTGATGAGCTTGTGCAGGAGCTTTTCAAGTTGCGCGCCGGAAATCTCGACACCGCTCCCCACAATCTTCACAGATCGGGCTTCGCTGGCGCGCTTGATAAGGAACGCGTCGAGCTCTCGTTCGTCCTTGATATACGTTTCACTCTTCCCCCGCTTGGCGCGAAAAAGCGGCGGCTGTGCAATATAGACGTACCCGTTCTCGATGATCTTGGGCAGTTGGCGATAGAAGAACGTCAACAACAGGGTGCGAATGTGAGACCCGTCGACGTCCGCATCCGTCATGATGATGATGCGGTGGTACCGCAGTTTCGACAGGTCGAAGTCCTCATCGCCGATGCCGCAGCCGAGCGCCACGATCATCATTCTGATCTCCTCACTGCTGAGCATCTTGTCAAAGCGTGCTTTTTCAACGTTGAGGATCTTTCCCTTCAGCGGCAAGATCGCCTGAAAGCGGCGGTCGCGTCCTTGCTTGGCCGACCCGCCCGCCGACTCGCCCTCGACGATGTAGAGTTCGCTCAGGGCAGGATCTCGCTCCTGACAATCGGCGAGTTTGCCGGGTAAGGAACTCCCATCGAGCGCGCCTTTCCTCCGGACGAGGTCGCGAGCCTTCCGAGCGGCCTCCCTGGCACGCGCCGCTTCGATCACCTTCCCGACGATGCGCTTGGCGATCGCCGGATTCTCCTCGAGAAGGGCACTCAGTTTGTCATTGACAATAGCCTCGACGATGCCTTTTACCTCGGTGTTGCCGAGCTTTGTCTTTGTTTGCCCCTCGAACTGCGGGTGGGGAATCTTCACACTGATAACGGCAGTCAATCCCTCGCGAATGTCCTCGCCCGTGATGCTCTCTTTCAGGTCTTTCGAGAGACCATTCTTCGCAGCGTAGGAGTTGATCGTGCGCGTCATCGCCGAACGAAATCCCGAGAGGTGGGTGCCGCCTTCGTGCGTGTTGATATTGTTTGCGAAGGTGTAAATCATCTCGGCATAGCCGTCGTTCCACTGCAGCGCGATCTCGGCGTCGATACCGTCCTTGTCCCCACGCATGTAGATCGGCTTCTCGTTGACCGCCACTTTGTTCTTGTTCAAGTGCGTGACGAACGAGACGATGCCACCTTCGTAGTGGAATGTGTGGCTCTTCCCGTCTCGTTCATCGTCGAGGGTGATGACGATGCCGCCGTTCAGGAACGCAAGTTCGCGAAGGCGCTGCGCGAGCGTGTCGAAACTAAAGACCGTCGTCTCGAAAACATCTGGGTCCGGCTTGAATGTGACTTTCGTCCCACGCCGCTTGGTTGTGCCGGTGACTTCGAGTTCGCCGGTCGGCTTTCCGCGCTCATACGCTTGCTGGTAAGCCTGACCGTTGCGCCAGATTTCGAGGTCGAGGGTCTCGGACAGCGCGTTCACCACGGAAACGCCCACTCCGTGCAAGCCACCCGAGACTTTGTAGCTTTCATTATCGAACTTGCCGCCCGCGTGCAGGACTGTCAGGACGACTTCTGCGGCAGATTTTCCGCTCGCGTGGCGGTCGACAGGAATACCTCGACCGTTGTCGATGACGGTGACGGACCCATCGATGTGGATGGTGACGTTGACCCGATCACAGAAGCCCGCGAGTGCTTCGTCGATCGAATTGTCGACAACTTCGTAGACCAGGTGATGCAGGCCAGACGGACCAGTGGATCCGATGTACATCGCCGGCCGTTTACGAACGGCTTCAAGACCCTCAAGAACTTTGATCTTGTCGGCAGAGTATTCGGCAACCTCGGCGGCCGTTCCGTGGCCGTTGTTGGTGCCGGCGGGTTCGATCACCTCCGCTGTGTGTGGTTGCGTGGTGTCATTGGATTCGTCGTGGTCGCTATGATTCACGTTTCCCCGTTCTCGCAATCTTCCTCAACCCCCTCGGCTCACCCTCCCAGTAAAGGGTCATACGCGCATCGGCATGATGACATACGTGTATTCATACCCCTCGGCTCCGACCGGCATCATGACGGCCTGGCTCACTTCGTCCTTCAGTTCGAGGGCGACCGTATCGGTCGTCACGGCGGACAGAAAGTCGAGCACATACTGCGCGTTGAAGCAGATCTGCATGGCCTGCCCTGAATAGTCCACTGGGAGGGTCTCCTTCGCTTCGCCAAGTTCAGGGCTACTCGAGCTGACGTCGACCTTGCCTTTGTCGATCTGGAACTTGACCGCACGGGACCGTTCGTTCGACAGGAGCGCAACCCGCTTGACGGCATTCGTGAGGCGATCCCGCTCGAACTCGATGTGCTTGTCGTTCCCCTTGGGGATGACTCTCTCATAAGCCGGAAACTGTCCGTCGATCATCCGGGAAATTAGCGTCCGGCCACCCACATCGAAGAAGAGATGATTCTCACCATGCTCAAACGTGATATCGCCGTCGCCCTCGGCCAGTAACCTCGTCAGTTCTCCAAGTGTTTTCTTTGGGAGGATTGGCTTGCGTTCCTCACCGTTCTTTCCTGTCCCGCCGCGTTTGGCAGTCACCAGTGCGAGACGATGGCCATCAGTCGCAACGAGCGTCATGAGATCTGGGCGAAGCACGAACAACGCACCGTTGAGAAAATAGCGTGTGTCTTCGCCCGTAATGGCGAATTGCGTCTTGGCCACCATTTCCTTCAGCGCCGTGCGTGACAACGTGGTGGGCGCCTTACCGGCCGCTTCTGGTAAGGTCGGAAAATCCTCCCGGGGCAGCGTTTGCATCCGAGACTCGAAGCGGTCAGCCGCGATCTTCACGCCGGTCTTCTCCTCCGAAACTCGAATGTCTGTCTCGGGGAGTGACCTCACGATTTCATAAAGCTTCTTGGCCGGCAGTGTGAGCGAGCCGGGCTTGCTTACGGAGGCTTCACACTTGCTCCGGAGCGCAACCTCAAGGTCCGTCGCAAGGAAGTGAAGTTCGTTGTCCTTGGCCTCGATCAGCACGTTCGCCAGAATCGGAATCGTGTTCTTCCGCTCGACGATCCCTTGAAAAAGTTGCAGTTCCCGCAGAAGGTCGTTCTTGCGGACGACAAATTCCATATTTGTGCTGACCTCGAAAACAGCGGGATCTTGAGCCGCAGTCCCCTAAGAATAAGGAGAGTTTGAGACAGTAAAGTATATAGGAATAGAGGGTGTGTTGAAAAGCAAAACAAACCCGTTAATTCTTATTTTGGAGTGATTTAGGTTGTGCAAAAAATATGAACAAAACCCCCCAAGGGAGGGGACGCCAAACAAGGAACTTCGTCGCACAGTTTTTCCGCATGAGCGCGCAGATTCAATGTGGAAAACAACAGATAGCTACCGAAATCCTTCGAGAAAATGCCCTATTTGAGTGTTGAAATCTTGATCTTTCTTTCGCAAATCCTCAACCTTGCGAATCGAGTGAATGACCGTCGAATGGTGCTTGCCGCCAAAGCTGCGACCAATCTCCGGCAGAGAGGCGTGTGTCAGCGACTTGCAGAGGTACATGGCGATCTGGCGAGGCATGGCGATGGATTTGGAGTTATTACGGGATTTCAATTCAACCATCTTCAGGTTGTAGTGGTCGGCCACGAATTTCTGAATAACCTCGATCGTGACCGCTTTTTCCTCGTAGTCGAGGATGTTTCGAAGCACTTCTTGAGCGAGAGGCAGCGAGATTTCTTGTCCGGTAAGCGAAGCATACGCAATCAGTCGAATGAGCGAGCCCTCGAGCTCGCGGATGTTCGACTTAATTCGCCCAGCGATGTAGATGGCCACATCGTCTGGTAAAGGCACCGCTTCAGCGTCTGCTTTCTTCTTGAGAATAGCGATTCTCGTCTCGAGATCGGGCGATTGAATATCCGCGATCAATCCCCACTCGAATCTCGATCGAAGGCGTTCCTCGAGCTGTGGGATCTCATGCGGCGGACAGTCGCTGCTGATGACAATCTGCTTCTGCGAGTCGTACAGTGCATTGAACGTGTGGAAGAACTCGGTTTGTGTTCCTTCTTTTCCCGCAATGAATTGGACATCGTCGACAAGGAGTACATCGACGGTGCGATAGCGTTCGCGGAAATCGATGATGCGATCGTAGCGAACGGCATTGATCATTTCATTCATGAACCGTTCGGCTGAAATGTAGGTTAACTTCGAATTGAGGTCGTGCCGAAGCACATACTGACCAATCGCGTGCATGAGATGGGTTTTTCCGAGTCCCACGCCGCCGTAAATAAAGAGGGGGTTGTACGATCGCGAGGGCGCTTCTGCAACAGCCCGGCACGCTGCGTGGGCAAACTGATTCGAAGACCCGACGATGAAGCTGTCGAACGTGTACCGGGGATTGAGACCCGCGGCGCCAGGCGTACTGGCGGCAACACTTGGCGGCGTCACCTCAAAAGCGACAGCCTCCTCTGGACTGAGCGCAATTCCGATGTCAAGCGGGACTTCGGCCACGAAATCGACCTCGAGATTACCTCGCTTGAGCTCGTCGAGTGCCTCGCTGATAACGCCAGAATAGTGCTTGGTCAGCCAGTCCTTGAACAGCGGGTTGGGCACGCGAACCGTGACCACCGCGGCGTTTTCAGTGAGGAAACTCGTGGGCTTGAACCAGGTGTAGAAGCTATGCCGGTTCACCTTGGTCTCTACCTTGGCGAGAATCTGATCCCAGAGGTTCATTTCGTTCAGAAATTCGGCATTTGGCGGGGTTTCGGCCTGCCGGAACATGCAGGTTTTTGGGGTTTCAGAAGATCCAGCCCATAGATGCCATATTTTGTGGTCCCCGTTGGTTTCGCCCCCTCCAGTAATCGGCAAAACCCTAGCCAGAAGCCGTGTAGAGCCACGGATCTGCTGGAATTTCCACAGTTTTTTCCACAGGTGTGGAAAACTTTGGGAAGAGACCAAATACACATGCGAAATGCTGGACTACTTTGGGAGTTCGTGGGGTTAAGCCGCTCCGAAATTCGAGGACGCCGACTCTAACACAAACGAACCGGCATTGACACGTCTGGAAAGCGTTCGCTACGATTGAGGGTTCGTTTTCTTTCGAAGGGATCTCATGAAGGGTAAGCGCACGTTCCAGCCGAATCGCCGCCGCCGCAGCAAGGCTCATGGGTTTCTCGTGAGAATGAGCACGAAGAACGGCCGGCTCGTGCTCAAGCGGCGTCGGGCAAAAGGTCGCAAACGCCTGACCGTCAGCAGCGAGTAGCGTATAGCCTCAGGACGCTGATTCTGAAGCTGAGGTTGAGATTGAGGTTAGGGGTCGCGCGCCTCCAGCTAGCGGAATGGGTTTCAAGACGGAAGAACGCATTCGCCGCCGCGTCGACTTCCAGCAGGCTTATGAGCACGGCTGTCGGGTTCATAGCCGTTACAGCACACTCTTCACGCGGCCCAATTCGCTATCGGTCGGCCGGTTGGGTATCGCCGCTACGCGGAAGCTGGGCGGGGCGGTTGAGAGAAATAGGGCCAAAAGACTCATTCGAGAGATCTTTCGTCGAAACAAGATTGCGCCTGGATTCGATGTGATTGTCGTTCCCAAGCGCGAACTGCTCAACGCCAGTCTGAAGAGCCTTGAAGAGGATTACCGACACAATCTTGCGAGAAGTCTCCGCCAGGGCGGCCAACTTGGGTAAGGCGTTCGGTCGCGTTCTTATCCGCGGGTACAAGGTCCTTCTTTCGCCGTATTTCACCGGCTCCTGCCGTTTTCTTCCCTCGTGCGCCGACTATGCGGACGAGGCGATCGCCCGCCATGGATTGACGTACGGCAGTTGGCTCACGGCTCGGCGCCTTGCCCGCTGCCATCCGCTCTGTGCCGGCGGGCACGACCCGGTGCCGCCTCCGGTTGCGGCTGAGATCGCAGCAGAAACCCCATAATGGAACGCCGCGTTCTAGTTTCAATTTTCCTCAGCTTCCTGGTGATCTATGTCTGGCAAGCCATCTTTTTCAAGCCAGTCAAGAAACCAGCGCCCTCGACGGCGACGGGAACGACGATAGGAGCGACAACCGAATCACCGACCGCTCCTCTGACTGTGACATCGTCTCCATCTCCGTCCCCGGAACGGCGGCCCGAGCCGTCACCACCGATACCCACGGCCGTTGTTGGCGAGGCGAGAGAGCGCAACATCCGGGTTGAAACGGAGGATGTCATTGCGGTCTTCACGAACCGCGGCGCGCGCCTGAAGAGCTGGCGCCTGAAGAGCTATGGAGATGCTCGCAAGGAGCCGCTCGAACTGGTTGCGCAAAGCCTTCAAGCCGAACAGCCGCTTCCCTTTTCGCTGCGGGTGTCAGACGCAAGCGTCACGACCAGCTTGAACAGCGCGCTGTACACCGTGAGCGGCGAACCTTCCTCGGGCGCCGTGGTGCAAACAGCGAGGACCGAGCTACGGTTCGAGTATCAGGACTCCTCGGGCGTTCGCGCGGTAAAGGAGTTTCACCTCGAGCCATCCTCGTTTGTCCTGACGTTCCGGGCAAACGTGAACGTGGGCGATAAGCCGGTCACACCAACAATTCAGTGGGGACCGACCTTTGGAGATACGGAGGAGGCGTCACGGTTTGCGGTGTCCCCAGAAGGGTTGCTCTCGTCGCAAGGCCGTGAGCAGCGTCTTCCTGCCGCAAGCATCGTGAAGCAACCGGTCTACCAGGGCGAATTCAAGTTTATCGGTGTTGAGGATCATTACTTTCTGACGACGGCGGTGGACGTGGGATCGGTGAAGGTGACCTTCGAGCCCTTGACCATTCCGGGGCCTGACGGGTCAACGGGGACGCCGCGCACGCTGATCGCGTACTCCTTTGAACCCGCGCAAGCCGATCAACCCACAAAGTTCTACGTCGGGCCAAAGGACTTCGATCAGCTCGCGAAAGTCGATCGCGATCTCGTGCGTGCGATCAACTTCGGCATGTTCACGGTCATCGTGGTCCCGTTGCTGCGGTCGCTCAAATGGATCAACGGGTATATTGGCAACTACGGATTTTCCATCCTCGCGTTGACCGCCATCATCAACCTGATCATCCTGCCGCTCAGGCACAAGAGCGTCGTGTCCATGCGCAAGATGCAGGAGATTCAGCCAGAGGCGAAGGCCATCCAGGATCGATATGCCAAGCTAAAAACGACCGACCCGGCCAAACAGAAGATGAATCAGGAGCTGATGGCACTCTACAAGGAGCGGGGCGTCAACCCGGCCAGTGGATGCGTGCCGATGCTGCTGCCATTTCCGATTCTGATCGCGTTCTACAGCTTGCTGACTACGGCGATTGAACTGCGCGGCGCGCCATTCATGTTGTGGATTCACGACTTGTCGCGGCCCGACCCGTACTACGTCACCCCGATTCTCATGGGCGTTTCTCAGCTGTGGCAGCAGTGGATTGCGCCGGCCGCTGGTGTCGATCCGATTCAGCGCCGGATGATGATGATCATGCCTGTGGTCTTCACCTTCCTGTTCATCAGCTATCCATCCGGCGTGGCACTATATTGGCTCGCGTCGAACCTCTGGGGAATTGGTCAGCAGTATGGAACGAACTACATGATCGGCCCGCCGAATATCCGCCACGTTCGTCCGCCCGCGGAGCGGCAGCTGAAGCGCGTCGGCGCGGGGAAGACGGACGCGGCCGCGCGGGAGAACTGAATATGTCAGACGCCACCGAGCCTATCGTCGACTTCCTGAGAAGGTTTGTTGCAGCGATAGGCATTGAAACCCCGATCGATGTGGAAGTGACCGCGGACGGTCCGCGCATCAACCTTTCGGGCGAACAGGCCGAGATTCTCGTGCGGCACCGCGGCGAGCCGCTCAAGGCGCTGCAGCATGTGGTGGACATGGCGTACGGCCGTGATCTTGAAGAGGGGCGCCGAGTGTTCGTGGACGCGCTTGCCTACCGCAAGGGCAAGGACGTTGAGCTGCGGCAGATGGCGAGGTTTCTCGCCGAGAAGGTCAAAGAAACCGGCCAGGATCAACAGCTCGGTCCGCTGAATCCTTACGAACGGCGCCTCGTTCACCTTGCGGTTGCTGAAGTCCCCGGCGTGACGACAGAAAGCATCGGCGATGCGTTCTCCAAGGTCGTTCACCTCTCGCTGCGCAGGTAATCGACGCAGGTAGGCCCGAACGTAGGCCCGAGCTTCAGTAGGCGACGCAGGTAGGCCAGAACGTAGGCCCGAGCTTTTCAGTAGGCCCGAACGTAGGCCCGAACGTAGGCCCGAGCTTCAGCTCGGGCGAGAGGCACGGGACGACAGAGCCACCGACGTGTTTTCCACCACGGATACCATCGTGGCCATCGCGACGCCGCCGGGCCGCGGCGGGATCGGAGTCGTGCGGCTGAGCGGCACTGAAGCGCTCGCTATTGCAGGGCGGTTGATCGCGCACGATCGGCCTCTGGAACCCCGCCGCGCCACATTCGCAACGGTCCGATTCGGAAACGAAGGTGAAGCTGGCGCGGATCACGCCGTCCTCACCTACTTTCCTGCCCCTGGTTCCTACACCTGCGAGGACGTGGTCGAAATCAGCGCTCACGGGAGTCCAGTTGTCCTGCGCAGTATCGTCGAAGCGGCGATTGGTGGAGGCGCCCGGCTCGCCGAACCGGGCGAGTTCACGCTTCGTGCCTATCTGAACGGGCGCCTCGATCTCATGCAAGCCGAGGCCGTGGCCGATCTGATTGACGCCGTGACGCCACGACAGGCTCGCGCAGCATTCGATCAGCTTCACGGTACGCTCACGCGCGCAATCGCCGCAATTGACGCAGCGCTGTTCGATCTCATCGCGCGCCTCGAGGCCTCAGTAGATTTTCCAGAGGAAGGCTATCACTTCGCAGACCCGCGCATGCTGTCGGACAGGCTCAATGGGATGATTGAGCGGACGGCGGACCTTCTCGCGGAAGGACGACGAGGACGCCTCGTTCGCGAGGGACTGCAGATCGCGATCCTCGGACCTCCCAACGTCGGAAAATCGAGTTTGTTCAACGCGCTGGCAGGGGCGTCGCGCGCCATTGTGACCGAGATGCCGGGCACCACGAGAGACCTGGTCACGGAGACGGTTGACATAAAGGGTCTTCGGGTAACGCTGATCGATACCGCGGGGTTGCGGCAGGCAGACGATATCGCTGAATCCGAAGGAGTCGAGAGAGCTCGCCACGCGGCAGAAGTTTCCGATCTGACGCTCGTTGTGTTCGACAGGTCTGCGCCCCTTGGTGAGAGCGCTCAGGATATTCTTGGCCACCGAACGGGGCGGAGAATTGTTGTCGCGAACAAGTCGGATCTCCCGGAGGCGTGGTCCATTCCGGACGCCGTTGAAATTTCGGCAACGACGGGGACCGGAGTCGGGAGGCTGAGGCAACGAATCGTTGACGAGCTGGAAGTCGATTCGCTTCGTGATCGTCCTGAAATCACCAACGTTCGGCACATCACCCTTGTCGAACGAGCGCATGCTGCACTCGTTCGAGCGAGGACTGCCCTTGCGGATGGAGGGACCCTGCCAGAGGAGTTCGTGCTCGCGGATCTCCAGGACGCTCGAATGGCATTCGAGGAAGTGACAGGACGTCGAACGCCGGAGGATGTGCTCGAGCATATTTTTGCGCGGTTCTGTATTGGCAAATAGTGCCACCCCATTGAAGACTTCTAGTAAGGCATTTATTTGAAAGAACTTACAAGGTAGAGACGGTTTACAAGGAAAAGATAAGTGAAGGACCGCTTTGACGTTATCGTTATCGGGGCCGGTCATGCCGGGTGCGAGGCTGCCTATACGGCGGCTCGGCTTGGGGTCCGGGTAGGGCTGTGCACTCTTTCCCCGGAGACGGTCGCGCACATGCCGTGCAATCCAGCTATTGGGGGAACAGCGAAGGGACATCTCGTTCGCGAGATCGACGCGCTGGGCGGCCTCATGGGCCGTGCGATCGACGCAACGGGCATTCAGTTCAAGTTGCTGAACCGCAGTCGAGGCCCTGCCGTTTGGTCTCCTCGGGCGCAGGCCGATAAGAAGGCGTACACCGCGTGGGTTCGTGAGGCGCTGAAGGCTGAAACGAATATCGAATGGCTGTTCGGAAAGGCTGGACGACTCCTCATCGAAAGTGACCGAATCGTCGGCCTCGCAATGGAGGACGGCGACGCGTTTCGATGCAGGGCACTGATTGTCACCACTGGAACATTCCTCAACGGTCTCATTCACATCGGACCGGAACAACATCAGGCTGGCCGAGCTGGTGAACCACCGTCGAAAGAGCTTGCCGAATCGCTGAAGGCATGTGGTTTCGAGTACGGACGGCTCAAGACAGGGACGCCGCCACGTCTTGATCGCGAAAGCATCCAGTTCGATCGGCAGGTTTCTCGCGGCGTCTTTTCAATAGAACGCGGCGACGACCCGCCGGTCCCCTTCTCGTTTCAGACATCGAGTATCGAGCGGGCGCAGATTGCGTGCTACTTGCTCCACACGAACGATCGCGTTCACGATCTCGTGCGCAGGAACATCGATCGCTCTCCTTTGTTCAACGGTCAGATTCGGGGCATCGGGCCGAGGTACTGCCCCTCACTCGAAGACAAGATCGTGCGATTTCCCGACAAACAACGGCATCAGATCTTTCTCGAACCTGAAGGTCTGAGTTCGAAGGAGATCTACGTCAACGGCTTTTCGATGAGTCTTCCCCGCGAGATCCAGGCCGAGCTGATTCGCGCTTTGCCCGGTCTGGAAGACGCCGTGATGCTCCGGCCCGCCTACGCTGTGGAATACGATTTCATTCAGCCCACGGAGTTGACGCGCACGCTGGAGACGAAGCGCGTTGGCGGGTTGTTTCTGGCGGGCCAGATCAACGGCACATCCGGCTATGAGGAAGCCGCGGCGCAAGGCCTTGTTGCGGGGGTCAATGCTGCGGCCAACGTCCGCGGGACTCCGGCATTCGTGCTCGGCCGACACGAAGCTTACATCGGGATACTCGTTGACGATCTGATTACCAAGGGGTGCCTCGAGCCGTACCGCATGTTTACTTCGCGTGCAGAACATCGGTTGCTGTTGCGGATCGACAACGCGGATCTTCGACTCACTCCGCGAGGACGCGATGCGGGTTTGGTAGATGATGAGCGCTGGGCGAGCTTCTGCGCCCGAAAGGATCGCTTCGAGCGCAATTTGACCGCACTGGATCGTTTCCTGGTGCGTGCTCCGTCCGGCGATCGCGTAACGGCGAGCCAGCTCCTCCGTCAGCCCGATGTGCGACTCGACCGGCTGGTTGAGGATGGGTTTCCGCTTGAGACCGATCCAGGCACTGCGGCCATCGACATTGCCAGTGCGGAGACGACCGTGAAGTACGCCGGGTATCTGCGACGCCAGGAGAGCGAGATCGAGCGATCTCGTCGCGACGAGCGCCGTCGCATCCCCCCGGATTTTCAGTTTGAGGGAGTTCCAGGGCTTTCCCGGGAGGTCGTGCAGCGATTGTCGCAGGTGCGTCCTGACACGATGGGTCATGCCCTTCGAATTCCCGGAGTAACGCCCGCGGCGGTCGCTGTGCTCTCTGCGTATGTCGGACGGATTCGGCAATCTGCGGTGTGACGATTTCCCTGCTTTGCGAACGAATTGCAGCTCGAGCTGGCACGGTTGGAATACAACCAACTATGGATGAGATAGCCTTGCTCGCGGAATACTACGAACTTCTCGAACGCTGGAACTCAAAGATCAATCTCACTGCTCTTCAGCTGGCGCGCTTCCCCGACGAGACACTCGACAAACTGATTATTGAGCCGATTGCAGTAGCCGGAATCATCGATGACACGGTACGAACATGGTTCGATCTTGGTTCCGGAGGCGGATCCCCGGCAATTCCTCTGAAGATCATGCGCCCGAAACCTGATTTGACGATGGTTGAATCGAGGTCGAGAAAGAGTGCCTTTCTTCGGGAGGTTACGCGAAGCCTAGATTTATTGAACGCATCGGTTTTGACCGGGCGTATTGAAGAGCTACGCCAAACGGGCCCATGGCAGACTGCAGATCTTGTTACGGTAAGGGCGGTCAGAATCGATCGTGTTCTTGTTGGCTCAAGCGCTTCACTCTTGGTCCGCGGCGGCCGTCTAGTAGTCTTCGGAGGAGCATCCCCGCCGGACATGGAGAACTTTCCATTTGTCTATGGCGGCTCTTCAAGACTGCCTACGACAGGCAGTTCGATTCACCAGTTTGTGAGACGCTAATCTGTTCTATCCAGGAAGAGATTGGCTAGTTTTTCAAGTTGTTCCGCAATAATATAGTTGACTAAGCGGCCAAGTCCATGTAGCATTAGGGACATGGACGCGAACACCACTCCTAAGACCCTCCAGCAAGCCATCGAGTTCTTCGCCGATGAGGACCGGGCACACGCCTATTTTACCCGGCTGAGATGGCCTGACGGAAATGTAATTTGCCCGACCTGCAATCAGCCTAACCCGCGTTGGTTAGCCAAGCAACGGCGTTTCGAGTGCCGCACGAAGCACTCACGCCGCCAGTTCTCGGTCAAGGTCGGGACCATCTTCGAGGATTCCCCGATCCCCCTGAAGTCCTGGCTCCTGGCCGTCTGGCAGATCACGAACTGCAAGAACGGGATTTCGAGCTACGAACTGGCGAAGGCCATCGGCGTGACGCAGAAGAGCGCATGGTTCATGAATCACCGCATCCGTCTCGCAATGCAGGGCGATGATGGAGGAACGCTCGGGCTGGACGGAGCCGCGGTCGAAGTCGATGAGACCTACATCGGCGGGAAAGCACGCAACATGCATCCGCGCAAGAAGCGGGCGCTTGGCGTGCGTCGTGGCGGCTCGTTCGCGGGTAAAGTGGCCGTGATGGGTCTCCTTCAGCGGAAGACCGAGAAGGGCGTGTCACGCGTGAAGACGACGATTGTTCCGAATGTCCGCAAGCACCACCTGCACGGTGAGGTTGCGAAGCACGTGGAAGACGGGGCGAAGGTCTATACCGACGCGCTGATGTCCTATCGCGACCTCGGGCTCTACTATCAGCATCAGGTTATTGACCACGCCGAGAAATATGTGGACGGCCAGATCCATACGAACGGTCTGGAGAACTACTGGTCATTGCTCAAGCGGACCATCGGCGGCACGTATGTCAGCGTGGAACCCTTCCACCTGTTCCGGTATCTGGATGAGCAGTCCTTCAGATTCAACGAGCGCAAGGCCACGGACGCGAATCGGTTTCAGGAAGCCCTGAAGCGCGTCACCGGACGCCGGATCATGTTCAAGGACTTGATCGGCAAGGAAGCCGTCCTCTGAAACGAGAGCGCCGGGCGCGTCTCGAAGCGTCAGCGGCGCGGCCAGCGACGAAAAGGAGTTGCGGAACAGGCCACGGGTACGCTATCTTAGTTTGTCCTCTGTACTTTTCTGGAGGAATATGCTGATGGCGCATGCCCCTACATACAAGTTTGCTGACGGATTGGGTGAAATTCGTCTGCGCGAACTCATTCTGTATGTTGCGGGTGAGTGCCAGGAAGACCCGAAGTTCGGCGCGACGAAGCTCAATAAGATTCTGTGGTGGGCCGATTTCCTCTCATACGCACAGTATGGGAAGCCGATCACGGGCATTGAGTATCAGCGCTTGGGCCAGGGGCCTGCGCCGCGGCGCCTTGTTCCCGTCAGAAATGAAATGGAAGCCAAGGGCGATATTGCCATGGCGGCCGTGGCAAGTCGTGGCGGATACACACAAAAGAAAATCGTCCCGCTTCGTGCGCCTGATCTGAATGTTTTTTCGCCGACGGACATCGCGGTTGTCGATGATGTGATCCGTGCGCTGTGGAAAAAGACCGCGAAGGGCGTGAGTAATCTCTCGCACGGTAAGGCATGGGAAATTGCCGCCGATGGCGCATCGATTCCCTATGAGGCGGTGTTCCTCTCTGACGATCCGATCAATCGCTACGACATCGCGCGGACAAAAGAACTCGCGCGGCAGTTCGGTTGGGCGCTCACATAGAATGCCGTTGTGGAGCGCACGCTCATTCACGAACCGACGTATACCTATGCGCTCCAGTCTCTTGGCGCAGATATTAGGCGACTGGACAACGCGCTTACTGGCGTCGAATGGGCGCTCAGCACGAACCCAGAGGTTTACGACATCGTGAGGGGGACCGTGAGCACACGCATCCTCAAAACTGACGCCCTTGGCGGTCTGCCACCGTTGCGCGTCTGGTTTCGGATTGACGAGGATGGCCATCACGTCCATCTCGATTACATCGAAGCCATCGAGCAAGAGGCCTGACGGTGAAAGATCCTGAAGGGCCGAAATACGACGAAGGGCCAGACGCGGCGCGGCGTTTTCAGGGCATCATGAACCGCGTCCTGAGTGTCACGAAACAAGAACTCGCGAAGCGCGAAGCCACCTACCAGAAGGCTCGCCGCACCAAGAAGACGCGCGCCGCACGCGCCCGTTGACAACCCGCTCAAATGCGTGTAAGTCATTTGTATTCAATGAAATAAAAGTTGTGTACAACGGTGGGCAGGCTGCGGTACATTCGCGCGCATCTAAACCGCTGAGGGTCATCCATCGTGCCGAAACGCAGCGTACTCGCGCGTCCAGCCGTCACCATCCGTCCTGCCTTTCAGACCTCACGCGGCGTGCTGTATCAGACCGATTGCTTGAGGATGTTCGCAGCGCTCAAGAGTGAGTCCGTGGATTGTGTATTTGCTGATCCGCCGTTCAATCTCGGCAAGGTGTACGGGAAGCTCGGCGCCGTCAACGACGACTTGACGCGCGACGAATATCTCAAGTGGTGTTTCTCTTGGTTGGATGAGGCGGTGCGCGTGCTGGCCCCTGGGGCCGCGATATTTGTCTACATCCTGCCGCAATGGGGATTCCACTTCGCTGCGCACCTTGAGCGGCGCGGGATGCTGTTTCGTCACTGGATCGCGTTGTCCATGAAGGGAAGCTTCCCACGCGGCAACAAGCTCTATCCGGCGCACTATGCGCTCCTGTATTTCACGAAGGGCAAGCCGAAGCACTTTACAAAGCTGCGTCTGCCCGTCCCTGCCTGCCGTCATTGCGGCAAGGACGTGAAAGACTACGGGGGGCACCGGAAGTTCCTGAATCCGCTCGGGCCGAGTCTGACGGATTTCTGGGAGGAAACGTCGCCGGCGCGAGACAGTAAGTTCGAGGCGCGCTGGCACGTCAACTAGCTGAAGCCGACGATTCCGTCGCGGTGCATCGAAATGTCCACCAAGAAGGGCGACATCGTAGTCGACCCCTTCGGCGGTGGAGGCTCGACATTTGAGGCCGCGGAACTTGCGGGCCGCTACTGGATTGGCACCGAGATTACGGATTGTTCAATCATCCGCGAGCGGTTTGACCGTCAGCTACCCGCTTCCAATCGTGTCGTTCCTGCCAAGCTTCGCCGTGCGTTTGTCGATGCTGACGAGACTCTGAGCTTCCCGATCATTGCCGACCATCGTTGAAGAACTATCGTACGACGGTGCAAGCGAACGCATCATCCGCCTCGGCCTCACGCCGCTAATCGATGAAATTCGTACGCTGATCACGGGATTCGATTTACGGGTAGAGGAGCGCCGCGACGCGAACGGCGGCGCTCACGTTCGCAAATTGCTTGACGCTCGATTCGGTGACGTCGGCGGATGGGAAAAGAAGGTTACCGGTGATGTTGACTGGACCAAATGTCAACAGATAAACGGCACTCGGGTCTGCGTCGGCGTCGAACTTCAGATCTCAGGGCGCAGCGATTTAATCATCGTGGACTTAGTCCACCTGCGAAAGCGGGTAATCTCCGGCCAACTCGACGTGGGCGTCCTTGTGGTGCCTAGCGACCGCCTAGGCGTGTTTATGACAGACAGAGGTCCGAAGATGGCCGATGCGAAGCGCCTCGCCCGTGAGGCAAGGGTAGAGGACTGGCCCCTCCTGATTATTGCGTTTGAGCACGACGGGGCCGGTCCAGCTCTTCCAAAGCAAGCCAAGCGGACGGCTGGGCAGTAGACTTAGCCAACTATATTGGTGCCAGTTGTTCCACGTGGAACAACTTGAAAAAGATCTCAAAACATCGAAAACTGTTTGACCCGGGCCGATTGGAAGGCATATTCTTGTGCCGCCAATAGAAAGTTCCAGCCGAGTCAGAAATAGGGCATTTACCACAAGTGGCTCGTATCATTGCAGTTGCCAACCAAAAGGGCGGGGTCGGCAAGACGACCACGACCATCAACCTCGCTGCATCGTTGGCCCTTGCCGACCAGCGTGTGCTTCTCGTTGACATTGATCCGCAAGGCAATCTCACCAGTGGAGTCGGTCAAAGAGGAAAGGCTGGGCCCGGCGGCACGATGTACGACGCCCTGACCACCAATCCTGAGTGTGCCGTGGATGCGCGACCATTTACGGCCCCAACGGGCATCGATCATCTCGACATCATTCCAGCCGATCGAAATCTCACTGGTGCTGAAATTGAAATGGTGTCGCTCCCGCGTCGCGAAGAGCGGCTGCGAGAGCTGCTGGCGCGAAGTCGCGATGAGTACGACTACATCTACATCGATTGTCCTCCGTCGCTCGGACTGCTCACGCTCAACGCACTTGTTGCCGCAGACGCGGTGCTCATCCCGCTTCATTGCGAGTACTTCGCACTGGAGGGTCTCGCTGATCTCGTCGGCACGATGCGGCGCGTGCGTGGTCGGTTCAACCCGTCACTCGACGTGGAAGGCGTGCTGCTGACGATGTACGACGACCGTACGAATCTTGGGCAGCAGGTGGCGAACGATGTGCGCGGCTTTTTCAAAGAGAAGATGTTTCGGACCGTTATTCCGCGCAACGTGCGTCTCGGCGAGGCGCCGAGCCATGGCATGCCGGCGATTCTGTACGACGTGAAGTCGCGGGGGGCGGCGGCATACCTCGCGCTTGCGCGCGAAGTGCTCGAACGCCACGCCGCCACGGCCGCGTGAGGGTACGCCAACCGCGGAATTCGCAGAGATCGCGGAGGCAAGGCAATGTTGTGCGTGCTCCGCGGTTACTGCGGCGATCGTGAGAGGTTTATGGAAAAACGCCCCGCTCTTGGCAGAGGCCTCAGTGCGCTCATTCCAGAGGCGCCCGAGCCCCAGACCACACCCACCGACGTTGAGATCGATCGCCTGTCCCCCAATACCTTCCAGCCACGCGGAGACATGGACGACGCGAGATTGGAGGATCTGGCCCGGTCTATCAAAGCCAATGGCGTCATTCAACCAATAGTCGTCCGGAGATCCGGCACGCGCTTTCAGATTATCGCCGGCGAACGACGCTGGCGCGCGGCGCAGAAAGCCGGCCTGCTTCGCGTCCCGATCATCGTCAAAGACGTGGCTCCAGGGCAGGAGCATTCGCTGCTCGAGATCGCTCTGGTTGAGAACATTCAGCGAGAGAATCTGAATCCGATCGATGAAGCCCTCGCTTACAAGCGGCTGTCGAACGAGTTTCATCTCACGCAAGAACAAATTGCGGAGGCCGTGGGAAAGGATCGCGCGACGGTCGCGAACATCATGCGCCTGCTGAAGCTGTCCGAGGAGGTTCGCTCGCAAGTCGCGGCCGGGACCCTGTCGATGGGCCATGCGAGGGCGCTTCTCGGCCTTTTCGATGAGGGCGACCAGCGCAGAATCGCCTGGGACATCCTCGCGCGGAATCTGTCTGTCCGAGAAACCGAGCTGCTCGTCAAGGGTGCGGTCAAAAGCACCGGATCGCCCACTAAGACGGCCGCGGTCAAGGTAGTTGACGTCCACACGCGAGCTGCGGAAGAGCAGCTGAGGCTGGCCTTGGGAACCCGGGTGCGGATTCTACGAAAACGGCTCGGAGGCCGGATCGAGATCGACTTCGTTTCCGAGGATGAACTGATCCGGATTTACGATCAGCTCACCGAGAGAAGCGGAGGGTCAGCCAATCCCTGAATCCTGGTCTCAACCGCCTGATTTGTGGTATAAATTCCAGCTTGTGAAAATAGGGAACAAGCTAGTCCTGTGACCACCCGCACCGCCGCCCTCCGCTACGGTCGCGCTCTTTTCGACGTCGCCCTGAAAGAGCAGGCCGACCTCTCGAAAATCGAGGAGCAGCTCGCCGCGTTTGGGGATCTCTTTGCTCAGCATCCGGCACTTGCGAAGGTACTCTTGAACCCCGCCGTGCCTGCGCCGCGAAAACGCTCGGCGGTTGTCGAATTGACCCAACGCACGAACGTGTCCCCCGTTCTCGGGAAGCTGCTCGTTCTCCTCGCCGAACGTGATCGCCTGATACTCCTGCCCGATCTTGTGGCCGCGTACCGCGAACGGCTGGCCGATCACCAGAAAGTCGTGCGCGCGAACGTCACGACGGCCACGCCGCTGGCACCCGAGCGTGTTGAGCAGATTCGACACAGCTTGTCGCAGGCGACCGGCCGCGCGGTGACGCTCGCGACCGACGTGGACCCCGCGCTCATCGGAGGACTCGTGGCACGTGTCGGTGGCACGGTGTACGACGCGAGTGTCATGACGCAATTGGAAAGAATGCGGCAGCGGCTGGCAGACAGAGGATAGGAAGTCGCGGACCGGAGGCTCGGAACGAGGCGTCAGGGATTACACACCGATGGACATCAAAGCTGAAGAAATTTCCAAGATCATTCGCGAGCAGATTGGCAGTTATGCCGTCGAGATCGACGTTGCGGAAGTCGGGAGCATCGTGTCCATCGGCGACGGTATTGCACGGGTGCACGGCATCGAAAACGCCATGTCGGGCGAGATGCTCGAGTTCCCGCATGGCGTGTTCGGCATCGCGCTCAATCTTGAAGAGGAAAGCGTCGGGGCCGTGTTGCTCGGCGAGTTCAAGAACATCAAGGAAGGCGACATCGTCAAGCGAACCGGTCGTATCATCTCGGTTCCGGTCGGCGAAGAGATGCTGGGCCGCGTCGTAAATGGGCTCGGCCAGCCGATCGACGGCAAAGGGCCGATCGCCACGAAACAGTTTTCGCCGATCGAGCGTATTGCCCCCGGCGTTGTCGATCGGCAGCCGGTGAAAGAGCCGATGCAGACCGGCCTCAAGGCCATCGACGCGATGGTGCCCATCGGGCGCGGACAGCGCGAGCTGATCATCGGCGATCGACAGACCGGCAAGACGGCCGTGGCGATAGACGCGATTATCAATCAGAAAGACACGGGCGTGATCTGCATTTACAACGCCATCGGTCAGAAGCAGTCGACTGTGGCGCAAGTGGTTCGCACGCTCGAGGAAGCCGATGCGATGCGCTACACCGTGGTCGTTGCGGCGACGGCCTCGGATCCTGCGCCGCTCCTCTACGTCAGCCCGTATTCGGCGTGCACGATCGGTGAGTTCTTCCGCGACAGTGGCCGGCATGCGCTCGTGGTGTACGACGATCTCTCCAAGCACGCGCAGGCCTATCGTGAAATCTCCCTGCTCCTGCGCCGTCCACCTGGCCGCGAGGCATATCCGGGCGATGTGTTCTATTTGCATTCGCGTCTGCTGGAGCGCGCGGCGAAGTTGAGAACGGAGCTCGGCGGCGGGTCTCTCACCGCGCTACCCATCATTGAAACGCAGGCGGGCGACTTGTCTGCGTACATTCCGACCAACGTCATCTCGATCACCGACGGACAGATCTTCCTCGAGTCGGATCTCTTCCACCAGGGTGTGCGTCCGGCCATCAACGTTGGCAACTCGGTATCGCGTGTCGGCGGCTCGGCGCAGGTCAAGGGGATGCGGCAGGTCGCAGGGACGCTGCGGCTCGACCTCGCGCAGTATCGCGAGCTGGCCGCGTTCGCCCAGTTCGGCAGCGATCTCGACAAGTCGACGCAAGCCCAGCTCACGCGCGGCGCGCGGCTCGTCGAGATTCTGAAACAGCCGCAGTACGAACCGCTGGCCGTTGAACGGCAGATCGCGATCATCTTCGCGGGGACCAACGGATTCCTGGACGCTATTCCGCTGGGGGAGATGCGCGCGTTCGAGACCGACCTCTACCGGCACATCGAATCACGCTACCCGCAGCTGTTCCGGGGGATTGCGGAGAAGAAGCAGCTGGACGACGAACTGAAAGCAGCGCTGAATGGCGCCGTGAAGGAGTTCGCCACCGACTTCGCCGCTCGAAAGGCGAGCGCGGCGTAGACCAATGCCGTCTCTGATCGATCTTCGGCGCCGCGTGCGCGCGGTCAAGAATACGCAGCAGATCACGAAGGCGATGAAGATGGTCGCCGCGTCGAAGCTGCGCCGCGCGCAGGAGCGGATCATCAATGCGCGGCCGTATGCGGTGCAGATGCTGCGCGTGCTGCAAAGCGTTGCCTCGCGCGTTGATCCGTCGCTCCATCCGCTTCTCTCAGGGCGTGAACACCGTTCGGGCAGCCGAACCCTGGTTATCATCGTGACCGGTGACAAGGGCCTCTGCGGCAGCTTCAACACCAATGTCATCAAGGGGGCTGGCGCGTTCATCGCCGGCAGCGAGCAACCGTGCGAGCTGGGTCTGGTCGGACGGAAGGGACGCGACTTCTTCGGTCGCCGCGGCTTTCAGGTGGCGTTCGAGCAGGTTGGGCTCTTCCAGAGGCTGCGGTACGAGGACGCCCAGGGAATTGCGCAGACTGCGGTTGAGGCCTACACGTCGGGTGCGGTCGATCGAGTGGTCCTTGCGTACAACGAGTTCAAATCGGTCATGACCCAGCGGTTCGTCGTGGATCAGCTCTTGCCGATTCCCCGCGCGGACATCGAAAGCACCTCGGCCAGGACCGGCGGCTCACCGGGCGAGGGGTACGGACAGGTCGATTATCTCTACGAGCCCGCACCGCAGAAGATTTTCGATCAGCTGCTGCCGAGGTACGTCGAAATTCAGGTGTATCGCGCGCTCCTCGAGTCGAACGCCGCGTTTTTTGCGGCGCAGATGACGGCGATGGACACCGCGACGAAGAATTCCGCGGACATGATCGCGAGCCTGACGCTCTACATGAACAAAGTGCGCCAGGCGGCGATTACGAGAGAGATTATCGAAGTGGTGTCGGGCGCGCAGGCGCTCTAGATACAGAGGCGCCCGACCTGAAGGTCGGGCCTACGAAACCGGGAAGTCGTAGCAAGTACGTAGGCCCGACCTTTAGGTCGGGCGTGGATTAGGTCGGGCGTGGAAACGATATGGCTGAAAAACGGGTCGGAAAAATCGTTCAGGTGATCGGACCGGTTGTCGACGTCGAGTTCGAGGCCGGACACCTGCCGGAGATCTATAACGCGCTGCGTATTCAGTCCGCGGGCACCGCGGCCGGGGTCATCGACGTCATCGCCGAAGTCGAGCAGCACCTTGGCGAGAATCGCGTGCGCGCGGTCGCGATGAAGCCGACCGACGGCAGGCGGCGCGGCCTGAAGGC
>ORMF010612659.1_pt1 | contig 39013 bp, 30 predicted proteins | sample 1779871 | NCBI WGS metagenome assembly ORMF01 (sample SAMEA104232316, study PRJEB22302) | groundwater metagenome | biome: forest; feature: aquifer; material: groundwater | place: USA | collected 2011-08-07 | depth 5.4 m
GGAAGGCGGAAGGCGGAAGGCGGAAGGCGGAAAGCGGAAGGCGGAAGGCGGAAGGCGGAAAGCGGAAGGCGGAAGGCGGAAGGCGGAAGGCGGAAGGCGGAAGGCGGAAGACGGAAGGCGGATGAAGAGAACTATTGCGGCATGAAACTTTCCGGTTTGGACATCATTTTTCCAAGCATTCTTCCGACTTGCTCGTAGCTTTCGCAAATCCGTTGCACAAACTCTTCGGTCGAATAGCCGCAATCGCGGGCAAAGGCCAAATGGACTTGGGTCTCTGCACATTCTGCGTCGGAGTCAGTCAGTTTGCTAACAAATGCGGCCGGATAACGCCGCTTACGAAATCCTTCTGCGATGTTGGCAGCGACGCTTCGCGATGATCGACGCACCTGGTCAGTCAAGGAATAGCGCTCTTCTTTCGGGAACTTCTTCGACTCTTCGAAAATGTCCATCGCCAATTGATACGCCAATTGGAAAACACGCAGGTCGCGATGCCCTTGAAGCATTGCTGAACTCCTCACATAAAAAAGGAAGGCGGAAGGCGGAAGGCGGAAGGCAGAAGGCGGAAGGCGGAAGGCAGAACGCGGAAGGCAGAAGGCGGAAGGCAGAACGCGGAAGGCAGAACGCGGAAGGCGGAAGGCGGAAGGCAGAAGGCGGAAGGCAGAAGGCGGAAGGCAGAACGCAGAAGGCAGAAGTAAGCGAATTGAAATGTTTTCCGCCTTCCGCTTTCCGCTTTCCGCCTTCCGCTTTCCGCTTTCCGCCTTCCGCCTTCCAGCTATTTCTCCAGGCTGCCGTAGAAGCCCGCCTTCTTCAGCGCCTCGATCACCTCGCCGCGATCCAGGCCCGTGCCTTCGATGCGCACCGTTCGTTGCGGGCCCTTGCGGTCGGTGAACGTCACCTTGGCATCGGCGAAGATTTTGTTGATCGCTTTTTCGCATTGGCCGCAGCAAACGTGCACGTTCTGCACGGCAACCTTGTCGGCCTTGTCGCCCTTCTTGACCGCGGGCAGGTCGATCTTGACTTCCTTATCGTCGCAGACCGCGCTGCCGAAGAAGCCGCCGTCGATCAGCGCCTTGATCCCGGCCTTGGCGGCCGCCCCGTCTTTGGCGGTGAAGGTCACGGTTTTGCTCGTGATGTCGCACGCGGCATCGGACACGCCGTCCACCTTGCCCAGGAGGCCGCCCACCACTTTGACGCACTGCTTGCAGCAAATGTGCGGTCCCTTGACTTCCACTTTTTCCGCGGCGACCGGTCCGGCAGCCAACATGGTGACCGCCAAACCCGCCAGCATGACCAAACAGATCCTCAGCATGACTTGTCTCCTTGCTTAGAGTGGTTGGGCGTATGCTGAGGAGCGTACCACAATCAGCCGCGGCTGCAAGAAAAAGGGTCGCAAATCCGATGCCCACGCTCATGTTCATCTACAACTCCGACAACGGGCTGTTCAACACGCTGACGGACATCGCCCACAAGATCTTTTCGCCGCGCACTTATGCGTGCAACCTGTGTGCGCTCACGCATCGTCCGATTGGCATGCGCCGTGAGTGGAAAGCGTTCCTCGCCGAATTAGGGCAGCCGCTGGAATTCCTGCACCGCGATGAATTTCGGCGCCGCTACGGTATGACGAATGCCGCGTTGCCGGCGATCTTTCGCAAGACGGAAGACGGCCAAATGGACGTTCGGATCGATGCAGCGACGATCAATGACGCCACTTCAATCGAAGAATTGCAAGCTGCCATTCGGAGAGAATTGGAGAGCGATTCTGCTTGAACGGCAGCGGCCAACAAATGCCTGGAACCCAGTAAATGGGTGGTGGCTCAGTTTGTGGTGCGGCCGTCTCGGCTGCACGGTGCAGGCGGGACGCCCGCACCACAATAATGTCAAACTGAGACACCACCAGAAAATGGCGTCTATCGGCCGACGAATCATTTCTCGGGGAACCCGGCGATCCCCCCTACCGCACCCCTAACCCCTACGAACGGCACGATCCGAAAGGTTTGCGCGGCTGGCACGGACGCTTGGGAAAATCTCCTTTGACAACCGCGCTCGGCTTGACGCATCATACTGGTTGGCCAATCGCTAACCCTTCGCTTGCAAGGGCGAGGGAGTTGCCCGAGGGCTTGCTATGGAAACTGCATTCCTGGTCTGCGCCATCGTCGGCGGCACGCTGATCGCTTGCCAATTCCTGCTGACGCTGTTCGGCATCGGCGGCGACCATGATGCCGCGGACCACGGCGGGCACGACATGGGCGGCCACGATGCCGGCGCCCACGACCACAGCCACGGCGAAGCCGACCACGGCGCCTCGTGGTTCTTCAGCATGCTGACGATTCGCACCGTCTCGGCCGCCGCCGCGTTCTTTGGCTTGACCGGCCTCGCCGCGCACCACGCCGGCCTCGAACCTACGCCGACTATTGCCATGGCCATCGGCGCCGGCGCCGGCGCCTTCTTCCTCGTCGGCTGGCTGATGCGCTTCCTGCACAAGCTCAACATCGACGGCACCATCCAGATCGAGCGCGCCGTCGGTTGCCGTGGCAACGTCTACCTCAGCATTCCCGCGGCCAAGGCGGGGCTCGGCAAGGTCCATGTGAACGTCGTCAACCGCATGCTCGAATACCAAGCGCTCACGGCCCAGGACGCACTGACCGCCGGCACACCGATCGTCGTGGTCGGCATCGTCGGGCCGGATACCGTTGAAGTCGCCGCCGCGACCTCCGCTGGCGCCGACAAGTAGCGGAACTCGCCAGAGTTCCGGCCAGCCCGAATTCTGGCGAATTCGGCTACCTTTTCGAGGTCCACCCATGTCTTGCAATCTGTTCGCGCAACTGCCGCAATGGCTTCAATCGTTTTCCTCGGAGGTGGTGATCCTTATCATCATCACCGTCCTGTTCTTCTTCACGATGGTGATGCTGTTCGCGCGCCGTTATAAGCGCTGCCCCAGCAATCGCGTCCTTGTGATCTTCGGCAAATACACCGGCAGCCCGACCGGCACCCGCTGCTTGCACGGCGGCGCCCGGCTCGTGTTGCCGCTCGTCCAGGATTATGCGTATCTCAACCTCGAGCCGATCCAGATCGAAATCCCGCTCAAGGGCGCTCTGTCGATGGAGAACATCCGCGTCAACGTGCCGAGCGTTTTCACGGTCGCTATCGGCACCGATACCGAGACGATGCAGAACGCCGCGATTCGTCTTTTGGGACTGGGCGTGCCCGAGATCAAGCAGCAGGCCGGCGACATCATCTTCGGCCAGCTTCGCCAGGTCATCGCCTCGATGAAGATCGAAGACATCAACCGCGACCGCGAGATGTTCTTGCGCAACATTCAGACGTCGCTGGAGCCGGAGTTGAAGAAAATCGGCCTGGTGCTGATCAACGTCAACATCACCGACTTCACCGACGAATCGGGTTACATCGAGGCGATTGGCCGCAAGGCCGCGTCGCAAGCGGTGCAGCAGGCGACGGTGGACGTGGCCCAGCAGGAAAAGATGGGGCACATCGGCGTCGCGGAAGCGGAGCGCGAGAAGTCGATTCAGGTAGCCAACGCGACCAAGCTGCGTGAGATCGGCACCCGCGACGCGATGCGCGAACAGGCGGTGAAATTGGCCGAACTCGAAAAAGAGCAGAAGATCGGCGAGCAGACGGCGGCGTTCGAGCGCGATGCCCAGGTCAAGGACGCCGAGCGCAAGATGCGCATCGCCCTGGCCGACGCCAACGCCAAGGCCATCGCCGGCGAAGCGTCGGCCCAGGCGCAAGTCGTCGCGGCCCAGGCGAATTTGCAAGTCAAGCAAGCCGAGGCGTTTCAGCTCGGCGAAACCAGCAAACGCGCCGCGGAAGCGGCCGTGCAGGAAGCCCAACACCGCGCCCAGGCTAAAGCCGCCTTGGCGCAAGCCGAGCGCGTCGAAGCCGAGCGCCGCGCCGCCGTCGAGGCGCCGGCCAAGGCGGAGAAGGCCCGCGTCATCGTCGAAGCGGAAGCCGAAGCGGAGAAACGTCGCATTGAGGCCGAGGGCCAGGCGTCCGCCACCTTCGCCCGGCTCGACGCCGAAGCTCGCGGCCAATATGAAATTCTCGCCAAGAAAGGCGAAGGCCTCAAGCGCATCATCGACGCCTGCGGCGGCGCCCAACCGGCGTTCCAGCTATTGATGCTCGAACACCTCGACACGCTCGCGCACACCGCGGCCCAGGCGATCTCGAACATCAAATTCGACAAGGTCATCGTTTGGGAGAACGGCCAGAACGGCCAAAGTGCGACCGCGGGCTTCCTGCAAGGCCTGGCGCGCAGCCTGCCGCCGATGATGCAGATTCTGAAGGATGTCGGCGGCGTCGAGTTGCCCGAGTACATCGCGCGGTTCAGCGACGGCAAGACGCCGGCGGCGGCGCCGGTTGAAGCCGCGCCGGCCCCGTGAACCCAGAACAAAAAAGAAACCCGGTTTCTTCAAGAAACCGGGTTTCTGAAACTGTCGCTTACTCGACCACCGCCAGAATGTCGTCTTCCGACATGATGAGCAGCTCGTCGCCGTCCACGTTGACTTCGTTGCCGGCATACGACGTGAACAGCACGCGATCGCCTTCCTTCACTTGAAAAGCGGCGCGTTTGCCGCTTTCGAGCAGCTTGCCGTCGCCGACGCTCAGGACCTTGCCCTGGCGCGGCTTTTCCTTGGCCGTGTCGGGCAGCACGATGCCGCCCGCCGTCTTTTCCTCGGCTTCAAGCCGCTTGATCACGATCTTGTCATTCAATGGCACGACTTTCATTTCGCAGTTACCTCAAAAAAGAGCATGTTGGTGTTTCGACAGTGGTCGTCGCTTGCGGTTTAGCGCAACGGTCGAACACTGGTTTCGCTAAGCCGCAAGCGAGTTACTCTTCCTCGCCTTCCAGCAGGTCGCCGTACACCTTCATCAGCGCCCGCACCATAGTATACAGAAGCATGTTCGGACTGACCGGCTTGGGGATCACGCTGTAGGCCCGCACGCTGAAGGCTTGCCGCATCAAGTCCTCGCTCGCATCGGCGGTCACCAGGATGCACGGCAAGCCCGCATTGATCTGGTGCACGAGCTGCATCGTTTCCAGCCCGGTCAGCCGCGGCATGTGCATGTCGAACAGGCACAAGTGAACCGGTTCTTCACGAAGGATGTCGAGAGCTTCCTCGCCCGACGACGCCAGAAAGGCAATATAGCCCGCCGGCTCGACGATTTCGCGCAGCGCCTCGCGGCAGCCGCGGTCATCGTCGGTGATCAGCACGCGATAAGGCTTCTCCCTGGTGAGCATGCCGCTGCCCTCGTTCCGACTGCCGACCGCCCGTTGAAAAAGGGGACTGGACCTCTACGTCCCCTCAAAACCCGTTGACAAATGAAGGGCCGGAAAGGTCCAGTCCCCTTTTTCAACGGGTCGTCCTTGGAGAAAATGGTCGCGGCACGGCTGGGCGGACCCGATCCGCGCAGCCGATGCGAGAAAGTAAGCAAACCGCATACCGGGCAAGATCGAGCCGCGGTGCGGTGCTTTAACTCCTTATGCAAGCTAAACATGGGATCGGGAAAAAATCAAGCCCGAGATGGCTGCTCCTGCCATTCGACGCGGCAAACCTGCCAAAATGACGGCACGCGGTCGAGCGCGAACGGCATCATGAGTCTCAAGAGTGCTTCGAACTGGAGTTCGAGCGCCGCGGCTTTTTCCGCACTGCGCTTGGTCGCCTAGTGCTATGTCACACGTCGAATGATGGATCACAAGAGCCGCGCACGAAGTAAGCGGCTGCGAGTGGGCCGCTTACTTCGTGCGCGGCTCTTACTTCTGGCGACTCATCAATTCATGCGTGACAGAGCACTAGGCGCCATCGTTCGCGCTCGCGTGGCCGCCATGTGGCAGCTGGCCTTCGAGAATTGTGCGTCTCGTCTCGCGCACGATCCAAAGGAACAATACCGACAAGCCAATGAGCCAGAAAACGCCCCAAATGGCTGCAACGACCATTCCCGGCGAATCCAGCCGCATCTGAAAGACATTGCCCCCCTGCAGCGCCGGATTTACAAGGAGATTCAGCAGCATCGATCCTGCCTCGTAAATCAAGAACCCAATGATGAATGCCACACTCGACAAGGCCAAAGCTTTGTTGGCAAAATAGCCCGCAATAGCCTTGTGGAAGAGCATCCACACCGTTACCAAGGCCACAATGTCCACGACGCCGATTATGGTGATGACGATCATCGTCGCCGGCGCGAACGGCATCTGTCCCGGCGGCGGCGGCCCTCCCCCTTGTTGCACCATCTGGATCCCCTGAAACACGGATGCGACCAGCAAAATAATAACCAACAGGACCGTTACGCCGACCAAAATCACGCTTGTGATCGCCCGCCCTTTGGCGCCGCTCTCGGCGGGCACAGTGCAACACATGCACATGCCCACGAACGAGATGATCAGCAGAATCACCAGCAGGCACACCAGACCGATTGAAATGAAGCCAAACATAACCATCTGCGGCGGCGGCGGCGCACCGGGCCTCACCGCCATCGCTTGTGCATCTCCGACCATGAACATGCTCAGCACCAAGAAAATGCCGCCGAGGATGCAGATGAGCAGCCAATTCCAAAAAATCAGCGCCAGGCCGGTCAGCGTCGCGTTCCAGCGCGTCGTCGCGTGGCGCGACCGGACATCGTAATCGTCTTCGGCGTCGCCCCAGCGCGGCATCCCGCGGCCCGGCCCCGCGCCTTCGCGGTAGCGGTCGTCGTCGTCGTCCGCGCCGCTGGGCATCATCTCCGGTTGCCCCGCCGCGATGCTCGGGACCGTCATGCGCTCTTTGCAGCTAGGGCAGAGAATTTCCTTGCCGGCCAAGCTGTCGTCCACATGCACGTCGCTCTTGCACGAGGGACAGGAAACTCGAATCGCCATGGCAGTTCCTTCGCGTCGGTGGAAATGGGAACGTGCCTAGTGTACCGGAGCGCGGACGCGGCACAAGCGGAAAAATGGGGCGAATTTGGAGTGCGGCGCTTTGCCGCCGCTTTGGTTTTTCCATTTGGGAGAGGAGTTTCTGATCGGCGAAACAAAAACCAAAAGCGGCGTCAAAGCGCCGCACTCCATAAGGTCATAAGCTCAGAATTGAAAATAAATGAACGGCGGTTTCTCCCCGCCCGGCGACAAGACCGCCGCCAACACCAAGAGCGCTGCACAACCGCCCCAGGCAATGCCGCGCGTCAGCGGCGACCAGGCAAGCCGCGGTCGAGGCACGGCGGCATTCCACGCGTAAACGAGAGCCACGCCGACGCCATACGCCGCCAACAGCAGCCACAGCGATAAGTCAGCAGCGCCGCCGACGAGCAGTTTCTCCGGATCGAACACGAACCATTTGGCGACGCACGTCAAACTTTGCGACAGCACCGTCAATCGGAAAAAGCACCACGCCAGGCACACGCCGTGGAACGTGAGCGCGATGCAGAAAGCACGCCACGCGCAGCGGCGCCAACCGGTGGTCTCGCGCATGATCATGCTGAGCGGACAAAGTTGCCAGCAGCGCTGCCCGACCAAGAGCGTGCCGTGAATGCCGCCCCACAGCAAAAACGACCAGCTGGCGCCGTGCCACAACCCGCCCAAGAGCATCGTCAGCATCAGGTTCACATTTGTCCGCCACCATCCATGCCGGCTCCCGCCCAACGGCACATACAGGTAATCCTTCAAAAACAGCGACAGCGTCATGTGCCAGCGCCGCCAGAAGTCTTGCACCGACGTCGCCAGATACGGCAAGTTGAAATTGTCAGGCCAGCGATAACCGAAGAGCAGCCCCAGACCGCGCGCGATGTCGGTGTAGCCGGAGAAGTCGAAGTAAATTTGGAAGGCGTAAAGATAGACGAACGGCAGCGCCCACACGCCCTCGGTGCTCGCGCCGGCGACATGGGCGAAGAATGGATCGATGGCCAAGGCCAGCCGGTCGGCCAGCACCGTCTTCTTGAAGTAGCCGCGCGCCAAGAGCAGCATCGCTTCGAACGGCTCTTCGGTCCGCGCCGGCATCGTCTCCGGCTTCAGCTTCGTCAGGAAATCGTCGGGCCTCAGGATCGGTCCAGCCACCAGATGCGGGAAGAAAACTGCGGAGAGCGTGTAGCGCCACAGGCTGGTCTCGGCCGGGGGGATGCCGCGATACACATCCACCATGTAGGCAATGCCCGTGAATGCGTAGAACGAGATGCCGAACGGAATCGCCCAATCGCGCGCGGGGACCGGCACGTCGAGATCGAAGCCCGCCAAGGTCCGCAGCACCAGCGGCGTGTATTTCCAGTACGCCAAGACGACGAGATTGAAAACGACGCCGACCGCCAACGCCAGCCGCGGCTGCTTCCGCCGAATGATCCAACAACTGACCGCCCAGTTGACGACGCAGTAGGTGAGCAAGAGCGCCAGCAGCCATTTTTGATGGTAGCCGTAAAAGATCAAGCTGCTCGTCAGCAGCATGGTGGCGCAGAGCCGATAGTGTTGCCGACAGCAGAGCCAGAGGCCGTAGACCGTCGCCAGCAGGATCAGGAAGGGCAGATCGGTGAAGCTCATGGCGGGCTGGCCTCCTTCCAATCGACCTGCCTTTCTCGCAACCGTAGGACGGACATTCTTGTCCGTCCTTTGGTGTCAACGTCGTCGGGACGGACAGGAATGTCCGTCCTACAGCCGGTGAGATGGGCCAGCAATTCCGCCAGCAACACGCGGTTGCCTGCCGGCGAGAAGTGCTTGTCCGGAATGAACAAACCGACACGATCGGGATGCCGCATGAACGCGTTGCGCGGATCGAAGACATCCAGCCCTAGTTCACGCAGCATCGGCGTCAGCGCATCCTGAAAGCCGCACGGCGCCGTCTGCCAAATCTGCTCGTAATTCGGAATAAGGATGACCGTGACCGGCACTTGGTGCGCGTGGGTCACGTGCGCCAGTTCCCCAAACAAATGGCGCGCATCCTTCATCAAGTTGTCGTCCACCGCCACCGTCAATCGGCTGCGCGAGAGAAACGGATCGCCCTTTTGCAGGCCGGTCCGACACCATGCCGTCAGCGCTAGCCGGCTGCGCTGTGTCCATTTCCCATAGACCCCGTCCGGCACGTTGGGCCGATAGGTCAGCGCCCCGCGCTCCGTCACGTGATAAGTCGCCAGCGGTTGTTCCGCCAGTCCGGAGAAATCGAGCGGCATGATCTGAAAGAAGATCCGCTCCGGCTTCAGACCCTGTTCCAGCAAGAGCTGAATCTGCGCCATGCGGATTGGCACTGGCTCGTTCTTACCGAGGTTGAAAATGGCGTGATCGGCGACCGCCTTGCGCGCCGTGTCCGCCAGCATGCCGCGCATGTGCACGAACGAACTGCCGAACATTGCCCAGATCGGTCGGCCTTCCGGCGGTGCATCGAGCGGCAGCCACGGCTTCAGCGCTCTGGCGTTGTCGGCGGCGAAGAGGTCGAAGGATTGATAGGTGACGCCGAAAGCACGATCCGGCTTGTAGATGCCCGAGAGCGGCGAACGTTCACCCAGGTAGGGATGCAAATCGCGCGGCGGATAGAGACGAAGAAACACCTCGGCGAGGCCGAAAAGCAGCGCGACGGCAAGAAGGCAGCCTGCCGCGAAACGCCATCTTGAACCGCGCGACGACACCAGAATAGGCATGACTCACCGCATCCTTGCGGCTGGAGAAGTTCCTGCCCACGAGGACGAACATTGTAAAGTGGTGTCGCCCGCGGGAACAATGCGAAACTGCATGGCTTTCGGGAATGGAATCGGCCAAGATTGCCAAAAGGTGGCAACATTGCCAAAACGTGGCAACGTTGCCAAAGAATGGCCACCTTGTGGCCCGCAAGGTTGCCAAAAAGTGGCAACGTTGCCAACTGGCACACACGCGAACTTGGCGAAACCGGTTCTCATAATTGTCGTAATTCATTACCAAACAATAGCTTACAATCATGAGAGACGGTTCGCCAAACTCAAAGAAGTTGGCGCAACCGTGCGCGTCAAAGGGGGGTGGGCGCTTCGTAATGTAATCCACTTTCCTGGCGTCGATCCACCGCTGCGACCCCGCTTCACATGTTCGACATCAGCGCCGCCACCGGCTTCGTCTCCGGAATGTTGTCCAAAATGATCTTGATGGTCACCAAGAGCGGCACGGCCAGGATCATGCCGACGATCCCCCACACCAGCCCCCAGAACGCCAATGACAACAAGATCAGCAGCGGACTGACGCCGAGCTTCTGCCCCGCCAGCTTCGGCTCGATGAACATGCCGATCGCCTGCTGGATGCCGATCAGCAGCACCGCGATCGCGATCCCCTTCCACGGCTCATCGAACTGCAGGAAGCTCAGCCCAATCGGCAGCGCCACCGCGATCAGGCTGCCGAGATACGGAATGAAGTTCAAGAGGAAGATCAGCATGCCCCACATGACGGCGAAATCGATCCCGAAAATCGACAATACGAAGAACGACGCCGCCCCGGCCAGAAAGCTGACAAACGTCTTGACCGCGATGTACTGGGCGATGGCGTCGTTGATGCTGGCGACGATGCCGAGCACCTTGCCGCCTTCCGCGTCGCCAAAGGCCCGCTTGATGCGCTCCGGAAAGCTCACCCTTTCAGCAAGCAGGAACACGAGGTAGATGAACACGACGAACAGCCAGGTGACGAAGTCGAGAAACAGTCCGACCGCCGTCCGCAGCGCCTCCGTGACGCTTGCCGAGGCCTTGTGCTGCAAGTCGAGCAATAATTCATCGACGGCTTCCTGCTCCATCGGCATATACGCGACACCGCTCTTCACCAGTCTTTGCAAGCGCTCTTCATAGCGCGGCAACCGCTCCAAGGCCATTTCGATATTGTTGCGAACCAGCGCGCTCAGCAAAAACAAGCCGGCCAACACCAAAAGCAAGAACACGACAATCGCCAGCCGCGGCGCGATGCCGCGCTTCACCAGCCAGGCGTGCGCCGGCAGAATCAGGTAGCCGATGAAAAAGGCGATGAACAGCGGCTGCAAGATGGTGCGCAGCTCGCGGGCCAGGTGCAAGAGCAGGACCATGAGCAGCACGCTTGCCGTCACAATGACCAGGCGCTGCAGAAACAACGGGCTGTCGTCGGGCGCAGTCGGCGCGGTCATGGGCAGTTCTCCACAGGATGATAAGAATATACAACGACGTTCGGCCAATTGTCGATCCGATAACCCGTGGGCGCAAGCTCTCGCGGCCGATCGGCAGGCGCCGGAGAACATTCGCCTCGAAGCGCTGAAGCACCTGGGCCAATGGGAAAAGCCCTCATCAAGAAATTGACCCGCCGCGAGCTACGCGATCTGGTGCAGTTTCTGGCGGGGTTGTAGGCTCAGAATCTGGTGAGACAATGGAACAGAATGCGGCAGGAATCAGCGCTGCCTTGCCGGCGCTGCTCGGTTATCTCAACCTCGCCGAGGGCCGGCCCGATCCGCGCTTTCAGAAACAGTTCAACGATTTTTTCGGGCATTTCGCGGAAGCCGGCTGCGCGCGGCCGTGGGATGAAGTGCGTCAAGCCTTGGCCGCGGGCCTGCAAGAACTCCGTCAAAGCGGCGCGGGCGCCTTTCGCGATGTCGGTCAGGCCGAAGCCGTGCTGAGGCTGACGTTCGACGAAGTCTTGCCTGCCTATCGCCGCGATCATGCGGATTTGCTGGCGCACCTGAGCGAGTCGGATCTGTGGCAGCCGTTCTTCCTGGCCCGCGTCTTTGAAGCCGTGCTGCGCCAGCGCGGGCCCTGGAACGAACGCGAACGCATCGTGCAGGGGACGCTGAAGCAGCTCAACGATTACGTCGGCCATCGCCCCATCGCCATGCTGGCATCCAGGCCTCAAGGCGAGCCGTACGACCACGAGCGCGTCCGGCCGATTCCGTTGTATCTGCGCGGCGCCGGCGTCGCCTGGGGACGTTATCGTGAGCTAATCGCCAAGGCGCTGGAGATTCTGGAAGCGACTGACGCCGCTCTGCTGCGCGACGCCTGCTTCGACTTGAACCTGCTCGATGAACTGGCTCTCGATCCGCGCGCTTACGATTTCGACCATCCGGCCGACAAACGGCCCAATTGCGTCTTCGGCGAATGGGACCCGCACTGCCTCGACGGGCAGGCACGCTATCGCCGATTCGTGGTGCGGCACATCTTGCTGGACAGCTTGTGGCAGCGTGTCGAAAACCCCGGCGCTTGGGATCGCACCGACACATTGACGGAAGCGGCGGCGGTTTTGGCGGGGACGATCCTGATGGCGGCGGGGGTCAGCGGCACCGGCCCGGACACGCATGATTCATCCGTCACCCTTGCCAACTTGACGCCGCGCATCGCCAAGTATCGCGACGCGTTTTACGCACAGATGCTGCGCCGGCTCGACGGGGCGCACGGTCGGCGCCTCACCGAAGAAGCCAAAATCACGCGGCAGCCCTTCGGCGCTGCCCGGCAAGCGCTGAACCAGGCCCTGGCTCAGCAGCGCGCCCTGCAGCTTCAGCATCGGCGGCTGGCGCTGTTCTTCGCGGAATTGGGTGATGCCGCCGCCAGCCGCCGACAACTCGCGCAACTTCCGGTCGCATCGGCACGAATGTTGACCGACATCCACATCCTCTTGGCGACGGGACGGCGTCATGCCGAGCGCGGCCAAGTCGAGCCGGCGACCGAATGCCTGAAGAACGCGGAGGACCTGCTGCACCGCGGCATCGCGTGCGGCGCTCTGGTCGATCCGTGGAACATCCTCGGTTTTCAGGGGCAATATCCGCGCTTCCAGGCACTCGAAGACAGCGTCCGCGACCATCGCATCGGCGATTTGACCGATGCCCTGGCGGGGATCTTCGATTTGTATGCTCTGCTGCGCAGCGAAGGCGCACCCCTCACCAAGAGCATGCGGCGACTGGCCGAGTGGTGGGACCGCTTCGCCACGACGACGGTCAGCGACGTGCCGCACGTGCATGGGGCCCAGAGCGCGGAGTCGGCGGAGCACGTCGCGCGGGCGCTGGGCCGCTGGCGCGAGCGCGGGGCCGCGGCGGGCGATCTCGGCTTTTGGCGCGAGCATATCGAGGAGTTTCACTCGCCCAAGGCGTTCGGCACGGTCATCGAGGCGCTGCTGCAGCGCCGCGACTTCCGCGCCGCCGCGGCCCTGTTGGTCACCTGGCTCGGACAGGCCGAACAAATGCCGCTCGAAGACGAAGAGCATTCGTTTCATCGCCTGGCGCTGCGCTGGCTGCTGGAGCTGGCGAACGCCCAGGCCGACGATGCCGCACCGCAAGCGATCAAGTTCTTCGCCTACCTGGAAGCCAACGCCGAGGATTGGTGGCAGGTGCCGGCACTCGACGTGCTCGGCACGAACCAGGAGTTTCCGCCGATGCCTCGGCAAGACGACGAGGCCGATGACGACGAGGGACTCTACGGCGCCGCCTACGAAAACGTGACCTATCGCGACAGCACGGATGACGGCGTCGAAGGCGAGGTGCTCGATTTCATGCCCCAAAAGGGCTTCAACCTCGAACACGAAGCGGAGCGACTGTTGCCGCGGCTGCGGTGGCTCGCCGCGCTGGCGCGATGCTGGATGCTGGCCGCCCCGCTATTGCGACCCCCCCTTGCCCCCCCTTCGCAAGGGGGGGAGCAACAACGATCCCCCCCTTCGCAAGGGGGGGGTAGGGGGGGTGGGGGGGGCGAAGGCGACCGTGCGGCCACAACAGCTTTGGGCGAATGGCTCCAGCGGGCTCAGCAAAACCAGCAAAACTTGTTGAAACTGCTCGACACGATTCACGCGCACGCCGTTCCCAAGCCGACCAGCGCCGAGGATGCGATCGTTGAATTCGAGCGCCGCTTGCACATCAAGGAGCGGCTGCTGGGCGCGGTGCTCGACGCTTGCCGCGAACATGTGCTGGCGGTCGGTTTGCTGCGCAGCCTGGGGGCGCCGGGCGCCGGCGTACTGGCGGGCCCGAAATGGGAAGCGGCGCTCTTGGCGCTCGAACGGCACCTGCGCCTGGGCGAACGTGCCGCCGCCCGGACGGTGCTGGCCGAGTTCATGCGGCATTTTCGCGCCGAGCCGCTGGTTTACACGCCGCTGGTCCACCGCGGCGAGCCGCGCGCGATTCTGCGTGTCGGCCTGGCCCATGCGGTGCTGGGAACGCTGGTCGCCGCCCTGCCCCGCCAGGGTCTGGTGCGCGAAAGCTGGCAACTTCTCCGACTGGCCCGCGCCATGGAGGCGGGGCAAACGACGGCCGGGCCGTCCGTCACGGAATTCCATCGCCCATTCCAGGCAGGCTTGCAAGCCGTTGTCGAGGCAGTCCTCAGCGCCGCCTTGCGGGAGAACATCGCGGCGGAAGATGCAGGCGCCGGCCTGGAAAAAGTCGTGGAGCCCTTTTTGCCGATCTGGATCGACCATTTCCAGACCACGCGCCTGGGCATGCTCGAAACGATCCGCAGCGACGACGATTGGCGCCGGCTCGGCCAGTTCATCCGCCGCTATGGCCGCGACTTGTTCACGCGCCGCTTCCTCGACCCGACCACCATGAGCGGCGTGCTGCATCGCGGCATCGGCGCCTATTTGAACGACCTGCGCGACAACGCCGATCCGCTGCGTCCGATCCGGCTGGTGGACGAACTTGACCAGCCCGGCGTGCGTGCCGGGGCCGAGCGCTGGCTGCGTCTCATCCTGGAGACGTTGCTGGAAAACCGGGACATCCTCCGCGACTACAACCAGACGTGCACCCAGGCCGACTTCGGCGACTACTTGCACCTGCTGTTCGACTTCCTCAGGCTCAAGACACGCCATGAGCGGGCCGCTTGGAATTTCCGGCCCTTGCATTTCGTGCATGACGTGCTGGTGCGCCGGCATCCCCCCAGCGCCGCCGAGTGGCGCGATCAGGTCCGGCTCTTGACCTGCGAACTCGCCAAGGAGATGCTGACGGAACTGAGCCAGCTCGAACAGCGGCATGGCATGCGCCTGGCGACGGTCCGCGAACGCATCGAAGAACGCTTCGTCGCGCCGTTGGAAATGGACCGTCTAGCGGCACTCGTCGAACCGGCGTACGCTCGGGCACGCTCCGAATCGGATCAAACCGAGCCGAGCGAGCTGGAAACGGCGGCAGCAGCGCTTGCGACAACTCCCAGCGGCGTCGGCCTGGACGTGCCGGCGTGGTTGGCGCGCCTGGAACACGAGTTGGACCGCGTGCAGCAGGCCCAGGATCCGCTCATCAAGCTTGCCGAAACGCGCTTCCAGGTGCCGAAGGGGGACCGTCTGTTCCAGGAGTTAGTGCAGGAGTTTGAGGGATGGGAGCAAGGAGAACAGCAATGAGCGCCGTCAGGCTTGCGGCTGAAGCGCGGTCAGAAATTGCTGGGGGGTCAAGATGGCGATCCCGCGATAGGGATGCAACACAAGCAAATCCGGATCGCTGCTGAGGATGTGGTTTCCCTGCCCACTGACCGCGAGTTCGAGAAATTTGTTGTCCTTCGGATCACGGCAATCCGTGATGGCTTCGGAGACGACAATCTTGTCGGCCTCTCGCACCAAAGCTGCCAAAAACTCCAATCGTTCCGCTTCGGTGACGTACTTGTCAAATTTGGGTCGACGCAACACGTCATTCAATTCGGCGATGGTCGCCGTCGAAACGAGCAGGCGGCCGCGCTCTGCAGCCAAATCGAAGGCTCGCCGCGGGATCGACCTAGTGCTTTGTCAAACCTTAATCTTAGGGTCGACGCCGTCAGCAAACCGTGGTGTTTTGCTGGGATTTCGCAGCCTTCAACCCGAAGTTTTAGGTTTGACACAGCACTAGTGCTCTGTCACGCATGAATTGATGAGTCGCCAGAAGTAAGAGCCGCGCACGAAGTAAGCGGCCCACTCGCAGCCGCTTACTTCGTGCGCGGCTCTTGTGATCCATCATTCGACGTGTGACACGGCACTAGACCGCAAACGGGGTCAGGCCACTTCGACGGGCGGCAGGCAAATGTCCGGGAACGATTTGCGGAAGGCGGGGATGCGGAACAGGGCGCCGACCTCGTACCAGCCATCGGCACACTTTTTGGCCCGGACGAGCGTCGCCGGGATTGCGATCGACGGCGGATGAATGTCGTTGGGCAATTCGATGAGCACATCCGACGTGCTCAAATCGTGCGGCAGATAGAAGCCGATGCCGCTGCGGGAAATATCCTTGCCGCGGCATTCGATCGGCTCGTCGGGCGTGCCGTCGGGGAAGATCGGCGTCACCTTGAGCGGGTGCGGCCAGAGCAGGCGGTCGTGCGTGCGTTTGTCGGCTTCGCTGACCATCAGCTTACGCAGGCTGTCGATGATCTCCGGGCCCAACTCGTCGAGCAGTGCGCGGCTTGCGGAATGTTGCTTGCGCAGCGGCTGCACGGTGGCGGTAATTTCGATCGGCGTGGCGGACAGGGGATTGACGCGGGCCAGGCGGATGCCAACCTCCAGCCCGGTCGTCTTGCGGAACATTTGCTGCCAAAACGACGTCGGCAAGGCGATGCGGAACACCAGGCCCTGATCGGCAGCGCGGACGTTTTGTCCGAACCAAGGTTGCGCGAAACCTTCGAGCCGGGTGCGGGCAGCGCCGAGCGGCACGCTGACCTGAAACTTGCATTCGACGAGGTCGGCGCTGAACACCGGGGCAATCTGCGTATCAATGATGAGCGTGTCGCCGCCGGCCTTGTTGAAGATCTCTTGGATAATCAGCTTGAGGTTGCACTGGGTGGCGCCGGGGATCGGCGTCTTCTGCTCGGCGTCCTTGTTTTCGGCGATGAGCTGCGTGAAGCGATCGGGCTGCTGCTCCAGCGCACGCAGTTTTTCGAGCGACGTGCCTTCCAGGGCGAGCATCATTTCCGTGCAGTTGGGCCAGCGCTGTTGCGGGTCGGCGTGCAGGGCGCGGGCGATGACTTCGCGATCCACCGGCGGCAGGCGCTCGAGATCGGGCTGGGCCGGTCGGCGCGGACTAGTGCTGCCCAGCCCATGAAACGGGTGCGTGCCCGTGAGCATCTCGGCGAAGATCAGCGCCAGGGTGTATTGATCGCTGGCTCGGCCCGGAGCGCCGCTGCACAGCTCCGGGGCGGCGTAGCGGGCATTGCGGCTTGCCACATCCTGACCGCCCGGCAGCCAGAGGAGCTGCGCGAAGCCGAATTCGCTGATCTGCAGCCAGCCGTGGTCAAGAATGAGTTGGCGTGGATGCAGATTCAAGTGGTAAAGGCCGTATTGTTGATACAGATAATCGAGCACCTCGGCGGCGGCACGCAGATCGTCCATCAGCTCGGCGCGGACAATGCCCGGTTGCTTGTGATCGAGGCATTCCTGAAAGCGATCGCGCAGCGTTTCCTTCACCGGATCGGTAATCAGCACCATCCGGCCCGGCTCGACGTGGGCCACTTCATTGACCACGAGGGCCGGATGGTGGATCGATTTGAGCTGGACCACCGCGTCCTGTACGTTCTTGGCGATGCTGCTGAAACCGTAGATGAATTTCACCAGGCGTTTACGGCCATTCAAGTCTTGCGCCTTCCAGATGTCTTGCAGCGGTCCGGTCGTGAGGCAATCACCGAAGCGCAGGCCGGGCACGAGCGCGGGCGCCAGCGGCGCAGGTTTGGGCTGAGTGCGCAAGCGGAGCGTGTCGCCGGCCGCGGTCGGTACGGTCTCCGACGGCCTGACGGCCATATCCGGCAGCGATTCAGTCGGGGTGCGAATCAGCGCGTGGCCGTCCAAAGCGTGCAAGAAATCGAGGCACGAAGCGTAGCGATCGTCGGGATTCTTGGCGAGCGCCTTGGCGACGATGGCGCGGTCGGTGTCCGGCAGGGCGCTCACGTCGGGCAAGCCTTGCAGGTGCGCCATCATGAGCTGCCGCGGGTTGGCGCCGATCAAGGGCAGCGTGCCCGAGAGCAGCTCTTGAAAGACGATCGCCAGGCTGTACTGATCGCATTGCCGGCTCAGCTTGCCTTCGAACAATTCCGGCGCGGCATAGAGCGGCGTAATGGCGCCGGTTTGCACGTTGGCGTCCTTCGCGCTGAGCCGATTCACCAGCCCGAAATCCGCGACCTTCACGTGATTGCTGACCAGAAACAGGTTGCGCGGCTTGATGTCGAGGTGCTGCAAATCGAACTTGCGATTCATGAGGTCCAGCACTTCGGCCGCCTCACGCAAGAAGGCGAGCAGGTCCGCGCGCGGGATGCCGGGTTGGCCTTGTGACTGGCACTTGACCTTCAGATCGTGCAGATTGTGATCGGCCAACTCGGTGACGATGATCAGCTCACCCTCGATGTTCTCAACGCGGTCAATGGACAAAAGAAACGGATGGCGAATCGACTTGATGAGCTGAAAGGCGCGCAGCTCTTCCTCAGCATGAAAGCGCTGGCTGTCCAGGCCGTTCAGATCGCCGTACACGAACTTGATCGCCTTGCAAATACCGCCGGGGGCTTCGCATTTCCAGACCTCGCCGAAGCCGCCCTGGCCGATCGGCTCGATGAGCCGGTAGCCGCGGATGGGTTCGACGTTGGGGGCTTTGTGCATGGGCATGGGGGCTCCCTGCGGGCGCCGCGCCACGGGGGCGAGTCGTCATGAAGTATGAGGGCGCAAGATCTAACTCCATGGGGAGCCTAGGTCATAAAACCGGGGCAGTCCAATGGGGATAGGGTGAAATGAGGGGGTGGTAACGGGCCCGGCAAGCAAGCAGCAAGGATCAAATCCATTCGACAAAACACCAGCGTTTTGGCGTTGTAGTGGAAACCTAGGTAGTGGGTCAGTTTGTGGTGCGGGCGTCTCGCCTGCACCGATGCAGGCGAGACGCCCGCACCACAACACAGCAAACTGACCCACTACGGAAACCTACCCTCTTGAATTTTCCCCGCCGCCGCGCCCATGCTGGCGTCCGCGTCGCAGCAGGATCGAGCCGCGGCACGTGCTTGGCCTGTATTTCTCACCAATAATGCAGAGCTGCGCGCTGTCGTGGGACGGGTTTCCTAACCTGGATTGCGCACAACCAGGGAGGGCGGGCTTTCCAGCCCGCCCATCCCTTCAAAACTCGATAATCTGGGCGGGCTGGAAAGCCCGCCCTCCAACCGTGCGCAATCCAGGCTAACCCGTCACGGCCGTGACGGGTTAGGAAACCCGTCCCACGGTGGTGAGAAATGCAGGTTAGCCGCAAGCGAACGCGTTGGTGCCGCGCATCAAAACGTGTAAAATGACCGAGATTCGCATTCGATCCACGGACCACTGACCATGAAACTGATCTTAGCCATCATTCAGCCGAGCAAGTTGGAAGCCGTCAAGGAGGCGCTCAACAAGGTCGAGGTGTTTCGGCTGACCATCGTGGACATCCAGGGCTTTGGCCGGCAGAAGGGGCATTCGGAAGTCTATCGCGGCCATGAGTTGACGGTGCGGCTGGTCAACAAGGTGCAACTGCAGATTGCGGTCAATGAGGACTTTGTCGAGCCGACGGTGAACGCCATCATGGAGGCGGGGCGGACAGGGCCGGAAGGACGTATCGGCGACGGCAAGATTTTCATTCTGCCGCTGGAAGATTGCATCCGCATCCGCACCGGCGAGCGCGGTCCCGAGGCAATCTAACCCCAAGCCGCGGGATGAGCGCAGCGAATCCCGCGGGTCGGACAACATCCCATGCCCGCCACCGGCATCCTTCTCTCCGATGACTTGCTGTTCACCAGCCGCGTCGCCGGCACGGCGCGCGCGCTTGGTTTGGAGATGCATGCGGTGTGCACCATCGGCGCGCTGGAGGACCTGGCCCGTCAGCGGGGCCCGGCGTGCGTCATCGTCGATTTGCATCATGCCGGCCTGGAGCTGGCGGCGCTGGTGGCGGCGTTGCGGCGCGGACCGGCGTGCACGATCGTCGGCTATGGCGCGCATGTTGCCGCGGACGTGTTGCACGCAGCGCGGGCTTCCGGATGCGATGTCGTGCTGCCACGCAGCAGATTTGTGGAGACGCTCGAGGCTGAGTTGTCGCGCTGGTATGGCGCGGGCGGCGCTAAACCGCCAAACGACGATCGCTGACGCGTGTCGTCGAGTTGGCCGGCGATGGTGAAGCGGTATGAGTCAATTCAATTGCGTGCCGATGTCGCGCAGGCGGGCGCGCAGATAGCGGGCGCGGGCGGAATTGCGTTCTTCGCCGTCGAGCGCTTGGCCGATCAACTTCTGCAAATGGGCCGGCTGGGTGTGGATGAACAGCTCGTTGACCGCGGCGATGTCGATGTCGTCGATGATGTTCATGTGCACGCCGAGGCGGACGCTGGACAGCAAATCCATCGTTTCTTCCGAAGTCATCATGGTCGCATTGCCGAGCGTGCCCTTGGCGCGAAAGATCTTGTCGTGCAGGTGCTGCCGGCTCTCGCGCGTCAAGGCCTCGCGCGCCTGGCGTTCGTAGGTGATGATATTGGGGATGACGTTGCGGATCTCGGCGAGGATCGCCGTCTCGCTCTTGCCAAGCGTCACCTGGTTGGAAATCTGGTAGAAGTCGCCGGAAGCGCGGCTGCCTTCGCCGTACAGGCCGCGAACGGCGAGGTTGATTTTCTGCAGGGCGCGGAAGACCTTTTCGATTTCCTTTTTGAGGACGAGCGCCGGCAGGTGGAGCATGACGCTGGCGCGCATGCCGGTGCCGACGTTGGTGGGGCAGGCGGTGAGGTAGCCGAACTCCTCGCTGAAGGCGTAGTTGACTTTTTGCTCGACGGCGTCGTCGAGGCGGTCGATTTCCTGCCAGCATTCGTCGAGCGAAAAGCCGCTGCGCAGGACCTGGAGGCGCAGGTGGTCTTCCTCGTTGACCATGACGCTGATGGTTTCGGTGTCGGTGATGGCGACGCCGCGCGGGCCGTCGGCGTTGGCGAGTTCGCGGCTGATCATTTGCCGCTCGACGAGAAGCTGGCGATCGAGCGGTATGAGGTTGGCGAGGTTGAGGTAGTGCAGCTTGGGCAAGAAGTCGAACTTGGCCAGGCGATCGCGCAGGAAGTGCTCGATTTCGGCCTTTTGATGGGCGCTGGCGCGGTTGGCGAAGGGAAAGGACGACAGGTTGCGGGCCAGGCGGATGCGGCTGGAAATGACGATATCGCCGTCGGTGCCGCCGCCGCGCAGCCATTCGCCGCTCTGCTGGGTCATGATGTCCAGGTTCATCCTTGGCCTTCCTTCTGGCGGATCAGGTCGCGCAGCCGCGCGGCTTGCTCGTAGGCTTCCACCTCGACGGCTTCGCGCAGCTTATGCCGCAGCTCCATGAGTTCCGCTTGGACGGTCGCGTTGCGCGAGGCGTGCGGCGGAATCTTGCCAACGTGCCGAGTCGACCGGTGAATGCGCAAGAGCAGCGGCTCCAGCGCCTTTTGAAACACTTGGTAATCGCGCGGGCAGCCGAGCCGGCCCTCGGCTTTGAACTCCATATACTTTATGCCGCATGCAGGGCAGGTCAACCGCGCCAATTCGTCGGTCGGCGCGCCGACGTGCTGGCCGATCATCGTCTGCAGAATGACCGACAGGTTGAGCTCCTGGTTCTTCAGGATCTCCTGCTTTTCGCTGCACTCTTGGCACAGGTGCAATTCCCGCTTCTGCCCGTTCACAATGTTCGTGACGTGCACAGTCGCCGGCTGGCTGCAATTTTGGCACTGCTTCACGCGGAACTCCGTTTCAATTACGGGTTGCATCGCTTGCGGCTTAGCGATGGGCAGCAACCCTCATTACACTAAGCCGCAAGCGGCGCTCACGCCTCTTCCAATTGCTTGATCTGGTCGCGCAGCTTCGCGGCTGCTTCGTAATCTTCTTTGGTGACGGCTTGCTTGAGCTGGTTGCGCAGTTGCATCAGCTCGCCGAGCAGTTCCTTGCTTTGCGGATGGCGGCGCGGCGTTTTGCCGCAGTGTTTGACGTCGCCGTGAATGTTTTCGAGCAGCGGCACCAACTCTTCGCGGAAGACTTCGTAGTCGTGCGGGCAACCGAGCCGGCCGCTGTTGCGGAAATCGACGAATTTGACGCCGCACGTGGGGCACGCGGCTTGGCTGAGCAGGCCCTCCTCGGCTTCGGCGCCGGCCGGCGCTGCTTTGCCGCCGAACTTGGGGCCGTCGTAGAGGTATTTGTTGGCGCACTGCTCACAAAGGTGCAGTTCATCGAATTGGCCGGGCGCCAGAACTTCCGTGATGTGCAGCGTCGCCGGGTTCGGGCATTTCTGGCACTTATGCATCGTCACGATTCCTGAGCAGTCATCCAGTCGAGCATCTAGCCGGCATTTCTCACCACCGGAGGACGGGTTTTCCAACCCGTCTGGCCATGGCGGGTTAGAAAACCCGCCCTCCGACACCGCGCAGCTCATCACTATTGGTGAGAAATGCGGGCTAGCGCCATTCTAACAAGGGGGGGCAAGCTGTCAAGAAAGCGAACGCGGCGGTTGTCGGTCAGTTTGGAGTGCGGCGACACGACGCCGGCCCGAAAAGGGGACAGGACCTCTGAATCCAAAAGGTCCTGCCCCCTTTTCGGGCCGTCCGAAATCCAAAGCGGTGTCATGCCACCGCACTCCATAGATTTGACAAACAGAAAGCCGCTCGCGGCTTACAGCAAAGGCAAATCGATCGCCTGGGAGATTGCCCGCCAGCACCACCAGGCGCACGAGTGGTATTCGCAGTGGATCTTGACCTGGGCGATGGTGCCGGTGCAGATGGAATCGTCGGGATCCTCGAAATCGACGTCGACCAGGTAGATCTGAGCTTGGGGCTGGAGCTTGCTCGGATCGGAAGAGGGCCGCACCGCCACGGGGCCGCCGCCCTTGCTCGACAGCGGCAGGGGGACCTCGTCGGCCTTGGTCTTGGGCAGGTCGGCATTGACGCGGCCTTGCCAGGTCTTGTTGTCGCGCCCTTGCACGCGGATCGTGACCGCCAAGTTTTTGGCGCCGAACTTGTTGATGTTCTTGCGGATCAGGTCGAAATCGGCCGGCGCCACCGGCACCAGCACGCGCAGCTTTGTGCGGTCGCCGATATTGCAAAACGGCCGGTCCTGTTCCTTGTCCCAGCGCTTGCCGATCTCATCCGGCTGGGGAACGCCGCCGACGTGGCCGTCGCGCGGCGCCCGAATCGTGAGCCATTCAAGCAGTCGGTCCAAGTCCTCGAGGCTGCGCTGGGCGGCGTCGCGGTCGCCTACGGCCTGATTGAGGCTCTGTTGCAGCGAGCTTCTTTCGTTGGCATTGGTCGTCTCGCGGAGCCGCTGATTGTAGAGATCGATCAGCTCGCGTTTCAGGTTGAATTGGTGCAGCGTCTGATTACGGCGGGTTTCCAGCTCTTGGTTGCTGAACTCCGCCAACACCTTGTCCTTGGTCACGAATTGGCCCTCGACCACGTGAACTTTTTGCAGGATGCCGGGCACTTTGATGTGCACCGGCTCCATATCCTCGGACTGATAGCGAACCAGCCCGGGGCCGCGCACGCGCGTCACCGGCAGGGGCACCACGAAGAAGCCCAAGAACACGACGGCGAGCACACTGGCACTGATGATGACGCGCGGAGTCTTCATGTCCGGCAACCTCCCACGTTTGTGCAGATTTTTTGTTAGGCGAAACAGCGGCCAGCCCAACATCGATCCCAGCGAGAACATCGCCAAGAGCGTGCTGATAATCTCCAGCTTGTACGGCCGCAAGAACGTCGCCATGAAATACAGAATGACGAAAGTGATGACCCAGCGGTACACCCAACTCACCACCGCGTAGCTCACGAATAGGATGCGGCGCCACAATTCCATGTACGGCTCGGGCTGCACTTCGATGCCCAGGCAATGCTCCATCACCAGGCGCTGCAGATAGCGGTTGGAGCGATCGCGCAGGTTCGGAATTTCGAGCCAATCGGCGAGCACATAGTAGCCGTCGTAGCGCATCAGCGGGTTGCCGTTGAACAAGACGGTGCTGACGCTGCACACGATCATGAGGCTCAAGGACATGTTGTTGATGAATGGCTCGCTCGGCGTGTACCACCAAACGAACGTGGCCAGGGCGGCGATCATCAGCTCGACGTAAATGCCGGCGCCGCCGATGATGATGCGGTGCCACTTGCTCGGCAACGTCCAGGCGTCGGAGACGTTGCAATACATGGCCGGCGAAAAGACCAGGAACAGAAAGCCCATTTCATGGGTTTCGCCGCCGAACGCCTTGCAGGAGAGCCCGTGGCCGAACTCGTGGATCACCTTGACCACGCCAAGCGCAAACCACAAATAGGCGATCGTTTTGAAGCTGAAAAATTCGTGATACGACGGCAGCCGGCTGTAGAACATTTCAAAATTCGTCATCACGAGAAAGACGGCCGCAAGACAGAAACCGACGCTGAGCAGCAAAAACGTCGTCGTGAACATCCAGCGCAGCCACGGCAGCATCTTGGTCAGCAGTTTGTCGGGATCGAAGATCGGCAGCTTGATGTAGAGGATGTTGGTGAATGTCGCCAGCAGCTCCATGCGCCGGCGTTTCTTGCGCTGATCGAAGAGCTGCTTGCCCGATTGCGGCGAGTCGTTTTGCACCAGGCCAGCTTGCAGAAGTTGCTGCCCGAATTGCTCGAGGTCTTCGAGCGTCAGGCGATCGGGGCGAAAGCGTTTCTCAAAATCCTTCTGGGCCTGATCGAGCGTGTGCTTGCCGTCCATGAGCTGGAGCAGGAAATGTTCCTGCTCCTTGAAGCGGTAATAGCGCAGGGCGACCGGATCCTTGACGACGAAGTACGTGCGGCCCTCGTACTTCGCCTCGTTGATGGCGAGGTCGCCGCGCCGCAGCAAACGCACTTGTTTGCGGCGTTCCGTCTCTGGGGCATGGGTTTCCGTTTTCATGCGGCGCCGATCCGCCGCTTGCGGCTTAGCGAAACGTGCGCGCGCACGACGGTTTCGCTAAGCCGCAAGCGGTGCTGCTAATCACTGCTCAATCACAATCGTCACCGGCCGGCCGGGAGTCAGCAGGCCGTCGGGGTTTTGTACTTCGACGCCGACGCGAATCTGGCGGTTGCCCGCGCTGACCGTGGGATCGAGTAGCCGGATCGGCACATTCTGGATGCGGTGCTTGTCCACGACGTCCTTGGAAGGCACAGGCCACAGGTAGACGTTGCCGTCCTTGGTTCCCGAGGCCGCGAAGCCTTTGCCGCCGAGCACGGGGGCGAAGGCGGCGCAGGTGACCGGCGACTTCTGAATCGTGACGAACTGGCGGACTTCGAAGCCGCGGCTGTCCTCGGCAGGAGCGCGCCAGAGCTGCAATTTGCCTTCGGGAGCGCCGCCGGTCAGGATCAGCGACGCATCGGGCGAAAACAGCGCCAGCGTTTCGAACGGCGTCGCCCCGCCGGGGTTCTTCAGCGTGTTGATCGTTTGGCCGTCGGGCAGGGCACGCAAATGCAGCGACTTGCCCTGGTCAAACAGCATCCAGCGGCCGTCCTGGCTGACGCCGAGATGGTTGACATTGCCGCTGCGGCCGGTGATCGGCAGGCCTTCGAGGTGGGCGCCCTTCGCCTTGAGGTTCCAGATGCGAATGGTGTTGTCGCGGCTGGCGGAGACGAGCCGGCTATGCGGGGTGAACGACAGCGCCGTGATGCCGCCTTGGTGCGGGTTGTCGGCGCCATGGGCGGCATCGAGGGCATAGGCGAGCTTACCGTCTTCGGCATGCCACAGTTTGATGGTGCCATCGGCGGCGCCGGAAGCGAAATAGGCGCCGTCAGGACTGAAAGCCAGGGCGGTGACGGCATCCTGATGGCCGTCGAGAGGCTTTTCCAGCACGGCCGCGGGCTGCGGGAAGGGTTGTTGTTTGAGATTCAAGTTCCACAAATGAATTTTGCCGTCGCTGGTCCCCGTCAGGCACAGCGGCTGTTTGGCGTTGGGCGGACTGCACGCCAGCGCCCGGATCGGCTCACGATGGTTGATGTTGGCCAACTCGCCTTGGACGTTTTGCTGCCACACTTTCAGGAAGTTGTCTTCGCTGGCCGAAACAAGATAGAGGACATTGCCCGAGACGATAAACGCGACGTTGGTGATCGGCGCCTTGGCGCCGTGGCCCTCGAACACGCGCAGCGGCCTTTCATCGTAGACCGGTTCGATCGTCGCGATCATGTTGCGTTTCAATTGCATGGCGTCCTGGAATTCGACGAAAGCCTTGGCCATGAGCCGGTCGATGCTGTAGATGTTCAAGACCGGTTCCAATTCCTTGACCGCCTCGCCCATTTTCTTGTGGAGGATATTGATAAACCCCCGCTTCATGTTGTGCTTGGAGCGGATCTGGTGTTGCTCAAGGATGATCTCCGCCTGATTAAGTTCAGTATCTGCGACGTTCACCTCCTGTTCAAACTTGGTAACTTCGAATTGCGAGTGAAGCTTGGTCAGGCGCGCATCTTCAAGCTCCTTGCTATAGCCGCCGCCGACACGTAGTCTCAATTCGAGTTCAAAACGCCTTTGAGCTTCTTTATCGAAGTCAGATTTGACCTTATGTTCTTCCTTGGCTTGAATCACCTTGGCCAGCTTGGTCTTATAATTGTTGAGGGCTTTGGCATAATCGAGTTCGCCCAACATTTGACCTTCGAAGATCTCGCTCGATTCCTCCAAAGGCCGGTAGAACTTAACAATCGACCGCCCTCCTTGGGAGACGGTGCTTTGTCGATAGGAGTCGTTCATGAACGCCGCGACGCCGGTCACCTGCGTCACGCCTTCGGGAACGCCGTCGCCGATGTAGAGGATTTCGCCGCCGTTGGTGCTGGACACGTCCAGTTGATCGATTAGATGCAGGCTGGCGGGAAAAACGATGGGATCGCGACCGCCGCGGACCAGGTGCCGGCGCGGCTGACGTTCTTCCTTGGCCGGCGGGTAGATCCAATCCCCCAGGGTCTGCGGATCGACCGTCGTTGGGCCGCCAACCAAGTGGCTATCCGACGGGTCGGCGGACGACGTGAACAGGCCGAATTGCCAGCCGACAACTCCGGCCAGCACCACGGCGATTGCGACGGTCAAGAAGAAGCGGCCCATGGCGTATCTCCCGAAGATCGGCGTGGGGCAGGCATTCTTGCCTGCCGAGGTCAGGCGCGGCAGACAGGAAAGTCTGCCCCACCAATTGCTAAAACCAGAACACGATTTTCTCGTAGAACCACTCCCACACGCCGTAGAACAGCGAATAGCCCATGGCGCGCGTGCCGCAGCGGATGCGGATGTTGACTTCGGTGCTCGACACCAGCTCACGCGCCGGGATGCGGTATTCGGGCGGAATGCCGTCGCCGTGGACGCGGACCCAGGCCAGGACGACCGGCTCGGGCTCGTCGTGGGCGTCGCGCTGGTTCTGCGCTTGCAGGGCGATCTTGTCGCGCCGCAGCTTGCCCTTGTAGAACTCGGTCGGCTTGGTCTTGAGCACGAGGTCGATGTCCAGCTCTTCGGCAGGATCCTTCTTCTTGAACGCCCGCAGCACCTGACCGACGTGCTTTTGCGGGATCTTCACCTCGATTTCCCAGTCCGAAAGCCTGGGATTGTTTTGATCGACCTTGCCGATGCGCAAGAGCGGCTCGTTCGGCTTGACCGGGCGGTTCAGGATTTCGCGGAAATCGGCGGTGAGAATCATGCCGTCGATCGGCGACTTGATGTGGAATATTCCAGGTTCGCTCAATTTGGCATTGGTGCGATGGGCAAGGTCCAATAGTTCTTGGCTCTTGTGATTGAGGATCAGCTTTTTTTCGTTCACGTCGTGAAGGTCGCGCGGATCCGTCGATTTGCCGAGAGCGTCGATGGTGTTTTGCGCTTTGAGGATCTCCTGTTGCAGCTCGGCGATCTGCTTCTGAAGATCGAGATCGAAAAGTTCCATCAACTCTTGATCGCGGCCGATCCATTTTCCCGATGTCAGCCAGGGTGGGATCGATTTCACCTGTCCGGGCACGGCGGAATAAAGCGTGTTTCGTATCGAAGGCTGAAAGACGCCGGTCGCTTCCATGCGCAAGGGATACGGCACGAAGATCATCGCGGCGATGAGCGCGACCAGGGCAACACCAATCAGCGTCACGATCGCCTGGGCTTTGCCCCCCAGGCCGTCCTGAACCTTGGCGAGCGGCATCCAGATGAACCTCATCGGAATGCGCCGATATTCGGCGGCGTTGTAGAGCGCCGAGGTCGCATGCCGGCCGATCACTTCGAGCCGCGCCACTTTCTGCTCGAGGTCTTGTCCCGTCTCGAAGCTCTCCATCATGATCGCCGAGCGGGGCTTTTTCTTCTTGGCTTTCTCACGATCATCGGGCAGCGGCATGACGACCAGGAACTTGCTGTTGCTCTCCGCGAGATAACCGTCGAGCGCCTTGATCACCTTGGGCGGCAGCGCGTCGTCCTTGGTCCCGGTGTAAACCAGCTTTTCGCCCCAATCGATCACCTGCTCGAACAGATTGCGCATGAGCTGGACGAGGTTGGACCGCTTCTCGACGACGTCGGCGCCGCTGATCGCCACGACCTGCGGCCGAAACCCCTGCCGGACGGCGACGCTGACGCGGTCGGCTTCGACCAGCCGGCGGCCTTCGTTGACGACGTGGTAGCCGACTTCCATGGGATTCAGACTGCCGTGCGCGAGGCGGGCGAAGTTTTCGAGTTGAATCCACACTTGCTGCTGGCCGACCATCTGGCGGAGTTGATGATTGCGGGTGTAGGCCGAGGCCAGGCCGGCCATGCGCATCATGAAATCGAGAAAGCCGCGCTGGGCGTCGGCGCCGCGGTTGGGGTCCTGCCAGATTTCGACCAGGCCGACGGCTTGCTTTTCGTAAATGATGGGCGCGAGCAGAATCACGTAATCGGTCGGGTTGCCCGGCGCGACCTTCGTGCCTTCCGTTTGGCCAACGCTGCTCTGCGGCGGCACGAGTCGCTGCTGGCCGCTGAGAATGGCGAGTTTCAAAAGCTCGTTATGCATCTCGCGGCTATTCGGAAAGCGATCCAGGCCGACGTTCATGCTGTTGATCTGGTACTGCTGGACGAGGTTGCCTTGCGGCGTGCGGACCCAGACGGCGCCGGCCGGCGCGGCGATCGCAGTCATGAGCCGCTGCAGGAATTCGCCGTAGTATTCCGGCGGCGCCAGCTCCATGTCGGAGAGCTGGGCGATTTCCTGGGCCAGCTTGTTGATTTGGCGGCGTGCTTCTTCGATTTGACGGGGGTCAATGTCGGTGCTCACAATCGACCTCTTGCTGGGGGCAACGTAACCTCCACACTCCACGTGAGGAATGCGCTACGCAGAGAAATCGGGGCTACGCTTGTAGTTAGGACGTGTTACGCAAGTCCTGAGTTCGACGAAAATCCCTTTCTGCTTTTCAGAATATCGGTTCTCCGCCAAACTTGTGGAATCGGCTGGTCTTTGTGGGGCAGACATTCTTGTCTGCCTGCGTATTCAGCGGCTTCAGTGGCAGACAGGAATGTCTGCCCCACAAGAATGGCGCAGCACCAGAATATCCCATTGTAATCCATGACCGTACGCCGCGACATGCGAAAATGCGGTGCAACCGTGCTTTGGTTGTCGTGGAAAGCGATTGGGGAAGATGGGGGATTTGGGACGAAAATCGTGATCGTTTTCTGCGAGCGCGAAACGGTAAACAAGTTGGGAATCACGCCGCCAGCAACTCGAGGCGCTGCTGGGCGTCGATCGTTTCCCATTCCAGAATCGTGTTCATCACGTCGTAGGGATCATCGTCCGTCGTCGGCAATGGCCAGACGAAGCGCTCGGTGGCCGCGAGTTGGCACGCCGATCCGTGCGCTTGCTGGTAGCACCACAGGAACACAAATCGGCTAATGGCGCGGGCCCGGTGACAAAGCCGCTGAATCTCGTGGCCGCAAGTAGCCGCCGCCAGCCGAGCATGGTTCGCTTCCGAGCGTTCGACAAGCCATTCGACCATGGCCCGCGCCTCGGCATCGCCCAGGCCGCGGGTCAGCAGTTCATCGTCGAGAATCGGACTTAGCAGTGACAACGGCGGCACAGTGTTTCCTCAGCCGGCCTTTCGTTTCCTTCATGCGAGGCGGCCCTATAGCCAGGAATGCGGTGTTTTGCAACGCCGAGTTGGTCGCTCGGCAAGGCAGGGAATCTGTGAAATCCGGCGAGTTTTCCCTACAATCCCACGGGCCCGAAAAGGGGACAGGACCTCTGAATTCGAAAGGTCCTGTCCCCTTTTCGGGCCAGCGACGATGCGTTCCTGGATTTGGCTGGCGGTAAGTCTGTGTTCGAACGCGTGGTCGCCGCTTGCGGTTTAGCGACCCGAAAAGGGGACAGGACCTCTGAATGCAAAAGGTCCTGTCCCCTTTTCGGGTCGCTCAGCCGTAAGGCGACCGGCAGAAGGAACTTTCCCCGGAGGACGGACATTCCTGTCCGTCTATGGCCCGCGACGGACAGGAATGTCCGTCCTCCGTTGGGTAGATTTTTTCCTGCCGCTCGCCTAAGCGGCTCTTGACGCTGCCGCGCCTAGCCATTACCTTGCTGGCTGTCCCGCACCGTTTCCCAGCAAGAAATGCGACCTTCCATGAAGCCCGACTCCCTGGGCCTGTTTGCTGCATTCATCGAATGGGATGCCGTTTCCTGGTGGCTCATCCCGCTGCTCGTTCTGGCGGCGCTGGCGCTCGTCGTCGTTTTTCGCTACGCCTGCCTCGTCCGTTTTCCCATCTGGCTGTTGCGACACACCCTTTACCGGCTCGACGTCCACGGCGCGGAGCAGATTCCAAAAGACGGCCCCGTCCTGTTCGTGAGCAACCATGTCAGCTGGATCGATGCCTTCTTGCTTCTCGGCGCGCAACGCCGGCCCGTGCGTTTTCTCATTTGGGCGCCGTACGCGCGTTTGCCGTTCGTGCGCTGGATCTTCCGGCTGCTGCGCGTGATTCCGATCGATGGCAGCGCTGGACCGCGCGCCATCATTCAGGCGTTGCGAACGGCGAGTGAAGGCTTGGCCCAGGGCGACGCGGTTTGCATCTTCGCCGAAGGGGGCATTACGCGCACGGGGTTCTTGCTGCCGTTCCAGCGCGGCTTCGAGCAGATCGCCAAACGCAGCCCGGCGCCGATTGTGCCCGTTTGTCTCGACCATGTGTGGGGCAGCATATTCAGCTACCGCGGCCAGCGTTTCTTATGGAAGTGGCCGGCGCGCATTCCCTACCGTGTCTACGTGAACTTCGGCGCGCCGCTGCCGGCGACCGCGAATGCTTTCGAAGTGCGTCAGGCGATTCAGAACCTGTCGGCCGAGTCGGGCCTGCGCCGCGCTCCGCAGCGCCGGCCCGTGCACCGCCAGTTCGTGCGCATGGCGGCCCGGCATCCGTTTCGATCCTGTTTCATCGACCCCAATGCCGCCAAGCCGATGTTGCGCTATGGCGAAGTGTTGGTCGGTGCGAAGTTGCTCAACAAGCGATTGCGGCCGATCTTGGGCGACGCGCCTATGGTCGGCCTCTGGCTGCCTCCCAGTGCGGGCGGGGCCATCGCCAACATTTGCGTGGCTTTCCTGGGCAAGACCGCCGTCAACCTCAACTACACCGCCACCACGGAGATCACACAGTCGGCCATTCGCCAGTGCGGCATTCGCCACGTGCTCACTTCGAAGCTGTTCACGCACAAGCTGCCGCTCGATCCGGGCCCCGGCGTCGAATTGGTCTACCTCGAGGATTTCCGCAAGAGCATCACGAAAGGGGAACGCATTCGCTCTTTCCTCGCCGTGCTGCTGTTGCCGGGCGCGTTGCAGGAACGCCTGCTGGGCCTGCGCCGCCACAGCCAGGACGAGCTGGCGACCATCATCTTCTCCAGCGGCTCGACCGGCGATCCCAAAGGCATCATGTTGACCCACACCAACATTGCCGCCAATTGCGAATCGGTCATCCAGGCCATCGACCCGACGTCGAAGGATCGCCTGCTGTGCATCTTGCCGTTTTTCCATTCGTTTGGTTACACGATAACGTTGTGGCTGCCGCTGCAAATCGGCGCCTCGTGCGTGTTCTATCCCAATCCGCTGCAAGCCCGCGAGATCGGCGAGTTGTGCAAGAAACACCAGGCGACGATTTTCCTATCGACGCCGACCTTTCTGCGAACGTATATCAAGCGCTGCGACGCCAAGGATTTCGCCAGCGTGCGCATCCTGGTGTGCGGGGCGGAGAAGCTGCCGCCCAGCGTCGCCCAGGAATTCCACGAGAAGTTCGGCGTCTTGCCGCTGGAAGGCTACGGCTGCACGGAACTGTCGCCCGTGGCCTGCGTCAACGTGCCCGACTGGCAACAGGGCAATCAGCGGCAGGTCGGCAACCGGCCCGGCACAATCGGCCAGCCCATTCCCGGCGTCGCCGCCCGCGTGGTCCATCGCGACACCGGCCGGCCCTTACCCCCCGGCGAAGAAGGTTTCCTACAGATCTTCGGCGCCAACGTCATGAAAGGCTATCTCGGCAAAGATGAGCTGACGCAAAAGAAAATCGTCGACGGCGGCTGGTACATCACCGGCGACCTGGCCATGATGGAAGATGACGGCTTCATCATCATCACCGGCCGCGAGGAACGTTTCGCCAAGGTCGCCGGCGAGATGGTGCCCCTTGAAAAAGTCGAAGACGAGCTGCACGCGATCCTGCAAAGCGCCGAACGCTTGCTCGCCGTGACCGCCATTCCCGACGGCAGGAAGGGCGAGCGGATGATCGTCTTGCACCTGCCGCTGCCCATCGGCGTCATTGATCTCTGGAAGAAAATCAACGACCGCGGTTTGCCGAACCTGTATGTCCCCGGCCAGCGTGATTTCTACGAGGTCGCCGAATTGCCGATTCTCGGCAGCGGCAAGCTCGATCTCAAGAAGTGCAAGCAGAAGGCGCTGGAGCTGGCGGGCGGCGGCGAATAGCCCGCAGCGCAAGCAAGGGCCAACGCGTCCTTGCTTGCGCAGCGGGCTGGTGTCTGACAACCATGAGTCTCGACCATTGTCGCGTTGTCCTCGTCCGCACCCACTACCCCGGCAACCTCGGGGCGACCGCCCGCATCATGCGCAACTTCGGCTTGCGCGATCTGGTTCTCGTCGCGCCGCAAGCCGACATCCACGACCGCAACGCCCGGCAAATGTCCACGCACGGCGAGGACATTCTCGATACGGCGCGCATCGTGTCGACGCTCGACGAGGCCATCGCCGATTGTGTGCTCGTCATCGGCACGTCCGGTCCGGAAGGCGGCCTCTATCGGCGTCAGTCGGTGGGTCCGCCCGACGAAATCCTCACGCACGCCCTCGAACCGTTGCGCGGTGATCATCCAGTTGCCCTCGTGTTCGGCCCCGAACCGACGGGCTTGTCAAATGACGACGTCACGCTCTGCCATTACCTCATTCACATTCCCGCCGATGAGGCGTACGACTCACTCAATCTCGCCCAGGCGGTGGCGATTTGCCTCTACGAGCTGCACAAGCAATGGCGAATTGAAGGCGAGCCGACGAGCGTAAGCTCGCGGGTTCCGGTCACATTCGCGGAACAAGAACTTCTTTTCGAGCAATTGCGCCTAGCCCTGGAAGAAATCCACTTCCTCTACGGCGACAAAGCGGATGCCCTGATGCACGCCGTCCGCCATCTGCTCGGCAAGGCGCGCTTGACGGAAATGGAAGTCAAAGTGCTGCTGGGCCTGGCTCGACAAATTCGCTGGTATGTCGCCCATCATCCGCGCACAATGGGGGGCGACGCATCACAGAGTCATGATTCCGGGGGGACGCCATGAAGCGAAATGCATTAGCCCCAACGGGGCGCAATGTGATAGCCCAGGGCGCAGCCCTGGGTGGCGAGGTCATCCAAAGCCAAGCCCCAACGGGGCGCAATAATTGCGACGAGGCGATTTCGCCCCGTTGGGGCTTGCGAAACGTCGTGTGGCCATTCCCAGGGCTGTGCCCTGGGCTAGCACATCGCGCCCCGTTGGGGCTCAAACGGTCTATGGCGTTCGCGTTGCTGTTGACGATCACGCCCTGCGCCGCCGCACAGGACAATCTCGCGGACGCGTTGAAGAATCTCAACGCCCGCGTCTATGCTCCGAACAGCGACGAGGCCAAGGAACTCCAACAACAGCTCGGCAAATGGCTGCGGACACAGCGCGACCAGGTCAACCGCCGCGACGTGCAGGCCTGGGAAGCGATCCATTCCAAGGAGGATTGGGAACATTTCCGCGATGCCAAAATCGACGCGCTGCGCCGTTCGCTAGGCACGTTTCCGCCGGCGCCCAAGGAGATGAACGTTCACGTCACCAAGTCGATTCCCGGCGATGGCTTCTTCATCGAAAATCTTGTTTACGAAAGCCGGCCCGATTTGTGGGTGACCGCGAATCTCTATTGCCCCTCGCCCCTTGGGGGAGAGGGTAGGGTGAGGGGTTCGAAGGAGTCGCATCCCGGCATCCTCATCATCCACAGCCATCACAATCCCAAGACGCAAGGCGAATTGCAGGACATGGGCATGACCTGGGCGCGGCAAGGTTGCTACGTCCTCATCCCCGATCAAATCGATCACGGCGAACGCCGGCAACATCCGTTTGTTGACGCCAAAAGCTATCCGGAGCCGTACAAGACGGGCCGGCAAGATTACTTCTTCCGCTACAACGTCGCTATGCACTTGCACCTGGTCGGCGAATCGCTGATCGGCTGGATGGCCAATGACATGATGCGCGGCGTCGATTTGCTCTACACCAAACCGGGCATCGACAAGAAAGCGATCATTCTTTTGGGCTCGGTGGCCGGCGGCGGCGACCCGGCGGGCGTGACGGCGGCCCTCGATCCGCGCATCACCGCGGTCGCCCCGTTCAACTTCGGCGGCCCGCAACCGGAGACGAAATTCCCGCTTCCCGCTGACGCCAAGCAATCCTTCAACTACATGGGCGGCGGCAGTTGGGAATCGACACGCAACCTGCGCCTTTCCGGCCGCGATGGATTTCTGCCGTGGGTCATCGTTGGCTCGGTCGCCCCGCGCGGCCTGATTCACGCGCACGAGTTCGCCTGGGACAAGGACCGCGATCCAGTTTGGGCACGCTATCAGCAAATCTTCAAGTTCTACGGGGCCGAGGACAAATTGACCTTCACCAAGGGCGGCGGCTCGGTCTCCGGCAAGCCGCCGGAATCGACGCACTGCAATAACATCGGCGCCGTCCACCGCAAGGCGATCCATCCTACGCTGGAGAAGTGGTTCGGCATTCCGCAACCTCAGCCGGAGTATTCGAAGCGGGTGCCATCGGAGGACTTGCAATGCTTGACGGCGGAGGTGAAGGCGAAGATCAAATTCACGCCGGTGCATGAGCTGACGGGACAGATGGCGGACGAGGATTTGCAGGAGTTTCGCAAGAAGATGCGCGGCAAGCCGGCGGAAAATCAGCGCAATGAGTTGGCACAGCGCTGGAAGCAATTGCTGGGCGCGCCGCAGTTGCGAATTACCGGCGTGAATTACGTCAAGTCAGGCGCTGCGCCCGCCGACCGCGTGCAAGTGAATCTCTGCGTCATCAAAACCGACGGGCTGGTTGTGCCGCTGCTCATCTTAGCGCCGCCCCAGAACAGTTCGAGCGTGGTCATCGCTGTTGCCCAGGAAGGCAAAGCGGGTTTCTTGAAGCATCGCGCTGACACGATCGCCCAACTGCTCAGCAACGGCGTCACCGTCGTGTTGCCCGATTTGCCTGGCTGCGGCGCAGCGGCCAACCCCGGCGAAAGTCGTGGCCGAACGAGCGGCGCCACTTCGTCTTCCGCCACGGCGCAAATTCTCGGTGCCACGATGTTGGGCTTGCGGCTTTCAGCATTGCGGCTGGTGGTCGATCATGCGGCGAATGACATGAAGTCGTCGATCCGCCTCTGGGGCGATTCTTTCGCGCCTGTGAATGCCGCGGATCGACGCGTCGAGGTGCCGTACGACGTTGACAAGACACCCAACCTGGCGGAACCACTCGGCCCAACCCTGGCGCTGCTGGCCGGCATGGTCTTCGGTACGCCGATTGAATCGATCTATACGCGCGGCGGCCTCATCAGCTTCCGCTCGATCCTCGACAGCCAGTTCGTCTACGTGCCACACGACATCGCGATTCCAGGCGCGCTCTTGGCCGGCGATCTCGACGATTTGGCGGCGGCGTATCTCAATCGCAAGGGGACTCGGCTCGCCATCGATGCGCCGGTCGATGGGCTGAATCGTGCGGCGGGGCAAGACGCCATCAATCGCGCGTTTGCGTTGACGATGAAGGCAGCCGGCAAGGACGCGGCGCGGTTGCGCTTGTCGGCCCAACCGTCGTCGCCGGCCGACGTAGCGGCGTGGTTGCGAGAGACGGCCAAATGACCTACGCAGAGTGTTTCATTCAGCCCTTCCAAGTGCTGAATGAAACGCGAAGTCAGAAAAAGTCACAACAGACTATTCGCAAACGACTTAGGGTTTTGCGTCAGATTTCGTTCGACACTTCGGGTGTGTGCTGAACGTAAATGAATGAAATCAACACAGGAGCATTTTATCCATGAAACGGCCACTACTTGTTGTCCTATTTGCACTTGTGGCGATCCCCTCCGCCCAAGCCCAAACCAAGCGCCCCATCACCCTCGAAGACCTCTGGAAGGTCCAGCGCCTCGGTGACGCAGGGCCTTGAGTATTACAACACGCTGCGCATCAAGGGTGTGCCGACGCGGCTCGTGTATTTCCCCGACGAAAATCACTGGGTGATGAAGCCGCAGAACTCGCGGCTGTGGCATCGCGAATTTTTTGCGTGGGTGGAGAAGTACGTCGCGGCGGGGCGGAGCCAGTAGGCAGTGGCAGTAGGCAGTGGGCAGTTGGCAGTCAACTGCTTACTGCTACTGCCCACTGCCACTGCCCACTGACCATAGGGTCGGAGGGATTCGAACCCTCACCTCATCGCTTAAAAGGCGAGTACGCTGCCGTTACGCCACGACCCTGGGATGGGGTGGGGCGGGCGTTTGAGGAGCGGGGGCATGGTCGTTCGCTCGTAGCCGCATTCGCCAGAATGCGGGTCGTGTCGGGTTCCCCGCATTCTGGCGAATGCGGCTACGTTTTGTCATTAGCCCGTAGGGGAGTCGAACCCCTCTATGCGGTTTGAAGGACCACCGGCATCGCCGGACGCCGAACGGGCCGAACAATGACGGGACGCGCGGGTCGCGCGCAAGGTTCGCACGCAAACGAAAAACCCGTTTAGCGCACGCTGGATCCGGCGTGCGCTAAACGGGTCGTTGCAATGTGGACGAGGCCTATTGCGGCGTCACTTTCACGGTCATCTTCTTTTCGCCGCGCAGGATGACGACGTCGATCGCCTGGCCGACCTTTTGCTGGGCCATGATCGCCATGTAGGTTTGGACGCTGCTGACCGATTTGCCGGCGATTTCGACGATCAAGTCGCCTTCCTTGATGCCCGCTTTGCCGGCGGCGCCGCCTTCGGACAGGCCGTCGACGCGCACGCCCTTCTTCTCCTCGTCGTAACTCGGCATGAAGCCCAGCCGCGCTACGGGTCTGCCGGGGGGAATAATCGTCTTACTGCCGCCCGCAACTTGGATGTACTCGGGCCGCTTCGGATCGGTCGAGAGGTGGGCGATCACCTTTTCGGCGAAGTCGGTGATCTTGCGCATGCCGGCGACGTTGATCTTGTCGGCGGTGTCGGTCGGGCGGTGATAGTCCTCGTGCGTGTCGGTCCAGAAGAACAGCACGGGGATCTTCTTGAGGTAGAAAGAATGTTGATCGCTGTACGGGCCGCTGCTGGGGCGCTTGGTGAACGTGAAACCGGGGTTGAGCTTGTCGATCAGCGTCTCGAAGCCCTTGCTGGTGCCCATGCCTTCGACGATCAGGCGATCCTTCTGAGTCGTCTTGTCCGGACGCAGCCGGCCGACCATGTCGAGGTTGACCATCGACGCGGTGTCTTCCAGAGCAAAGAGCGGATCCTTGGTGCAATAATGCCGTGAGCCCAGCAGGCCCGATTCCTCGGCGCTGAAGGTCATGAACACCAGACGCCGGCCCTGGCGATCTTTCAGCGCGCCGAAGCGGCGCGCCAGCTCGATGACGGCGGTGGTGCCGGAGCCGTTGTCATCGGCGCCGTGATGGATTTCCTTGACGCCTTTTTTCTTGGACAGGCTGCCCCGACCGCCGTAGCCGAGGTGGTCGTAATGGGCGCCGATGACGACGGTTTCCTTCGCCAAGGGCCCGCTGCCTTCGAGCACGCCGATGACGTTCTTGACGTGCGTGACAGGCCGGTTGACGGCGGTCTCAACACGCGCGGTCCAGCCGGGCAGCGGGGCGCTGCGCGATTTCAGATCGCGGTCGATCGCCTGTTCCACTTCGCGCAGGCTGGTTCCCAGGGCGCTTTGGAAGATCATTTCGAGCAGGGACCGGCGCATTTGCAGGGCCGGGATGCCGCCCGGCGTCGTGATGCGGCTGAGGTCGGCGAAATTCGTGAGCTTGTCACCGCCGGGGCTTTCGGTCATGTCGTTGACGACGATGACCGCCGTCGCCCGGTTCGTTTCCGCGAGCGCCTGTTTGCGATCGAGGGCAGCGTGCTCGTCCTTGCGCGGCCCGTCGAAGGGCACATCGCTGTTGGCGTAGCGCGGCGTCTTGCGGAGCACGACGACGATCTTGCCGGCAACGTCGATGCCCTTGTAGTCGTCGTAGCCGATGTCTTTCGCGGTGGCCCCGTAGCCGGCGAAGACGAGCGGCGCGCTTACTTTGCCGGTGCCGGACAGGCCCATGACCTGAAAGTCCGTGCCGGCTTTCAACTCGATCGTTTGGCCGAGCGGACCTTTGAGCGTGATGGTGCCAGGGTTTTCCAGCTTGGGGATGCCGATCGAGACGGTGAACGGCTGAAAGAAGGTTCCCTTGTGGCCGCCCGGTTGCAGGCCGGCTTTGGCAAAGTGGTGCGCGATGTGCCCGGCGGCGAGGTTGATGCCGGCGGTTTCAATGCCGCGGCCTTCGCATTCGTCCGAGGCGAGATAGGTGATGTCGGCGCGCATGCGCGCTTCGATGGGATCGTCTTGGCCGCGAACGGAAAGCGGCAACACCAGCAGGGCAAGCAGCAAGAACGAGGACAAACGACGCCACGGCATGGCGGGCTCCTTGGAGAAGCAACGAGGTTGGAAAGGGTTTATTGTAACGGAGCAACGGGATGAATGGGAAACAATTTTGTGGTGCGGGCGTCTCGCCTGCACCTGCACAAGCGAGACGCCTGCACCGGTGCAGGCGGGA
>ORMF012707314.1_pt1 | contig 38973 bp, 42 predicted proteins | sample 1779871 | NCBI WGS metagenome assembly ORMF01 (sample SAMEA104232316, study PRJEB22302) | groundwater metagenome | biome: forest; feature: aquifer; material: groundwater | place: USA | collected 2011-08-07 | depth 5.4 m
CCCGAGCTTTACTTCGAAAATGTCGCAAAGAAGCTACATTACGACACCTGCCTCTACACGGCGGAGGCGTTGGAGTTGCTGTTCAAGGTCATAGGGCCGGCCCACTGCTGCTTCGGCACCGAGGCTCCAGGCGCAGGATCGTCGGTCAACCCGCATACCGGCAAGGCAATGGATGACCTGCGGCCAATCATCGAGGGCTTCGACTGGCTGAGCGACACAGACAAGAAAAACATCTTCGAGATGAACGCGAGGAAACTCTATAAGATATAGTTGAGACGCCCCAATAAAAAAATCTGGGAACGCCGCCGACAAGCGGCCAGGGAGGATATCGTTAGTGAGTGACGTGCTTCTGCGATTTTCCAATGTCGTCAAACATTACGGCGACACGCGGGTCGTCGACCGCATCAGCTTTACGGTCGCGCCAGGCGAATTTTTCACGCTGCTCGGTCCCTCCGGCTGCGGCAAGACCACGACTCTGCGGCTACTTGCCGGATTGGAAACGCCGGACGCCGGCGAGATCGTCTTGCAGGGCCGCTGCCTGGCGTCGCCGGAGCGCGGCATCCTGGTTCCTATCGACAAGCGCAACATGGGGATGGTGTTCCAGTCCTACGCGATCTGGCCGCACCTCACTGTGTTCGAGAACGTCGCTTTTCCGCTGCGCGTGCGCGGGGAATCGCGAGCGGTCATCAAGCAGCGTGTGAACGAGGCGCTGGAGATCGTCGGCCTGGGCCATCTCGGCCAGCGCGGCTCGACGGAGCTTTCGGGCGGCCAGCAGCAGCGCGTGGCGCTCGCCCGCGCGATCGTCTACACGCCCGCGCTGTTGCTGCTCGACGAGCCGCTTTCAAACCTGGACGTCAAGCTGCGCGAGCAGATGCGCGCCGAGCTGCAAGCCTTGCATAAGCGGCTCAATCTCGCCGTCGTTTATGTGACGCACGATCAGGCCGAGGCCCTGGCGCTGTCGGACCGCATCGCCGTCGTCAACCAAGGGCGGCTGGAACAGGTCGGCACGCCCTCCGAAGTCTACGAGCGTCCGCATACGCGTTTCGTCGGCGACTTTCTCGGACGCACCGTGATCGTCAAGGGAACGATGCGCAAGGATGCGGGTCAAAGTTGGGTGGATGTGCAGGGCGCGGGACGTGTCGCCGTGCGAGCCGACGGCACGTTCAGTGAGGGCGCCGACGTGCGTCTCCTGTCACGCCCGGAAGATATTACGCTGCTGCCGATGGGCGATCTCGGCCCCAATCAAGTGGTCGGGAAAGTGGAGCATGTCGCCTATATGGGCGACCACCTGGAATACACGGTTTCGGCGGCCGGGCGCACGCTCATCCTGCCCGCCAGCAAGAAAGATTCCCACCCGATCGGTGCCGAGGTTCGCATCGCGTTCGATCCCGCCTGCGTCACGGCGCTGCCGCAATGAGCACGATCACAGCCCCTGCCCTGCCTAATCTCTGGCTGAAGCTGCGCGGCTTCCGCGGCGCGGAGCTTCTCGTCCTGTTGTTTTTCGCCATCGTGATGGCGCTACCGATCATTTTTCTCCTCGTCGGCAGTTTCAATACGGCGGCGCCGGGGCAGCCGGCGGTCTATGGCCTGGAGAACTGGACGCGCGCCTTCTCCGATCCGCAGACCTTGAGCGCGCTATGGATGAGCTTCCTGTTTTCCGTGGTGCGCCTGATCCCGTCGCTTACGCTTTCAGTGATCGTTGCTTGGCTGATCGCACGCACGGACATGCCCGGCGGCCATACGGTGGAATTCCTGTGCTGGTTCGCGTTCTTCGTGCCGGACTTTCCGCTGACGCTGGCGTGGATCCTGCTGCTCGATCCGCACTTCGGATTCCTCAACAGCGTGGCCGGCTATCTGCCGTTCGTGAACGGGCCGCTGTTCAATCCTTACAGCTTCTGGGGGATCGTCTGGGTGCATCTCGGCACCGGCGGTATCTGGCTCAACGTCATGCTGCTGACGCCGATATTCCGCCGGCTCGGCGCGACGCTGGAAGAAGCCGCGCGCGTCTCCGGGGCCAATACATTCACAACCCTGTGGCGCATCACGTTCCCGGTGCTGTCGCCGATGATCATCGCCATCGCGGTGCTTAGCTTCATCAAGGGGCTGGAATCCTTCAACACCGAGCTTCTGCTCGGTCTGCCCGCGCGCATCTACGTCTACGGCACGCGCATCTACGACTACCTGCGACAGGAGCCGCCCGCCTATGGCGAAGCCACGGCCTTGGGTTCCGTCTTCCTGCTGGTGCTGGCGGTGCTGGCTTTCGCCTATCGGCGCTACTTGCAAGGCAACAAGAAGTTCGCCGTTGTCACTGGCCAGGGCTATTCCACGCTGCGCATCAAGCTCGGCAAATGGAGATATGTCGCGCTCGGCGCTTTCGTCTTCTGGTTCCTGATGATGATGGTGCTGCCGCTCACCTTCCTGGTGATCGGCTCGTTCATGCGGCGCTACGGATTCTTCAACATCAGTACGCCCTTCACGTTGTCGCATTGGCAGAATTTGCTGGGCGATCCGCTTTTTGTGGGCTCGCTGAAGAACAGCCTGATCATCGCCAGCGCCACGGCGATATTCGGCATCGTGCTGTATTCCATCGTCGGCTATCTGCTGGCGTCGCGGCGGCTTGCCGCTCCCGCGGTGCTTGAGTTCTTCTGCTGGCTGCCGTGGGTTATCCCCGGCATCCTGATGAGCCTCGGCCTGCTGTGGATATTCCTGGCCACGCCGCTGCGCGGCATCCTTTACGGCACCGTCTGGGGCATCGCGCTGGCGCTCACTATCCATGACAGCCCGGTCAGCACCCAGGCGTTCAAATCCGCCTTCCTGCAACTGGGACCGGATCTGGAAGAAGCCGCGCGCGTCTCCGGCGCCTCATGGCGATATACCTATATGCGCATCCTGTTGCCGCTGGTCGCGCCGGTGGCGGCGACGGTCGGCATGCTGAACTTCGGCAGCGCGCTGACGAGCATAAGCACGCCGGTGCTGCTCTACAGCGCGGAGTCGCGGCCGCTCTCTATCCTATTGCTGGAATACAGTTTCACCGGCGAGATCGAGCGCGCGGCGGCGCTCGGTTTGCTGATCACCGCCATCATCTGCGTCATGATGCTGATCGGCCGCCGCTTCGGCCTGCGGTTGACGAGCCCGCAACGAAATGAAGCCAAACCGGGAGCCGCATAACCGAACACGCCGGCAGCGACAGGGAGGACAGCGATGAAAAAATTAATTGCATTGCTCGTGTCGATGATGTTCGCGCCCGGCGTGATGGCGCAATCCTCCGATTGGAAGAAGACCTGGGACGAAGCCCTCGCCGCCGCGAAGAAGGAAGGCAAGGTGGTAGTCGTCGGCTCGCCCGATCCGGTAATGCGCGGCGAAATCATCCCGAAATTCACGCAGCGCTACGGCATCCAGGTCGAATACATCGCCGGGAGCTCGAGCCAGATCGCCGGCCGTGTGCGCACCGAACGCGACTCCGGGATTTATTCGGTCGACGTTTACCTGGCCGGCGCCACGACGACCGTCACCACTCTCTATCCACAGAAGATGATCGACCCAGTCAAGCCGCTGCTGATTCTGCCGGAAGTCGCGGAGGGCAAGAACTGGAAGGCCGGCAAGCCGTGGTTCGTGGATCGCGATGGGCAATACATCATGATGCTGTTCAGCAGCGTGGACAGCCTCATTTTCATCAACACCGATTATGTGAAACCCGAGGAGATGAAGGCCGCCAAGGATCTGCTCAATCCGAAATGGAAAGGCAAGATCGCCAGCCAGGACCCGGCGGCGACGGGCAGCGGCAACAACAGCGCGGTGCATTTCTACAGCCAATTGGGCTCGGAATTCGTCAAGAAGCTCTACATCGATCAGCAGCCGGTGATCAGCCGCGAACGGCGTCAGCTCACCGACTGGCTCGCACGCGGGACCTATCCGATCTGCCTGACCTGCCGCGCGGACGACCTGAAGGATTTGAAAAAAGAGGGCTTCAAAGTCGAAGAGGTGTTCGAGCTGGAGGGAATGCAGAGCCGGATCAATTCCGCGCCATTCCTGATGACCTATGCCAACAAGGCGCCGAATCCGAATGCCGCGCGGGTCTTCGTCAATTGGATGGCGGGAAAAGAGGCGCTGGAAATCTACTCCCGCAACTATGGCGCGGCAACGCTGCGCACGGACGTGGATGAGTCGTTCCTCGATCCGCGCACTGTTCCCAAGAAAGGCGTGACCTACCCGGACGACACCGACCTGAATTGGGTGGAGAAGGGGCGGCCCGAGGCCGGTGAGAAAATACGCGAGCTGCTGAAGAAATCCTGAAGCCGGAAAGGCTGCGAGTAACGGAGGACGGCAATGAAGAAGCTTCTGGCCATGGCGCTGGCGCTCTATGCGTCCTGCGCTTCGGCTCAGACCACCGATGCGTCGAAAGACTGGGAGAAGCAGTGGAACCAGCTCGTGGCCGACGCCAAGAAAGAGGGCAAGGTCGTCATCATCGCGCCACCTGATCCGGAAGTGCGCGAATCGATTCCGAGGGCGTTCAAAACCAAATACGGCATCACAGTCGAATATCTCGGCGGCCGCAGCAGCGACACGGCAGCCCGGCTAAGGACGGAGCGGGCCGCCGGCATCTACAGCGTGGATGCCGCCCTGTCGGGCATGCTGACGATGGCATCGATCTTTTACGGCGAGAAGATGCTCGATCCGGTCCGCCCGGCGCTTCTCGATCCGGACGTTACGGATGGCAAGAAATGGAAGGCGGGCAAGCTGTGGTTCATCGATCCGGAAGACCAATACATCTTGCGGCTGTTCAGCACCCGCACGCCGATCTTCTATCTGAATACTAATAAGGTGAAGGCTGACGAGATCAAGTCAGCGCAGGACCTGCTGAACCCGAAATTCAAAGGCAAGATCGTCACTTCCGATCCCACATTGCCGGGGATTGGCAGCAGCGACTCCGCCCGCTTTTACATCCAATACGGCGAAGACTACGTCAAAAAGCTCTACATCGACCAGAACCCGATGATCAGCCGCGACCGGCGGCAAATCGGGGACGGGCTCGCTCGCGGCGGACATCCGATCGCCATGGGCGCCGAAGACGAGGAAATGGAGCGCCTCCAGAAGGAAGGCTTTCCCATCGCTCGCGTCTATAGCCTGACCGGCATGTCGGACATCGTCTCGCCGAGCGTGGGTCACGTCGCGCTGTTCAAGAATGCGCCTCATCCGAACGCGGCCAAGCTCTTCGTCAACTGGATCGCATCGAAAGAAGGCCTGGAGATCTATTCCCGCGCCCGTGGCGGCGTGCCGACGCGCAATGACATCAAGGCAGAGGAATATCTGCCAGCCGAAGTGATCCCGAAGGAAGGTGTCGACTATTTCGACAGCTACAATTGGAATTTCGTTTTGAATTCGAAGGAAAAGATCCGGCTCCGCGTTAAAGAACTTTTGGGGAGGTGACCGAGATGAAGAAGCTTCTGACACTCGCTCTCGTGCTCTGCGCGACTGGCGCGTCGGCGCAGACTGCCGGTCCCGGGCAGGACTGGGAAAAGCAATGGAATCAATTGGTCACCGACGCCAAAAAAGAAGGCAAGGTCGTGATCATGGCGCCACCCGATCCGCAGGTACGCGAAGCGATTCCGGCCGCCTTCAAGGCAAAGTACGGCATCACCGTGGACTACCTGGGAGGTCGCAGCAATGAAACCTCGGCTCGGCTACGCACCGAGCGGCAGGCGGGTGTCTACACCGTGGACGTCGCCCTCTCCGGCATCCAGACCATGGCGACAATCTTCTATCGCGAAAAAATGCTCGACCCGCTCAAGCCTGTCCTCATCCATCCGGAGGTCATTGACGGCTCGAAGTGGAAGAAGGGCAAGCCCTGGTTCATGGACCCGGAGGAGAAATACATCCTGCGGCTGTTCAATACCTTGACGGCGATGTTCTATTTGAACACCGACCATGTGAAGCCGGAGGAAATCCGCTCGTCCCAGGACCTGCTCAATCCGAAATGGAAGGGCAAGCTCATTTTTCATGACCCCACGGTCCCGGGCACCGGGAGCAACGACGCCGCGCGGCTCTATGTCCAGTTCGGCGAGGAATACATCAAGAAGCTCTACATCGATCAGCAGCCGAGGATCGTCCGCGACCGGCGGCAGATCAGCGACGGCTTGGTGCGCGGCACCTATCCCATCGCCTTGGGCGCCGAAGACGACGACATGGATAAGCTGCGCAAGGAGGGCCTCCATCTCCATGCGGTTTACAACTTGAGCGACCTTCCCGGCTCGCTTTCCGCCGGCGTCGGCCAGGTCGCGCTGATGAGCCACGCGCCGCATCCGAACGCCGCCAAGCTCTTCATCAACTGGATCGCTTCCAAGGAGGGAATGGAAGTCTTCTCACGCACGCGCGGCGGCGCGCCCACACGTACGGACATCAATGAATTGAGCTTCCTGCCCGCCGAGTCGGTTCCGAAGCAGGGACAGGAATACTTCGACACCTATGACTGGGAATTCACCTTGACCACCAAGGAGAAGGTTCGGGCACGCATGAGCGAGCTTCTCAAGCAGTGACTTCCCAACGCAAGAAGATAATGGCGATCATGCAGGAGATGCTGAAGAACAAATAACGTGGGAGGAAACGGCGATGAGGAAAACGATCATTGTGCTGACGTCCATGTTGTTCGCGCCGGTTGCCCTGGCGCAGTCGGCGGATTGGCAGAAGACCTGGGACCAGACCGTGGCGGCGGCCAAGGCCGAAGGCAAGGTGGTCGCGGCCGGCTCGCCCGACCCGGTGATGCGCAATGAGGTGATACCGAAGTTCACCGCCAGGTACGGCATTCCGGTCGAATACATCGCCGGGCGGTCCGGGCAGATCGTCGAGCGCGTGAAGATGGAACGCTCGTCGGGCATCTATTCGGTGGACGTGTATCTCTCCGGCCCGGATACCAGCTTCAACGTGCTCTACAAGGAGAAGATGATCGACCCGCTGAAGCCGCTGCTGATCCTCCCCGAGGTGACGGACGGCAGCAAGTGGAAGCGCGGCAAGCCGTGGTTCATGGACAAGGAAGAGCAATACATCCTTCGGATGTTCAGCAGCGTAGACAGCCTGATCTTCATCAATACCGATCAGGTGAAAAAGGAGGAGATGCGCTCGGCGAAGGACCTCCTGAACCCGAAATGGCAGGGGAAGATCAGCACCGAAGACCCGACGAGCGACAGCGGCAGCGGCGGCAATACATCGGCGAACATCTACAGCCAGCTCGGCCCGGACTTCGTGAAGAAACTTTACGTCGATCAGAAGCCGGTCGTCAGCGGCGACCGCCGCCAGCTCACCGATTGGCTGGCGCGCGGGTCCTATCCAATTTGCCTGACCTGCCGCGCGGACGACGTGCGCCCGCTGCAGAAGGAGGGCTTCAAGATCTACGAGGTCTACGATGTTGAGGGGCTGGTGAATCGGGTCAACGCCTCTCCGTTCCTGCTGACGGTGGCGAACAAGGCGGCGCATCCCAATGCGGCGCGCGTCTTCGTCAACTGGCTTGCGACCAAGGAGGCGCTGGAAATCTATTCCCGCGGCTTCGAAGCCGCGACGATGCGGACTGACGCGGACGAGTCTTTCCTCGATCCGCGCGTGGTTCCGAAGCCCGGCGTGGAATACCGGGACGATGCCGATCCGCAGTGGCGGTCGGTGGAGAAGCTGGAACACGGCAAAAAAATACGCGCACTGCTGAAAGGCCAGTAACGCAAGCAGGCAATTACCAATTTGAAGAAATGTAGGGCGGGCGGCATTGCTCGCCGCAGGAATTGATTATTTGGGAGACGACAGCGATGGCGAGCAAAAAGAAGATTCGAATTTACTACCGCGCACCCACCCATGTGCCGCTCTGGAAGGTGATGGAGGAAGGCGGGTTCCTCGCCAAGCACGGCATGGAAATGGAATTCGGCTCCATGGAGGACAAGCGGGCGCGCGCGACGCAAGGCTTGCTCTCGGGCGATCTCGATATCGTCTCCGGCAATCACCACAGCCTCTATGCCCGGCGCGCGCTGCACGGCGAGCCCTTCGTGCATATCGGCCAGGCGCAGAACGGCTGGAACCAGCACTGGGTGGCCGCGAAGGAAGGCATCAATTCGGTGGCGGATCTCAAGGGCAAGCGCATCTGCGTGGACAAGCTGGGCCAGCATCCTGGGCTGAATATCTGGCTGTTCCTGCGGCAGAACGGGCTGGAGGACGGCAAGGACCTGCATCTCGTCGACGGCGACCGGCGCGCGACAGAGCGCGTGCGGCATGTGATGGGCGGAGCTTTCGACGCCACGTTCCTCGGGCCGGTCGATCAGCGCCGCGCCAGAAAGATGGGCGCACACGTGTTCGACGTGGGAAGCATCCCCATGATCGAGGGGCCGACCCTCACCACGACCACGCGCTATGTGAACACCCACCCCGAGGAAGTCAGCGGATTGCTGCACGCGCTGGTGGATGCGGTGCATTATTACAAGACCAACCGCCAAGGCACGCTCGAGATCATCAACAAGACCTGCCGCGACCTGCTAAAGCTGCAATCCGACGAAGAGCTGGAGATCTTCTACGATCATCACTCCAAGACTTTTCAGCCGAAGCCCTACCCCACCGCGGAGGCCATTCAGAATGTCTTTGCGCTCGGCGTGAAAGAGACGCCGGCGGCCGCGGGCTTCAATCCGCTGGTGATGTGGGACCTGCATCACCTGCGCGCCATCGATGACAGCGGATATATCGATAAACTGTATCAATAGGTCGGCTTCAATGCGTGAGGTTTTTTACATTATGCCTCCGACCCTGCTTCGATCGTCCCAGGGGCACAGCCCTTCGTTGATGCAGATCAAAGCCCATTTGACTTCTTCGTTGAGAATGAGGTTCCCCTACGGAGGAGATCGGTCATGCAAGCCAAGGATGTGATGACGAAAAAAGTCATTTCAGTGGGTCCCGAAGATACGATTCTGCGTGCGATCAGACTGATGCTGCAAAATAAGATCAGCGGCCTGCCCGTGATCGACATGTCCGGACAGCTGGTTGGCGTAGTAACAGAGGGCGATTTTCTACGCCGGGGCGAAACCGAAACGATGCATCGGCCTCCTCGCTGGATTGAATTCCTCATGGGCCCGGGTCCACTCGCAACCGAGTATGTGCATTCCCATGGACGTAAGGTGCGCGAGGTGATGACGAACGAGGTCCGCTCCGTTACCGAGGACGCATCACTGGAAGAGGTCGTAAACATGATGGAGAAATATCACGTCAAGCGCGTCCCGGTGCTACATGAGAACAAGGTCGTCGGAATTATCAGCCGCGCAAACATTGTGCGTGCGGTCGCAAAGGTTGCCTGGCAAACCGCGAAAGCAGGCGTACCCGGAGATGACGCGCAGATCCGTCAGCAGCTGGTGGATTTTCTCAACAAGCAGCGGTGGGCGCCAACCGGGACCATCAACGTCACGGTAGGTAACGGGGTGGTGACTTTCACGGGCGCGATCTACGACGATAGGCAGCGGGAGGCGCTGCGCGTTGCCGCCGAAAACATTCCTGGCGTCAAGAGCATCGACGATCAGATCCTGTGGATCGATCCCGGTTCGGGGTATGTTGCCGAAGCTCCGCCGCGCCAAGCGATCTGAAGCACATCGAAAATCGAAACCTAGTGAAGGCCGCATAGCGCGGCCTTCACTGCAAAAGGCAGCGGCTTTCTTGGGTTTGATCGGGATCAACATGACACGCGCATAACGGCCGAGGATGCATCCGAACAATGGAGGCTACGGTCATGGTCAGATATCATTGCGCACAAGCGAGGCTGCTCGCCGCAGCGCTTCTCGTGGTTATTCCAACCTCAGGACAAGCCCAGGAAGGACGGCAAGGCTGGGGCCCCGGCATGATGATGGGGCCGGGGATGATGGGCGCCAAAGGTTTCGCAACGCTTTGCAGTCCGCAAGCCGCCGGCTTGGCAGAATGGCAATTGGAGCGCATTGAGCGGTCCGTAAAGCCGAGCGACGATCAAAAGGGGAAGCTCGCCGACTTGCGTGCCGCATCCGCCAAGGCAGCTGAGACTATCCAAGGCGCCTGCCCCCGCGAGCTCCCGCGCACATCAGCTGAGCGCCTGGCGGTGATGGAAAAGCGATTGGAGTCATTGCTGCAAGCGGTGAAGGCCGTCCGGCCAGCCTTTGACGAGTTCTATAACTCGCTCGGTTCCGAGCAAAAAGCCAAGCTCGACGGCACTGGTCCCCGCCGCTGGGGTTGGCGGTTCTGGCATTGAAACGAACGCTAACCTTGGAGATCACTATGGCGTCAAAACCCCTCAGAGTCGGCTTGGTCGCCGCCTTGTTCATGGCGGCATGTCATACGATATGGGCGCTGCTGGTTGCTACAGGTTGGGCGCAGCCCGTCATCGATTTTGTGTTCTGGATGCATTTCATCCAGCCGCCCTACACCATCGAACCGTTCAACATATGGATAAGCGTCGTCCTCGTAACTGTTGTGTCGGCGATCGGTTTCGCTGTTGGATATGTCTTCGCGCTGATATGGGACATGTTTTAGCGGATTAGGTCGCGCCTAAAATGCAGCTAAAAGCGGTCCTAGGACCTGTTCAACTGGTTTTCTACAGCGTCGGGGTCATCATCGGAGCAGGAGTCTATTCCATCATAGGGGCCGCAGCGGGCCTCGCAGGCGAAGGTCTCTGGCTCAGTTTTGTAATCGGAGCAATCGTGGCGGCGCTGACCGCGATGTCCTATGCCGAGATGACGACTTCCTTTACCGCAGCCGGGGCCGAATATATCTACGTCCGCCGCGCCCTGCCTGAAGCTCGCTGGATCAGTTTCGGTACAGCAGCCGTGATCCTGTTTGGAGGCGCCGCCGCGGCGGCAACGGTGGCAGTGGCGTTCGGCGGTTATCTCCAGGTGTTTCTCGATGTGCCTCCGATACTGTCCGCGGTGCTTCTCCTTTCCTTTTGCACCGTAATCAACATATTGGGGCTACGCGAGGTGAGTTGGCTCAATGCGCTGCTCACCTCCATCGAAGTCGCCGGACTTGTTCTTGTTATCGGCGCCGGACTGACGCGTGACGGTTTTCTGGATCCGCTAACATTGCCTACGGTATCCGGGGTTCTTCCCGCCGCTTCCGTGATATTTTTTGTGTATCTTGGGTTTGAGGAAGTCGCTAACCTGGCTGAAGAGGTACGTAATCCCGCGCGCGATATCCCGCGCGCGATCTTTGTCAGCCTCGGAATTACAACAACGCTCTATGTATTGGTCGCCCTGGCCGCGGTCGCCCTTGCGTCTCCGGACGAACTGGCGAACAGCGGAGCCCCGCTTGCGGCCGCTCTTCAAAAGGCCTGGCCCCAGATGTCCTGGGTGCTCGGCGCGATTGCATTGTTCGCAACGGCAAATATCGTGCTTATCACCCTCATTGCTGCTTCGCGTTTGGCATTTTCGATGGCACGGGACGGCGATCTGCCTGCCAATATCGCCAGTCTCACACGCGGGCGACAGACGCCTTGGGCCGCCGCAATTCTGATGCTGGGAATGTCAGCTATACTTTTGCCATTGGGCGACCTGAAAATTCTTGCTGAACTGTCTTCTTTCGCCGCCCTACTCGCATTCTTAGCTGTGAATCTCGCCCTTATTATTCTGCGTTATCGTCTGCCTCGCCATCCTCGGCCATTTCGCGTACCATTTTCGATTGGGCGGCTGCCGATCTTTCCTGTCGCGGCAATCCTGTCGATTATTGTGCTGCTAGTTTCTTTTGATCGTGAAATCTACATTGCAAGCGGTATTCTGCTCCTATCGGCGGCTATGGCTTTTGCCGTGCGCAATTTTTGGCAGGCGAAGCAGTCCTAAACTCCTAGCGGAGTCGAGCTGAGGTCCGCGAATCGTGCATAGCTCACGAACTTTACTTATGCTTGTTAGCGTCCCCTGCGAGCGCCCTATGGATACTTTGGGAGAGCACATCACCGAGCAACGGTTTTTCGACCACCAGAACACCCGCCCGCGAAGCCTCTTCGCACAAAGCAGGGCGAGGGTGTGTGGTAATGAGCAAAGCCGGCAAATTGACGTCGCGGGCCCTTAGCTCCCCAAGCAACTCGAGACCGTTCATTTTCGGTAATTTGTAGTCGAGAATAAGACAACCACGATTCGGATAATGGGTTTCAGCTAGGAGCTCATGGGCATCGGCGTAGGTCCTCACTGCAAATCCCTCCATCTCAAGCGAGAATTTGAGGGAATTGCGCACGGCCCGGTCATCGTCCACGACGATAATAACCTCAGGTGTGCGGGTGACTGCGCCTAATCCTTTTCTCTGCATTGCCGTCCTGGGTTCGTTTGGCACAAGACATGCCAGAAATCACCAGAACAGAGACACCGATCAGTTGCCTTGATCCAAATCAACCTACCAAGCGAGGACCGAGGCCCAAGCCCAGCTATTTCGGCAAAACTCCCGCCACCAAGGCCATGCGCACCAGCTCGGATAGGCTGCCAGCCTTCATTTTCGTCATGACATTGGCCCGATAGATCTCAACCGTCCGGGGGCTGATGCCAAGGTTGAAGGCGATGATCTTATTGGGCTGACCGGCCACAAGCCCGTCGAGCACCTCCCGTTCGCGAGTCGACAGCGTCGCGAGGCGCTCGTGCAGCTCTGCCTTTTCGCCGCTTTGTGCCGATTCCTTGTCGGCTCGTCCGAGGGCGGAGCGCACGGAGGCCAAAAGCACATCGTCGTCGTAGGGTTTTTCGAGAAAATCAATCGCGCCAATACGCATCGCCTCCACGGCAAGCGGCACGTCGCCGTGGCCGGTGATCACGATAACCGGAATACCAAAATCCAAATCTCGAAGCTTACGGAGAAGATCGATCCCGCTGACCTCCGGCATTCTTACATCCGTGATCAGACAACCTGGCTTCACGCTCGAAAGAACCTTTAGAAATTTTTTGGCGGACTCATAGGTTCGCACTTCAAGTCTTGCGCTACGCAATAGGAACTCTAGCGATTCACGAGCCGCATCATCATCATCGATGACATGAACAATGGCGTCATTTGGCATCGACCAGATCCTCCTTACTAACGACCCGCAGGCTGAAATGAAAAACCGTGCCACCCCCAGGATTCGGCTCGGCTGTAATTTGCCCGCCGTGAGCTTCAACGATTGTACGGGAGATCGACAGCCCTACACCCATGCCGTGGGCTTTGCTGGTGATGAAAGGCTGAAACAGCTGGGAAGCGACATCTTCAGAAATGCCCGAGCCCGTATCCGCGACGTTGACAGTGACCAATTCACCATTCCGGATGCTTGAGATCGTTAACTCACGGCGGTCCACTTCCTCCATTGCCTCTATGGCATTACGCATCAAATTGAGCATCACCTGTTGAATCTGTATCTTATCGGCAAGTACCAGGTCTGCCGAAGGATCGAACTGGAAGCGCACACGCACCCCATGCTCCTTGGCGCCGACGAGAGCTAAAGCACTCGCCTCTTCCACGAGCTTGCTGAGGCTTTCCACCCGTCGCTCGCCTTCGCCGCGAGCGACGAAGTCGCGAAGCCGGCGGATGATTTGGCCCGCACGCATCGATTGCTCGGCGGCCTTATCCATTGCTTCCCGTATTGTGGCCGACACCTTGTCCGGTCTGCCTTCCAACAAGCGCCGCGAGCCCTTCATGTAATTGGCGATCGCGGAGAGCGGCTGATTAAGCTCATGCGCCAACGCCTGCGCCATCTCGCCCATGGCGGTAAGACGCGAGATATGGACGAGCTCCGTCTGCAATTCCTGCAGGCGCGCTTCGGTTTGCTGGCGCTCGGTCAGGTCGCGAATGAACCCGGTAAAAAACCGCTGGTTGCTGGATTTCATTTCACCGACTGACAGCTCCATGGGAAACGTTGATCCGCCCTTTCGCTCGCCTACCACCACACGGCCGATGCCGATGATCCGCCGCTCGCCGGTTGTCAGGTAGCGAACCAGATAGCTGTCATGCTGTTCCCGGTAAGGCGAGGGCATTAGCATCTTGACGTTGCGGCCTATCATTTCGTCGGGCTGATAACCGAATAGCCGCTCGGCAGCGACGCTGAATGATTGGACGATGCCCCGTTCGTCGATCACGATCATGGCGTCGGGTACCGTTTCAAGGATCGATTTCAAATGCGCCTCACGCGCCCGCAGATCCTCCGTGGTAGCCGTAGCCTGCTCGCGTTTGGCCTTAAGTCGACCGCCCCACCACGCGGTTCCGAGGCCGATAGCCGTGAACACCGCGGCGCTGATGTTTTCCGCGGATGACAAAGAGGGGAGAATAAGCAGCCCGAGCATCAGGCCGAGCACCGTTGCAAGCAGCCCCGGCCCGGCCCCGCCAAATGCACTTGCAATCAGCACGGCTGGCAGAAACAGGAGAAAGGGTGATTGATCCAACAGTACTGGTGCGAGCAAGGCGCGGAGGCCAAAGGCTATCGCAACGCTCGCCACTGCGATGCCATATCCCAGCCACTGGCGCGGAATCTTGCGTTCCAGCCGGGCCAGAAACGTGGGTCGTTCAACGGCTGGTCTAAATGCCAAGTCCGCCATGGATTCTCGAAATTTGCCCTTTCGGCTTCCCGGCTTGGACCTCCGGGGTATCCCTTAGGGACGATATCTGAATTTCTGCGGCTAGTCGCCTCTCCTATCCTCAATACAACGAAATTCAAGGGAGAGCACCATGCTCACATACGCCAATGCCTCACAGCAACCTTGGAAAGCTCCAAGGCCGACGCAGACTGGCGCCTTTCCCTTTTCGGACGGAATCCATTTGATGGGATCGACCATGCCGTTCAGTCGCAATGAAGAGATATATGGCGAAGGCGAGCCGGCCGAATTTATCTACAAAGTGGTTAGCGGCGCGGTCCGTACCTACAAAATTCTCAACGACGGCCGCCGGCAGATTTGTGCATTTCACCTTCCCGGCGATGTTTTTGGCCTCGAAGCTGGCGAGGAGCACTCTTTCTCCGCGGAGGCTGTCAGTCAATCGACTGTCTTGGTGATCAAGCGCAGCTCAGTGACGGCGCTTGCGGCAAAGGATCCCGCGGTATCCCGCCAGCTTTGGAGCCTTACAGCAGGCGAGCTGCAGAAAATGCAAGATCACGTCATGCTTCTGATCAAGAATGCGCAAGAACGCGTTGTATCGTTCCTGCTGCAAATGGCCCGGCGCATGCCCGCCACAAATGAGATCGATCTGCCGATGTCTCGGCAGGACATAGCGGATTATCTCGGGCTGACGATCGAAACGGTTTCGCGGACTCTGACCCAGTTGGAGACGCGGGCGACAATCGCCTTGCCGAGTTCGCGTCGTATCGTGCTGCGCAATCGCGGGCTGCTTGATCGCCTTGACGCCTAACGCGCCGGCGCGCGCGGCAGCGATCTGCAAGCGGTCATTGGAACCAAGCAATGCCCGAGATAAGCAGGGGATGCTATGCTGAGGGTTTTAGCACTGGCTGCGACTGCTGTTTGCCTTCAGATACAATCAAGCGGCGCCGCAGACGTAGCGCACGGTCAACAACTGGCGCTGCGGTGGTGCGCAAGTTGCCATTCAATGGACACTGAAAGCGCCCGGACAGCTACTGACGTGCCGCGATCCTTCGCGGACGTGGCCCGGCGAGCTGACTTCGACGTCAATCGTCTGACCCTCTTTCTTCTCGATCCGCATCCGGTGATGCCGAATATGGCGCTGACCCGGGTTGAGGCAGCCGATCTCGCTGCTTACATTTATTCGCTTCGGAAGTAACGCTCTTGTACGCCGCCAACTCAACGCCCCTCGGCGGGAAAAGTGGCGATGACCTGACACGATTTACATTCGAACGTATTCAATTCAATCATACCACCTACGCGCGGGATGACACGGACCAACATCATGGGTGCGTTGCATCGCGGACATGGCGCGGCTTTTGATTGAGCGGCATACAAGAGTTTCAACATGGCTATAATTTGGCACACACAGCGATTATCGACGTTGATCCTGCTCAAATATTATCAGCCGCACAAACTGCTCCCTCGTTCCGGCGATTGATCCAAATCAAAAATGTTCAGCCGTCGGACGACATGATCGGCCCGTCAGCCACAGCACGACGGGACAGAGCAACCATGTTGAAGAAAGAGCAGAACGATCTGATTACCCAAACTGGGCCCACCACGGCGATGGGTGAGCTATTTCGCCGCTACTGGATTCCGGCTCTGCTCTCCGAGGAGTTGCCGGCGAACGATTGTCCCCCGGTACGCGTCAAACTGCTTTCGGAGCGCCTCGTCGCCTTTCGTGACAGCGAGGGCCGCTATGGCCTGATCGATGAATTCTGTCCGCACCGGGGAGCTTCGCTGTGGTTCGGGCGCAACGAGAAATGCGGGTTGCGTTGCCCCTATCACGGCTGGAAATTCGATTTTACAGGGCAATGTATCGAGGTTCCTTCCGAACCCGCCGAAAGCCGGTTCGCTGAAAAGATCAAGCTCAAGTCCTATCCGCTGATCGAGCGCGGCGGCGTGTTGTGGACATATATGGGACCGGCCGAGCACACCCCGCCGTCGCCGGAATGGGAATTCGCTACCGTTCCACCCGAGAACCGGTTCGTATCGAAGCGCTTTCAGGAATGCAATTGGCTGCAAGCCATGGAGGGAGGGATCGATTCAAGCCACGTATCCTTCCTGCACAGCGGCAATCTGGAATCCGACCCGCTGTTCAAAGGCGCGAAGGGCAACAAGTACAATCTGTCAGACATGCAGCCGCATTTCGAGGTGGTGGAAAGCCCCGGCGGGCTCTACATCGGCGCGCGCCGCAACGCGGAAAATGGCAGCTATTATTGGCGCATCACCCAGTGGGTCATGCCGTCTTTCACCATGGTCCCGCCGCGTGGCGGCCATTCGGTGCACGGCCACTTCTGGATTCCGATCGATGATGAGAATTGCTGGGCCTGGAGCTATGACTACCACCCTACCCGCCAACTCACCGACGCGGAACGCAAGGCGATGCAGCAAGGCAAGGGCGTCCATGTGGCCAATATACCCGGCACATACCGCCCGATCGCCAACAGAGACAACGACTATCTGATCGACCGCGATGCACAACGGCGCGGGGTGACATATAGCGGTGTCGAAGGCATCGCCATGCAGGATGCTTCGTTGCAGGAAAGCATGGGCCCCATCGTGGACCGCACGAAGGAGAACCTCGTCTCCACCGACAACGGCATCATCATGGCACGCCACCGGCTCCTGAAGGCGGCCAAGGAGCTGGAGAAGGGCATGCGCCCGCCAGGCATTGAGCCCGCACATCAGAAGGTGCGGTCAGCATCGGTGATCTTGCCGCCGGAACAGCCCTTCAAGGACGCGGCGCGCGAGGCCATGCTCGTTCGGCCAGGGGTAGCTCCGGCCTCTGTCTAGCGATGTCTTAATGTGGATGCGCGGCCTGGGCGGAAGCTCAGGCCGCTTCGCTTTCCGGCGTCGCCGATTGCTCAGGAATGTCCCTTAGGGGAGACATCTGAATTGAGGAAAAGAACTAGGCACGAAATTATTTTGGCAATTGGTCCCTCAATATCGGGACGCGAGTTGAGAACTCCCATGTTTGATCTCGATCTGAACGAACATTTGAAAATTTTGTTCGTAGCGCTCTCCGCCGTCGCGATCGTCATCGCCGTTGGGTTGCACGCGGAAACTGAGCGTGCCTCCCTCATAGATCACCAGCCGAACGGGGTTTACCTTCCCGGGCCGGTGAAGGACCAACCTACACCGCTGTCGCGTCCCTCTCCCATGCGGATCGCGCACCCGTAGCCTACGCACGAAATTCAAGCGCAGGAATAAAGGTCCACATCTTGGCGCAAAACTTTCCTTTCTCGGCGGCGCCGGCACGGTTGCCGGCTCCAAATTTCTCGTTGAAAATGGGGATGCGCGTATTCTCATCGATTACGGCCTGTTTCAAGGCTTCAAGGCTTTGCGCGGGGCGCGCAATGCTCGCAGGCGCTACTCGTATTAAGATGCACGGCGAGTACGTACCGGTCCGCGCGGAGGTAAAGAACCTGGACATGCTTTCAGCCCATGCTGACGCCGGTGAAATCATGCGCTGGCTGCGCGGCTTCAAGCAGCCTCCACGGATGACGTTTATCACTCATGGCGAACCGGTGGCAGCGGACGCATTACGGCACCGCATCGAGGAAGAGCTGCGCTGGCCGGTTCTGGTTCCCAATCACGGTCAGCAAGTGGATCTATCGTGACACGGATTACGCCGCCGGGAGGATCGAACGGGGGAACAGTTCCCAACAGCCTGCGTGCGCGCAGGCTCGGCCTTGACACACAGTACGAAGCCATCGTCTTCATGCACCGGGACTGCCCCGTTTGCCGGTCGGAAGGCTTCACGGCGCATGCACGCGTGCAGATCTGCCACGGCGAGCGCACGCTAACTGCCACTCTCTATCAAGTGACATCCGGCCTCATAACCCGTGACGAAGCAGCGTTATCGGAATCTGCCTGGAACAGGCTCGGTCTCAAAGATGGTGACCGTATCGTCGTCACCCATCCAACACCGCTGGATTCCCTCAGTCACCTGCGCAGCCGCGTTTACGGCCATCGGCTCAACGCAAACGCATTTCGCGCGATTGTGAAGGACATCGTGGAAGGCCGCTACGCTGATATCCATCTATCCTCTTTTATCACTGCCTGCTCGGCGCTGCCGTTGGACCACGACGAGGTTTTCGCACTCACAGATGCCATGGTGAATGTGGGCGAGCGGCTGACGTGGCCCGCCGGCGTCGTGGTGGACAAGCATTCGGTCGGCGGTCTGCCGGGGAATCGCACCACCCCAATTCTCGTAGCGATCGTGGCCGCGCTCGGCCTGACCATACCCAAGACTTCGTCGCGCGCGATCACCTCGCCGGCGGGAACCGCCGACATGATGGAAACACTCGCCCCCGTACGGCTGGACACGGCCGCCATTCGCCGGGTAGTCGAGCAGGAAAACGGCTGCGTCGTCTGGGGTGGGGCTCTCAGACTTAGCCCTGCCGACGATATTCTTATTCGCGCCGAGCGAGCTCTCGACATCGACACCGAAGGCCAACTGATTGCTTCGGTACTATCTAAAAAAATCGCCGCCGGATCCACGCATCTCATCATCGATATGCCGGTCGGCCCGACCGCCAAGGTTCGAAGCGCAGCGGCCGCGCAAACAATATCGGACGGGCTTGTTTCGATTGCCGCCACATTCGGACTGAAGGCGCGCATTGTGCTCGGCGATGGCATGCAGCCGATTGGCCATGGCATCGGGCCCGCTCTGGAAGCGCGCGATGTGCTGGCCGTGCTGCAACGCAGTCCCGACGCATCGCTCGACTTGCGCGCGCGTGCGCTTGCACTTTCGGGAGCCGTGATTGAGCTCGCCGGCCTTGCTGGCCCCGGAGACGGCGAAGCATTGGCCGCGCAAGTCCTCGACGATGGGCGCGCATGGGCCAAGTTCCAGCGCATTTGCAACGCACAAGGCGGAATGCGCGTTCCCCCTGTGGCCCCTCATACTCGGCCGCTGAATGCGCGCGAGCAGGGACGGGTTCACGCGATCGATAACCGTAGAATCGCTCGGCTCGCCAAGCTTGCTGGAGCGCCGGATGACAAGGCCGCGGGCGTCGACCTGCATGTTCGTGTTGGCGATCTCATTGTTGCTGGACAACCCTTGTGCACGGTGCACTCGGATTCACCAGGCGAGCTTGCCTATGCCTTTGAATTCGCCGACTTAAACTCCGATATGATCAACGTGCGACCCGAATGAAACCGCTTGTCGTCCCGCTTCCTGGGAACGAAGCCATGGCATCCTCGCTGGCCGGGCTCCTCAGTGCGGACATCGGACGTATCGAGGTGCGCGCGTTTCCTGACGGAGAGACTTACCTTCGGCTTATCGATAATCCTGCCGGTCGGGCTGTCATGCTGGTCTGCACGCTCCACCATCCGAACGACAAGCTGTTACCGCTGCTTTTCGCCGCTGCGACCATCCGCGAGCTCGCCGCCACCTATGTCGGTTTGGTCGCGCCCTATCTCGCCTATATGCGCCAGGATACCCGTTTTCGCCCCGGGGAGGCGGTGACGTCGCGCCACGTAGCCAGGCTTTTGTCAGAAGCATTTGACTGGCTGGTTACCGTGGATCCCCATTTGCACCGCCATTCGTCTCTAGCGGAAATCTACAGCATTCCAACCCGCATTGCCCATGCAGCGCCGCTGATAGCACGATGGGTCCGCGACAACGTGCATGACGCGGTCATCATTGGACCCGACAGCGAGAGCAAGCAGTGGGTTTCGGAGGTCGCCAAGGACGCGGGCGTCCCATTCGCTGTTCTTGAGAAGCACCGTCACGGGGATCGCGACGTCACGATCGAAGTTAAAAGCCTGAACTCTCTGGCGGATCACACCCCTGTACTCGTGGACGATATCATTTCGAGCGGTACAACGATGATCGAGGCCGTTCGCGTATTGATGCCAAGGACGAAGCGCTCCCCGGTCTGTCTGGGCGTGCATGGACTATTCGCGGATCGGGCCGATGAGCTTCTCGCGCGCGCGGGAGCGCGCGTGATAACCTGCAATACGGTCCCCCATTCAACAAATGCGATCGACGTAGCGCCTTTACTGGCGGCAGCCATCACATCCCCAAACTTCGTTATTGCTCAGTAACGAAGCGCCAGGGATATTGCCTTCGGACAACCCTTTACCCCCGCCCGAGCGCGAGACTCACGCGCTTTACACCACGTTCCGCCGAATCGTCGGCAATCTCGAAGCCGAATTCGCCGCACATCTTGAGCATTGCGGCGTTCTCCGCAAGCACCAGGCCGTGGACCTGCTGCAGGCCAATTGCCCGGGCATATTGAACAATGCATGTCATCAGCAGCCAACCAAGGCCGAGACCTTTCACCCGGGAGCGCACAAGGACACCGTATTCCCCATTTTTTCCATCGTCATAGTGCAGGCGCGCGACGCCCATAAGCTTGCCGTTGCTTTCATCAAGCGCGACAAATGCCATGGCTTGCGCAGGATCCAGCTCAGTGAGCTTCGCGATCAGTTCCCGCCGTAGCTCCCGAACGGGCGCGAAGAAGCGCAACCGCATATCTTCAGCCGTCACTTCCGCCAGGAAATCGGGATAGAGGGCTGCGTCACCCGGCTGCAACACGCGCAGGAATATGCGCGTGCCGTCGCGCAGCTGGACATGACGGCCCCAGCTACGCATATCCGGCGAGACCAGCGGGGAGGCAGGCGGCATGGGCATGGTTTGTAACATTATCTTCTCACCCTAAAACAACTTCAGCGCCAGAATTTGACCCGGATCAAAGGAAACAGCCTGATTAGCGGATAGTAAAATGACAAATAAATTCCGCCATTTGCTGCAACAGACGCTCAAGGAGCTTGGTTATGGTTCAAGGGAATTTGCGAAACCCGGCAAAATTGTCTCTGCCCCGGCAATTTCGAGAGATCCGGCTCGAGCTCGCGCGCGAGGCTCATCATCCCGAAGGCAGCCGGCAGCATGGCTATCGGCTGATCGCACCGCTGGATGCCGAAGGCCGCATAGATGCCTCGTTGTGGGAACTCAACCGTGATGCATGCCGCGTTGTACGTTTCCGACCTGACGAGGAGGACGAGATCGGCCATCTCATTCAGCGAGGCAAAGGCCTATGGGCTTTTCACTACGACATCAAAGGAAAAGACGATGACGAGGCAGGTTATCGGTTTGCCGATGAGAAATTCTTGCTCGGTGAGTACGTGTCCATTCATGAAGCAGATGGGTTGCGAACGTTTCAGGTGACATCGGTCGAACATCTATGAGTGTCTTCGCCGGCAACCTGGTTCTCAGCCGAACACCCGACGGAGCTAAATGCTGATGGCTGTTCGAAACATCCGGCAGGCTGTCCGGCCGATCCTCGTCATTCTGCCGGCGGCCTGCCTCCTCTTTGGGCTTGGTTTGCAATGGTCAGGTCGGGAGGCTTGGCCCAAATGGATGTGGGTTACTGCAACCGTTGCGGTCCTGGCAGCTCTGTTGGCCGACATCGTCGCGGGGTTGCGACGCGGGAATGTGGGGCTGGACATCCTGGCGGCATTGTCGATGACGGCGGCCCTCCTCTTCGGAGAGTATCTCGCGGCTGTCATAGTTGCGCTCATGTATGCCGGCGGCCAATACCTTGAGAGCTTTGCGGAACGCCACGCCCGGCGCGAAATGACGGCGCTGCTCGCCCGGGTGCCGCGAACCACGGTCCGGCACCGCAATCACGAACTGGAAGAAGTCGCACTCGACCAAATAGAACCTCAAGATCGATTGTTGATCCGGCGGGGTGACGTGATCCCGGTCGATGGAACGGTCGCCGACGGAGTCGCTATTCTCGACCAATCGGCCTTGACTGGCGAAGCATTGCCGGTTCGCCAGCGGATCGGTGAAGCAATCATGAGCGGATCGACGAATATCGGCGATGCTTTCGATCTTTTGGCATCGCGGCGGGCCGCTGAAAGCACCTACGCGGGAATCGTGCGCCTGGTCGAGGCTGCCCAAAGATCGAAGGCGCCGATGTCCCGGCTCGCCGACCGCTTCGCGTTGGCGTTTCTGGGCGTTGCGCTAGCGCTTGCCGGAGCTGCCTGGTTCTGGACAGGAGACGCTATCCGGGCGGTCGCGGTGCTTGTTGTTGCAACCCCCTGCCCCCTCATCCTGGCGGTGCCGGTCGCAATCATATCCGGGCTCTCACGCGCTGCGCGCCATGGAGTCTTGATCAAGAGCGGTCAGGCACTCGAAACCATGGCGCGGGTACGATCCCTCGTCATCGACAAAACCGGCACCCTCACCCGCGGCCGCGCAGAGCTTTTGTCGATCCACATAGCCGGAAATTACAAGCAAGAGGAGATCCTAAGGCTCGCGGCCTCGCTGGATCAAGCTTCGAAACACGTCATCGCGCAAGCCATCGTAGCCGCGGCGATCAGAAAGCATATCAATCTCGCAGTCCCAACGAGCGTGGTGGAAGTCCCCGGCGAGGGGATAGAGGGCGATGTTGAAGGACGACATGTTGTCGTGGGCGGATCTCGGTTCGTGTTAGCGAGGCTGGCTGCTTTACAACCACAACCCTTTGCCGTTCCTCGAACCCCTGGAGCCCTTGTTGTTGCCGTTGCGGTCGACGGAGCGCTTGCTGCCGAGTTTGTCCTGTCGGACGAGCTTCGGGCCGAGACAATCGCCCTCCTCAAGCAATTAAACAGATTGGGAGTCAGCCGAATTGTCCTTGCAACGGGCGACCGGCGCGAAGTTGCGGACAGCATTGCCGCCCGCCTGCCTATCGACGCGGTGCGATCCCAGCTCACGCCTGATCAGAAGGTGATGACTGTGCTCGCGGAGCGGAAGTACGGCACCGTGATGATGGTTGGCGATGGCGTCAATGACGCGCCTGCGCTCGCCGCTGCGGATGTCGGAGTTGCATTGGGAGCACGGGGTTCACCCGCTTCGGCCGAATCAGCCGACGTTGTGCTTCTCGTCGATCGGCTTGATGGCATCCAGCCGGCTATCGAGATCGCGCGGCGGGCGAAAATCATTGCCTTGGAGAGTGTCTACGCCGGAATCAGTCTTTCGGTCCTGGGCATGATCGCAGCAGCCTTCGGCTTCATAACCCCCGTACAAGCGGCTTTCTTGCAAGAGGCTGTAGACGTGGGTGTCGTCTTCAACGCATTGCGCGTCCTCATCGATCCCCATGCGAAAACAATCGCTCGCCCGGTGTTTGGATCGCTCTAACAAGCCGTAGAAACGATGGTCAGGCTGCGTTGCGGCCCTCGACTTGCTGCGATCACTAAGTCCGGGTAGCGCGCTTTCTCGCGGACCTGCGGAAAGTCTCCGTTATCGGGGCTGCGTGGTGGGCCCGGGAGGACTCGAACCTCCAACCAGACCGTTATGAGCGGTCGGCTCTAACCATTGAGCTACGGGCCCTTGCGCGCGGTGAGCGGCGGGACGTTAGCAACGGGGCATGGTGCGCCGCAATCGCTACTTTGCCCGCTTGCGGCGTCGAGCGGCGTCGGCCGCCTCCAGCGCCACATAGCCGAAGCCGCACATGGCGGAGGCGAGTTCGGCAGCGCCCATGCTGCGCAAACCGGGCGTGGCAGGATCGAGCACCGAAAAGCTGTCGCCGGAGGCGTCCACCAGCACGAGGTAATGGCCGCTGGAGGCGGTGGTGACCGGCACGACCACCGGCCGGCCCGCGGCGACGCTGCCCGATAGACGCCGGAAATAGTCGGACACAGCCTGGGTGGGTGAGCATTGCCCGGTGATGACGACGCCGGAGGGTGCGCGCAGCGCGAGGCTCACGCCGAGACGCGCGCCCTGCCGCTGCATCTCGAGGATGGAATACCCCCGCGCCATGTCTTCCGGCTCGGGAATGCGGCTGTAGTATTCTTCCGGATCGCCGCCGCGCCGCGCCGCGAGCGAAGCGAGCACCGCACGGCCGCAGTCCGTCGCGGCCTTCTGGCCGATCCAAGGGACTGCGACCCGTGCCAGCGCTGGGACGGATGCGCCGCCGGCTTCAAATACGAGCGCGGCTCCCATCAACGCGAGCGCGCGACGGGCAAGGACAAGGAACTTCATGATGACTGACACAGCAAGCGGGCGCGCAGTGCTAGCTACGCGCCCGCCTGATGTCCATTCGCCTTGATTTAACCCTTCGCCTTCACCTTTGCCTTCGCCGGCGCGGCGACCGCGCAGCCGATCGCCCACGGAAACAGAGCGCAGGCGCCCGGTTGCCCCAGCAACAACAACAACACGACCACGGAAACGCCGATGACGATCCAGCCAGCGGTGGAGGGATCACCGGCCTTGATCTGGGCCATGTTCTCCTGCGTGAGTGACTCGACATAGCGCTTTTCCGCCGGGCTCAAGGACGGGGCTTGGCCCGTCTGCTGCGCGGCTGAGAGCTTGGCATGCAGCGCGGGTTTGGAAACCGCGAGCTGCTCCATTTGCGCCGGTGACAGGACGATGACGTCGCCCTGCTCGGCGTGCTTGGCCAAGGCCTGCTGCGCCGCGGCCTTGTCCTGCTTGGGCGACGCCGCGAAAGACGGCGCGACCGGCATCACCGTCATGGCAATGGCCGCAAGGAAAGCTAGTGAAAAACCAATACGTTGCATGATACGCCCCTTCTTTGCTGGAGGACCGTGACAGGCCTAATCCTGCCCTGATCCTATTCTAAGACGCGCGGGAGCAACTAAATTTCCTTTGTTGAGCAGTAGTATTTTTCATTGTATTTCGCGGAACGAGACACGTCTCCCGCCTGTGAATACTTTCACCCCATCGCCGTGCTGACAAGCCTCACCTTGGCGGTTTAGTGTGCACCGCAAGACGTTTTTACCGATCAACCAAAGGAGCAAATTCACGCGATGGCGCAGGCGAGCAGCATTTGTAATTTCGGTTGGAAGGCGCAGGATTTCGCACTCAAGGGCGTGGACGGAAAAACCTGGCGCCTCGCCGACGTGCGCGGCAAGAACGGCACGCTGGTCATCTTCCTGTGCAACCACTGCCCCTATGTGAAGGCGGTGATCACCCGCATCGTGGAGGAAGCGAAGGCGCTGCAACAGATGGGTGTCGGCGTGGTCGGTATCATGTCGAACGATACGGCGGAATATCCCGAGGACTCCTTCGACAACATGCAGGCGTTCGCGCGCCAGCACGGATTCACCTTTCCCTACGTGATCGACGAGACGCAAGCTGTGGCGCGCGCCTATGACGCGCAATGCACGCCCGACTTCTTCGGCTTCAATGCCAAGGACGAGTTGCAGTATCGCGGGCGGATCGACGCCTCGCGCCGCGAGCCGGTCCCCAACGCGCGGCGCGATCTCTTTGAGGCGATGAAACAGATCGCCGATACGGGGCGCGGGCCAAAGGAGCAGATGCCCAGCATGGGGTGTTCGATCAAGTGGAGGGGGTGAGAGAGCAAGCCCGGACATAATGAGTCGCCTCGGCCTCATGCTGAGGAGCGCGGCGAAGCTGCGCATCTCGAAGCATGTGGTCGCCCATCCTCGAGACGCCGCGCTCTCGCGCGGCTCCCTCGGATCAAGTCCGAGAGGCAGGCTCTCAGGATGAGGGTGGGTGGATTGGACTCAACCAACGAATGACACTACGGCTTGAACGTCCGCGTTCCCCAAGTCTGAAGCCAACGGCATTTGTTGATAAGCATTACCTATCAACCAATTTCACACTCTGTTTTTCCGGGATTCGCCGCCCATATATTCCCCATGTCCCGCGCTTTCGTCAAAGAAGATGCCGCTGATGGCTTCGAGGACCTGCCGGAACGGCCTGTGTCGGAGCATCCGAATTATGTCACCGCCGAAGGCTTGGCGCTGATCGAGGCGGAGCTCGCGCGTTTGCAGCAAACGCACGCGGCGGCGCAGATGGCGGAAGACCGTGCGGCGCTAGCGCGGACATCGCGTGATCTGCGCTACTGGACCGCGCGGCGCGCCACCGCGCAGGTGACCGCGCCGCCGGAGGACAACAGCCAAGTGCGCTTCGGTTCCACCGTCGTGCTCGGCCGCGGCGACGGGCGCGAGCAGACCTTCCGCATCGTCGGCGAGGACGAGGCGGACCCTGCCAAGGGCACGATCTCGCATGTATCGCCGCTCGCCCGCGCGCTGTTCGGCAAGAAAACGGGCGACGTGGCGCAGGCGGGGCCGACGGAAGCGGAACTCCTGGAAATCAAATGAGGCGAAGTAACCTCTCCCCGATGATCCCGGCCGAGGATCACTCTGCCCGCGGTTCATCGTCGCCGACCTGGTTACCCGACGCTGCTTCCAAGGCGGCCGCTTCCAGCAAGAAGGCGAGAACGTAAAGTCCCTGAGCCCGCGCTTCCATGGCCAGATAAACGACCGTCGATCGTATCTCTTCGGCAACCTTGCCGGCCTCACGGACCCTGCGGGAACGGCGGATATCCGGCGCCGGTTGAGCGCCTGATTCGGCACGCTGTAGAAACTTCATCAGCCCTCCTGGATGTGCTTGGGGAGAAACCGCCTAGGTGTAATTCCCAGGATTACATTTAAATCTTAATGTACGATTATCATTGATTGCCAAATCATGCTGAATGCAACCAAAAGAATGTAAAGAATATCAACGGCTTGCGTTCACTACCGCAATGACTTACCCGGATTCCATGCCACGAAACGCCAAAGCGCGGCCGCTGAAAGCCCGTTTCCCTCGCCTGCGCCAGATCAGACAGGAACAGCTCGGCTGGGAGATCGTCGATATCCTGAGTCGGCTGCCGGCCAATAAGCCGAGCATCTCTTCCATCTACCGCCTGGAGCAGGGCGAGGCCATCCGCATGTCCAGCGCGCGGCGCGTGTTCGACGTGGTGAACGCGGCGCTCGACAAGAAGCTCGACCCGACCAAGGAATTGGAAGCAAGCTGGTAGAGGGCCGCCTAGAGCAGGTCTTCGCGCTCAAGATGACGGCGCAGGAGCTGCATGTTGCGGCGGTTGGATTTCCACATCAGGTCGAAGGCGTCGCCCACGAGCGGAACCGCGCCCACGACGCCATCAAACGCGACGTTGGCCAGCATGCGCCAGACGAGATGACGCGGCGCGCCGAGCGCGAGCGCCTCCTTGACGATCCACAGCGAGACGGCGGTGGTGATGGCGTCGCCGATGCCGGGGATGAGGCCGACGAGTGCATCGAAGCCGAAGCGGATGTTGGTGCCGGGAATGATGAGCGCGGTGTCGAGCAGCGCCGCCAGCGCCTCGATGCGCGCGATGCGTTCCGCATGGGAGCGCGGGCGAGAGAAATCGAGGTCGAACTCGCGGATGCGGTCGGCAGTCATTGAAGACAGATGGGAATGCACAGACGCGGAGGCAAGACTGATCGAAGCGGGTGTTGACTTCCCCGCGATTTCCCCGCTGATCGCGTTCGTATGCCGGTGTTCTCCCCTCATCAGGATTCGATGCTGCGCGTGATCGCGGAATGGCTGAAGGCCAAGCCGGGCACGCGCGGCACGCCGCAGGTGTTCCGGCTGTTCGGCTATGCCGGCACCGGCAAGACCACGCTGGCCAAGACGATTGCCGAAGGCGTGGACGGCAAGGTGCAGTTCGCGGCCTTCACCGGCAAAGCGGCTCTGGTGATGCGCAGCAAGGGCTGCGCGGGGGCCTCCACCATTCACAGCCTCATTTATCGCGCGCGCGAGAGCGGCGAAGAAATCCCGAATTTCGAATTGTGGGACGACGCGCCGGCCTCCGAAGCCAAGCTCATCATCATCGACGAATGCTCCATGGTGGACGCCGAGCTTGGCCGGGATCTGATGTCCTTCGGCGTGCCGGTGCTGGTGCTGGGCGACCCGGCGCAATTGCCGCCGATCCAGGGCGGCGGATTCTTCACCGACGCGGAGCCCGATGCCATGCTGACCGAGGTGCACCGGCAGGCGCAGGACAATCCGATCGTGCGGCTGTCGATGGACGTGCGGGCGGGCAAGCGGCTGACGGCAGGCAACTATGGCGAGACGCAGGTGGTGGCGCGCGACGCGCTCGATCCGCAGCGCGTGATCGAGGCGGAGCAGGTACTGGTCGGGCGCAACGCCACGCGGCGCGCTTACAACACCCGCATGCGTGAGCGGCGCGGCTTCGAAGGCGCGCTGCCAGCGGCGGGCGACAAGCTCGTGTGTCTTCGCAACAACCGCAAGAAGGGACTGTTCAACGGCGGCCTCTGGACGGTGCAGCAGGCGCCGACTACCCGCAAGCAGATCCTCAAGATGCGGCTTACGCCGGATGATTTCGGCAGCCGCGCAGTGCGCGTCTCCGTGCGGCCGGAATGCTTCACCGGCGCGATCGAGCAACTCGATTGGCAGCAGCGCAAGCGTTACGACGAATTCGATTTCGGCTATGTGCTCACGGTGCACAAGGCTCAAGGCTCGCAATGGGACGACGTGGTGCTGTTCGACGAAAGCTTCGCCTTCGCGGAAAGCCGCGACCGCTGGCTGTACACCGGCATTACGCGCGCGGCGAAACGCCTGACCGTGGTGGTGTGAGAACGTCTCACAGGCAGTGGATTACGCCGGAAACCGCGCGACGGCGCGGCGTTGCCTTGTTACGGTAAAGAATGCTCAGCACTTCGCAACGGGTCGCGGCACAATACGAGCGGCATATCTATCCACCGCCGCTTGACGACCTCAGCGGCAAAGCCGCCCGCGACAAGACGGAACGCGCCGATCCCAAATATTTTTCGGCGCATCTTTGGCCGGAGGGCCGGCCGCGCAACAACTTGCGTATCCTGTCGGCGGGTTGCGGAACGAGCCAGGCCGCGCATGTCGCCTACAACAATCCGGAATGCTCGGTCATGGGCATTGATATCTCGGAGGCCAGCCTTGCCCATCAAAAACGGCTCGCCGAACGGCATGGGCTGAAGAATCTCCGGCTGGAACGGCACGATATTCTGGACATCGCAGGCTCGGCCGAACGCTTCGACCTGATTATTTGCACCGGCGTGCTGCACCACATGGAGCGGCCGGACGACGGCTTGCGTGCGCTCGCCTCCGTGCTTTCGCCGCGCGGCGTGATCTACGCCATGGTCTATGCTTATGCGAAACGCGCCGGTGTTTATCTTCTGCAAGACCTGTTCCGCCGCCTGCGCATCGGCCAGGATGACAGCGGCATCGCCTTTGTCCGGAAGACCTTGCGGGAACTGCCGCCGCACCATTACGCCCGCTGGTTTTTGCCGCCTTCCATCGAGCAAATAGCCGACGCGGAGCTTGTCGATATTTTCCTGCATGTGCAGGACCGCGCCTATTCCGTGCAGGAGGTGCTGGATCTGGTTTCCTCCGCGGGCCTTGCCTTCCAGGGATGGAGCGACAACGGCCTTTATTATCGCGATGCGCATATCGATCCGTCGTCTGAGCTGTGGTCGCGCGTCGATGGAGTGACCGAGCAAGATGAGTGGAGCGTGATCGACAGCCTGATGCTGCACAATATGCGGCACAGCTTCGTGGCGCGGCACGAAAACAAGGATGCGCCTTGGCGCATTAATTTTGAAGGGAAGGACTGGCTGCGTTACCGGCCGGTCGCTCACCCGTCGCTGGCCGCTCTCGGCGGCGGGAAGTTCAGGCGCGGCGCGTTCGAGTTTGACCTGCCGCCGCAGGAACAAAAGTTGTTGCAGGGGTCGGATGGCCAGGCCTCGATCTCGACAATTCTCTCCGGCCTCGGCGAGCCTTCGGCCGGGAGCGAACGCCGCGAACTGGCCCGCCAATTCTTCCGCCGCATGGGACGGCTGGGGCATTTGTTCTATCGCACGGCGTGATCCGGCTAGGAGGGCGCGGGCAAGCCCTGAAGCCGGGCATTCTCCGCCTCCAGATGCGCGAGATTGGCGAACAGCCGCGCGGTCGTCAGCCGCAGGAAGAAGAATCCGAACTGCGGGTTCTGCATGAAGAGTTGTTTGAGCTGGTCATAGGAGATGGTCAGCAGGCGGCTGTCCTCCAGGCATTCCAGCGTCTGCGTGCGGCGCTGCTCCGGCGACAACAGCCCGAGCTCTCCTACCAGCTGACCTGCGCCAAGCTCGATGCCGCTTTCGCGCAAAAGGCAGCGGCCCGCGACGATGTAGAGCATGTCGCCAGCGGGATCGTTCTTGCTGAACAGCACCTCCCCTGCCCCGGCTCGGCGCTCCATCATGAACGGCTTCAGCCAGGTCATCGACGGATCGTCCTGCGTCACCGCGCGCACTTTGTTGACGAGCGTCACCATCTGCTTGAGGCGGATGGCGTTGAGCGGCAGCAGCGCGACGTGCAAAACCAGCGGCGGATAGACCCCGGCCAGCCCGCCGTAAGCGATCCAGACCACATTCGACACGATGCCGACGACGCGCAGCGGGATCATCGTCTTCATGTAGAAGGTCGCAAAGGTGATCAGCGCGGCCAAATAGCCCGTGGCTTCGATCCAGTGCATGACGCCTCCCGGTAGGTGTCCGTTGGTTTTGTCCTAAATCAAAGCGCTCCGTCCTGGCCCTTCTACCATCGCGGCGGATCAAGAAGGGAGCGTCCACATGCCGATGGGAACTGCCGCCATGATTGCGGCCATTGTGCTGGTGTTTGTCATATTCGCCGTCGCCCTCGCCTGGGGGGATCATTGCACCCGCAATATTCGCCGCCCATAAGGCCGGCGCGCATCCAGGTTCAATCCTGCGCACCGAGCTTCCGCCGCACACCCCACGCTTCCAGCACCGCCTCCATTTCGCCGGCGACAAAGAAGCGCGCGCTGTCCTGGTCGTAGCCCTGCGTCAGCAGGCCGTCGTACTCCGTCATGGCGTGCCTGACATAGGCGACGAGCGAGAGCCACGCGGCGCTCTCGGGCGACGCGGTGCGCAGGCCGCGGCTGTCCATCGCATGATCCACGACCGCGCTGAATTCGTGCGACGGGATTTTGGGCGCGAGCCGCCGCAGCGCCGCCTCGATGTCGGAGCGTTTGGGCATGGCCTTTTTTACCACGTCATTCCGGGACGCGCCGAAGGCGCGGATCCGGAATCCAGAAACACGGAATGAGCCGCTGGATTCCGGGTTCGGCCTTTCAGGCCGCCCCGGAATGACGAGTTTTTTTCGCCAGGCCGAGATTTGCAAAACACGCCCTTTGTCCCTACATACACGACATTCACCAGACCTCCGCACCGCGCGGGTTTGATGCGCATGATCCCGAAAAAGCCTGTCCCGGACTCGATCCGGGATGGGAACCGGTTTTCGGGCAAGATCATGCGCCCATAAAAGATCAGGATGACGCGCATGGCGAAGAAGCCGGGAACCAACCCCAAGGGCGAGTTTGTGTTCTTCGACGTGGTGTACGAGGACGGCTCGCAGCGCTCCAACCGGCGCGTGCCGGCCGAGCTGCTCGGCGGCCTGGACAAGGACGAGCCCGCGCGCGGCTTCATCATCGAGCAGGACCGCGAGATCGCCGAGAAATCCGGCCGCTCGCCGCTGGCGATCAAGAGCATCCACCGCACGGGCGCGAAGAAGAAGTAGGGCGGGGCCACTTTCCAACACCTCGTCATTCCGGGACGCGCCGAAGGCGCGGGCCCGGAATCCAGACGCCCGGTATGCGTTGCCGGATTCCGGGTTCGCCGCGATGCGGCGCCCCGGAATGACGGACTCAGTGCTCTGCATCACCCCGCCTCGCGCTCAATTTCCGCCAGCCGGCGGCGCAAATCGCGCAAAAGGCGTGCGCGCATGAAGGCGTCTTCCTGTGGCGTGAGCACGCGCGGCGGACGCGGATTGGCGCAGCTCAGATCGGTGGCGGCGCATTGGCGAGAGCGGCGGCAGGCGCGGCGCGGACAGGCGGGCCATTGCCGCTGATTGGCGAGGCGCGACACTCTCAAGGCAAGCTCGTAGCGCAGTTCCTCCAGGCTCGGCTGCGGCGCGGCTTGGGCGGGATCGGCTTTGGCTTTGGGCTTGTTCGACGGCGGCATGGGATATCTCCGGACATGGGGAATTGTTTCCGCGCGCGGATCGCGCCGGAGCAGGGGTGCGGGGAGTCGACCCCGCATAGACCGGCGTCCCTTGCAAAACAGGGCGCGCGGGGGAGTCGCCCTCGCCATAAAATGCGAGGGAGGCGGAGCGCCGGAAGGCGCAACACCTGTCTCCCGCCTCCGCCCTCTCGGGCTTCGGCGAGGGCGCGTCTTGCGATCGACGCGCTCGCCTTTCGGCGCTCCACCTGCGGCTTTTCTGTCCCCGGGGCCGTGCTTCCGGGCGCGGATGGTGGGCCTTCCGCCCTCCCTGATCCGGGCGGCTTTCGCCGCCCTTCCTCCGCACCGCGTCCAGCCATTGAAGGCAGCCCCACGTAGTTGGGGCGGACGGCTACCCAGGGCCTCCCGGAGATGCGCTTGCGAGGCACATCCGCGGGCGCCGCACCCCACTCCACCAACCAGAACGCCTCCGGAGGCGCCCTCGCTGAGTGGGGTTAGAGGGATATAGTCGCACTTGTATACTTGACTACACAGATTTGCAGCCCTATTTCAGATTCGACAGGGCAGCCATGTGGTTAAGTAGGCAGGTGCCAACCCGAAAGGTTGGCCTTCATGGGCGAGTATATTCCGGCTGTATCAGGCCCCTTTGATGTGGGCCGTCACACCCTAACTCCCAAAACTCCTGATCGCTTTATCGACGGTGATAGCGAGGGTGCGGAGGTTGGCGGAAACGGATTTGCCGCCGAGGGGTTGGTCTTTCCGGAACATTATTTGAATAATGACATCAACATCCTTGCCCTTTGGGGGGGTGATGAACGGAATGCGGGGGTCGTATCGCCACACTGCCAAGCGCTTGTCTTTATCAATGTTGGAAAACGAACGTTTCTCAATGACGAGATCAGGCGCGGTTGGATCAACGTCTCTGACGTTAAGTCGCTCAAATCCGATGAGCGATCTGACGGGCACCACGAGTTGGTGCTTGTCGGCAATGTCGATTTGATGAAGGGCGTAGAGTACTTCGTCCCCGCCAGGATAGGGTTTCATAACGCGGAACTTCTCGACGATTTCTTCGCCGGCAAGTGTTACTTGTCGATGCGTAAGCGCACCCTCAAAACTCTCAGCCTTTCGGCAAAAAGGGAATTGAACATCGTTCGGTCTGGGGGGATTGAACGGCCGGACAAGGTCCCATGTCAGATGATCGAGCGCCGACCGGAGGTTATGGACCGCGTCGCCGATTATCAGGGCGTAATGTTCGGGAACGGTCGTGTCTATATCGATGCACAAGGCGCGCTGACGGGTATTGGGATTATCCTCGATGTAGAACCCAGCAGTCTCTCTTTTGTAGAAAACCTCCGCTTGGGCGATAAAGTCCTCGATGTGATGCTTGGCCCGTTCTAGTTTGAGCCGCGGCCCGTTCGATATGGCAACGGTAGGCATGGCAAAGACCGATCCGACAAAAGAGCCAACTTTTCAAAAGGTGGTGCAGGTGTTCTTGAACACGCCGCACCAGCCTCACAAACCTACGGCCAAAAAGGCTAGGAGTCCCCGGAAGAAGCGGGTTTCCACCGCTTCCGCCAAGCCGAAAAGCGCGCCCTGAATTGCTTTTTGGACCTGATTTTAATTAGCGCTGCGGTACGTCAGGCGCTTGCCCTCAATACCCTTGAGCGCAATTGCCGTCCGTTCCCCATCGGTCACATGACGGTTCGTGTAGCGGAACGAGAACTCAGTCAGATACCGCTGCAAATGCTGCTCGCCGCAGAAGTGATAGACGCCGACCATGCCCTTCTTAAAGATCCCGAAGAAGTTTTCGACATGGTTGGTGGTGAAACCGTCGCGGTTCACATACTCGCGGCCCGCATGCAGTACGGTCTGGTGCATCCCATATTCCTCACCAACCTTGGCGTAGAGGGCGGACTCATCGGTGACGAGTGCAGCCTTGCGCGACACGTTGGTAACGAGAATTTTCCGCACGGTGTCCGCGGTCGCTGATTTGACCGCAAACGCGCGAGCATGGCCCGTCGCGGGGTCAACCAAGCCAACCACGCCAGCCTTGTGCGAATGGCCCTTCTTGTAGTGCTTCGCGCGTTTGGACGTGTTGCCGTAGTAGGTTTCGTCGGCCTCAATCGTACCGCCGTCGCCCGACATTGGCCCCTTGTAAACGTCCGTCATGGCCTCACGGACACGGTGAGCCATGAACCAAGCGGACTTGTAGGTAATTCCCAGCATCCGGTGCAGCTGGTGCGCCGACATGCCCTTCTTGGAAGCGGTAAGCAGGTGCGTTGCCAGAAGCCACTTGTGCAGCGGGATATGGGAGCGCTCGTACAGCGTCCCGACGCGCACGGTGAATTTCTTGCGGCATTCGTTGCAGTGATACCAACCGTCGCCAAGGGCCTTGCCCGTATAGGGCTTCACGCGCTCGCCCATCTTGCAATACGGGCAGACCGGGCCGTTCGGCCAGCGGGACGCTTCGAGCCACTTGCGGGCCGCGTCCTCGTTGGTGAAAGCAGGATTTGAAATGTCTGACTTGGCCATGACCGCGCTCCTATGAGCCGAATATGGCAAAGTCAGGCTGTGTAGTCAAGTATATAAATGCGGATATAGTCCTAATGCCTCGCCGAGTCAAGCATGTCAGCGTTTAATCTGCCACACCGGACTGTATTCTAATCAGATGGGGCCGCGCTTCCCGCGTAGCAGCCATTTGGTATCTCGTCCCGCAACTCTGAATAAGTCTTTCTACCAAGTTGATCGAGATTTGGTCCTCCCTTCTGATCTTCTGCTCGTACATTTCCCCACGACACCTCCCAAGATAAGCGCAATTCGTCGGCCAAACATTCAACCATCCATCTCAAATCGTGTTGTCTCTGCACATTAGTGGGATCTTCCTTCAGTTCGACTATTCTTCTTTGGACCCGCCGCATGGCGTTTCGGATGGCAGGATTTCCAGCCATCTCAAGTTCGCTCCAGCGAAGAGCCCAAAACCGAAGTTCGGCCTTTTTCCATTCCTCATGGCGGGAGTCGGGAGAATATGCCGCAAGCTTTCCCGCCACTTGGGCCGCTTCTAGGAACAACTTTGTTTTTTCGGTAAGAAACGGCTTTTGAGCTTCTAACCGCTGCGTAATTTCCCTCTGTCGTTCGGCATCTGATCTTGCGACCCAGAAGGTCGTCAGCGTCCATACGCCCCCGATTATTACCACGATGATCGTTAACCAAGCCCGGAGGAATGTTAGCATTGCCGGCCTCCTCCCCGTCTCAAGAGGATTTTTCTCCGACACACCTGCCTTAATCTCATCGCCCATTTATTTCCTCCCCCAAGGATGATCGCTTACTTCCCACACTAGTGAGAACTCGAGGTGCAGCGATCGCTGCTCCAAATGGAATAGTCTGTAGCGGCCACTACTGGTTCTTCAGAGTTAGCTCTGAAGGATGCCTGATGTCGGTCGTCGGTGCCACTTCTGATCCACTGATCACAATCGGCGCTTCAATCAACCTCGGCATAAATGTATCTGGCGGCAAGAAATATGGTGCCGTATCGTCGTGGGCCGATTGAGGGTTGTCGCGCCATTCATGCCGAGTTGGCGTTTTGTCAAACCCGATCGGATAGACGGTGATTTGGTCTCCTGTGATCTTCAGCCGCAGAAAGTGCCGATACATATCCAGCCGCATCGAGCTAAATGCATCGTTGTGATTCAAATCCGCGTATCCGGAGGTGAGATATAAATTGATCCCGAATATGATTCCCGCAACAAGCCCACCTAAAAAAATCATTGGAACGGAAAATTCCAGGAGCCACGCCCACCAGGGTCCAGAAACGCTTAGCGAGAAAAGTTCACGATCTATCCATATCAGACTCCACGTTAGGCACAGGATTGCAAGGAAGTGGGCCGCCGACTGCAGAACGGACAGGGCGTTGACCTTGAGCTTGAACTTTTCTTGATATCCAAAATATCCAACGAACCCGGCGGTAAGACTCGCAAACATGATCACGTCAACATCGGGGCGCTGCACCATCGAATGGACGTAGCCCATCACCGCGTAGACAGCCCCAAGCATTGCCGAAAATGCGAAATTCAAGCGCGGGAACGCAAAGTTACGTCGCAAGAGCTTGCGGCTGTCACCTTTCGGCGGATGGCAAATGCGGAGCGAAAGTTTATCATTGGAATACTTTAACCAATCGGCGGTGATTTCATCCGGCAACTGGTGGGTGCCATGTAGAAACGCACCGCCGCCGCCTGAAGTAATGTATTCGGTGCCATGAGTGCTCGAATAGCGCGCATAGTGATGGGTATCGCCAGACAAGACGAGCGGAATGCGAAGCGCCTTGCCTGCGTTTTCGGCAATCCAGGCGGCATAGCTTAGAGTTCGATAGGACTCGGAGTCAGTTTTGTACCAACCAGGCTCGGCGCTGCAGAGAATAACATTGGCGCCTTGCGGCATACCTTCTGCTACTGCAACAAAATAGTCGGCCTGGGGCTGATCTATGTCAGCAATAAGCGCGATATCTATTGCCCAAAGCCAGCATTGATTGGTCAGTTTTGCTGCGAAATAGCTTCGGTTTTGCTGCGTTCGCCAGTTTCCGATAGGCGTTGGCTTTTGCCGAGCGAAGAAAGCTAAAAAATTCACAAGGCCATCGTACCAATCGTGATTTCCGGGAATTGCAAAAACGGGTGGATGATTAACTGCACCTTTCTGATTTGGAAACGCGAACTGGTAGGGCCCGCGCATCTTCACATTGTAATCATCGCGGCCAGAGGTCGGGTAAACTTCGTCCCCACCCATAAACAAAGCGCCACCGCGCGGAAGCACATTACCATCGACCGATAAATTTGATTGTCCCAACAAATAGGCCACTGCATACGTCGCGTCGAACCCATCGCCCAAGTCGGCAACGAAATCGACCCAAACCGCTCCGTTTCCGTCTTTTGGAAGAACCTTCGTAAGGTCGTCCCGATTCTGGATCTCAGTCTTGGAAACAGGATCAAGAGCAGCTTCGATGAGGCGACGGTCGGCATACTGACCAAAAAGGTCTGATACCACGACACGCCAGAGTAATTTTAGTAGGAGCACTGGGCTGAACCAGCCGGTCATGTCCGGGTATTCGGATAATTGCGCCAGGGGCGGTTTTCTATCTCGAGGCAAATCTCGCAATGGGGTTTTGCGTCTCATAGCCACACCCTTGTGCTGCGCACACGCATTAGTAGCAAAGCTTATAGTTGTTAGGAATGCAAAGCAAAACGGTGGGGCTTTGGCCGCCGTTTTGTTTGATGGATTGCCGGGTCGAGCCCGGCAATGACGAAGCCCTAGACCTCATGCTGAGGAACCGCACGCGGTGCGCGCGGCTCCTCGCATTAGGCGGAGACAATCACCTTCCCGCCAGCCGCTCCGCGAACAGGTGCATGGTCTTGCGGTAGACCAGCGCGCGGTTCCACTCGCGCATCGCCTCGAAATTCGGCGTGCCTTCGTGGAAGGGCTGGCCCGGCTGCCAGCCGGCGGTCTTCAGCAGATTGGCGGTGGAGGCGAGAACGTCCGGCACGCTGTGGCGCAGATCGACATGGCCGTTGCCGTCGTAATCCACGCCATACTTGATGTAGGACGACGGCAGGAACTGCGTCTGGCCCAGCTCGCCCGCATAGGCGCCGATCAGGTCGCGCAACGGCAGATCGCCGCGCTGGACGATCTTGAGCGCGGCGAGCAGCTCGCCCTGGAACAGCTCGGTGCGGCGGCAGTCGTGCGCCATCGTGGCGACCACGCGGATCACCGGCAGCTTGCCGATGTCGCCTGAGCCGTAATCGCTTTCCAGCCCCCAGATCGCGACGATCAAAGCCGGCGGCACGCCGAACTGCTTCTCGATGCGCGCGAGCAGCGCGGCGTGCTTCTGCATCAGCTGGCGGCCGCGCGAGATGCGGCCCGCGGTGACGCGCGTTGCGGCGTATTCCTCGAAGCTCTTGGTGAAGGTGCCGCGCTGGCGGCGGTCGAAGGCGAGCACGGCCTGATCCTGCGTGACGCCGGCGAAGGCCTGCGCGATGACGTCGCGCGAGACGCCTTGGGCCTGCGCCTCGCGCGCGATTGCCGCGAGGAAGGCGTTGAAGTCGCCGCCGCACTGCGCCGCGCGGGCGGCGGTGGCAAATGCAAGGAAGAGAAGGAGAGCGGCAAGAATTCGCGTGGTCATGCTTCGGTCCCGTTTCACCCCCGCCGCGATCTCTACACTGTCATGGCCAGGCTTGTCATCGCAGGTCGGGTTTACCCGACCTGCGATGCGTCTTGATAGCTGAAGTCGGGCAAGCCCGACTTCAGTGCCATCCCGATAAGTGGAGCACCGTGCCCGCCTAAACGAGATCGCCGGGACAAGCCCGGCGATGACAAGAAAAACTGGGTCCCCGCTTTCGCGAGGACGAGCGAAACACAACAGCCGTCGGATTAATTGTCCAAGAAGCTCCGCAGCTTTCGGCTCCGGCTCGGATGCTTCAATTTCCGCAGCGCCTTGGCCTCGATCTGCCGGATGCGCTCGCGGGTGACCGAGAACTGCTGGCCGACTTCCTCCAGCGTGTGGTCGGTGTTCATGCCGATGCCGAAGCGCATGCGCAGCACGCGCTCCTCGCGCGGCGTGAGCGAGGCGAGCACGCGCGTGGTGGTCTCG